>Ga0134128_10004620_pt1 | contig 16828 bp, 17 predicted proteins | sample KB31754_FD_96462 | JGI IMG/M metagenome (GOLD analysis project Ga0134128, IMG submission 96462) | Terrestrial soil microbial communities with excess Nitrogen fertilizer from Kellogg Biological Station, Michigan, USA - KB3-175-4 | ecosystem: Environmental > Terrestrial > Soil > Unclassified ...
GGCAACGCCGTCTACGACTGCACGACCGACGCCGGCGGCTGCGTGAGCGCGACCCTGGTGGCGAGCTGCGACAGCGGCAAGCCTTGCGCCGGGACGCCGAGCGCCGCCTGCACGTGCCAGAACCCGGCCACCTCCAGCGACTGCCCGAGCAACACCGACAACGGCGCCCGCTGCTCGGGAACCACGCTCATCAAGTGCACCACCAACAGCGACAGTTGCACGACCGTATCGAAGACGACGTGCCCCACGAACGGTGCCTGCCAGGGGACGTACCCGAGCGCAGCCTGTGTCTCCGAAGAAGACCTCGGCTGGCCGACCGACTTCGGATCGATGACCACCTCTCAGACGAGCTATCTTTCGGCCTATCCCATCTCGGTGCCCACGGGGAACAATCCGGTGCTGAGGCGCTTCGGGATCATCGCCCGCGCGACCACCGTCACGAGCCCGGCCGTCACGATGGTGCTCTACGCCAGCGATTCCACGACCGGCAACCCGACTGGCGCGCCGGTGGCCTCGGCGGTCAACATGCCGCTCGCGACGGGGATGAACGAGTTCAGCGCCACACCCAACGGCGTGACCCTCACCGGCGGCGCCACGTACTGGCTCGCCGTGGCGACGAACGGGACCATCCCGGTGGCTTCCAACGCGACGCTCGCGCAACCCTTCGACTACCAGGCGTACACGTTCAACGCTCCGCTCCCCCAATCGTGGCCCGCGATGCCGTTCCACGACACGACCTACACGCCGAATTACTACGTCGTGGTCCTGCCTTAACCACTGTCGCGTCCGGCGCGAACGCCGGAAAAACAAAGAGAGGACCTCATGAGGAACGGGTGGAAGAACATGCTGGCCGCGACGGTCGCGGGCACGTTGTGCCTCGCCGGGAGCAGCGTTTCGGCGCAGATCTGTTTCCCGCCGGCAAGCGGCGTCCCGGGCGGCGGCGGTGGTGGACCGCCGGCCTGGTGGGTTTCGGGCGCCACGCTGACGGGAAGCGAGACCAGCTCCTGGCTCGACGATCCGCGCTGGGTCGGCGCCGCCGCCGACCTCGATCTGTCGTACGAGCGGTTCCGCGTGCTCACCGAGACAGAAGGGACGACGACCTACCTCGTCATGTCCTGGGAGGTCAACGTCGATCCGAGCGGAGCCGGTGACTACCTCTACTTCGGCCTCTGGGACGACGCCTCGAATACGGGCAACGTCTATCGACTGACGCGCGGGTCGGCCAACCAGACGACCGTCGACGGCGACACCTTCGCCACGGGCGGCTTCGTCGGTCGCGTCTTCGCCGGCGCGGGCGCGCTCGGCTCGGTCGCCTGGCAGAGCACCAGCCCCACCGCCCCTTATCCGCTGCCGGCCTGGCTGACCAACGACGCGCGGGTCGACGTCACCTGCAGCTCGCCCCCGTCCGGGGGCTGCGATCAATGGGCGTTCCGCCTCCGCGCCCCCATCGCTCCGACGGCCAACACCACCGACGCGACGCCGAGCGGCCTCAAGCTCACCGGCTCGACGTTCCACTTCTGGTACCAGATTCAGGACAACTCGGCGATCGGAACGGTCGGAGAGTACGGGATGCCCGGCGGCCTGGCGGCCGCGACGGAGACCGGCGGCGCCCCGATGATCGTGTTCCCCGATCCCGCGGGCTGGCAGCAGGCCAAGCTCGGCTCGGGCTCCACCTGCCCGGGCGACGTCGTGTTCGACACCAGCCAGATCTGGGTGAACAGCGTCGGATCGACGACGCTCAGTCTCACCTCCAACACGTTCCACGCCACGCCCACCAACAGCTCGGGCCACGGCATCGTCGAGTCGGGGCTCACCGCCCGCTTCCGCATCGCCAACTGGGGCTCCGCCGGGTTCAACTCGCCGGCCTGGACCCAGACCTGCGTGGCGACGCCGACCAGCGCCACCTCCATCGCCAGCGGCAGCACGTTCGATCTGTCGTGTCTCTGGTCGGGGTTCGATTCGTGCCCCTACGAGCCGGCGGGCAACGGCTGCGGCAGCGAAGCCGGGAGCAAGGATCCCCACCAGTGCGTGCTGGTCGATCTGGGCCAGGCGGCGGGGGCCACCGACCACCTCGTCTTCTCGCCGCAGAGCCTCTACCAGAACATGAACTTCGACGTGAACTCGAAGCTCGTGCGCAACGCCACCGTCGACATCCGCGGGTTGGGGGCGGCGCCGGCGGGCGGCCCGAACCGCGACGTCTACCTCTACGTCCAGACGCGGAACATGCCGGAGCGGATCGCGCCCGAGCCGCCGCCGCCCGCGAGCAACGAGAACGGTCAAGGGAAGGGCAAACCGATCGTGATCGCGCCGGCGCGCGAGCGCTTCCGGTTCCTCGAGCTGCCGGCCCAAGGCCCCATCGGGACCAAGGAGTCGGCGCGCATCCAGGCGGCGGTGCAGGCCGGCAAGCTCAACTTCGCGCAGGTCGCCCAGTTGATGCCGACGTACATCGTGTACGTCTGGACCGACAGCGGGAAGACGGTGAAGACAGGGGGCGGCCCGAAGAAGGTCCTGCAGCCGCAACCGTCGTTCGGCCTCTTCCTGGCGCACGACGGGACGCTCGACGGCTGGAAGCACCAGCTGACCGCGGCGGGCGCCATCCCGCTCGGCCCGAACTACTTCAAGATCAGCGCGCCAAACGAGAGCACCTTCGGCGTCACCGCCACCATCGAACCCGTCGAGCTCGGCGGCGCGGGCCCGGCCGGCCCGCACCTGCCGCGCTGGCTGGTGCTGCTCTTCTTGCTCCTGGTCCTCCTCTTCATCTTCTTGAGGCTCAGGAAGAAGACGATCTGAGTCAGAGCTTGCGCGCGTCGTCGGAGAGCTCGCCCGACGGCGCGCGCGGCGCATGCGCGGCGTGATGCTTGTGCTCCGCCGGCGGTGCCGGCGGGGCGGTGACCGCGGGCCGGGCGGCGGGCGGCGCCGGAACCGGCTGCATCGCCAGCGTCAGCATCCGGCTCACCGACCCGTCGAGGCGGATCGTCCGCTCCTTGAGGCCGGGCGCCCGAAACAGGAGTTCGTGCACCTCGTTGCCGGCCGGCAGCCGAATCGGGAGCGGGGCCGGTTTCCCGTCGACCAGCACGGTCAGCCCGTCGGGCGCGTCGCTGACCGCGATCGAGATCGGGGGCGGCGCGGCGGGAGCAACCGGCGGCGGGGCGGCGGCGACCGGCGGTGCGGCGGGCGCGGCGGCCGGCGCGCGCAGCTTCATGACCCCGGCCACGGCGCCGGCCAGCACGAGCGCGCCGATCCCGATCGGGACCAGCCGGTTGCGGCGAACCGGGTGGGGGACGCTCTCGGCCGCGTGCTCGGAGAGCGTCGTCTTGGCCATCGCCGAGGCCGGTCCGGGCGGCGGCGCCAGGCCGCTCGGCCAGGTCGTCAGCTTGAGCCCGGCGCCGCCCTGCATCTCGCGTAGCGAGCCGACCACGTCGGCCATGGTGGCCGGACGCTCGGCCGGTGACTTGGCCAGCAGGCGCCGGGTCCACTGCTCGACGACCGGCGGCGCGTCGGCCCCGACGGCGGCGAACGCGGGCGGCGGCTCGCTCATGTGGGCCGAGATGATCTCCCCGAACCCTTCGTAGACGAAGGGGAGCCGCCCGGCCAGCATCTCGTAGACGATGCAGCCGAGCGAGTAGATGTCTGTGCGGTGGTCGACGCGGCTGGCGCCCCGGCACTGCTCGGGCGACATGTAGGCCGGCGTCCCCATCAAGCTGCCGGTCCGGGTCCGGGCCGACACCTTCCCGTCGATCTCGCCGCTCATCAGCTTGGCGATCCCGAAGTCGAGGATCTTCACCATGAACCCGAACGGCGTACCTGGTTCGTTGGCCAGGAAGACGTTGTCGGGCTTGAGGTCACGGTGGACGATCCCCTTGGCGTGCGCGGCGCCCAGCGCGTCGGCGATCGCCCCCGTCACCGCCAGCACCCGGTTGAGGTCGCGCCCGAACGTCCGGTCGCGCGCCAGCCGCCCGCCGAGGCTCTCCCCCTCGAGCAGCTCCATGACGATGTAGGCACGCCCGCTCGGGTGGACGTCGCAGTCGAGAACTTCGACGATGCCGCGGTGGTGGATCGAGGAGGTCGCGCGCGCCTCGGAGAAGAACCGATCGACGACCTCCTGGTTGCTCGACAGCTCCGTGAGCAGCACCTTGATCGCGGCGCGCCGATCGATCCGCGTGTGCTGCGCGAGGTAGACCTCCCCCATCCCGCCCGCGCCCAACCGGCTGACGACTTTGTAGGCCCCGAGTGTCTCGCCAATCATCGCTGAACGACCGGTCTACTATCTCATGTTTGGCCGTTGGCCGTCGCGCGCTCCGCGGCGGCCCCGCGGAGAATGCAGCACCATCCCGGGGAACGACGAAAGCGAGACTTCTTCCCACAGGCTTGCCACCGGCTTGCCGTCGGACTTGCCGCTCAGAGGGAGCGGCGGCGGCCACGGAGCCGAATGGCCATCGCATCCAGCGACAGCGGACCCGCTCCGGCGACGGCCAGCCAGATGAAGAAGACGAGGTAGCTCCACTCCTCGAAACCGACCAGCGCCGTCAGGCCGCTGATATCGGCCCGCTTGGCGGTGAGGATGGCGACGACCATGGTGAACGCCAAGGGGAGCGCCGCCAGGCGTGTGCCGAGGCCGACCAGCACCAGGAGGCCGCCGAAAAACTCGGTCGAGGCGGCCAGCCGCGCGTTGAACCCCGGCGCCGGGATGTGGAGGCTGGCGAAGAAGTCGGTGACGTCGCCGAGCGAGTGCAGCTTCCCCCATCCGGTGCCGATGAAGACGAGACCGACGGTGAGCCGTGCCAGCGTCGGTCCTAAAAACGCAAGCTTGTCGCCGACCGCGCGCAGGCGGTCCAGAGCTTTCTCCACGGTATTGAGCATGGTGGTCTCCTTGGTCTCTCCCTACGTCGCGGCGCGCCCGCCGGTTACGGTAGAGGCTACGCCGTCGCAGCGACGAGGAGGCCGGCTGCGAGCCAGGTCGACAACCAACCATGGACCTCGGCGATCGCGTCCGCCTCCGCCTGCTCGGCCGAGAGCGTGTCGCAGAGAAGACCGAGGGAGGTTCCCTGCGCGGCCAGCGCCAGGGCGGCGCGCTCCGGGTCGTCGACGGAGCGGTGAAAGACCGAGGTCCCTTCGCGCCACACCACCAGCATCTCGGTCGCTCGAGCCTCCAGCGCCGCGCGTTTGTCGGGCGCGGGCTCGGCGTCGGGCGAGCTCCACCAGGTCGCGGTCCCCCGCGCCACCGTCACCAGGCGATGCGCGGTGACGAGGCGGAGTGGCAACTCACCGAGCCGCTCGGGGGGCTGGGCGCGAACGTCGTCGAGGGTCAGGGTCGGTTCGTCGAGCAGATCGAACACATCGGCGCGCGCCCATTCGAGCGCGGCCAGCCCGGCGACCACGGGGGCGTCCGGCCAGCGCGCCGCCAGCCAACCGGGTAATCGCGCGCCGACGAACCGCAGCGAGGGGTGTCGGGACGGCTCGTCGGCGAAGTAAGCGCGCGCGAGCTCGCCGAACGCTTCCGCCCCGAGCCGCTGCGCCAGCCGCGGGAACTGCGACGCGAGCGCCTCGGCCAACCGGGTGCGGACCATGTGCGCGTAGACGGCGATCCGCTGGTCCGCGCTGGCCCGGGAATCGCCGGCCACCAAGGCGTCCGCCCGCAGCTCCGGCCCGGGCGCTTCGCGGCCGGTGACGAGCGCCAGCAGCGCGCGTTGCAGGCCGGCGAGCGACGGTGGCACGGACGGCGACGGCTCAGGCCGCATGACGACGCCGCTGCGCCTCCAGGCCGACTCGCTCCCAGTGCGCGACCCGCTCGAGCTCGCGTTCCAGCTCCGCGAAGGCGGGGACCGCCTCGTCCCACTCGATCATCGTCGAGCGGGGCCCGAAGCGCGCGATCGCTTCGGCGTAAAGCCGCCACACCTCGAGGCGGACGTGGCGGTCGTGCGTGTCGATCAACAGCCCCCCCTCTTCGCTGTGACCGGCCAGGTGGATCTGCCCGATCCGCTCGCCGGGGAGCGCGGCCAGGTAGACGTGGGGATCGAACCCCTGGTTGTGGGCGCTCACGAACACGTTGTTGATGTCGAGCAGGAGGCCGCAATCGGCGCGCCGCGCAAGCTCGGCGAGAAAATCGTGCTCGGCCATGTCCGCGTCCCGGAACGTGAGGTAGCTCGACGGATTCTCCAGCAGGATGCGCCGGCCGAGGCGCTCTTGAACCGCCTGCACGCGCCGCACCACGTGCGCCAGCGCCGCTTCGGTGTAGGGAACGGGCAGCAGCTCGTGCGCGTTGATTCCGTGGGCCGTCCCCCACGACAGGTGGTCGGAGATCCAGGCCGGCTCGACGTCGCGCGCCAGGGCCGCCAGCTCGGCGAGATAGCGCCCGTCGAGCGGATCGGTCGAAGCGATGGAGAGTGAGACGCCGTGGAGAACGACCGGATAGTCGCGCCGCACGGCCTCGAGGACGCGCCGCGGGTTGCCGCCCGGGCCCAGGAAGTTCTCCGAGATCACCTCGAACCAACCGACGTCGGGACCCGTCTCGATCACCTCGCGGTAGTGCTCGCGCCGCAGGCCGAGGCCGCGTCCGAGGTGAGGAAAACTTCCGGGGACCATGACGGTCGTACGCCGCTCGAAGGCCGAGGTTACGCAGCGGCGCCCGAAGTGTCGCCACCCCACTCTGGGCGCCGCGGCTGCCTCACCGGGCCTACTTGGCGATCTTCCCGCCTTTGGCCAGGCACTGCTCCTTCGTCGTCTTCATGTTCCCCTGCCCCTTGCACCCATTCTTGCCAGCGCAGGCGTTGCTGGCGCTGTGACAGGACCCCTGCCCCTTGCAGGAATTGATTCCGGCGCACATCACCTCTTCCCCCTTCTTGTCGGCCGCGGCGGCCACGCTGGCCGCGCCCGTCGCGAATAGCCCGGCCACTGAAGCGGCGATCATTGCTCCCTTGATGCTCATGTGGTCTCTCCTGGTCGTCGGTGAAGTCGAGTGGCGCTTGCGGCCCTCGGTTGCACCCACTGCTACGCCCCCCGCGCGCCGCGGTTACGCTCACCCGAGACGAACGCGGTGAACGGCGCGGTCGTGGATCCAGGTCGCCAGGAGCTCGATCTGCGCGTCGGTGGCGAGGGCGATGCAGCCCGCCGTCCAGTCCTTGGTGGGCGCCCGGCGGGTCACCCACTCGTAGCCGCGCGGCGGCCCGTGGATGCCGATGGCGCCGCCGGTGAAGCCGAGGCGCCGCTGCGCCGGCGTGGGGTACTCCACCGGCACGAACAGGTGGTAGTGGCGCGAGGCGCGCGGCGCGCCGAGGCCGTAGACGCCGACCGGCGTGCGGTCGTCGCCGGCCACGCGCTTGCCGACGCCCCCCGTCCCCAGCGCCACGTCCAGCTCCCCCTCGACGCGCCCCCCGGCGCAGAGCGTGAGCCGGTGCGCTTGCAGCTCGACGACCACCGCGGTCTCGCCGGGACGGCAGGCGGATGGCGGCGGCGCAGCCCGCGCGGACGGCGCGAGGACGAACAACGACATCACGGTCAGAGCGCGGGCGACGAGGACGGCGAGCGACATGGGACCTCCTCGCGGCTTCACATCGCAACGGACGTGCCGCGCGCGGCGCGGTCGCAAACCGGGCGCCGGGCGCGTCGCGAAGAGCCGCCCCGCAAAGAGGTTTGACGTTTTGTTAAGATGAGGACGTGCCCGCGGCGCTGGTGGCTCTGTTCGGACCGAAGCGGGGCGTGCGGTGGGAGCTGGGCGACGCCACGGTGATCGGGCGGGCTGGGGCCGCCGATCTGCAGCTCGTCGACGGCAAGGTCTCGCGCGAGCACTGCCGCCTCACCGTCGAGGGCGGCGCGGTGAGCATCGAAGACCTCGGCAGCCAGAACGGGACGTTCGTCAATGGGGAGGCCATCCGGGCGCCGCGCCGGCTGGCCTCGGGCGACGAGATCGCCGTCGGTGATTCGCTGCTGCTCTACGATCCCGATCTGGCCGTGCTGTCGGCCCGCTTCGGCGACGCGACGGTCGTCGTCACCGCCGGCGCGGCGGCGCCCGCGGCGGTCGCACCCGCAGAGGAGCCGGCGCCCGGGACCGTGGGCCTCGACGCGCTCCTCGGCGAGGTGACGCGTCTGGCGGGACGCCTCGGGCGCGCCAAGACGCTCGCCGAGGTCGTCGACGCCGTCTTGGACGCCGCCGCCGAAGGTCTGCGGCCCACCCGCGCCTGGCTCTTCGCGGGCGACGGCGCGGCGGCCGGGCTGCGCGCCTTGGGGGAACGGAGCGAGCGCCGGCCCGCCGGCCCCACGCCGGAAGGAGCGCCGGTGATCGCGCGCGCGCTGCTCACCGCGGCGGCCGCCCAGCGCCGCGCCGTGCTCTTCTCCGGCGTCGTCGAGGAGCGCTCGCTGGCCGGCGGCCGCAGCGTCGCCGCCGCCGCGGCGCGCGCAGTTTTGGTGGCACCGCTCCTGGCGGCCGACGAGGCGCTCGGATTCCTCTACCTCGAGCGGCGGAACGCCCAGCCGTGGACCCGTCTCGAGGCGGCCCGGGCCGAGGCCCTGGCCGCGGTGGCCGCGCTGCACGGCCTGGGGGGCGCCGTCGCCGACGCAACCACGATCGAGGGCCCGATCGGCGGCAGCGCCCTCTACGCGCGGGTGCTCAAGCTGGCCGCGGCGGCCGCGCGCACGACCTCGACGGTGCTGGTCACCGGCGAGAGCGGCACCGGCAAGGAGGAGATCGCGCGCGCCATTCACCGCCAGAGCGGGCGGGGCCCGTTCGTAGCGGTCAATTGCGGCGCCATCCCCGAGGCGCTCGCCGAGGCCGAGCTGTTCGGCCACGAGCGCGGCGCCTTTACCGGCGCGGTGACCGCCCGCGAGGGGCGGGTCGAGGCCTCCGACGGCGGCACGCTGTTCCTCGACGAGGTGGGCGACCTGCCGCCGCCGCTGCAGGTCAAGCTGCTGCGCGTCCTGCAGGAGCGCGTCTACTGCCGCCTCGGATCGAGCACGCCCCGCTCGGTCGATCTGCGGGTCATCGCCGCCACCCACCGCGACCTCCCGGCCGAGATCGCCGCCGGGCGCTTCCGCGAGGATCTCTACTATCGCCTCAACGTCATCCGGATCGAGATCCCGCCGCTGCGCGCGCGCGCCGAGGACGTGGCGCCGCTGGCGGCGGTGCTGCTGGCGCGGCTGGCGGGGGCGCTCGGCCGATCGGATCCGGGCCTGTCGTCTGCCGCGCTGGCGTCGCTCGCGCGTGCCCCCTGGCCGGGGAACGCGCGCCAGCTCGGCAACGTGCTCGAGCGGGCGCTCGTGCTGCGCGACCCCGCCGCGCGGGGCCCGCTCGACGCCGGCGAGATCGATGAAGCGCTCGGCCCGCCGGGACGCCCGGCCCCGGCGTCCCTGCCCGCGGCCGTCACGCCGCCGGCGGCGGCCGCAGGGCTCCCCGCGCAGGTGGCCTCGCTCGAGCGAGCGGCGATCTTCGACGCCCTCCGCGCGGCGCGCGGCGTGAAGGCGCGTGCCGCCAAGCAGCTGGGGATCAGCCGCCCGACGCTGGACAAGAAGATGGCCGCCCTGGGGATCGACCTCTGGGCGGACGAGCCGGCCGCGGCGCCCGACGCCCCCGGCGCCCCCGACGCAAAGGAACGACCGTGAACCTGCTCTGCCCCGCCTGCCGCACGGCGCTCCCCGCCGGCGCCGACGTGGTGACCTGCCCCACCTGCGCGGTGGAGGTCGACGTGACGCGCGCCGGAACGCTGGCCGCGCGCCCGCGCTTCGTGCCGGAGATCGATCGAACGGGCACGGAGGTGGGCGGCTACCGGATCGAGGCCCGCCTCGGCGGCGGCGGCATGGGGACCGTCTACCGGGCCGTCGATCCGGCAGGGAAGAAGCTCGCCCTCAAGTTCCTCTCCCACGCGCTGGCGCAGGATCCGCTGGTGGTCGCGCGGTTCGCCCGCGAGGTGACGACGCTGGCGCGGCTCGGCCACCCCGCGATCGTCGCCGTCATCGACCAGGGCGACGACGCCGGGCTCCCCTGGTTCGCGATGGAGCTGGTGGACGGCGTCGATCTGCGCGCCCGCCTGGCGTCGGGTCCGCTGGCGCCGGCCGAGGCCGCCGCGATCTTCGGGCGGCTGCTCCAGGCGCTGGCGCACGCCCACGCCGCCGGCGTGGTCCATCGCGATCTCAAACCGGCGAACGTCCTCCTGGCCCCCGACGGCGCGCGGCTGGCGGACTTCGGCATCGCGCGCTGGGACGGTCCGGAGGCGACCGGGGCGGGCGCGCTCACCCGGCTGACCGAGACGGCCGCCGTGCTCGGGACGCTGCCGTACATGTCGCCCGAGCAGCGGCGGGGAGGGCCGACCGATGCGCGGTCCGATCTCTTCTCCGTCGGCGTGATGCTGTACGAAGCGGCCACCGGCACGCTGCCCCAGGGGGCGTTCGCGGCGGCGTCGAGGTTGAATGCCGCCTACCGGCCGGCCTTCGACCGGGTGGTGCTCGATCTGCTGCGCGCCGATCCGGCCGCCCGCACCGCCTCCGCCACGGCGGCGGCCAGGGTGCTGGCGCGTGCGTTCGCCCGGCCGGCCTGGGCGCGTCCGCTGGCGGTGACCACCAGCGCGCTCGTGCTCTTGGCCGGGCCGACGGTGCTCGGCGTCCGGGCGCTTCACCGACGTCCGGCCGCGCTATCCGCGCCGCCCGTCGCCGCGGTGCCGTCGCCCGTCCCCGCCGGCGATCCACCGCCCCCGCCAGCGGCGCCGGCGGCGACGACGCCGCCCGAGGGCACCCTGGGAACGATCTCCAAGAGCGGCAAGGCGCGCGCCCAAACCGCGCATCCCTCGAAGAAGGCTGCCCTGTCGCGCAAAGAGTCTCTGGATTTTCCTTCACCGATGAAGAACCCGATCGACAAGAAGCTCTTCGACACTACAGGTCGCTAAGGTCTTTGACAGGTTGGAACCGGTCGGAGCGCCGGTTCTTCCCTGCAAGGTGGCGCGTGGCTCGCGTCCACGCCGGATCGGGTCGGGCACGCCGGTTGCTCTTCCTCGACGTCGGCGCGGCGAGACGAAGCCGCCAGGAGGATGCCCATGATCGATACGCGGGATGCCAACCGTTCACGCTCGCTCCCACCCTTTCTCACGCCACACCGGAGGCTGCCGCTCGTCGGCTGCCTGCTGCTCGGCGCCGCCGGACTCTTTGGCGCGGTAAAGCTCGAGGCCCGGGCCGTCGGCGCCGACAGCGCGCCGCCGCCCCCGACGGCGACGAAATCGAGGGCGGCCGGGCCGAAAGAACGATCGTCCGCGACCAAAGAACACGGGGTGCCGGAGCCGCCGGAGAGCGAGGTGGACCTACCGACGGTCGTGACGGTCCCCGACTTCAAGGGGAAGCGGCTCAGCGTCGCGATGCGCCAGGCGCGCAAGCTGGGGCTGGTCCTGGTAGCCACCGGGAGCGAGGGGGGCCGGATTCCGCCCCAGCTGGCCGCCGACTACCGGGTCCGCCGCCAGGAGACGCCGGCGAACACGACGGTCGAACCGGGGACGGCCGTCGAGGTCCGCGTCCGCGAGAGCGTGGACGTCGCGCAGGGCTACTAGCGCCGATGAGCGCGCTGACGGATCTGGCGGCCGCGCACGTCGGCCGGCCGCTGGTGTTCGCCGGCCTCTGCGCGCTGGCGTTCGTGCCGCTCGAGCACCTCGTGCCGGCACACGCCGCGCGCCGGACCAGCTGGTCGATCGATCTCGCCTTCGCCACCGCCGGCCAGGTGGTCACCCACCTCCTGCTGGCGGTGGTGGCCGCCGGGGTCCTGGCCGAGCTCGACGCCTGGTCGGTCGAGCGCCCGCTCCTGTCGGGACTCGGCGGCGGACGACCGGCGTTCGTCGCCACCGTCGTGGTCGGTCTCCTGCTGTTCGATCTCGGCGGCTACCTCTATCACCGGGCCGCGCACACCGTCCCCTGGCTCTGGCGCCTGCACGCGCTCCACCACACGTCGGAGCAGATGGATTGGCTGGCGTCGTTCCGGCAGCACCCGATCGAGATCCTCTTGCTCACGCTCTGCCAGAACGCGCCGCTCGTGCTGCTCGGCGTCCCGCTCGGCGCCCACGCCACGGCGCTGGCGCTGTTGAAGTTGACCACGGTCTTCGTGCACGCCAACCTGCGTCTGCCCGCCAGCCCGCTGCAGCGCCTGCTCGCGACGCCCCGATTTCACCACCGCCACCACCAGCGCGGCGGTCCGGGGCGCAACTTCGCGGCGCTGTTCCCGGCGATCGATCTCCTCTTCGGAACCTTCAGCGCCGAACAGAGCCGCGAGTTCGGGCTCGCCCACCATGCGCCCTGATCGGCGGACTTGGGCGCTGGCGACCGTCGCCTGGGCGGCGCTCGCGGGGTCGCGAACGGCGGCCGCGGCGCCGGGGAGGTGTCAGTCGCAGCCGATCGGCTGCGTGCCGAGGGCGATGTCGTCGTACCAGATCTCCGAGCCGGGGCCGGCGTACTTCTCGAAGCCGAAGCGGAGATCGTCGTAGGCGTCGAGCGCCCAGGCGGTCGACTTCAGATCGGGGATCTCGGTGCCGTTCAACCAGACGTCGATCTCGGGCGTGACGTGATCGAGCAGCAGCTCGACGCAGGCCCACTGGCCGGCGGTGAGGCCGGGCCCGATCTGATGGTCGTTGTAGAAGTTGTTGTTGGACATCGCCCCCTGGGCGTCGCCGCCGATCGACTCGGCGAACATCTGGTTGTCCTCGCTGAAGCGGAGGCTCCCCGCGTCGCCGGGCGAGGCGAAGAGATCGCCGAGGACGAAGCTGTTGTGACCGGCCGTCATCGCCGCCGCGAGGCGGATGTAGAAGCGGACGTAGAGGCGCCCGGTCGGGGAGGGGAGGATGGTGGTGTCGTGCAGCGCCAACAGCGTGTCGTAGTCGCTGTCGCCGTCCTGGATGTGAACCGACTTGGTTCCGCTGGCCGCTGGATCGCTGCCGTCGATCGTCACCGTCCCAGCGCCGATGATGCTGGTGGCCCAGGGCGTCGCGGGCGGCACGCCCGCTGCGTCGCTCTCGAAGTCATCACAGAAGAGGAGCCCGGCGCGCGCGCCGCAGTGGCCCGACCCGCCGCCGCTGCCCGCCGCCCCGCCCTGCCCCGAGCCGCCGCTCCCCGGGCCGCCGCCGGTGCCGACCGCGCCCCCCGAAGCCGCGCCCCCGGTGCCGACCGCGCCCCCCGTCGCCCGGCCCCCACTGCCGGGCGCGCCGGCCGCGCCCCCGGTCCCGCTCCCGCCGTTCCCCGAGCCGCCCGTCGACGAGCCGCCCGTCGGCGAGCCGCCCGAGCCGCCCGCCGGCGAGCCGCCACCTCCGTTGCCGGCGCAGGCGCCGCCGAAGAGAATCGCCAGGCCGGCGACCAGGGCGAGCGTGGCGGCGCCGCGCAGCGAGGGTGCGAAGGTCTTCATCGGTTCTCCGCCGCGTGCCCCGGCGACGCGGCGGCGGCGTTCGGCATCATACACGCCGCTCGCGGACGCCGGGCGGGCTAGATCCCGCCCTGCTGGGACAACCGCAACAACACCCGCACGAAGATGGCCGCCTCCAGCAGAGGCTCGGTGAAACGAAGGCCCATCCCAGCCGGCCTCCGGTCGTCCGCCGAAGTCTCCCGGCACCAGCTGACCTCTGCGCGGATCTCGACCGGCTCCGACTCCTCGAGGAGCGCGATCCGGAGCACCACCCGATCGCCGACCGGCAAGCGGCGCCCCGTCGCCACGAACATCCCCCCCAGCGACAGGTTTCTGGCGGTGCCGGCCAGGAGGTACCCGTGCGCAGCAACCTGCACCGGGACACGGAGATTGGCGCGGCCCAGGCGACGGTCGTTCTTCTCCTCGGGCCGGGGCGCAGTGCGGGTCTTCGCGGCGGTCATGGGTCCTCTGGTCGTACAGTGCCCGGACCCCCCTTCGAGGTTAGTCACCTCCGCAGAATTTTTCGCCCCGCGTCAGCCGACCGGAATGTCGAAATGGTGCACGTCCTCGCGGGTCCCCAGCGACTCGTAGAGACGGATGGCCGGGGGATCCGTCCGGTCGGCCTGGACGAACATCACCCAGGCTCCCCGCGGCTTGGCGATCTTTCCCAGGGTGCCGATGAGGCCGGTCGCCAGCCCCCGGCGGCGGTGAGCCTCGGCGACGGCGAGGTCGTAGATGTAAATCTCGCTCCGGGCCTGCTCGAGCTTTTCGAGCTCGTAGGCGATCAAGCCGCCCACCACGGTCGCACCGTCCAGCGCCACCAGGACCAGCACCTGCGGCTTACCCAGGAGACGCGCCAGGTAGGCGTCGTCCGGCTGGCGTGCGCCGTAGGTCTCGGGTTCCGCGAACGCCTCGCCGAAGACCGCGAGCAGCCCCCGGGCGAGCGGCAGATCCTCGGCACCGAGCTGCTTGAACGCGTAGCCCATGAATCGACGCTAGCATGCTTCAGGCCGAGCCTTCGGAACGCGCGCGACCGAAATGGATCCGTCCCGACGCCGAAGCCGCCGCCAGGAGCGCCGACGCGCAGGCGAAAGCGAATGTCCACCAGGTGAGCCAGGGGGTCGCCCGCGTGATGAGGGCGACGATCCAGAGCAGAAGGAGCCCTGCCGCCAGCGCGCCCCACCCGAATTCGCCGGCGCGGGCCGAATCGGTGAATCGGGCCGCCCCGCCGAAGGCGATCAGGCCCGCCACCAGCACGAACCAGGTCAGCCAGGCCGAAGCTCCGAAAGAGAGCCCTGAGACCCACAGAACGATTAACCCGAAGCTCAGCGCGATCTCGACGATACGGACCATCAGCCTCCGCCTGAAAAGATGACCATCAATCGTGGCTCGGCCGGGCGCCGCTCGCGCCATTTCATGATCTTGCCTGGCTGCGACCTGGCTGCTCGGGCTCGCCGCCCTCGGGATGGGCTGCGCCTCGACGGCGATGACCAGCACCTGGACCGATCCGTCGGCCAAGCGAGCGGAGCTCTCCAAGATGGCGGTGATCTGCCTGGCCAAGGATCCGGGCCTGCGGCGGATGGCCATCGTCATCTGACAGCTGGTCTGAGCGGAGGTGGGACGGTCTGCGCCCGCCTCCCGACGCGCTTGAACAGCAGGCCGGCGGCGAGGATGCCGATGCCGAGCTGGAGCGCCAGCAGGACGACGTCGAAGTAGCTCGCGCTCGCCGGCACCGGCGCGCCGACGGTGAGCATCCGGAAGGTGGCCTTGGTCCCCAGGAATCCGGGCGCGAGCTGCAGCAGACCGGGGACCAGCATCGTGAAAGGGACGCGTCCCGGGCGGCGGGCGTAGAGGTAGGCCGCGCAGCCGAGCACGAAGGAGACCACGAGGGGAGCGCCCCGGTCCCCGAGCGGCAGTCGGCTCAGCTCCTGGGCGCCGTAGGCGATCACCGCGGCGGCCACGATCCAGCCGACGTCGCGCGGGCGCGCTTCGAGACAGACCACCAGCGCCAGGCCGCCCAGGGCCACGCAGGCCAGCACGACGAGATCGGGGAGCTTGCTCGCCGTCGCGTGCGCCGGGTGGAGGCCGAAGAAGCTCCCCAGCGTGTAGGCGGCGACGATCCCCGCGCCGAGCAGGCCGAAGCACATGAGCCCGTAGACCAGCCGGACGGTCCCGGACTCGAGCTCCTCGTTGGCCAGCTCGTGGATCCCGATGGTGACCACCATCGCCGGGATGAGCAGCGAGATCCCTCCGAACAGCGCCCGCGGATAGTCGAACGGCGGAAACACGAACGCCAGCAGGAACGCCACCAGCGAGCCGAAGATGGCGCCGAGGAAGGTCTTCTCCAGGCTCACCGTCTTTCGTTCGGCCGCCAGGAAGTGGACGGCGCCCGCGGCGAGGCCGATGAGGACGCCGGCCGCCCCTTCGACCCAGCGGCCGCCGACCCGGATGGCCACCGCGCCGCCGTAGAGGCCCCAGGCGAGCGCGGCCAGCCAGGTCGGGTAGGCGCTCTTGGTGGCCACGATCCGGTCGAGCTCGCGCCGCGCGCGGGCGGCGTCCACCCGGCGTTCAGCGATGGCGCGGCAGAGCTCGTCGAGCGCCGCCACCTCGGCCAGGTTCCAGCGGGTGTCGAAGGGGATGCGCCGGATCTCGACCCGCTCCCGCTCGCCGCGCCGGAGCTCGGTGGCGAAGAAGCTCTGCAGCGTGAAGAACTGCGCGTCGAGGCCGAGCGCGCCTGCCACCCCCCGCAGGCGCGCCTCGGCGACGTCGGCCGGGCTCGCCGTGGCGTGCAGGGCCGCGGCGAGATCCAGCAGCAGCTCCGTCGAATCGCCGGGGAGCTCGGAAGAAGGAGCGGGCATTGGCGGTCGCCGGCGCGCCTCACAGGCAGGCCGGGAGGGTGACCGTCTTGCCGTCCAGCGTCGCCGAGCCGCAGGTGGAGGTGAACATCCAGCTGTGCGTGCCGGCGTGGCTGCCGCCCATCCGCGAGACCGAGAGGCTCCCCCCGGTCGGCTTGCAGCAGGTCCGCTCGCGCTGCAGGCCGGTCCCCGAGATGGTCCCCGTCCCTCCCGCCTTGTCGGTCACGTTGATCATCCCGTCGAGGGTGTAGGTCTGATCGAGAATCGAGATCGACGAGAACGTCCGGCTGCCGGTGTAGGTCCGATCGGAGCTGGTGCTCCCGTCGCCCGCCAGCCGCTGAATCTCGCCGGAGGAGGTCATCGCCACCGAGCTGGGCGTCTGGCCCAGCCCGAGGTGGACGGTGGCCATGTCCATCTGCGAGGGGATGACGATCTTCGCCCCGCCCGTTCCGGTGTAGGCGAGGTTGGTGATCGTCGAGGTGTAACCGATGCTGACGGTGGTCGCGCTGTTGCAATTGGTGTCGGAGGCGCTGACGTTGAACTGCGCGCTCACCGTCCCGTCGATGGTGCCCCCGGCCGACAACGTGCAGCCGTTGAAGACGATCATCAGGCCGGCGCCCGA
>Ga0134128_10004621_pt1 | contig 16827 bp, 16 predicted proteins | sample KB31754_FD_96462 | JGI IMG/M metagenome (GOLD analysis project Ga0134128, IMG submission 96462) | Terrestrial soil microbial communities with excess Nitrogen fertilizer from Kellogg Biological Station, Michigan, USA - KB3-175-4 | ecosystem: Environmental > Terrestrial > Soil > Unclassified ...
ACTTCATCGGCCTGCACTTCTTCTCCCCCGTGGAGAGGATGCCGCTGCTGGAAATCATCGCCGGAAAGAACACCTCGGATGAAACCCTGGCCCGGGCCTTCGACATAGCCAGGCAGCTCCGCAAGACGCCCATTGTGGTCAACGATTCCCGCGGCTTCTTCACCAGCCGCGTCATCGGCACCTTCCTGAACGAGGCCATCGCCATGGTGGGCGAGGGCATTTCCGCCGCGTCGGTGGAGCAGGCTGGCGCCCAGGCCGGCTACCCGGCCCCTCCGCTGCAGCTGGCCGACGAGCTGAACCTGACCCTGATGTCCAAGATCCAGCAAGAGACCAAGGCGGGGCTGGCGCGCGACGGCGGTCCCCAGACGTACCAGCACCACCCCGCCTACGACCTCCTGGACCGGATGGTCGGGGAGTTCCAGCGCACGGGAAGGCTGGGCGGCGCCGGGTTCTACAACTACGCCGACGGCCACCGCACCGGGCTCTGGGAAGGCCTGGCCGAAACCTGGGGCGGCACGGCGCAGGTCCCCTTCGAGGACATGAAGGAGCGCATGCTCTTCGCCGAATCCCTGGAAACCGTCAAGTGCCTGGACGAGGGTGTGCTGCGCAGCGTGGAGGACGCCAACGTCGGCTCGATCCTGGGCATTGGCTTCCCCGGCTGGACGGGCGGCGTGGTGCAGTTCATGAACGGGTACGCCGGCGGCCTGCCGGGCTTTGTGGCCAGGGCCCGCGAACTGGCCGCCCGGTACGGGGAGCGCTTCCTGCCCCCGGAATCCCTCGTGGCCAAGGCCGGACGCGGGGAGCAGTACTGATGGCGACCCCGGCGGAATCCCCGGCTGACGCCCGGGCGGAATCCCCGGCTGACGCCCGGGCGGGAACCCCGGCGGACGCCCGGGCGGGAACCCCGGCTGACGCCCGGGCGGCGGCCGCGGGGCGGGAGAACCGCTGGAAGGCGTTCACGGTGGACAGGACGGGCGCACCCGGAGTGGCCGTGGTCCGCCTGGCCGGCCCCGGGCGCGGCAACATGATGGGCCTGGACTTCTGGGACGAGCTGCCCCGGCTGATCGGCGGGCTCGACGCCGACGCCTCCGTCCGGGCAGTGGTCCTCACCGGCACCGGGAAGCACTTCAGCGTGGGGCTCGACGTGCAGGAAGTCCTGGGCCCCTGGCTGGGGCGGCTCGGCGCCGAAAGCGGCCCCACGGCCGCGGCCCGCGGCGAGCTGCTGCGGTTGATCGGCCGGCTCCAGGACGGCATCACGGCCGTGGCCGCGTGCCGCAAGCCCGTCATCGCGGCGGTCTCCGGCTGGTGCATCGGCGGCGGCGTGGACCTCATCAGCGCCGCCGACGTCCGGCTGGCCTCCGCCGGCGCGCAGTTCAGTATCAGGGAGGCCAGGCTGGCCATCGTGGCCGACGTCGGCAGCCTGCAGCGGCTGCGCGGCATCATCGCCGAGGGCCACCTGAGAGAGCTGGCATTGACCGGCAAGGACATCGGCGCGGAACGGGCGGAAAGGATCGGCCTCGTCAACGCCGTCCTCTCCGACCAGGATGCGCTCCTGGCCGCCGCGCTGGGGATGGCCGCGGAGATGGCCGCCAACTCGCCGCTGGCGGTGGCCGGCACGAAGGCAGTGCTGAACGACGACCGGGAGGAACGGATCGCCCGCGGGCTGCGCCACGTGGCCCTCTGGAACTCCGCGTTCCTGCACAGCGCGGACCTGGTGGAGGCCGTCACGGCGCTGGGGGAGCACCGGCCGGCCGAGTTCCAGGGAAGGTGAGTGCCGGCGTCGGGCCCCGACGGCGCTGGACGCCCGCTGCGCTGGCAGCCGGCGGACCGGATGGGGCGCAAGCAAACCCTTCACAAAACTGCGTTGTCTGACCGTCGACAAGGATCAAGGAGTCACCGTGTATCTGACCCAAGGACTGCACCGCTCGCTGCAGGCCACGCCCCACGGCGTTGCCACCATCTACAAGGACAGGCGGCGCAGCTACGTTGAGCACGCGGACAGGGTGGCGCGCCTGGCCGGGGCCCTGCAAAGGCTCGGCGTGGCCGCCGGGGACAGGGTGGGCATTGTGTCGCTGAACAGTGACCGCTTCGCCGAGTACCTGGTGGCCGTGCCGTGGGCCGGGGCGGCGGTGGTGCCCGTCAACATCCGCTGGAGCCCCGCCGAGGTGGCCTACGCCATGAACGATTCCGGCACCAGGGTCCTGCTGCTCGACGACGCCTTCGCGCCGGTGGCGGACGTGCTGCGGGACAAGGCGCCAGGGGTGAAAACCTACATCCACTGCGGCGACGGCCCCACCCCGGAGGGCATGCTTTCCTACGAGGACCTGGTGGCCGGCACGGAACCGGTGGACGACGCCCGCCGGCAGGGGGACGACCTCGCCGGCATCTACTACACCGGCGGCACCACCGGCTTCCCCAAGGGCGTCATGCTCAGCCACACGAACCTGGTCACCTCCGGCCTGGGCACCGTGGCCAGCGGGGAGCTGCTGGAGGCAGGGGCCACGCTGCTGCACGCGGCGCCCATGTTCCACCTCGCCGACCTCGCCGCCTGGAGCGGTCTGACCATCCTGGGCGGCACGCACCTCATGGTGCCGTTCTTTGAACCCGTCTCCGTCATGGCCGCCATCCAGGAAAACCGGCCCACGGACGTCCTGCTGGTGCCCACCATGATCCAGATGCTCGTGGACCACCCGGACACCGCCCGCTACGACCTCTCCTCCCTGCAGCGCATGCTGTACGGGGGCTCCTCCATTTCCGAGGGCGTGCTCAAGCGCACCATGGCGCTGCTGCCGCGGCTGCGCCTGGTCCAGGCCTACGGGCAGACGGAGGCCGCGCCGGTCATCACGCTGTTGCTGCCGGATGACCACCACGGAGACTGGCTGCGCTCCGGTGGCCGGGCCGCGCCGCATTCCGAGGTGGCCGTGCTGGACCTCGACGGGCGTCCGGCGGCGGCGGGCGCGGTGGGCGAGATCTGCTGCCGCGGCGCCCACGTCATGCAGGGCTACTGGAACAACCCGGAACAGAGCGCCGAGGCGCTGCGCGGGGGCTGGCTGCACACCGGGGACCTCGGCTACGTGGACGCCGACGGATTTGTCTTTGTGGTGGACCGGCTCAAGGACATGATCATCACCGGCGGTGAAAACGTGTACTCGGCAGAGGTGGAAAACGCACTCAGCAAGCACCCGGCCGTGGCGTCCTCCGCCGTCATCGGGGTGCCGGACGCGAACTTCGGCGAGCGCGTCCACGCCGTGGTGGTGCTGGCCGCCGGCGCCGCCGCGACGGGCGGGGAGCTGGCGGAATTCTGCGGGGAACACATTGCCCGGTACAAGGTGCCGCGCAGCTTTGAATTCCTTGAGGCGCTGCCCATGTCCGGGGCGGGCAAGATCCTCAAGCGCGACCTGCGCGACAGCCATGCGGCGGCGCATGCGGACTCCGCGGCTGGGGTCTAGGGCCACTCCGTGGGCGGGCCGTTGCAGGGGCTGAAGGTGGTGGAGCTCTCCGGGCTGGGGGCGGCGCCCCACGCCCCCATGATGCTGGCCGACCTGGGCGCCGAGGTGGTGCGGGTGGTGGGGCCCGCCCCTCCCGTGGGCGGGTACGACGTCGTCACGCACCTCCAACGTTCCCGCACCACCGTCCGGGCGAACCTGAAGGTGCCCTCGGAACTGGCTTCCGTGCGCGCGCTGCTGGCGCAGGCGGACGTCCTGCTCGAGGGCTTCCGCCCCGGCACCACCGAGCGGCTGGGGCTGGGGCCGGCGGAATGCCTGGCCGCCAACCCCCGGCTGGTCTATGCGCGCATGACCGGCTGGGGCCAGGACGGGCCGCTGGCACAACGGGCCGGGCACGACATCAACTACATTGCCCTGACCGGGGCCCTGCACGCGATGGGCCCGGCGGGGCAGCCCGTCCCGCCCCTGAACCTGGTGGGCGACTTCGGCGGCGGCTCCATGTTTGCGCTCACCGGGATCCTCGCCGCCCTGTGGGAACGGGAACGCTCCGGGCTGGGCCAGGTGGTGGATGCGGCCATGGTGGACGGCGTCAGCGTCCTGTCGCAGATCATCCTGGAACTGCGCTCGGTGGGGATGTGGAGAGATGCGCGCGGAAGCAACCTGCTGGACGGCGGCGCCCCCTTCTACCGCACCTATCAATGCGCCGATGGCGGATTTGTCGCCGTGGGTGCCATTGAGCCGCAGTTCCATGCCGAGCTGCTGGCCGGGCTGGGCCTGGCCGCGGCGGCGCTGCCGGACCGGGACGACCCCTCCCAGTGGCCCGCGCTGGCCGAGGTCCTGGGCGCGGCCTTCGCCACGCGCACCCGGGACGAATGGGCGGACGCCTTTGACGGCACCGACGCCTGCGTCACCCCCGTGCTGAGCTATGCGGAAGCGGCGAAAGCGCCGCACCTGGCCGCCCGGGGCACGCTCTCCGGCTCGGGCCGGCACGTGGTGGCCGCGCCCGCCCCGCGGTTCTCACGCTCCGGCCCCGCCAGCGCCCCCGGGCCGGGCACGCTGCCCGGGCCGGGGGCGGCAGCACCGGCGGACGCCGACATCCACGCCATCACCAGCTCCTGGAGGACGCCATGACCACTGCGACGACCACTGTGACGGGCCACGCGCAGTTCGCCGCCTGGCAGGAGCGCTCCATGCCGCCCGTGGAGGAGGTTCGCCCCGGGGTGTGGTCCATCCCCGTGCCGTTCCCGAACAACCCCATGCGCTACACCATCGCCTACCTGCTGGCGGGGGAGGGCGGTGCCGCACTCGTGGACCCCGGCTGGGACTCGGACGAAGGATGGGAAGCGCTTAAGGCAGGGCTCAGGACGGCGGGGGCGGCGCCGTCGGACATCACCGGCGTGGTGGTCACCCACTACCACCCGGACCACCTGGGCATGGCCGCGCGGCTGCGGGCGGTCGGGCGGGCCTGGATGGCGCTGGGCGAGCACGAGCCGGTGCCGTCGCAGTTCTCCGCCGGCACCGGGGACTTTGTGGCGGCGGACCTGGCCCAGTTCACGGCCTGGGGCGTGCCGGCGGCGCAGCTGGACGCCGTGACCTTTCGGGAACACCAATGGGCGGCGCTGCGCGGCATCGCGGAACCGGAGCTCAGGCTGCCCGACGGGGCGCTGCTGCCCGTCGCCGGGCTGGACGTGCGGGTCCTGGCCACGCCCGGCCACACGCCGGGGCACATCTGCCTGGTCGACGCCGCCAACCGGCTCATCCTCACCGGCGACCACGTGCTGCCGCGCATCACCCCGCACGTCTCGCTGGAGGCCCACGGCCGGGACAACCCCGTGGCGGACTACCTTGCCTCGCTGGAGCGCATGGCGGCCGCGGCGGACATGGAGGTGCTGCCCGCGCACGAATACCGCTTCCGGGGCCTGCCGGCGAGGGTGGCCGAGCTGAAAAAGCACACCCTGGAACGCTCCCGCGAGGTCGAGGGACTGCTGGCCGCGGGAGCCGCGCGGACGGTGTGGGACGTGGCCTGCGGGCTGACGTGGTCGCGCGGCTTCGGCTCGCTGCGCCGCTTCACCCTGCGCCTGGCCCTGGCCGAAACCGCCAGCCACCTGGTCTACCTGCGCTCGCAGGGCGTGCCCGTGGACATCGACGTCCCCCGCGGCGCCCCCGGGGCTACAGCGGGTCCGGGCGCGGCGCGGGGTCGGTGAAGTCTCCGGCGGCGCGGCGGAAGCGGGCCAGGATGCCGGTCATGCTGCGCAGCTCCCCCACGGGGATGCCGGGCCGTTCAAACACCTGTTCATTGAGCACCTCGGTGGCCTTCTCCACCAGGGCGCGGCCCGGGCCGGTCAGCACCACCAGCGTGGCCCGGCCGTCCGTCGGGTGGGCCTCGCGCCGGACAAAGCCGTCCCGCTCCAGCCGGTCCACGACATTGGTGATGCTTGTGGGATGGACCTGCAGGCGGACGCTGGCGCTGGCCATCGGCAGGGCGCCGTCGCGCGTGAAGGACAGCAGCCGCAACAGCTCCAGCCTCGCATAGGAGAGGCCCAGCGGCTTGAGGACGGCGTCCACGCGGCTGTACATGAGCTGGTGGGCGCGCATCACGGAGGAATACGCGGCCATGCCGTCCGCCGCGTCGGCCCAGCCGTGGGCTATCCACTGCCGCCTGGCTTCCGCAATGGGGTCCATGGGCAGCGGTGCTCCGGGGGCCATGGCGTGTCCTTCCTCGCGGCGGGCGGTGGCGGGCGTACAACCGCCCTTCCCAAACAATTTACTCGGGGTACCTAGTAAATGCTAGCAGTTCCTAGTAATCTGGCCGCAGAACACTTTCTACGCGAAGGGGCTGTCCATGAAGATCGTGGTGTTGATCAAGCAGGTGCCTGACACGGCCGACGAGCGCACGCTGGACCCGGAGACGGGCTGGCTCAACCGCGACGCCGGGGACAACATCGTTGACGAGATCAACGAGCGAGCCCTGGAGGTTGCCCTCCGCGTGAAGGACGGCGACAAGTCCACCGAGGTGGTGGTGCTGGCCATGGGGCCGGAGGAGGCGTCCAAGGCCATCCGCAAGGCACTGTCCATGGGGGCCGACTCCGGCGTCCACGTTCTGGACGGTTCCCTGGCCGGCGCCGACGCGGCGCGCACGGCCGCTGTGCTGGCCGCGGCCCTCAAGGACGCCGGCGCGGACGTCATCGTGGCCGGCAACGAGTCGACCGACGGCCGCGGCGGCGTGGTGCCGGCCATGGTGGCCGAGCACCTGGGCCTGCCGCTCGTCGGGTCCCTCGCGTCCCTGGAAATCGTCCCCGGCAAGGTGTCCGGGGAGCGGCAGGGCGAATCCGGCACGCTGTCCGTCAGCGCCGCGCTGCCCGCCGTCGTGACCGTCACCGAGCGCAGCGCCGAGGCCCGCTTCCCCAACTTCAAGGGCATCCTGACGGCCAAGCGCAAGCCCGTCGCCACCCTCTCCCTCGCGGAGCTGGACGTGCAGGCCACGCCGGCCCGCGCCGTGATCCTCTCCCACAGCGAGCGCCCGCCGCGCACTGCCGGCACAAAGATCGTCGACGAGGGCAATGCCGGCACGCAGCTGGCCGACTACCTCGTTGAAAACCGTTTGGTCTAGGAAGGGCTGGGCATGGCGAACATACTTGCATTGATTGAATTGACCCACCAGGGTGCCGTGGCCGGATCGGCGCGGGGGCTGCTGGCGGCCGCCGCGTCGCTCGGCACCCCCGTGGCCGTGGTGGCGTCCCCCGCCACTCTGGCGGACGACGTCGTCTCGCACCTCGGTGCGCTGGGCGCGTCGGCGGTGTACCAGGGCGTGGGTGCGGACGCCGCATCGGTGCTCGGCACGCCGGCCGTGGACGCACTGGAGCATGCGGTGGAGGCGCTGTCGCCCGCCGCCGTGCTGGCCGCCAACTCCGTGGACGGCCGCGAGGTCGCCGCCCGCCTGGCTGTGCGCACCGGCGGGGCCCTGCTGGTGGACGCCGTGTCTGTCCGGGTCGACGGGGACCGGATCGTGGCCGGACATTCGGTGTTTGGCGGCGGCTACGACGTCGAGTCGGCGGTGGAGGGCGGACTGCCCGTCATCACCATCCGCCAGGGCGCCATTGAGGGCGGCGCGCCCGCCGCAGCACCGGAGATGTCGACGGTGGAGCTGGGCCCAGCAACCGGAGCCCGCATCGACGCCGTCAATGACGCGCCGGTCGCCGCGGGCCGCCCCGAGCTGCGCGGCGCCAAGACGGTGGTCTCCGGCGGGCGCGGGCTCGGCTCCCGGGAAAATTTTGCCCTCGTGGAGCAGCTCGCCGACGCCCTGGGCGCGGCGGTCGGGGCCTCGCGGGCCGCCGTCGACGCCGGCTTTGTGGAGCAGACGGCCCAGGTGGGCCAGACCGGCGTAAGCGTCTCGCCCCAGCTTTACATAGCCTTGGGGATCTCCGGCGCCATCCAGCACCGGGCCGGCATGCAGACGGCCAAGACCATTGTGGCCATCAACAAGGACGCGGACAGCCCCATCTTTGACGTGGCCGACTTCGGCATTGTGGGCGACGTCTTCACGGTGGTCCCGCAATTGATCGAGGCGCTGGCGGCCCGCTCGCACCAGGGCTGAGACGACTGTTACGGCCGATGGCTGCCCACGCCCGCGCAGCTGTTACAAATAGACGTTGGAAGCCACCGCCGGAATGCGGGTTACTGTGGCAGCGGAAGCGTTCTTGAAAGAGGTATGAGGATCCATGACGACCCCCACGAAGAAGCAGCACCGGAGCAGGTGGGCCACACCGGCCCTGGTTGCCGGCGCCATTGTCCTTGGCCTGCTGGTCCTGGTGCTGGCCGCCCGCTGGTTCACGGGCCTTGACGGCGTGAAATCGTGGATGGTGAGCTACCCGGGGCAGTCTGAGCTCCCGGCCACCACGCCCGTCGGCTTTCCGGCGTGGTTGGGCTGGCAGCACTTTTTGAACATGTTCTTCATTGTGCTGATCATCCGCTCCGGCTGGCAGGTGCGCACCGCCAAGCGGCCGCCGGCGCACTGGATCCGCAACAACAAGGGCCTGATCAGGACAAGGAACGCGCCCGTCAAGATCAGCCTGGACCTCTGGTTCCACCTGACGCTGGACGCCCTGTGGGTGCTCAACGGGCTCATCTTAATCATCGTCATTTTCGCCACGGGGCAGTGGCTGCGGATCGTGCCCACCACCTGGGACGTGTTCCCCAATGCCATTTCCGCCGGGCTGCAGTACCTGTCCCTGAACTGGCCCACGGAGAACGGCTGGGTGAACTACAACTCGCTGCAGCTGCTGACCTACTTCGCCACGGTGTTCATTGCCGCGCCGCTGGCCATCCTCACGGGCATCCGCATGTCCGGCGCGTGGCCCAAAAATGCCAAGCGGCTGAACAGGTTCTACCCGGTTGAACTTGCCCGCCTGGTGCACTTTCCGGTCATGGTCTACTTTGTCCTGTTCATCATTGTCCACGTGACACTGGTGCTGGCCACGGGGGCCCTCCGGAACCTCAACCACATGTACGGCGCCAGCGACGCCGTCAACTGGTGGGGCTTTGGCATCTTTGCCTTGTCCCTGCTGTTCACCGCCGGTGCGTGGTTCGCGGCCCGGCCCCTGTTCCTGCGGCCCATCGCCTCACTGACCGGCAAGGTCACCAAGTAAGCTGGCCGCCCGGCCCACCCGCGCCGGGCAGGAACCCAGGACGGGCCCACCCAACTGCCCGGAAATGTCAAAGGAGACGCCATGGAAAACCTGACCGAAGACCAACACGCCATTGTAGAGATGGTGCGTGACTTCGCCGCGACGGCGCTGGCCCCGCACGCCGCCGCATGGGACGAGGCGAAGCACTTCCCCGTGGACGTGCTGGCCGAGGCCGGGGCTCTTGGCATGGGCGGCATTTACGTGGGGGAGGAGTACGGCGGCTCCGGCATGACCCGCACCGACGCGGTGCTGATCTTTGAGGAACTGGCAGCGGCGGACCCGTCCATCGCGGCCTACATCTCCATCCACAACATGGTGGCATGGATGATTGACGCCTTTGGCAACGACACCCAGCGCGCCGCCTGGCTGCCCGGACTGACGGCCATGACGGAGCTGGGCAGCTACTGCCTGACCGAACCCGGCGTGGGGTCCGACGCCGGCGCACTCACCACCCGCGCCGTGCGCGACGGCGACCACTACGTCATCAATGGCACAAAACAATTCATCTCCGGTGCCGGTTCCTCCGCCTGGTACATCGTGATGGCCCGCACCCAGGACACGGGCAGCCACGGCATCACCGCCATCGTCGTCCCGGACGGCACGCCCGGTTTGTCCTTCGGCGCGGAGGAAAAAAAGATGGGCTGGCGTGCGCAGCCCACCCGGCAGGTGGTGTTCGAGGACGTCCGCGTCCCGGTGACCAACCGCCTCGGCGAGGAGGGCGACGGCTTCGGCATCGCCATGAAGGGGCTCAACGGCGGCCGCGTCAACATTGGCGCCTGCTCGCTGGGCGGCGGCCGTGCCGCCTTCGCCAAGTCGGTTGCCTACCTGAAGGAGCGCCAGGCGTTTGGCGGCCCGCTCATCAAACAGCAGCACCTGCTGTTTGAACTGGCGGACATGGACACCGAACTGGAAACCGCCCGCACCATGCTCCTGCGCGCCGCGGAAGCCCTGGAGACCGGCGCGCCGGACACGGTGAAGCTGTGCGCCATGGCCAAGCGGGTCGCCACCGACGCCGGATTCCATGTCGCCAACCAGGCGCTGCAGCTCCACGGGGGCTACGGCTACCTCTCCGAGTACGGGCTGGAAAAGATTGTCCGTGACCTGCGCGTCCACCAGATCCTGGAGGGCAGCAATGAGATCATGCGCTTGATTGTGGGCCGGCTGGCGGTCGAAGACTAGGGTGTTGGAGACTGGAACATGGAGGAGGCGCAGATGACAGACACCGACGTTTTGCTGCAGCGCACCGGGCATCTTGGCCACGTCGTGCTGAACCGGCCGCAGGCCATGAACGCCCTCAACCACGGCATGATCCAGGCCGTGGCGGCCGCGCTGGATGCCTGGGAAACCGACGACGGCGTGGCAACGGTGTTGATCTCGGGCGCCGGTGAGCGGGGCCTGTGCGCCGGCGGGGACATCGTCTCGATCTACCACGACGCCCGCACCGGCGGGAACCAGAGCGAACAATTCTGGCGCGACGAATACCACCTCAACGCCCGCATCAAGCGCTACCCGAAGCCCGTTGTCGCGTTCATGGACGGTGTGGTGCTGGGCGGCGGGGTCGGCATTTCCGCGCACGCCTCCCATCGCGTGGTCACTGAACGCTCGAGGATCGGCATGCCGGAGACCGGGATCGGATTTGTCCCGGACGTCGGCGGGACGTACCTGCTCTCCCGCGCCCCGGGCGAACTGGGCACGCACGCCGGGCTCACCGGGACCATGGTCAGCGGCGCGGACGCCGTCGCCATGGGCCTGGCCGACCACTTTGTCGATTCCTCGCTGCTGCCCACGCTGGCAGCGGAGCTGGCCGGGCGCAACGCCAGCTCCGCCGTCGCACGCCACGGGCAGGAACCGCCGGAATCCGCCCTCCTCGCGGCCCGGGCCTGGATTGACGACGCCTATTCCGCGGACGACGCCGTCACCATCGTCAAGCGCCTGGCCGGCTCCGGCGTCCCGGAGGCGGAGAAGGCGGCGGCCACCATTGCGGCGAAGTCGCCCACCGCGGTGACGGTCACGCTGGAGGCCCTCCGCCGGGCGCGCGTGCTCGGGTCGCTGGAGGAGGTGCTCGACCAGGACATGCGGGTGTCGCTGCGGGCCCTGCGCTGGCCCGACTTTGCCGAGGGCATCAGGGCGCAGCTGGTGGACAAGGACCGCAACCCGGCCTGGCGGCCGGCCGCCCTGGCGGACGTGCCGGCCGACGTGGTGGAGCGGACATTTGAGAGCTTGGGCCCGGACGAACTCGGGCTGGGAAACGCACGGAACGGATCGGTGAAGGTGCCATGAGCAGCGAAGCAGCACGCAGGACAATCGGTTTTATCGGCCTGGGCCACATGGGCGGGCCCATGGCGGCCAACCTGGTCAGGGCCGGCTACCCGGTGACGGGCTTCGACGTCGTCCCCGAGGCGCTGGAGGCGGCACAGGCCGCGGGCGTGGCAGTCGCTTCGTCCTCCGCGGAGGCGGCGTCCGGGGCCGACGTGGTGATCACCATGCTGCCCGCCGGCAAGCATGTCTTTGCCGCGTATGAGGGAGAGGGCCCCGGCGGCGGGCTGCTGGCCGCGGCCAAGCCGGGGTCCCTGTTCCTGGAGTGCTCCACCATTGCGGTGGAGGACGCCCGGACCGCCCACGAGCTCGCGCTGGCGGCGGGCCACCACAGCCTGGACGCCCCGGTCTCGGGCGGCGTCATGGGCGCCGAGGCGGGCACCCTGACGTTCATGGTGGGCGGAACCGCGGAGGACTTTGCCGACGCGGCGGAGATCCTCGAGGTCATGGGCAAGCGGATTGTGCACTGCGGCGGGGCCGGAGCCGGGCAGGCCGCCAAGGTGTGCAACAACATGATCCTGGGCGTGTCCATGATCGCCGTCAGCGAGGCCTTTGTGCTGGGCGAAAAGCTGGGGCTCACGCACCAGGCGCTGTTTGACGTCGCCGCGAACGCCTCCGGGCAGTGCTGGGCGCTGACCACCAACTGTCCCGTCCCCGGGCCCGTGCCCGCCAGCCCCGCCAACCGCGACTACCAGCCCGGCTTTGCCGGCGCCCTCATGGCCAAGGACCTCGGCCTGGCTGTGGAGGCCCTCAACGCCACCGGCACGGCCGCCTCCCTGGGCCGGGCGGCGGAGGAAATCTACCGCCACTTCGCCCTTGACGGCGGCGCCGGCACGGACTTCTCCGGCATCATCAACACCATCCGGCAGGCGTCCGAGGGGCTGGCCACCCTGGACACCGACTCCTGACCCCCGCCTTGGACCCTGAACTGAACGGAACTACATCCACATGACTCAATACTCCCTGATCCTTGCCGAGCAACGCGGCCGGGTTGGCCTGATCACGCTCAACCGGCCCGAGGCCCTCAACGCCCTCAGCGACGCCATGGGCCGGGAGATCCTCGCGGCCGCGCAGGCGTTCGACGCCGATCCCGGCGTGGGCGCAATCGTCATCACCGGCTCCTCCCGGGCGTTTGCGGCCGGCGCCGACATCAAGGAAATGGCCGAAAAGTCGGCCGTGGAGATGTACCAGCTGGACTGGTTCGCCGCCTGGGACGCCCTGGCCCGCGTCCGCACCCCGCTGATTGCCGCCGTCGCCGGGCACGCCCTGGGCGGCGGCTGCGAGCTGGCCATGATCGCCGACTTCATCATCGCCGCGGACAACGCCAAGTTCGGCCAGCCGGAAATCAAGCTTGGCGTCATCCCCGGCATGGGCGGATCGCAACGGCTGACCCGCGCCGTTGGAAAGGCGAAGGCCATGGAAATGGTCCTGACCGGGCGGGTCATGGGCGCGGCCGAGGCCGAGCAGGCCGGGCTGGTGGCCCGCGTGGTCCCCGTGGACTCGCTGCTCGACGACGCGCTGGAGACCGCCGCCGTGGTCGCCTCCATGTCCCTGCCCGCCGCCATGACCGCGAAGGATGCCGTCAACGCCGCCTACGAACTGACCCTGGCGGAAGGCGTGCGCCTGGAACGCCGCCTCATCTTCTCCTGCTTCGCCACCGAGGACCAGAAGGAAGGCATGGCGGCGTTTACCGAAAAGCGCGCCGCGGAGTTCAAGCATCGGTGATTGAGCCCGCCCCGATGGTCGAGCAGCGAGCTCTGCGAGCGCGTCGAGACCCTCACCCAGGTGCTCGAGCTGCCCTTCGTTGCCCGAGCGCTGCAGGTGGCCGCACGTCTCCCCAGCGGCTCCCCACCCCCGAGTTGGTGATTTGGCCCCGGCGCATGTACTGTTGAGGACGCAACGCGGGGTGGAGCAGTTCGGTAGCTCGCCGGGCTCATAACCCGGAGGTCACAGGTTCAAATCCTGTCCCCGCAACCATGATGAGGAAAGCCCCCGGCCAACTGGCCGGGGGCTTTCCGTTGTGGTACGGCCGGCATCCCCGCCGTGTTAGGCCGGGTAGATGGCGACCTCGGCGGCCTTGACCACAAAGAACACCCGCGACCCCGGTTGCAGCCGCAGTTCGGCCGTCGCGGCGGGGGAGATGTCCGCCGCCAGCCGCCCGGCCCGGATCCGGATGTGGTCGCCGTGCGGCTCCAGCTCTGTCACCGTCACCGGGAAGCAGTTGCGCGGGCTGCCCTGCGGGGGCGCCAAAAACACGGACACGGCCGACGGCGGGAAGGCCGCCAAACCCTCCGGCCCCGACGCCGGACTACCGGTCCCCGCCGCCGGACTACCGGGCGCCGGCGCCGCGGCCGCCCCCGCAAAGGCGCCGGTGAGGCGGCCGGCCACCAGCCCGGCGTCGGACGTCCGGACGCCGGCACCGGCCAGGGACCCGGCCAGGACATTGAGCCCGGCCAGGGAGGCGGCGAACGGGCTGCGCGGGTGGGCCAGGATGGCGGCGGTGGGCCCTTCCTCCACGACGCGCCCGCGGTCCATCACCACGATCCGGTCCGCGAGCATGAGGGCGTCCAGGACGTGGTGGGTGACGATGACCGCGCGCCGGCCGGCCAGCACGCGCTTGAGGAGGCTCCGCAGGAACGGTGCGCTGTTGATGTCCAGGGCGGCCATGGGTTCGTCGAGCAGGAGAAGTTCGGGGTCGGTGGCGAGCGCCCGTGCCAGGGCCACGCGCTGGGCCTGCCCTCCGGAGAGCTGCCCCGGCTTGCGCCCCGCGAGTTCGACGGCGTCGACCTCGCCGAGCCAGCGCCGCGCGGCGGCGTCGGCCCCGGCCCGGCCCCGCCCCTGGCTGCGCGGGCCGAAGGCGACGTTGTCCAGCACGCTCAGGTGCGGGAACAGCAGCGCGTCCTGGGCCAGCACCCCGACGCCGCGGGCATGCGGCGGCAGCCACTCCCCGGGGCTCCCGGGGCTCCCGGTGCGGAAGAGGGTCCGGCCGCCCAGGGTGGCGTGGCCGGCGTCGGGCCGCAGGAGGCCGCTCAGGACCTGCACCAAGGTGGACTTGCCGGCGCCGTTGGGGCCCATGACCGCAACGGTCTCGGACCCGCCGACGGTCAACGCGACGTCCAGGTGGCGCTCGGCGATCACGGCACTTAGCTCGAGCGTCATGGCACAGCCGTTTCGGCGGCATCGACGGCGGGCTTTGGCTGCCGCGGCGCCCGGTACGTCAGCGCAACCACCACCACCGCCACGGCGATGAGCAGGAAGGAGAGGGCCACGGCGGCGTCGGGGTCCGTTTCGCGCTGCAGGTAGATCTCCAGGGGCAGGGTGCGGGTGACGCCCTGCAGGCTGCCGGCAAAGGTCAGCGTGGCGCCGAATTCACCCAGGCTGCGGGCGAAGGACAGCACGGCGCCGGAGAGCAGTCCCGGCAGGACCAGCGGCACCGTGATCCGGCGCAGCACCGTGGACGGACGCGCGCCGAGGGTCGCCGCCACGGCCTCGTACCGTTGCCCGGCTGTGCGCAGCGTCCCCTCCAGGCTCAGGACCAGGAACGGCAGTGCCACGAACGCCTGCGCCATGACCACGGCGGTGGTGGAAAACGCGATGTCGATCCCCAGGACGTTCAGCGACTTGCCCAGCAGGCCCTCGCGGCCAAAGGTGTAGAGCAGCGCCAGGCCGCCCACCACCGGCGGCACCACCAGCGGCAGCAGGATCAGCGCACGCAGGATCCGCTGCCCGGCGAACTGTGCCCTGGCCAGCACCAGCGCCAGCGGGACGCCGAAGATGATGCACAGGGCTGTGCTGGCGGCCGCCGTCTTCAGGCTCAGCAGCAGTGCGTCAAGCGACGATTCCGAGGTGATGAGCGGGATGAACTGGGCCCAGTTGACCTTGGCCACCATGCCCAGCAGCGGCACCAGGATGAACAGCGCCCCCGCCGCGGCGAGCAGGTACACCCAGCGCGGCACCGCATGGTAGCCCCCGGGCCGGTTACGGGGCCCCAAATCCGGCACTCCCAAGGACCTTCCGGCCGCCGGGGCCGGTGACCAGGGCGATGAAGGCCGCTGCCAGTGCCTGGTTCTTCGAGGTGGAGACGGCGGCGATCGGGTACTTGTTGACGGCGGGGCTGGCCAGCTTGAGCGGCACGGCCTTGACCTTGTCCCCGGCCGTGGTGGCGTCCGTGACGTAGACCAGGCCGGCGTCGGCCTCACCCGAGGTGACCTTGCCGAGCACGCTGGTGACATTGAGCTCCTCGCTCACTGGCTTGACGACGACGCCGGCACTCGCCTCATCGCTCTTTGCGGCAGCCCCACAGGGGACCTGCGCGGCGCAGACCACCACTTTCACGCCCGGCTTGGCAAGGTCGGCGAAGGTGGCGATGTTGGCCGGGTTGCCGGGCGGCACCACGATGGTCAGCACGTTCGTGGCGAACACGGCCGGCGTGCCCTCCGCCATCTTGGCCTTTTCCAGTTTGGCCATGTTGGCCTGGTCCGCCGACGCGAAGACGTCGGCAGGGGCCCCCTGCGTGATTTGGCTGACGAGGGTGGAGGAGCCGTCAAAGTCAAGCGACACCTTGGTGCCGGGGTTGTCCTTCTCGAACGTCGCGGCCAGCTGGGTGAAGGTCTGCTTCAGCGATGCGGCGGCGAAGACGTTGAGGGTTCCTGAGAGTGCCCGCGTGCCTCCGGGGGCAGCGGTGGTGCCGGCGCCCGCGGCGCCCCCGGAACACGCCGCCAGCGACGCTGCGAGGAGGAGGGCGGCCGCGGCGGCGGCAGGAAGGCGGAACAGTTTTCTCATGCTTTGGCCCCTTGCGGAATCTCGATGATCACATTCGTGGACTTGACGACGGCGGTGGCCACGGAGCCGGGTTCCAGGCCCAGGTCGCGGACGGCCTCGCTGCTCATGAGGGACACCACCCGGAACGGCCCGCACTGCAGCTCCACCTGTGCCATGACCTTGTCCATCGTCACGTTGGTGACCAGTCCGACGAACCTGTTGCGGGCGGAGCTGCCGACGCCGGTGGGGTCCTCCGGCAGCTGGGACGCCGACTTGGCCGCGGCGGCCAGTTCCACGCCGTCTATGACCATCCGTCCCTGCTTGTCCTTTTGCCCGTGGAGGGTGCCGTTGTCCAGCCAGCGCCGCACGGTGTCGTCACTGACGCCAAGGAACCGGGCAGCCTCGGAAACGCGGATAAGTGCCATTTCACGAGTCTATATCCTCAAAAGCGGAAATTGTATGGTGATTGAACCGCAGCTGCTGCAGCCCAGCCGTTGCGGTTCGAGATCATGGCGTCCGCTCGTTCCTCGCGGACACGGGACGTTGTAGAGGCCCCGGGGCTGGCGCCGAGGCTTGTCCCGGGGCTGGCGCCCGGGTTGAGAATCGGCCGTGCAGGCAAT
>Ga0134128_10004623_pt1 | contig 16817 bp, 15 predicted proteins | sample KB31754_FD_96462 | JGI IMG/M metagenome (GOLD analysis project Ga0134128, IMG submission 96462) | Terrestrial soil microbial communities with excess Nitrogen fertilizer from Kellogg Biological Station, Michigan, USA - KB3-175-4 | ecosystem: Environmental > Terrestrial > Soil > Unclassified ...
AAGCTCTCGGCCGGCCAGACGATGACGGTGGCCGACGACCTCCGCTACAACCCGACCTACGCCGAGAACCTGGCGGAGATCACGGCGCGGCTCGTCGAGACCGGCGCGGCCGGCGTGTTCCACGTGGTCGGGGCCGAGGAGATCGCGCGCTACGAGTTCGCGGTCCGCGTCGCCCGCGCCTTCGGACTCGACGAGTCCCTGCTCAAGCCCGCGCCCGCGGCCCAACTCGCCTCGGCGACGCCGCGGCCGAAGGAGAGCAGCCTGCGCACGGACAAGGTCCGCGCCGCGGTCGCGGTCCAGCCGGTCGGCGTGGACGAGGGCCTGCGCCGCATGCTCGCGCAGGAAGCGGACTGGCGCGTGTACGCGCGGACTCTCCCCGACCCGGCGGCGAAGACCGCTCCCGCCCGACGCTAGAACTCTCGCTTTCGCGCCGGTTATTTGGTAGACTCTTTCGGTTCCGTCATTCCTGGAGGATTTAAACCGCTCATGATCAACGTCTCGATGAAAGCCATGCTTGAGGCCGGAGTTCACTTCGGCCACCAGACCCGCCGCTGGAATCCCAAGATGTCCCGCTTCATCTTCGGCGAGCGCAACGGAATCCACATCATCGATCTCCAGAAGACGGTCAAGGAAATCAAGAAGGTCGGGCAGTGGGTCCAGGACCAGGCCGCGACCGGCAAGAGCTTCCTCTTCGTCGGCACGAAGAAGCAGGCGCAGGACCTGCTTCGCGCCGAGGCCGACCGCTGCGGCGCCTCCTACGTCTCCGAGAAGTGGCTCGGCGGCACGCTGACGAACTTCGCGACGCTGCGCAAGTCCGTCAAGCGCCTCGAGGAGCTCGAGAAGTGGCAGAACGACGGCATCTTCGCGATCCTCCCCAAAAAGGAAGTCGCCCGCCTCAACAAGGAGATGTCGAAGCTCAAGAAGAACCTCTCCGGCCTGCGCGGCCTCGACAAGCTCCCCGACATCATGTTCATCGTCGATCCCGTCGAGGAGGACCTCGCGGTGATGGAGGCGCGCAAGCTCAACATCCCGATCGTCGCCGTCTGCGACACGGACTGCGACCCCGACCTCATCGACCACCCGATCCCGGGCAACGACGACGCGGCGCGCTCGATCAAGCTGTTCTGCGCGCTGATCGCCGACGCGGTGCTCGGCGGCAAGCAGGCCTTCGAGGCCGCGAAGAACGCGCAGTCCGTGGCCGGCGCCGAGGCGGCGATGCTCGCCGAGGGCCAGGCCGCCGAGTCGGAGCTGCAGCAGTCCGCCGACGTGGTGTACGCGCCGGCCGAAGAGACCACCCAGGGAGTTTAAGGCTCATGCCGACCATGGACGCCACTCAAGCGATCAAAGAGCTCCGCGAGAAGACGGGCGCGGGGATGATGGACTGCAAGCGCGCCTACGACGAGGCCAAGGGCGACTTCACCGAGGCGATGACGATCCTGCGCAAGAAGGGCCTCTCCGACGCCGCCAAGAAGGCCGCCCGCGCGACGAAGGAAGGCGCCGTGGCGTTCAAGATCGCGGGCAAGTCCGGCGCGATCGTCGAGATCAACTCCGAGACCGATTTCGTGGCGAAGGGCTCCGATTTCCAGGCGATGGTGAAGACCGTCGTCGAGAAGGCCGCCGCCGGCCAGCTCAAGGACGTGGCGTCCGCCGACGCGGAGTTCGTGAAGCCGCTGATCGGCAAGCTCGGCGAGAACATGGGCCTGCGCCGCTTCGACCGCTTCGAGCTCAAGGGCTCCGGCCTCATCGCCGGCTACGCGCACCAGACCGACCCGGCGATCCCGGCGAAGGCCGGCGCGCTGCTCGAGCTCTCCACCCCCAGCGACGCCGCGGCCGCCTCCCCCGAGGTCGCCCAGCTCGCGAAGGACCTCCTGTTCCAGATCGTCGGCGGCGTGCCGGCGGCGAAGTACCTGAGCCGCTCCGAGGTCCCCGCCGCGGACATCGAGAAGGAAAAGGAAATCCAGACCGAGATGCTGAAGAAGGAAGGCAAGCCCGACGCGCAGATCCCCAAGATCCTCGAGGGCAAGATCAACAAGCTCTTCTTCCAGGCGCTCTGCCTGCTCGAGCAGCCGTCCATCCGCGACCCGAAGACCACGATCAACGACCTCGTCAAGGCGGCCAGCGCGAAGGCCGGCGGCGAGATCAAGGTCGTCCGCTTCGTCCGCTACACGCTCGGCGGGTAACCGAAGAGAGGATGCCAGCCGCCAAGAAGTACAAGCGGGTCCTCCTCAAACTCTCGGGCGAATCGCTGTGCAGCGAGGGCTCGCACGGCATCCGTCCCGAAGCGCTGTCCTCGATCGTCTCCGAGATCAAGCTCGCCGTCGACTCCGGCGTGGAGATGGGCATCGTCGTGGGCGGCGGCAACATCTGGCGCGGCATGCAGGACCGAGGCGAGGTCATCGGCCGCGTCACGGCCGACTACATGGGCATGCTCGCGACTTTGATGAACGCGCTGGCGCTGCAGGACGCGCTCGAGCAGCTGGAAGTCCCCACGCGCGTGCAGACCGCGGTCGAGATCGCCAAGCTCGCCGAGTCCTACATCCGCCGCCGGGCCATCCGCCACCTCGAGAAGGGGCGCGTGGTCATCTTCGCGGGCGGCACGGGCAACCCCTACTTTACGACAGACACGGCCTCAGCTCTTCGCGCCGTCGAGATCGAGGCCGAGGTCGTGCTCAAGGCCACGAAGGTCGACGGCGTCTACAACGCCGACCCCAAGAAGGACAAGAAGGCGGTCAAGTACGAGCACCTGACCTTCATGGACAGCATCAAGCAGCGTCTGAAGGTCATGGACACGACCGCGCTGACGCTGTGCATGGAAAACCGCATGCCCGTCGTCGTGTTCGATCTCGCCGTGAAGGGCAACATCGCCCGCGCCGTGGCCGGCCAGAAGGTCGGCACCTTGATCACCACGGAGTAACCCCATGAGCGTCACCCCGGCCGTCAATGCCGTGCTCTCGAAGATGGACGAAGCCATGAAGGATCGCCTGGCCAAGCTGGGCAAGGACATGGGCAACATGCGCACCGGCCGCGCCAATCCGGCCATGCTCGAGTCCGTCAAGGTGGAAGCGTACGGCTCGCTGGTCCCCCTCAAGCAGGTCGCGGCGGTGTCGGTTCCCGAGGCCCGCACGCTCGAGATCCGGCCGTGGGACCCCGCCACCTTGCAGGACATCGAGAAGGCGCTGCAGAAGGCCGACGTCGGCGCGATGCCGCAGAACGACGGCAAGATGCTGCGCATCAACCTGCCGATGATGACCGAGGAGCGCCGCAAGGACCTCGTGAAGGTCCTCAAGAAGACCGGCGAGGAGTTCAAGGTCGGCGTGCGCAACGAGCGCCAGGACGCGCTGAACAAGGTCAAGAAATCCTTCCAGGCCAAGGAGATCACCGAGGACGACCTGCGCGGCCTCGAGCAGCGCATCCAGAAGTCCACAGACGCCTTCACCAAGCAGATCGACGACATGCTCGCGGTGAAGGAGAAAGAGATCCTCACGGTCTAGCGTGCCGCTCGACCCCGCGCGCATCCCCCGCCACGTCGCGGTCATCATGGACGGCAACGGCCGCTGGGCCGCCGCGCGGGGACTGCCCCGCATCGCGGGGCACAAGGCGGGAGTCGACTCCGTGCGCGCGATCGTGCGCGCCGCGGGCGAGCTCGGCGTCGAGGCCCTCACGCTCTATTCATTCTCGACGGAGAACTGGCTGCGTCCCGCCGAGGAAGTCGGCGAGTTGATGAAGCTGCTCTCCTGGGCTTTGAACAAGGAGACTCTCGATCTGGACAAGAACAACGTCCGGCTCGGCGCGGTCGGGCGCATCGAGGGGCTGCCGAAGTCCGTCCAGGCCGAGCTCGCGAAAGCGATCGCGCGGCTCAAGGACAACACCGGACTCAAGCTCACTCTCGCGCTCAACTACGGCGGACGCCAGGAGATCGTCGACTCGATCGCCAAGGCGCTCGCCGCCGGCGAGAAGACGCTCGACGAGGACGCGATCGGCCGGAATCTCTACACCGCCGGGCTTCCCGAGCTCGACCTCATGATCCGCACCTCGGGCGAGATGCGCATCTCCAATTTCCTGCTCTGGCAGGCCGCTTATGCCGAGCTCTACGTCACGCCCATCCTCTGGCCCGACTTCCGCAAGGAGCATCTCTCCGCGGCCATCGAGGACTACCAGAAGCGCGATCGCCGCTTCGGCGGGCTGTCCTCAAAGGCTTAATTTTCTCGTTCCGGCGGCAATGGGCGCATCGCCCGGCCTAGCTGACGCGTCTTCGTCGAAACAGCAGGAAGCCGTAAAGCCCAAGCGCGAGCAGTGAGAGCAGCCTGCCTTCGCGCTTGAGGGGCGAATCGAAGCGCAGCGCGACGTCGTGCCGGCCCGCCTCGAGCGGCAGGCCCATGAAGCCCACGTCGATCCGCAGCAGCGGCGCGGGCTTGCCGTCGACGCGGGCCGACCAGCCGGCGTCCTGCGGGATCGAGAAGAAAAGCAGCTTTCGCGCCGGGAGATCGATCGACCCCTCGACGGAGTTCTGCGACCAAGAGGAGACCGCCAGAACGTCTTTCCTCCTCTCCCGCACCGCCGCGTCGTAGCCCCGCGCGCCGTCGCGCGCCGCGGCGTTCGCGGAGGCGAGCTGCGGGAAGCCGAGGCAATCCTGGCCTTCGAGCGGGACGAAGGCGTCGAGCAGGGCCGCCTCCTTCGCGGGCGTCTCGAGCGCGTGGAAGCGCGAGAACGGGAGGCAGCGGTCGTACGTGAAGCCGAGCGGCAGAGCGCGGCGGTTTTGGTAGACGGTCACGTCGCCGAACGTTCCCAGGGCGCCGTCGGCGAAGTGCTCGGGACGCTCGCCGGCCGGCTTCTTCGATAGATAATACTTCACGCCGGCCAAGGTCATGAGCTTCTCGCGGTCGCGCAGTCCCCGGATCCAGCGCGTGTCGGTCTCCTTGGCGCGGTCGAGGACGTCCAGCTCGGAGAGGAACGCGAGCGACGACTCCTGGTTGAACTGCGCGTAGGTGGACGAGCCGAAGTAGCCCTGCGCCTTGGGATCGTTGAAGCCGCGGTAGCGCGTGGGATTGGAGCGGTAGTCCTTCTCGACCCGGTAGAACGACGGATCGCCGGCGCGGATCGCGGCGAGAGCGTCGACGGTAAAGTCGTTGTAGCCGGACTTGGCGGCCAGCTCCTCCGCGGTGAGCACGTCGCGAGAGTCGACGGTGCGCCTGGAGGCGGCCCCGGCCTCCAGGATGATCGACGCCAGGAGGACCGCGAGCGCCGCGCGCGCGTACTTCTTCACGCCGAGGAGGAAGATCAGGACCGCGTCCGCGACGAGCAAGCCGGCGAGCGCGGCGGCGAGCCTCAAGTCGACCGGGGCCTTGAAAGCGGCTGGAACGAAGAGAAGCCCGGCGAGCGCGGCGGCGAGCGACGCTCCCAACACGAGATTGCGCGCCCGCCCGCCGCGCTGGAGCTCGCTGAGCCCGCGCGCGGCGAAGAACACGAGAAGCACGACGACGAACAGCGAGTACGTCCTGTAATAGTCGCCGCTGAAGGCCCAGAACAGATGGCGGAAATACGGGAAGATCATCGGCGCGACGGCGAGACCGGTGAGCGCGCCGTAAATCCTCCGGCGCCGCGCGTCCATGGCGGCGAAGGCCTGCGGGGCGAGCAGGAGGCAGGCGAGCCCGCAGTAGTTCAGCGGCGCCTCCAAGTAGTTCCCCCAGCCGCGGAAGGCGGAGCCCGTCCCGAGCAGGTCGCTGGAATAGAGGCGGAACAGGCCGGTCAGCGCCTGCACGGAGCCGGCGAGGCCGAAGACCGGCTTCGCGGAGTACACCTTGAACAAGGACGCGGGCCCGGAGGCGCGAGGGCTCTGCAGGATCTGCCGCAGATCGCTGAGGAGCTGCGCGCCCGCGAGCAGGACTCCGAGCGCGGCGCTCAGCAAGAACTTCCACAGGAAGGCGGCGAGCTCCCGCGGCTTCCAGCCCCTCTCGTCGAGGAAACGGGCCGTCGCGTACAGCCCGAAGAAGAGGGCGTAGGGAAAGAGCAGATACGGCCGCAGCAGCGACAGCAGCGCGAGCGGCGCGGGCAGCCAGCGCCAGTCGCCGCGCTTGAGGAAGCGCTCGAACGCGAACAGGAGGAAGGCGCAGTCCACGGCCTCCGGCGTGAAGATCATCCACGGCCCGCCGACGATCATGAAGCCGGAGAAAGAGAAGAGGAGCGCGCCCGCGACCGCCGCGGCGTCCGTGAGCTCCGTCTCGCGAAGCCAGAGATAGGCGAAGACCCCGGCGGCGAGGATCTTCGCGGCTTCCATGTAGATGAAGCCGAACGGGAGCGATTTGCCGGAGAAGGGGATCAAGACGAGGAAGAAGGGGTCGTTCCAGCCCAGCGGGTAAAGGTCCTGGCCGAGCCCCTGACTGAACGACCAGCCGGGCATGCCGTCGGTCCGCCAGTAGTCGAAGAGATGCCGCAACTGCGGGTAGTCGACGTTGATCGAGTCCGCGGCGATGTCCTTGAAGAGGTACGCGGCGTGAAAGACGAGGAACTTCCAGAATACCGCGAGGATGAGCGCGGAGGCGATGGCGAGGCAGGCCGTCAGGCCGGCGCCGCCGCCTCGCTTCGAAAAAGGCATGGCCCTCAATTTACTATAATTTGCCGATGCTTCTCCCCCGCGTGCTCACGGCGATCGTCGGCATCCCGCTGCTGCTTTTCTTGGCGCACGCGGGCGGCGTCGCCTTCTCGATCTTCATCATCGGGATCGCCGCGCTGTGCTGCTACGAGTACGCGCTCGTCCTGCGCCTGGGGGGCCGGCCGGTGCAGTTCGTCCCGACCGTGGTCGTCGGCGGCGCGCTGGCCGCCTGTGCCGCGCTTGGCGGCCCGCTCGGCCTGGTCCTGACCGCGGGCGTGGCGCTGATCGCTCTCGTCGAGATGTTCTCCAAGGTCCACTCGATGGACCGCGCCGCGCTGACGCTGTTCGGAGCCGCCTTTGCCGGCTGGATGCCCGCGCACCTCGCCCTGATCCGCGAGATGCGGCCGCACGGCGAGGCTTTTCTCGCCATGACCTTCGTGACCGTCTGGTGCATGGACACCGCGGCCTATGCGGTCGGCAAATCGATGGGCAAGCATCCGTTGGCGTCCGTGCTCTCCCCGAAGAAGACGTGGGAGGGCGCGATCGGCGGCTTCGCCGCCGCTCTCCTGGTGTGCGCCTTGTTCTCCCGCTTCGTGCTGCAGGAAGCCCTTCCTCTCCCGTGGGCGCTGGCGATCGGCGCGGTGATCGGCGTGACCGGCCAGGTCTCCGACCTCGCCGAGTCCATGGTCAAGCGCGACGCGGGCATCAAGGACTCGGGCGCGCTGCTGCCCGGACACGGCGGCGTCTTCGACCGGTTCGACTCGTTCATCCTCTGCGCCCCCGCGGTGTACTACGTGCTGAGCTTCCGATGAGCGCCAAACGCGTCGCGATCCTCGGCTCGACGGGCTCGATCGGCGTCAACGCGCTGAACGTGATCCGCGAGATGCCCGACGACCTGCGCGTCGTCGCGCTCGCCGCTCACTCCAATCATGCTCTCGTCGCGGAGCAGGCGCGCGAGTTCGGCGCCAAGTCCGTCTCGATGTTCGACGACGCCGCCTCGCGCGCGCTGAAGCAAAACCTCAACGGCGGCGCGAAGCATCATCCCGCGGGCGTGGAAGGCCTGTGCGAACTCGCCGCCCATCCCGACGTCGACGTGGTGCTCACCTCCGTCGTCGGAGGAGTGGGCTTCGCCCCCCTCCTCGCCGCGATCCGCGCCGGCAAGACCATCGCTCTCGCGAACAAAGAGCCCATGGTCATGGCCGGCGCTCAATTCATGCGCGAGGCCGAACGTTGGGGCGCGCGGATCGTTCCCGTCGACTCGGAGCCGTCGGCGATCTTCCAGTGCGTGCAGGGCCTCAACCCGGACCCGAAGGCCGCGGCTCCGCTCAAGACGATCCGTCGGGTGATTCTGACGGCTTCAGGCGGAGCGTTTGGAAAATATAAGGGCGACCTCTCCGAGGTCACGCCCGCCATGGCCCTCAAGCACCCGACGTGGAAGATGGGCAAGAAGATCACGATCGACTGCGCGACCCTGATGAACAAGGGCTTCGAGATGATCGAGATCATGAATTTATTTTCCCTGAAGCGGGATCAAGTCGAGATCGTCATCCACCCGCAGTCGATCTTCCACTCCGGCGTGGAGTTCTCCGACGGCTCCGTGCTCGCGCAGATGGGCCTGCCGGACATGAAGCTGCCCATCCAGTACGGCATGACGTTCCCGGCGCGCACGACGCGAGTCGTCGAGCCGCTCGACTTGATCTCGGTCGGCACGCTCGAGTTCCGCAAGCCGGACTTCCAGCGCTTCCCGTGCCTGGAGCTCGCGCGCGAGGCGGCGCTCAAGGGCGGCGGCCTGCCCGTCGTGCTCAACGCCGCCGACGAGGTCGCCGTCGAGGCCTTCATCGCCGGCAAGATCAAGTTTACCGGCATCCCGCGCGTCATCGAGCTGACCATGGCGGCCTACACGGTCAGCGGCGGGCTGCCGAGCTTCCAGGAGGTCGTCGAGATCGACTCCTGGGCGCGCGCCAAGGCCGAGGAGCATACCCGGTGAATTTCCTTCACGCGCTGTCGTCTTCCGCTTTCACGATCGCGGCCAACGCGGTCGCGCTCGGCCTCGTCATCTTCCTCCACGAGTCGGGCCACTTCATCGCCTGCCGCCGCCTCGGCGTGCGCGTCGAGAAGTTCGCCTTCGGGTTCGGCCCGGAGCTGCTCGGCGTCACGGGCTCTTCCGGCACGCGCTTCTCGATCTGCGCCATCCCGTTCGGCGGCTTCGTGAAGCCGGCCGGCGAGGAGCCGTCGTCCGACGCGCCGCCCAAGCCCGACGAGTACTTCGGGCAGTCCTGGAACCGGCGCCTGATCATCGTCTACGCGGGGCCGGCGATGAACTACATCCTGGCGTTCCTGCTCTACACGGGCCTGATCTGGGCCAAGGGCCTGCCGCAGCCGTCGATGGAGGCCGTGATCGGCAACATCGTCATGGGCCTGCCGGCCGACAAGGCGGGGCTCGAGATCGGCGACCGGATCAAGGCGTTCGACGGGCGCGAGGTGACGGGCTGGGACGACATGGCCAGCTCGATCCACCGCTCGGCCGGCCAGGAAGTCGACCTGACGGTGGTGCGCGCCGACAAGACGCTCGACATCAAGATCACGCCGCAGAAGGACGAGTCGGGCGACCACGGCGTGATCGGGATCCTCCAGAAGGCGGAGTACGTCCCCGCGGGCCCGCTGCAGGCGATGCACGAGAGCGCGCGCATGTGCTGGACGCAGACCAAGCAGACGGTCACGACGATCGGCAGCAAGCTCTGGAAGCGCGAGCGGCCCGACCTCGCGGGCCCCGTGGGCATCTTCACGATGGTCTCGCGCGCGGCGCGCGCGGGCTGGGAGGAGTTCATCTTCCTGATCGGCTTCATCTCGGTCGCCATCGGCTTCTTCAACCTGCTCCCCCTCCCGCTGCTCGACGGCGGGCACGGCGCGTTCTATTTCTGGGAAGGCATCGCGGGCAAGCGTCTCACGAACGAGACGCAGGAGAAGGCGAACACGGTCGGGTTGGCCTTCCTGCTCTCGCTGCTCGTCTTCGCGACGTACAACGACGTCGTGCGCCTCCGCAGCGAGCACGCGGCGCGCGCGGCCGTCAAGCCGGCGGAGGCCGTGACGCCGTCGACGGCGACCCCGAAAGCGGAGACCCCTAAGTGAAACTCTCCAAGTACCTGATCCCGACCCTCCGCGAGGCGCCGTCCGATGCGGACAACGTCTCCGCGCAGCTCATGCAGCGCGCGGGCATGATCCGCAAGGTCGCCTCCGGCATCTACGACTGGCTGCCGCTCGGCCTGCGCGCCCTGCGCAAGGTCGAGAAGATCGTGCGTGAGGAGCTCGACGGGATCGGCGGGCAGGAAGTGTGGCTGCCGGTTGTCCAGCCGAAGCAGCTCTGGGAGGAGACGGGGCGCTGGGGCGTTTACGGCAAGGAGCTGCTGCGCATCAAGGACCGCAAGGACGCGGAGTTCTGCTTCGCGCCGACGGCCGAGGAGGTCATCACCGACCTCGTGCGCCGCGAGGTCCGCTCCTGGCGCCAGCTGCCGTCGATGTTCTATCAGTTCGGGCTGAAGTTCCGGGACGAGATCCGGCCGCGGTTCGGGGTGATGCGCGCGCGCGAGTTCCTGATGAAGGACGCGTACTCGTTCCACGCCGACGAGGCCGACGCGACGGCTTATTACAAGACGATCTACGAGGCGTACCGGCGCATCTTCCTGCGCTGCGGCCTGAAGTTCAAGCCCGTCGAGGCGCAGTCCGGCGCGATCGGCGGCTCGTACTCGCACGAGTTCATGGTGCTGGCCGAGACCGGCGAGGAGACCATCGTGTCGTGCTCCAACTGCGAGTACGCCGCGAACATCGAGCGCGCCGAGATCAAGGACGCGTTCGCCGCGCCGAGCGCGGCGAACTTTAAACCGCTCAAGGATTTCGACACGCAGGGCAAGACCACGGTCGCCGACGTGGCGGCGCTGGTCGGACGTCCCGTCACGGAATTCCTCAAGACGCAGTTGTACATGATCGAAGGCAAGACCCCGGTCATCGCGCTGATGCGCGGCGACCATGAGCTGCACGAGGCCAAGCTCGCCTCCGCGGTGGGCACGCCGGCCCTCTATCGCGCGAGCCCGGCGCAGTACGAGCAGGTCATGGGCTGCAAGGTCGGCTTCGGCGGCCCGCAGGGCCACGACGGCGTCGCGATCTACTGCGACTTCGCCACGCGCGCGGTGTTGAACGGCGTCACTGGCGCCAACAAAGATGGATTGCACACCGACAACTTCAACATCGCCCGCGACCTTCCCAACCTCAAGGGCTTCTTCGACCTGCGCGCGGCCACCCCCGAGGATCCCTGCCCGAGATGCGGCTCGAAGACCGAGTTCTTCAAGGGCATCGAAGTGGGACATACTTTTAAACTTGGCACGAAATACTCGAAGGCCATGAAAGCCGAGTATCTCGACAAAGCGCAGAAGCCGCAAACGATGGTGATGGGATGTTATGGCATCGGCGTCTCCCGCGTCGTGGCCGCCGCGATCGAGCAGGGTCATGACAAAGACGGCATCTTGTGGCCGGCTGAGATCGCTCCGTTTCACGTCGCAGTGGTCGTGCTCGACGAGGCCGACGACGCGAAGGTCCGCCCCGCCGTCGACTCGGTGGTCAAGGCTCTCGAGGCCAAGGGCCTCGACGTCCTCGAGGACGACCGCGACGGCAAGCCCGGCGTGAAGTTCAAGGACATCGACCTGATCGGCATCCCGTTCCGCCTCGTCATCTCCAAGCGCACGCTCGAGTCCGGGGAGGTCGAGTTCAAGCGCCGCGGTTCCATGGACGCCGAGCGCTGGAAGGTCGAGGACGCCGCGTCGCGGCTGGCCGCGATCGTCAACGGTTCGGATCGCGTCGCGGCCTGACGCCTTAGAACGATGATCCGAGCGGCCGTTCTCTTCGCGTTCATTGCAGCCGTCGCGCGCCCGGCTGAGTCCGGGGAGTGCGGGAAGGACATCAATCGGCCGGTTCGCGAACGCGTATACGGAAAGGGCAACGTTGACATCGACGGCGATGGTAAGCCGGAGACTGTCGAATTCGTCCTTGTCTCGGGAACCGTCACCTGGGACGCCTGCGGGATGTTCACGACGACGTGGTACTCCGGAAAGATCGAGATTCGGGTCCTCAAGAACGAGACGATTCTGTCGACGCTGGATTTCACGAAGGTTCTCGCAACGATTCCCGCATGGACCGGCTCCTATCCCGTCGATAGAGCCGGCGGACAGAAAGCGATCGAGTTTGGGAATTTCTTGCATGATGGAAGAGTCGAATTCCCGATCTTGTGGAATTACTCAGGCGACTATAAGCTGTTCGCGGTTTCGAAGACCGGAGAGATCGAGGTTCTCTCAAAGGTTTTCCAGGAGATCGACGAAAATCAGCCTTTGTCAACCGACGGATTTGTCGCCGCTGGGGATTTCTTCCTTGTCTATAAACCTCACTTCCGTTCTTGGGGTCGAAATATGGACTGGGCCGCGTATAAGTGGGACGGTCATGAGATCATTGATGGCGACAAAGATGCCGCGCTGAAGCTCGTCGGAAGCCGCGACATCGCCGCGGTCGACCCATACGATATCGTCGTCTCGTATCTTTCGTCGAAGTCTTATTCTGCGGACGCTCCGAGCGGAGTTGCGGATCAGCCGAAGGGGCACCGATTTGAAAAGGCGTTGGAACTGCTTAGGATCGACCGTCCTTCGCTCGCGCGAAATGAAATCTACGCTCGGCATGGGTACGCATTCGCCAAAACCCCGTGGTCCAATTTATTTTCAAAGGCGAGTTGGTATACGGCGTCGGATGACTTCGACGAAACCAAGTTGACTGCCCAAGAAAAGCGGACAGCTGAAGCGCTTCGCGGTTCCGGGCAAAGCCTGAAAGCTCCATGGTAAATGAGACTGTTCGGCTCTTGACGTAATCGAACTGGTCTATTAAACTGGTTTAATGGGCCGCAAGAAGATCAGCGCTTTCGACGCCAAGACCCATCTGGGTCAGCTTCTCCGCGACGCGGAGAGCGGCCAATCGTACTTGATCGTCCGGCGCGGCAAGCCTGTCGCGCGCCTGGAGCCGGTTGAAGCTCCTGAAGATCGCGATTACAAGCGGCTGGCGGCGGCGTTCCGCGAGATCCGCAAGCGCATACGCGGGCGTGTGAATGTTCGGGATCTGATCAACGAAGGGCGGCGGATTTGAAAGGCTGGGTCATCGATAGTTCTTTCGCGATGGCTTGGGCCCTTCCGGACGAGCACTCCCCCCACGCCGACGCATTCTTGAGTCGGCTCACGCATGAAAGCACGATATGGGTCCCATCGTTATGGTGGTATGAAATCGCCAACGCGCTGGTCATGGCGGAGAGGCGCGGCCGTCTGAGCGAAGCGGAAGGCCTTCAGCTGCTGGAGCTCTATCGAGCGCTTCCCTTGGAAACGGACGCGGCGGGCGGGCCCGAGGCGCTCTGGCGTTTACGTACGCTGGGCCGTGAGCACGGCCTCACCGCATATGATGCGTCCTACCTGGAGCTGGCGGCAAGGCGCAAACTTACCTTAGCGAGCCTCGATAGGGCGCTTCTCAAGGCCGCCAAGAAAGCGGGAATCGAGACGCTCGGCGGGATGCACAATGTTTAAGCCTGACCATCCGGTCAGGATTATTCGCGAGGATTGACCATTTGACCTAAATTCGTGCTATAATGAATTTGCTCGCCCCATGGTGGGGCGACCATTGAAAGTGGCTTCCGTTTGGAGCCACTTTTTTTATTGAGAAAAACATGGATGCTAAAGAAATCGAGGCTTTGATCTCCCCCGTCGTCGAGCAGGAGGGCGGCGAGATCGTGGACCTGCAGTGGCGCCGCGAGGGCCATCAGTGGGTTCTCCGTCTGTTTCTGGACAAGCCGAACGGCATCACCCTCGACGATTGCGCCTATTATTCGGACCGGGTCGGCGCGTTCCTAGACGAAAAAAACGCGATTGAACAGTCGTACGTCCTGGAGATTTCGTCGCCCGGTCTTGACCGCGTCATCAAGAAGGACAAGGACTTCGAAAAATTTGCCGGAAAAGCCGTGAAGGTCCGCATCAAGATCGCCGAGAACGGCCAGCGCCGCTTCGCCGGCATCTTGAAGGGGCTGCATGACGACAAAGTCGCCGTTCAGATCGGCGACGTCGTGAAGACCTTCGACCGCAAGAACATCGACGAGATCCGTCTCGACGACGCGGCGGCGTTTTCCGAGGAGAAATAACATGGCCAAATCCGAGCTGATGGGAGCTTTGGAGCAGATCGCGCGGGAGAAGAACATCCCCGTCGAGGAGATCCTGTCGATGATCGAGGGCGCCGTCGTGTCCTCGCTGCGCAAGCACGTCGGCAAGAACGCCGACATCCGCGCCACGATCGACCGCGAGAGCGGCCAGTTCTCCGCCATCGTCGTGAAGAAGGTCGTCTCCGAGGTCGTCGAGCCCGAGCTCGAGCTGACCGAGGCCGACGCCCAGAAGATCAAGAAGGGCGCCAAGGTCGGCGACGAGGTGACGTACCCCGCCCCCGCCGCGGACTTCGCGCGCATCGCCGCGCAGACCGCGAAGCAAGTGCTGACCCAGCGCGTCCGCGAGGTCGAGCGCGACAAGCTGTACGAGGAGTTCAAGCCGAAGGAAGGCGAGATCGTCAACGGTTCTGTGCACCGCTTCCTCGACCGCAACATCATCATCGACCTCGGCAAGACCGAAGGCATCCTCCCCCTGCGCGAGCAGATCCGCCGCGAGCGCTACGGCATCGGCGCCAACGTGCGCGCCGTGATCCTGCGCGTCGATAAGGCCCAGCGCGGCCCTGCCGTCGTCCTCTCTCGCGCCTCGGAGCTGTTCCTGCAGCGCCTCATGGAGATGGAGATCCCCGAGATCGGCGACAAGACCGTCGAGGTCGTGCACATCGTGCGCGATCCCGGCTTCCGCGCCAAGGTCATCGTGAAGTCCAACGACCCCAAGGTGGACGCCATCGGCGCGTGCGTCGGCCTGCGCGGGTCGCGCATCCGCTCCATCATGAACGAGGTCGCGGGCGAGCGCATCGACCTCATCCCCTGGGCCGACGAGGCGGAGACCGCCCTCGCCAACGCCCTCGGGCCGGCGAAGGTGTCGGCCGTGCGCATCGTCGACGCGGAGAACCACGTCGCCGAGATCCTCGTCGCCGAGGAGCAGTTGGCTCTCGCCATCGGCAAGGAAGGCCAGAACGTGCGCCTCGCCCAGAAGCTCACCGGCTGGACCCTCGAGGTCAAGTCCGAGGGCCAGAAGCAGAGCGAGAACAAGGCCGCCGGCGACGCCGCCGCGGGCGAGCTCGGCAAGCTCGAGGGCGTCGGTCCCAAGACCCTCGAGATACTGGTCAAGGCGGGCATCGCCGACGTCGCCAAGCTGGCCGGCTCCACCGTCGAGGAGCTGACCGCGCTCGAGGGCATCGGCGCGAAGACCGCCGCGAAGATCATCGCGTCGGCCAAGGCCGCCGCCGAGGGCGCGCCGCAGGCTTGACACGAAATGCTATGATGCTCTTCGGAGCGAATTTCTGACAATGGAAAAGAAGACGACCAAGAAGCCCGCGGCCAAGAAGGAAGACGGCGAGGAGAAGCCCAAGAAGGCTCCCGCCGCCAAGAAAGCCGCGGCACCCAAAGCGAAGAAGGCCGCCAAGCCCGACGTCGAGGGCGTCTCGCGCGCGGCCGCCGAGGTCCGTTCCAAGCAGGAAGAGAACTCGATCGCCCCGCCGTCTTCGAACCTCGTGTCGGCGTTCGCCATGTTCAAGAAGAAGAACGTGTCGACCGCGTCGCCGACCGTGACCCGCCTGGCCGCGGGCGCGTCGCTGCCCAAGCCGCCCGCGCCCAAGCCCGTCGTGCCGCCGGCGCCCGCCGCTCCCGCGGCCCCCGCGCCTGTCGCGGGCCCCGCGGCTCCCGTCGCTCCCAAGCCGCCCGTCCCGGGAGCTCCCGCTTTGCCGCCCCGTCCCGCCGCGCCGGGCCTGCCTCCGGGCATGCCCCCCGTGCGCCCCGCCGGCTCGCCGCCGCCCGCCGCGGGCGCGCCCGCCGCTCCCGCGGGACCCAAGCCGCCGGCCGCTCTTCCCCCGGGCATGCCCGCGGTTCGTCCTCCCGTTCCCGGCGCCCCGGCCAAGCCCGGCGTGCCGCCGACGTCCGTGCCGCCGAAGCCGACCGTCCTGCGCCCCGGCGCCATCACGACGCGGCCCCCGTCGCAGCAGCCTCCGCGCCCCGCGCCGCGTCCCGGCCAGCCCGGCTATCGCGGACCCGGACAGCCGCACCGCCCCGGCGGCGGGCGCCCGCAGCATCATAACCGGCCTTCGCAGCCCTCCGCTCCCGCGCAGAAGCCCACGGAGCCCGGCGGCAAGCCCGCGCTGAAGAAGATCCAGGTCTCGTCGATGATCACCGTCCGCGAGCTCTCGGAGAAGATGGAGGTCAAGACCAACGACGTCATCAAGAAGCTGATGTCGCTGGGCATCTTCGCCACCATCAACCAGCGCCTCGAGACCGAGGCCGCGCAGGTCGTCGCGTCGGACTTCGGCTTCGAGCTCGAGGTCGTCGCGATGTACAAGGAGGAGGAGCTCGCGGTCAAGAAGGACGTCAGCGAGGACCCGGCCAAGCTCAAGCCCCGCTCCCCCGTCATCACCATCATGGGCCACGTCGACCACGGCAAGACCTCCCTGCTCGACGCGATCCGCTCCTCGCACGTCGCCGAGGGCGAGTCCGGCGGCATCACCCAGCACATCGGCGCCTACAAGGTGAAGGTCGAGAAGGGCGAGATCGTCTTCCTCGACACCCCGGGCCATGAGGCCTTCACGGCCATGCGCGCGCGCGGCGCCAAGGTCACCGACATCGTCATCCTCGTCGTGTCCGCGACCGACGGCATCATGCCGCAGACGCTCGAGGCCATCGACCACGCCAAGGCCGCCGGCGTGCCCATCCTCGTCGCCGTCAACAAGATCGACCTGCCCGGCGCCAACCCGCAGAAGATCCGCCAGGACCTCTCGCAGCACGGCCTCCAGCCCGAGGAGTGGGGCGGCAAGACCATCTTCGTGGACGTCTCCGCGAAGAAGCGCCTGAACCTCGACAAGCTGCTCGAGAGTCTCCTGCTCCAGGCCGAGATCCTCGAGCTCAAGGCCAACCCGGACCGCCTCGCCTACGGCACCGTGCTCGAGGCCAAGCTCGATCCCAAGCGCGGCTCGGTGGCGACCGTCCTCGTCCAGGCCGGCACCCTGCGCAACGGCGACGCGTTCGTCGCCG
>Ga0134128_10004624_pt1 | contig 16814 bp, 13 predicted proteins | sample KB31754_FD_96462 | JGI IMG/M metagenome (GOLD analysis project Ga0134128, IMG submission 96462) | Terrestrial soil microbial communities with excess Nitrogen fertilizer from Kellogg Biological Station, Michigan, USA - KB3-175-4 | ecosystem: Environmental > Terrestrial > Soil > Unclassified ...
GAAACCGCCGCCTCCGCCGAAGCCGCCTCCGCCGAAGCCGCCCCCTCCGCCGAGCAGGCCGCCGATGATGCCGCCCAGGATCGCCCCGCCAACGCCGTTCATCCCGGAACCGCCGCGTCCTCCGTAACCGCCGCCGAAACCTCCGCCATCAAACCTGTCCACATCCTGCTGGGCGTACTGGATGGCCTGCCTGGCCAGGGACTGGGCCTGCTGGGCGTAGGTGAGCGAGTTGGCCGGGTCCTTGTCGGCAATTGCCATGGCGTAGTCCAGGTTCCGCCGGGCCTCCGACAGCCGGGTCCGCGCTTCGCTGCCGACCCCGCCGCGGCGGGCCGCGATGAAGTCCTCGGCGGCGGAGATGTGGGCCTGCGCGCCGGCCATGGCCTGTTGCAGGGAGGCCTGCGCGCGCAGCGCCTGCTGCTGCTGGTCACGGATGCCGTCGAGCAATTCGTCAAGCTGGCTGTGGGCGCCCTGCACGGCGGCCAGCAGGGCCACGGGATCGGTCTTGCCGCCCGCGCCCTGCGCCTTGGCGTCGTTGAGGACGGCCTCCGCGGCCGACACGGTGGGCGCGAACCGGGAAAACTGGGGTGAGGCAACCATGGACTTGGCGCGTTCAAGGTCCGTCAGGGCCTCCGGCAGTGCCGTCCCGAGCGTCGTGGCGGCGTCGTTGATGGACTTCTCGGTCTTGCCGATGGCTTCCAGCAGGACATTGCACTGCAGCAGCGCCTCCTCGGCAGCCTTGACCGAGAGCGCGGCGTTTGCGGTGTCCCCCGCACCCAGCTTCGCGTCGGCGTCGTCCGCCGCCGTTCCCACAAAGGCCAGCCTCTCGGCGGCCTGCTTGACGTTGTCGCGCACGGCGGCCAGGGCTGATGCGGCGTACTTGCCGTCAAGGGCGGCCAGGGCCTGCTCGGAGGAGGCGACGGCGGAGCCGGACTGCGCCGCATCCGACCGGACCTTGGCCAGCACCTGCGGGGCCGTGCGCTCGAGCTCGCGGAGCTCCTCGAATGACTTCTTTTCCGCGTCCAGCGCCGCATTGGCTTCTTCGCTGCGCTTGATGATCTCGCCCAGCCACTGGCGCTGCTCGTCGATGGTGTCCGGGATTTCGTCGTCCAGCTGCTGCTGCAGCTTGAAGGACTCCGTCAGGTGGGCCTTGGCCTGGTCGAGGGCGGCCAGGTATGGCTTGACGGCGTCGTCGCCGTAGGACGCCTGCGCAAAGCCGATGTCATGTTCGCTGTTCTTGATCGCGTCGTCCGCGGCAATCAGCAGCGAGCCGGCCTTGGAGCGCAGCTCGGCAATGGTCTTCCCGGCGTTCGGATCCAGTGCCTTGCCGTCGGGGCCGTAGCCCTTGGCCGTGGCCTCGGCCGCGGCTTTCCTGCGCCGGTTGCGGATGGCGAGGGCCGTTCCCGCTCCGCCAAGCACGACGACGCCGCCCACTCCCAGCGCCACGTACCCGCCCGTGGGGTTGGGCACGTTGCCGGCGCCGCCGCCGGCCGCATCCCCAAGAGCTGCGGCGCCGTCGATGGCGGCCTGGGCCCAGTTGCCGGAGGACAGTTGCGGCTTGATCGCCTTTGCCTGGATGTTCTGGTTCTTGGCGGCCGGGATCACGCTGGTGTCGGCCAGGAGTGCGTATTTCTTGTCCTTGACGGCAACCACCAGCAGGGCGTCGTTGGCCCCCAGCTGCTTGGAGTTGGCCACTTGGGTTCCCCAGGCCTGGCCGGTCATCCCGTCGAAGGAATCGACATACACCACAAAGAAGGTCAGGCCGTGGTCCTTGGAGAGCTTGTCAATGGCCGCCTGGACATCGGCCTTTTTGCCCCCGAGCACGTTGGCATTGTCCACAATGTAGCTGCCGGCAGGTATGGTCACGGGCGGTTCGGCCCGGACGCTGCCGGCCCGGGACGCGCCCGCCTGGACGCTGCCCGCCGCCTGGACGCTGGCCTGCGCCATTCCTGCGGGGAAAACCATGAAGGCGGCGAATCCCAGCACCGCGAGGAGTTGGGACATCGGCTTGTACCTTGAGAACATCGCTCACCTTTATGAGTGCTGGACATGCAGGAGCATCGCTTGTGCGCCTCCTTGATTCTAGGTCGGAAATTTCCGCAGCGTCCACGCTTGCCTGTGCGGCGAGCCTGCCTCCGGGACGGCCCCGGAGATGTCCCGGCCGGTGGTCCGCGACATAATGGAGGCTGGGAGTTCTTCACAGCTACCTTCCAGTGAACGTTCGTAAAGGCACCAGTCCTGCAGGCCAAAATGGATATCAATCAAAGGTCATCACAGGATTTGTTGAATGAAGGGAAAAGCTCATGAGTGAGAACATTGGCGGGGCAGGCAACCGCAACGAAGACGTCCCGGAAGGAACGCCGCGGGAAGAATCCGCCGCGACGCCCGCATTCGACGCCCCGGCGCCCGGCAGCCGGCCTCCCTACCCGGGCACCAACGGCGCCCACGAGGCCGGCAGCGACGCGACCGAGCCCATTGCCCCGCTCCCCGCACCCGGTGGCCAGGGTGGCAGCCAGCCGACCATGCCGATCCAGCAGCCCCCGGCGGACACGGCGCCCCACTGGCAGGCCCCACAGTCCCCGACGCCGCGGCCCCCGGCCGCCTCACCGTCAGCGGGGTCGCAGCCGGCACCCGGCTACGGCTGGCACGCGCCGCAGGGCCAGCCGGCCCACGGCGCGGCGGGTGGCCCCACGGAACACACGGAACACACGCAACACCAAGCAAACCCCGGCACGCATGCGGGGCCCGGGTACCCGGCGTCGAACGCGTACCCACACACGCTCTCCCCGGCCGTGAAGGCCCCCTCGAAGCCGCGCCGGAAAGTGGGCATGGGCCTGTTTGCGGCCAGCGTCATCGCCGCTGCCCTGATCGGCGGCGGCGCCGCGGCCGGGACGTCGTTCCTGGTCGGCTCGCAGAATTCGGGCGTGACCGCGTCGTCGAACCAGCAGGCGGCCCCGCTGGTGGTCAACAACACCAACTCCGTCAACGCCGTGACGGCCGCCGCGGCCAAGGCCATGCCGTCCGTGGTGACCATCTCCGCCACCAGCGGCAGCTCCGGCGGGACCGGCTCCGGGATTGTCCTGGACACCGCCGGGCACATCCTGACCAACACGCACGTGGTGACCCTCGACGGCGCCGCGGCGCACGCCACCATCCAGGTGCAGACCAGCGACGGCAAGGTCTACGCGGCGACCGTGGTGGGCACCGACCCCCTCTCCGACCTGGCCGTGGTCAAGATCAACGCACCGAACCTGGTCCCGGCCACGCTGGGCGATTCGAACAAGATGAACGTTGGCGACACCGTCATTGCCATCGGCTCGCCCCTGGGCCTGAACGGCACCGTCACCGACGGCATTGTCTCCACGCTGAACCGGACCATCCAGGTGGCGTCCTCGGCCGTCCCGGCCACGCCCGGCGACGGGTCGCAGGGCCAGGGCGGCGGCGGCAACGGAGGATTCCAATTCTCCCCTCCCGGCGGCGGACAGGGCACGACCACGGCCACGGGGACGGTCAACCTCAACGTGATCCAGACCGACGCGGCGATCAACCCCGGCAACTCCGGCGGCGCGCTGGTCAACACGAACGGGCAGATCGTGGGCGTCAACGTGGCCATCGCATCCACCGGCAGCTCGTCCAGCTCCACGAGCCAGAGCGGCAACATCGGCGTGGGCTTCTCCATCCCCATCGACAACGCCAAGCGCATTGCCCATGAGATCATTGCCAACGGCAAGGCCACGCACGGCCAGCTGGGCGTCGCCGTCAGCGGCACCTCCGCCCTCGGCCAGGACAGCCAGTTTTCCGCCGGGGCCACCGTGGCCAGCGTGACCCCGGGCAGCGCGGCAGCCAAGGCGGGCCTGCAAAAGGGCGACGTGATCACCAAGTTCGGCGACCGCACCATCAGCGACGCGTCCTCGCTGACCGCCGCGGTCCGTGAGCAGGCCGGCGGGGCCACCGTCAAGGTGAGCCTCATCCGGAACGGCCAGACGCTGCAAAAGGACGTCACGCTGGACACCATGCCGGCCAGCTGACCTCCGGAACGGCCGGTTCCTGCCGCCGTTTCCGCACGTCCGCCACGGAAACCACCGTGGCGGACGTGCGGAAACGGCGGCATTTTTCGACTCGGGCCACCGGCGGACGCCGTTCCACCGGGCCCTTGGCGGACGTGACCCCGGTGCCGGCGCCATGGCGCTTAGTGCGTGAGCGTGCGCCCAATATTGTTGTGTTCATGCCTCCACCCGGGGACGGGGATGACGAAACGGACTTTTGAGGCTGATATATCGGGATCCAAAGTCCGTTTCGTCATCCCGGGTGCCATTGGCGGCGGGCGGGCCGCCGTGCACTGTGCCGCAGGTAAAGAATCGACAAGGGAAATTCCGGGTCCGCACCGGCACGAACTAAGCTGTTGGGGACAGCCTTCAGGACGTTCCGGCGGCACCCTTCCCGGCAACGGGAGCGCGGCGGAAATGATGCGTCCATGACACAAAGGACAGTAGTGGAAAATTCAGCACTGAACATTGTGGTCCTGGTCAAATACGTGCCAGACACGCAATTTGACCGGCACCTCACAGGTGACAGCCACCGCATTGACCGCAACGAGAGCATCCTGAGCGAACTTGACGAATACGCACTGGAAGCGGCGCTCGCGCTCACCGATGCCCGCGGCGGGGCCAAGGCCGGCAACAAGGTCACGGCCCTGACGCTGGGTCCGGCCGCCGCCGCGGCAGCCGTGAAGAAGTCGCTGCAGATCGGCGCCACCGACGGCGTCCACGTGAGCGACGAGGCCCTGGCCGGCTCCGACGCCTCGGCCACCTCGCTGGCACTGGCCGCCGCCATCAAGACCCTGGGCCCCGTGGACCTGGTCATCACCGGCATGGCCTCCACCGACGGCGAAACGTCCATCATCCCCGCGCAGCTCTCCGCCCGGCTGGGACTGCCGCAGCTCACCTTTGCCTCGTCGCTGGAGGTCGACGGAAGCACCGTGACCGCCCGCCGGGACGGCGACGACTTCACCGAGGAAATCCAGGCCACCCTGCCCGTGCTGGTTTCCGTCACGGACCAGGCGAACGAACCCCGCTACCCGAACTTCAAGGGCATCATCGCCGCCAAAAAGAAGAAGGTCGCCACGCTGTCCCTCGCCGAGCTGGGGCTGCCGGCCGACGCCGTCGGGCCGGCGGGTTCCCTGACCCGGGTGGACGCCGCCGCCGAGCGCCCCGCCCGCACGGCCGGCACCATCATCACCGACTCGGGCGAAGCCGGCGTTGCGCTTGCCGACTTCCTGGCCGCGCAGAAACTGATCTAAGGATTCGCACATGAGAGCCATTGTTGTATTTATTGACCAGATTGACGTGCCAGGCACACTCCACCCCACCGCCCACCAGCTGCTGACCCTGGCCCGCGCCGCGGGCGAGCCCGTCGCCGTGGTGGCCGGCCCCGTCGATGCCGGGCTGGCCGCGGACCTGGGCGCGTACGGCGTCACCCGGATTCTCCATTCCGAGCAGGCGGACCTTGCCGACTACCTCGTGGCGCCCAAGGCGGACCTGGTGGCGCAGGCGGCGGCGGCCGTGTCAGCCTCCGCCGTGCTGCTGGACAACGGCCCCCAGGGCCGGGAAATCGCGGCCCGCGCGGGCGTAGCCCTGAATGCGGGCGTCATCACGGATGCCGTGTCCGTGGAATCCGTCGATGGGGCCCTCGTGGCGCACAAGTCGGTGCTGGCCGGCTCCTACACGGTGGCGGCGCGGGCCACTTCCGCCGTCGCCGTCATCAGTGTGAAGTCGCACAGCGTGGAGGCCGCCCCGGCAGCCGAGGCAACCACTCCCGCCGTCGAAGCCATTTCGGTGAACTTTGCCCCGGCCAGCCTCGGGGCCCGCGTGGTGCAGCGCACCCCCCGTGCCGCGTCCGGGAGGCCCGAGCTTGAGGACGCCCGGATCGTGGTGGCCGGCGGCCGCGGCGTGGACGGCGACTTTGGCCCGGTGGAGGAATTGGCGGACGTCCTCGGTGCGGCGGTGGGCGCCTCCCGTGCGGCCACGGACGCCGGCTGGATTTCACACTCCGCGCAGGTGGGCCAGACCGGCAAGAAGGTTTCCCCCCAGCTGTACATTTCCGTGGGCATCTCCGGAGCCATCCAGCAAAAGGCCGGCATGCAGACCTCGAAGGTGATCGTGGCCGTGAACAAGGACCCGGAATCGCCGATCTTTGAGATCGCCGATTTCGGCATTGTGGGCGACCTGTTCAAGGTGCTCCCGCAGGCCGTGGAGGAGATCAAGCGCCGCCGCGGCTGACCGGCGCACCGGGCCTGAACAGGCTCGACCGCCGGTGGTCGAGCCTGTTCAGGTCCGGACGCTTAATCCGGGACTGAGCCGATCCCGATCAGGGCGTCGGAGTTCATTTCCACGTGCGGGCCCACGGACTTGATGAAGTCGCGCCGGACCCGCGCAATGGCCTCGGGGTCGCGGGGGAGCAGGGTGCGCCAGCCGCTGCCCATGACCAGGTTCCACGCCATGTCGTCGTCCACGGACAGGGTCAGGGGGTGGGCGGAGACGGAGACGTCTGCCAGCCCCCGGGCGGTCAGCCAGTCCGTCAGCGATTCCACCGAGGCAATCTTCGCCATGTTCTGGTTGGGCAGCGGCACCACGCCGGCCAGCCGCGGACGCTCCTTGACGGCCGCCTCCAGGATGCGGGCGGCAAACGGCTCCAGCGCGCCTTCCACCCAGGTGCTCGCGACGAAGCGGCCGCCGGGGCGGAGCATGGAAACCAGGTGTTCCACGCCGGCCTCCATGTCGGCGAAGAAGAACATGCTGTAGGAGCACAGCACGGCGTCAAAGGTGCGGTGGCCGCGCCACTCGGTGACGTCGGCCTCGGTCAGGGTCGTGTTCAGGATCCCCCGCCCGGCGAGGTTGGCGGCGGCGATGCGCAGGAGCCCGGTGGAAAGGTCGACGCCGTCGACCGTCCCCTGGGGCCCCACGGCCAGCGCGGCCGGGAGGGTGGCCGCGCCGGTGCCGCAGCAGGCGTCAAGCACCTTTTCGCCGGGCTGCAGCACGGCCGCCCCGGCCACATCGCGTCCCATGGGATCCCACAGCTTGTCCGCCCACAGTTCAAATTGCAGGGCGCCGTCGGTGAACGCCAGGCCGGGATCGCGAGCGGACATGAATGCCTCCAGAGGGTGGACCAGTTGGTTGTGTGAAGTGGACGGGCGCGCAGGGGCTACGTTTGCGCGCCGGAGAAGCCGTTTTGGCGCCAAGCCTCATAGACGGCGATGGACGCCGAGTTGGCCAGGTTCAGGGACCTCAGGGTCGGGAGCATTGGGAGCCGCACGCGGCTGGTCACGTGGGGGTCGTGCTTGACCTCTTCCGGCAGTCCCACGGATTCGCGGCCGAACATGAGGACGTCGCCGGGGCGGTAGGCGATGTCCGTGTAGCTGGCTTCCCCGTCCGAGGTGAAGGCAAAGACGCGTTCCGGCGCCAGGGCCTCCCATGCCGCCTCCAGGGTCTTGTGCACGGTGACCACGGCGAGGTCGTGGTAGTCCAGGCCGGCGCGGCGCAGCTTGGCGTCCCCAAAGTCAAAGCCCAGCGGCTCCACCAGGTGCAGCTCGGCGCCGGTGATGGCGGCCAGGCGGATGGCGTTTCCGGTATTGCCGGGGATCTCGGGGGTGACGAAGAGGATGCGAAACACCGCTTCAGCTTACCGCGTCAGTACATGCCGCCGAGCAGGCGGCCCAGCACCTGCAGGTCCACCACATTGGGCCTGGGGCCGGCAGCCAGGAAGTGCTTGGCCTCGCGGACAAACCGGGCCGCGTTGGCCACGTTCAGCACATTCGAGCCATCAGGCTCGGTCCCCCGGGCGTAGTCGATGACCGGCTCAAAGAGATTGCCGGTGCCGCTGTGAACGCAGACCCACGCCGTCACGTTGCATTCGGGGAACAGTTCCTGCAGGCGGCGGGCGGCCGGAACAAGCTGCGGAGGGGCGGCCACCTTGCTGCCATGGACCAGCATGCTCCCGTCCCAGCGGAAGGCGCCGCCGGGCACCAGCATGGAACCGATGACGGCGATCCGGTAGCCGGCTACCAGGACGTGGTCCAGGTAGCCGCTTCCGCCCGGGGCCGTCAGCCCGTTGATCAGCCGGGCCGCGGGAATGCCGGGCAGCACCTGCTGCATGACCAGCTGGGCCGTGCGGGCCTCGCGTGCCAACCTGGACGAGGCGCCAAAGACGCCGCGCTTCCGCGGCGCCCCGTGCACGGGCAGGGCGGCCGTGGTCCGTGGCAGGATGGGCACGGCGCCCTCGGGCAGCGACTCGTAGGCGGGCACGTAGACGGCCGGTTCGCCGGCGGTGTTGCGGGCCCGTGGCGGCCGGCGGGTTGAAAAAGTGCCGTTGAACCCGCCGCCCGCCGCGGACCCGCCGCCAAAGGAGCCGTCCGTGAATCCGGTGCCGCCCTGGCCGGGACCTGCGGGCCCTGCGGGGGAACGCCCCGGCGTGCCATGCCCCCGGCTGCTGCCGCGCCCGGCCGGGGCCGCGTACGACCTGTCGTAGCGAAGCCGCTGCTCCGGGTTGCCGAGCACCTCGTAGGCTTCGGTGACCTTGCGGAACAACGCCGGATCGCCGCCGTGGTCCGGGTGTGAAATGCGGGCGGCCTTGCGGTAGGCAATCTTTATTTCGCGTTCCGTCGCGGTACTGGGGATGCCCAGGACTTGGTAGTGCGTGAGGAACTTCTCGCTCACCGGTGGCCTTTCGCCTGGTTGGTCGAATCAGGCCAGTCTACTGGCGAACCCTGAACGCCGGCACAATTCGGCCCTGTCGCCAGGCAGGCCCGACGTGCAGCCGGCGGCCCGGCCGCGACCACCGCGCGCGTCATGGCCAGGCGCTCCGTGTCCCCACCCGCCAACTGACGCTCAGTTGCCGGGGCGCAGGTAGCGCAGGAACAGCATGGAGCCGGACTTGAGGATGTGCGCCAGTTCCAGGGCCTGCGGCCCGGCGGACGCGGTGCCCGGCAGCACGTCCGCGATGCGCTTGGCCGTGCCGCCCACCAGCAGGGGCGACACCGTCACCGACAGCTCGTCGACCCGCCCGGCCGCTTGGAAGGTGCCCAGCAGCGTGGGCCCGCCCTCCGAGTGGATGCGGTGCATCCCCCGCGTCCCCAGTTCCGCCACCAGGGCGCCCACGTCCAGGGCATCCTCCCCGGCCAGGACGACGTCGGCCACCCCGCCGAGCGCCTCCCTGCGGTCCGCGGGGGCGGACGCCGTGGTGATGACCAGCGGCCGGACGGGGGCGTCCGTGAATACCTCCAGGGCCGGGTCCAGGTTCAGGGTGCCCGAGACAACGGCCAGCGGCGGGCGTTCGGGCAGCCCGTGGTCCGTGCGCCACCGGCGGGCCTCCGGGCTGAGCAGCTCGCCGCCGTAGCCTTCGGCCCGGACGGTCTGGGCGCCCACCAGGATGACGTCCGCCGTGCGGCGCATCAGCTGGAACAGGTGCTGGTCGTCCGCACTGCCCAGCTTGCCGGAACGGCCCTCCACCGTGGCCGCACCGTCAACGCTGGAAACAAAATTAAAGCTGACCCAGCCGCGCCCGGGCGGGACGGCGGCATTTTCGCGCAACAGCTCCTCGTCCAGGGCCGGCCCGGACAGCGCCGGCGCCGCCGGGAAGATCCGCTCAATCATGGGGCGTCCTCGGGCGGGCGGCCCGGCTGGTTGGCGTCCCCCGTGTTGTGCAGGAGGTAGGCGGGCTGGCGCCAGCCCAGCACGGCCTCGGTCATGCGGATGGCTGAGGCCGCCGACGCCACGTTGTGCATCCGCAGGATGCGGGCGCCGCCCAGAATGGAGATGACGGCCGCGGCCAGCGAGCCTTCCAGGCGGTCCGACTTGTCCTGGTTGAGCGTCTCTCCGATGAAGTCCTTGTTGGACACGGCCGCGAGCGCCGGGAAGCCCAGTGCCGCGATCTCGTTGAAGCGGCGCGTCACCTCCAGGGTGTGCAGCGTGTTCTTGTTGAGGTCGTGCCCCGGGTCGATGATGATGTTTTCCGGCGGGACGCCCCGCGAAAGGGCCAGCTCCACCTTCTCGCGCAGGAAGGCGGCCACCTCGGCCACCACGTCCGTGTAGACCGGGCGCGGGTGGACGGTGCGCGGCTTGGCCAGCGAATGCGTGATGATCAGGTGGGCGCCGGTCTCCGCGACCACGGACGCCAGCTCCGGGTGGGACAGCCCAGTGGTGTCGTTGACCACGTGGGCCCCCGCCGCGATGCTGCGGGCGGCCACCTCCGGCAGGAAGGTGTCCACGGAGATGATGACGTTGCTGGCCGCGGACACGGCCTCCACCACCGGGACCACCCGGTCGCCCTCTTCCCGGGCGCCCAGCGCCGGCCCCGGCGCAAAGGGGACACCGCCAATGTCAACCCAGTCGGCGCCGTCGTCCACGGCCGCCAGCGACGCCGCCACGGCCGCGTCCAGCGCGAAGGTGGCGCCGCCGTCGTAAAAGGAATCCGGGGTCCGGTTCACAATGGCCATGAGGGCCACCTGGCGGCTGAAGTCCAGGGTCCGGGCGCCAATGCGGTGCACCGGGTGCAGCAGCGGCGGCGTGTAAAACGGCGCCGCCGTCCCCGAACCGGGGGCGGTGGCGTCGAAGGAAGGGGGCTGCCGCAGAGTTGTCATCCCCTCCATCAAATATCCCCGAGCGGCGTTTGTGGGTCAGCCAGCTTTGCCGTGTCGACGGTGCGCGCGGAGCTGATGAGGTCCTTGATGGCGTCCTGCACGTCCCAGATGTTGACGTTCATGCCTGCCACGACGCGGCCGTCGAGCACCCAGAAGGCGATGAATTCGCGCCTTTCCAGGCTGCCCCGAACCACAAGTTCGGCCTCCTTGGTGAGCGCGCCGAAGCCGGAGTACTCCATGCCGAGATCGAACTGGTCGGTGTAGAAGTAGGGAATGTCGTCAAGCGCGGCGTCCCGGCCCAGCATTGACTTGGCGGCCACCTTGCCGCTGGCAATGGCGTTGGCCCAGTGCTCGGAGCGGGCGTAGGCGTTGGTCACGGGGTGCAGGGAGTTGGCGACGTCGCCGGCGGCAAAGATGTCCGGGTCGGAGGTCGCCAGGCTGCCCGAGACCTGGATGCCGTTGTTGATGGTGAGCCCGGCGTCCTGGGCCAGGGCGGTGTTGGGGACGACGCCGACGGCGACAATCACCAGATCCGCGGGCAGCACCTCGCCGGTGGTGGTCAGGACTGCGGTGACGTGGCCGCCGTCGCCCCTGATTTCCTTGGCGCTGGAGGGCAGCACGAACTTCACGCCGGCCTCCTCGTGGCGCGAGGCGAACACGCGGCCCAGCTCGCTGCCGATCGCCACGGACAGGGGCACGTCCTCCAGGCCCAGCAGGGTCACGTTGTTGCCAAGTTCGGTGGCGGTGGCGGCGATTTCCATGCCGATCCACCCGGAGCCGATCATGACCAGGTTGTGCCCGCCGGCGGAAAGGAGCTCCTTCATTGCCACGCTGTCCGCCTTGGTGCGGAAGTAGTGCACGCCGTCAAGGTCAACGCCGGGGAACGGGATGACGCGCGGCGAGGCGCCGGTGGCGAGGAGCAGCTTGGCATAGGGCAGCACGGTTCCGTCGGAGAGTGTGGCGGTGTGCGCGGCGGGATCGATTGCCGTGGCTGCGGTGCCGCTCAGGACGGCCACGTTGTTCTCGGGGTACCAGGTGGCGGGGTAGGGCAGGAGGGCATCGTCGCCTTCCTTGCCGGCCAGGAATCCCTTCGACAGCGGCGGGCGCTGGTACGGCGTTTCCGGCTCGTCGGCGACAATGGTCACCGGACCCTCCCAGCCTTCCTTGCGCAGCGTCTCCGCGGCCGTGGCGCCGGCGAGGCCGCCGCCAATGATGACCATCCCGGCTGTCTGGGCCGCCGGCGTGCTGTTTGATTCACTCATGACAAGAAACTCTTTTCCGTGGACGTGGATGCCTGGTGCGTAAAAGGTGGGGGACCGCCCTAGTGGGGGAACTGGTCACGCAGGGGACCGGCGTCGGCCAGGTCCCCGGTGAAAACGGACGTGCGGGTCAGGGTGCCGGCAGTGTGAACGCCGCGCAGGGACATGCACATGTGTTCGGCCTCCACGACGACTCCGACGCCCCGGGGTGACAGCGTCTCCTCCAGCCAGTCTGCCACCTGTTGGGTCAAGCGCTCCTGGACCTGGAGGTCCCGGGAGAAATGCTCCACGCCGCGGGCCAGCTTGGACAGGCCGAACAGGCGCTCACCGGGCAGGTAGCCCACGTGGGCCACGCCGCGGAAGGGCAGCAGGTGGTGCTGGCAGAGCGAGTGGAAGGGGATGTCCTTGACCAGGACCAGGCCCGCGTAGCCCTCATCGTTGGGGAACGTGGTCCAGTTGGTCCCGCGCGGCGTGAGCATTTCGGCATAGGCGGCGGCCACCCGGCGCGGGGTGTCCAACAGGTGGGGGTCGTTGACGTCGCGGCCCAGGGCACGGAGGAAGTCGGCAATGGCCGCCTGCGCCGCCGGCAGGTCAAGGGGCGCCGGGGCGCCCAACGCGGGACCCTCCAGCGCGGGACGGTCCAGTCCGGGAACCTCGAAGGCGAGGAGGTCGGGGAGGGCCGCGCTTGAGATCGACATGTGCTCTTCCTTTCTAAAGCTTGTATTCTTGACTTTAGAAGTGCAGACTCGAAGCGTCAAGTAAGCGTCAAGTAAGCGTCATGTAAGAACGAAACAAAGCACCATCCGCACCGCACAACCTCGAAGGCAAGCAGTCATGAATCCAACCCAGCAGCAGGCATCCCTGAGCGAGGCCGAGCGGCTCAACGCCGTGGCGTCCCTGGGTGATCCCGTCCGCAAGAGGCTGTTCGAGCTGATCCGCCGCAGCCCGCACGCCCTCAGCCGGGACGACTGCGCGGAGACGCTCGGTCTGCCGAAGAGCACCATCCGGGCCCACCTGGACCGGCTGGCGGCGGACGGACTGCTGCTGGTCGAGTTCCGGAAGGTGGGGGACCGCACGGGACCGGGATCGGGGCGCCCCACCAAGCTGTACACCGTGGCCGTGGGCGAGGTGGCGGCCTCCGTCCCCGCCCGGCACTACGACCTTGCGGCCGAACTGCTGGCGGCCGCCGTCCAGCGTTCCATCGACTCCTCCGAAGCCGTGGAGGACGCGCTCGCCGGGGTGGCGTTCGACGCCGGCAGGCGGCTGGGCGCCGAGGCCGGAACCATCCACAACCTGCTGGCCAACACCGGCTACGACCCCCGGCCCGACGGCCGGGGCGGGACCATCATGGCCAACTGCCCGTTTCACAAGCTGTCCCAGGAACACACCGGCGTGGTGTGCCAGCTCAATGGCGCGCTGCTCAACGGGGCCCTGGTGGGCTGCGGGGATGGGGACCACAGCATTGAACCCGACGCCGAACTCTCCCACTGCTGCGCCAGGATCGTCCCCGTTCGGTGATTGAGCCCGTCGAAATCCGGTGGTCGAGCCGCCCCGGTGGTCGAGCAGCGAGCCCTGCGGGCGCGTCGAGACCTTGAACCCCCGGGGGCAGTCATTGCCATTTGCGCGCGGCCGGCCGGGGGCGAATGGCAACAGCCACCCCTGAACGCAAACGCCCAACACGATTAAGCATTTCCGGCGGCCACCTGAAAAGGTGGCCGCCGGAAATGTTGAAGGCGTGCGCCTGGCGGGCCGCAACCCGCCCTGCCCGGGTGCCTAGAGGACGGCCTGGAGGGCGTCCGCGATCCCTTCGCCGTAGAAGCTGTTGTCGCGCAGGGGGCCTGCGCAGGTGGCGCCCTTGGGCGTCGCCGGCGGCATGCAGATGTGGTCCTCGGCCTGCTTCCGCAGTTGCGAGATCAGCTGCTTCGGCTTCCAGCCGGGATGCCCGGACTTCATCAGCGCGAGCACGCCCGCCACGTGGGGCGAAGCCATGGACGTGCCGCTCAGCAGTCCATAGCCGTTGTTGGGCAGCGTGGACAGGATCCGTGATCCGGGTGCCGCGACGTCAATCACGTTCAAGCCGCGGTTGGAGAAGGACGACAGCTTGCCGGCCTGGTCGGTTGAGGAAACCGTCACCACCCCGTCCAGTTCGGTGGGCATGTCCTTGCACCCGTTGTTGATCTGGCGCTCAATCCCGGTGGCGTCGTTCGGGCTGACGTCGTCCGTGGTTTTGTTGGCCAGGTCGTAGGAGGCGTTGCCGGCGGCCGCCGCATGCACCACGCCCTTGTCCGTGGACCAGTTGACGGCGCGCTCGACGGCGGTGCGCACGGCCTTCTGGTCCGGCTGGTCATCGCACCAGAACTGCACTGGATCGATGTAGTAGCTGTTGTTCGTGACATCCATGCCCTTCATGCCCGCCCACATGAAGCCGCAGATGGCGTATTCGGGATAGATCGAGCCGGCGTCGTTGACCACCTTGACGGAGGCCATGCGCACGTTGGGTGCCACTCCGACGATGCCCACGCCGTTGCGGGCCGCGCCGATGATGCCCGCCACATGGGTGCCGTGGGAGGAGATGGTGGGGTTCCAGCCGGTCGGTGAGGTGTCCGGGCGCCCGGCGTTGGTGCAGTTGACGGAGTTGGCCACGTCGATGTTGGCCTTGAGGTCCGGGTGGTTGGGGTCGATCCCGCTGTCCAGGACCCCGACCAGGACCTTCCGTGAACCGTCGGTCAGCTGGTGGGCCTGGTCCGCCTTGATCTGGGTCAGGTTCCACTGCTCGGTTTCACGCGGATCCAGGGCAACGCCGTCGAACGTGGCGTCGCCGTAGAGGAGATCCGAGTTGGCCAGCTGCTTGCTGCGCAGCTGGGGCGCCTTCCGCCACGGTGTGGAAACGCCGTCCGGGGTGCCCTCGGCCACCGGGATGGTGCGGGTGGCTCCCACGGATTCCACGGAGGAATTTCCGAACTTGAGGACGTCCGCGCGGAAGCTGGCGCGCTCGGACTGGACAATGACGACGCCGATCTCCGGCCACTGCTGGACGGCGACGCCGCCGGCGGCCTCAACGGCACGCACCACGTCCCGGGTCTTGTTGGCGTTGGCGGCCTTGGCATTGACCACGTAGCTCATGAGCTCGCCGTCGGCCGCGGGAAAGTCGATGGGTGTGGACTGCTGGCCGGGCGGCGGCGCCGCCATGGCGCTGCCACTGAGCAGGGTTGACGCCGCGACCGCGACCGCGCAGAAGGCGGCCGCCGTCGTTCGGTGGAAGAGTGCTGTTTTCATGGATTTAATCCCCCAAAGGATTGTTCAGTGATGTCAGACACCTGCGATCCTGCCATCAGCGGCAGATATTGACAACCTTGACAAAAGCCCTGTCATGTTGACGTCGAGCGAGGGTGCCGGAAAGTGGGCGGTCCGCCGGATGCCGTAGAATTGTGCGGTGCCCGTGTATCTAGACCACGCGGCGACCACGCCCATTTCGGCCCCGGCCCTCGCCGCACTCACCAAAGTCATCAGCCGCAGCGGCAACCCCTCCTCGCTGCACGGCGCGGGACGGCGCGCCCGCGCAACGGTCGAACAGTCCCGTGAAACCATTGCCGCGGCCGCCGGCGCCCATCCAACAGAAGTCATCTTCACCTCCGGCGGCACCGAGGCGGACAACCTGGCCGTCAAGGGCCTGTTCTGGTCCCGGCGCGACGCCGATCCCCGCCGCACCCGCATCCTGGTCTCCGCCGTGGAACACGCCGCCGTGCAGGACACCGTGGAATGGCTGGCCAAGAGCGAGGGCGCCCAGGCCGTCTGGCTGCCCGTCGATGAGGCCGGGACCCTTGACTTGGAAGCGCTCAAGAAGGAACTGGACGGCGGCGGGGCCGACTCCGTGGCGCTGGTCACCTGCATGTGGGCCAACAACGAGGTGGGCACCATCCAGCCCATCGCCGACGTCGTTGCGCTCGCGGCACCGCACGGCATCCCCGTCCATTCCGACGCGGTGCAGGCCTTCGGCTCCGTGCCGGTGAACTTCAAGGAGTCCGGGCTGGCCGCCATGTCCATCAGCGGGCACAAGATCGGCGGGCCCGTGGGCGTCGGCGCGCTGCTGCTGGGCCGCGCCGTGGCGCTGACCCCCGTGCAGCATGGCGGCGGGCAGGAGCGCAGCGTCCGCTCCGGCACGCTGGACACCGCCGGCATCGCGGCCTTTGCCGCCGCAGCCCGGGACGTCACCGAAAACCTGGCGGCGGAAGGAGCGCGGATCGCGGGCCTGCGGGATGCGCTCATCGCCGCCGTCCGCCAACTGGTCCCCGAGGCTGTGCTGCGCGGCACGGATCCGGCCCTCGACCCCGGCGGCAGGCTGCCTGGCAACGCCCACTTCACGTTCCCGGGCTGCGAGGGGGACTCCCTGCTGTTCCTGCTGGACATGGCGGGGATCGAGTCCTCCACCGGCTCCGCGTGCACGGCCGGCGTGCCGCGGCCCTCGCACGTCCTGCTGGCCATGGGCCTGGACGAGGACACGGCGCGCGGCGCGCAGCGCTTCAGCCTCGGGCATACTTCGACGCCCGCCGACGTTGACGCATTTGTGGCCGCCCTGCCGCAGGCCCACGCGCGTGCAAGACAGGCCGGCATGGCCGGGCACCAATCGTCCATTCGAACCGCCAGCACCGGTGGTTGAGCTTGTCGAAACCAGGCCGGTGGTTGAGCTTGTCGAAACCGTGGACATGCCCAGTCACCGAACATGAATTGAAAGGTACGTAATGCGAGTATTGGCCGCCATGAGTGGCGGGGTTGACTCCGCCGTCGCCGCCGCCCGCGCTGTAGAGGCGGGGCACGACGTCGTCGGCGTCCACCTGGCGCTCTCCCGCATGCCCGGCACCCTCCGGACAGGCAGCCGCGGCTGCTGCACGGTGGAGGACTCCAACGACGCCTGGCGCGCCTGCGAC
>Ga0134128_10004625_pt1 | contig 16813 bp, 13 predicted proteins | sample KB31754_FD_96462 | JGI IMG/M metagenome (GOLD analysis project Ga0134128, IMG submission 96462) | Terrestrial soil microbial communities with excess Nitrogen fertilizer from Kellogg Biological Station, Michigan, USA - KB3-175-4 | ecosystem: Environmental > Terrestrial > Soil > Unclassified ...
GGTGAGCGCTGCCTTTCAGGAGCCTGCGCACCAGATAATTTACGGCCAGATCTGCATCCGCCGGCATTATCCTTGCAGCAGCGAACATTCCCGGGCGTACCCAGTAACGGTGCTTATCCACAATGCGCTTTGCGCGTTCTATGTGATCCGGTGTCAGGACGACCTGACGGTTGACGCGTGGGCGATCTTCAATGGCGAGCGAGATTACGACGACCAGGATCAGGGAAAAAATCAATAGCAATCCAGCCGAGACAATCAGAAGTTTGCGCATGAAATTTTATTGAAGTGTCCGCTCAGGACAAAGGGCGCATGATGCCGTATTCCGGACCATGACATCTGCATCCTTGTGGATTTACCGGTCCTGTGGGTTTACCGCGAAAGGATAAAGAAAAACGACACGACGCGGTTTTGACTGATGCTCAAATCGCTTTCTCAAAAAAGACGGAACAGATCACAACGATCCCGCATAGCATGCAAACCGCATCATGCAGGCGGCCATGCCGCATCCGGGTGATGATTATCCCGACTTTACCGAGAATGCTCAAGGAGGACTTATCAACGGGCTCTAATACCACCAGTAGGGGCGGTAGAATCCTCCCCAATATGGCCCGCCATAATAATACCCATATCCGAAGTATGGACTGAAGCCGTAGCCGGGGCCGCCATAAGTGTAAGGCTGATATTGGTACACCGGCCATAAATAAATGCCTTTGGAAGAAAGCAGAGGCAGACGTACGTGTTTTTTTCCTATCGTACGCTCGATATCACCTTCGATTGTTCCCGCAACTGTGATTTCTTTATCCTTTGCATAAACAGCGGGATCCAGAAATTCGGAACTCTTGATCACGAAACGTCCCTCGCTCTGTTTGTTCAGCTGCGGCCGTCCGGAATAATTGAGGGGATAGGACAGCACCTGCACCAAGGTGAAGTTTTCTTCATTTTCAACATCAATTATCACGCCTCCCCAACGGACGGACGTATCCTTATAGCTGTTCGGGTTCTGGCTCACCTCGCCATAACCGACTTTTGCCACCGGTACGTCTCTCACTGCCGCTGGCAGTCCGACGCACGCGCTCAAGAAGATACAGACGAATAACAGGTATGGTCTCATTTTTTTCCCTTTCATGAAAACGCGGCCCATGGATTGTTTATTTGCCATCTTCGCCTAGAATTGGAATTTCTTAATAGAGCCACTACAAGCATAGTTTAATCCGGGTTAAAAATATGACCCATTATTAATAATGGCGCCCTTGAATACTTTCTCACGATTGGGCAAGCTGTCGGCAGATTCCTTGGGGTTTATGCCGCAGCGTCGTGAGCAGGAAGATGCTTTCCTGAAGTCGGTTTATGCCTCGTTGCTGAAAGCGCGGATTTTCCGCCAGCACGTCGAGTTTTGCGAGCAGGCGAACGTCTGCGCATTTTCCATAAAGTATCTCTACCTCGGCTGTGGAAACCGCAAAAGGCGGACCGGACATTTCGGACTGGGGATAATCAAAAGTAATGAGCAGTATCCGGATTGCGGGTGGCAAGATGCGCAGCAGGTGGTCTGCGTATGCACGGCGGGTTTCCGGGGGTAGCGCGACCAGGGAGGCACGGTCATACACTGCCCCCATCTCAAGGTCGTCTTTTTCCAAGTCGAAAAAATCTCCACACAGGATGCCAATTCCATCTGCATCCCAGTGATCGAATTTCTCGCCGACGGTATGGCGAGGGGAATATTCGTTTTCCTTGAAGAACGCTTCTACTGCCAAAGGGCTTAATTCCACGCCCAGCACGGAAAGATTCTGCTCGCGAAGCCATATCATGTCACGGCTTTTACCACAGAGGGGAACGAATACCTGTTTTCCGGGCACCACCTGTAATTCCGGCCAATACTGGCGCAAATACGGATTGATCTCACCCTGATGAAAACCGATTTCTTCCTGCCTCCAGCGTTCCAGCCAGTATTCTTTCTTCATTTTCCTGTTCTCCCGGCATTATTTAAGATAAATTTATCCTGCCGCCATCCACTTGAGCTCGCAAAAGATTAAGCCGACAATGTTTCGCCGATATAAATCCGCCAAAATTATCTTGCTGACAACTACGAAATGCTTCAAAAACTTGCTGCACTTTTCAAGGAATTCGGATTTTTTGCTGGTCTGCTGTACCTGTCAGATCGTTTTCTTGTCAGCATTTCTCCCAGCCTGCGATTGTATTTCTACGACATTATGGTCCAGCCGATTCATAAAGAGCCGCTTATTCCGGAGCGGTCAAGCAGGAACCTTGAAATTCGCGAGATCAAACAAGGTGATCCGGAAGTGGAGCTCATGGCAGCGCGGCCGGACATAAAGGAGGCTCGTTTCGAGCAGAATGCGGTTTGTCTTGGCGCTTTTCAAAAGGGGAAATTTATCGGATATATGTGGTTTTGTCCCCATACCTATATAGAAGACGAAGTTCGCTGCATCTTTCTGGTGTCACCCGCAGGCGAAGCGGTCTTCGATTTCGATTTTTACCTTTTTCCTGAATATCGCATGGGCCGAGGATTTATCGGCATGTGGAGCGGAGCCAATCAATATCTTAACGAGCGAGGGATAAAGTATACGTTCAGCCGTGTCACCCGGACGAATATCGCCTCGCGCCGGGCGCACAGCCACCTGGGAGGGAAATGTGTAGGCCATACACTATTCCTGCAGGCCGGGCAGTTGCAGTTCATGGCTGCCACTATTTTTCCCTTCCTTCACTTGTCGTTTGGGAAGTCCGGGCGTGTTCAGCTAAAATTACGTCCCGATGCTCTGCTGGTCTAATAATCCCTCTCTGAAATAAATGTGGAACTCGGGCTCGCCAGGGCAATCGAATGCACCAGAATAAACCAGAATAATCAAGTGTCCGAAGTTGCGAAGAGTTGAAGGAAGTAACCTCAGGTCTTTTTACGCAGCACCGCGGTATGAAGCATCAGGCGGGCGAGCGTCAGCAATTCAGGAGAAACTCCTCTTCACTGTGTGCTGTCGTGTTTTTCAGTGTTGAGTTCTCTGATCCATGATTCTTGGCAATAGTGAGGCAATGTATCCGGGTGTACACTTCGTTTATTTTATATTGAGAGGCTATATCCATAACCGAGGGTGAACATGAATTTGAATGCAAAGAAAACAACTACAGCTGTTCAATCTGCTTCTGAAAACCCCAAGTTGCGTGTAATGCCCAAACAATTCTTTTCCCGAACTCCTGTTCTTGCCGGAGGTAATGCTGCGGCAAAGCGTGAGGAAATACGCGAGTACTTTCATTCCACGCTGGATCGTTACGAGCAGCTCTTCGAAACGTTGCGGGGAGATGCGGCCTACTTCAAAAAACCCATTTCTTTGCGTCACCCCCTCATATTCTATCTCGGTCATACGGCAACCTTTTTTACCAATAAACTGCTGCTCGCGGGTCTGATCACTGAACGTATCAACCCAAAAATGGAATCGATGTTCGCAGTGGGCGTCGATGAAATGAGTTGGGATGATCTGGATACGACGCATTATGATTGGCCTTCTGTCGAAGAGGTGCGAACCTATCGCAGAAGGATGCGGGAAACTGTCGATCGCCTCATCCGTGAAACGCCTCTGACCCTGCCCATTGAATGGGACAGTCCCTGGTGGACGATCATGATGGGTATCGAACATGAGCGCATTCATCTCGAAACTTCGTCCGTCCTTATCCGGCAGCATGCGCTGGAACATGTCGCTCCTCATCCTGTGTGGGAGCCCTACCGTAAATCCGCGGCGGCGCCCGACAATCAGTTGGTGAAGGTACCGGAAAGCACCGTGCAGCTTGGCAAGAAGAAAGACGATCCTTTCTACGGATGGGATAACGAATACGGTACCCACATTGCGGACGTTGCAGCCTTCGAAGCTGGCAAATACCTGGTGAGTAATCAGGAATTCCTGGAATTTGTTCAGGCGGACGGCTATGGAACTGAAAGTTACTGGGAAGAGGAAGGGCGCGCCTGGCTGAAGCATGCTGGTGCGAAGCATCCCACCTTCTGGATCCGGCGAGGCGTCGAATGGGAGTTGCGCCTGATGACCAAGGAAGTTCCCATGCCCTGGGATTGGCCCGTGGAGGTGAATTATCACGAAGCTAAGGCCTTCTGTAACTGGAAAGCGTCCGTGAGCGGCCAGCCTTATCGCCTCCCGACAGAGGATGAATGGTATCGGCTCTATGAGGCGGCAGGATTACCCGAGGTTCTGGCTGCCGCACCGGCCGAGGCCAACATTCATCTCGATCATGGTGCATCCAGCCACCCTGTCAACGAGTTTGCTCAGGGCGATTTTTACGATGTGGTCGGGAATGTGTGGCAGTGGACCGAAACGCCTATTTATCCTTTCGACGGCTTTGATGTTCATCCCCACTATGATGATTTTACAACACCGACTTTCGATGGCAGGCACAATCTCATCAAGGGGGGCTCCTGGATTTCCTGCGGTAACGAATCCTTGAAGAACTCGCGTTACGCGTTTCGGCGCCATTTCTTTCAGCACTCGGGTTTTCGCTATGTGGTCGGCGCTGCCCCAGCGATTCAGCATGGCTCGCACTACGAAACCGACAAGCTGCTCTCCGAATATGCGGAATTTCATTACGGAGAGACCTATTTCGGTGTGCCAAATTTTCCGAAAGCGCTGGCCGGGCTCGCTATTGCCGCCATGGGGGACAAGCGTTCCCACAAGGCGCTCGACCTGGGTTGCGCGTCGGGACGGGCTGTTTTTGAGTTGGCGCGGCATTTCGATGAGGTGACAGGAGTCGATTTCTCCGCCCGCTTCATTGGGCAGGGAGTTCAGTTGGCGTCGCAAGGCGTGCTGCGCTATACCCTGGCCGATGAAGGCGATCTGGTCTTTTACCGGGAGCGGACGCTGGCTGGACTGGGCCTGGATAGCGTCAGGCATAAGGTGGCGTTTTATCAGGGTGATGCCTGTAATCTCAAGCCGCTCTATACAGGTTACGACCTGATCCTCGCAGCGAATCTCATAGACCGCCTTTATGATCCGGCCAAACTGCTTACATCCATACACACTCGCCTCAATCCCGGCGGTATTTTGCTGATTGCCTCTCCTTATACCTGGCTGGAGGAACATACCAAGCGGGAAGCCTGGATCGGCGGATTCAAGCGGGATGGTGAAAGTTTCGGAACGCTCGATGGCCTGAAAGAAATTCTGGGTGTCCACTTCAAGCTGATTCAGGGGCCCACGGAAGTTCCATTTGTCATTCGCGAAACACGCCGTAAATTCCAGCATACGCTCTCGGAAGTAACAATCTGGGAGAGAGTTGCTTGAATAGAAGCTCTTCCATCGGGAACCAGGATTTTGATAAGGAAATCGACCGGACCGGGACAGCCAGCCTGAAATACGACAAGCGCCAAAGCATGTTTGGCGCAGCGGGAGTGATTCCCCTATGGGTCGCGGACATGGATTTTGCCGCTCCCGCCGCGGTCACCCAGGCGCTTTCCCGACGCGCCGCCCATCCGGTATATGGGTACACTGTCTTTCCCGACAGTTTGTATGAGTCGCTGATTGATTGGCTGAGGCGTCGTCATGGCTGGGAGATCGAGCGAGACTGGATCATGATGTGCCCCGGCGTGGTTCCGTCGTTGCATGCCGCCATCATGACCTTTGCGCAACCCGGAGAACCGGTTATCGTGCAGCCACCGGTATATTTCCCCTTTTTTTCTGCCGTCACCAGTACCGGCAGGCAACTCGTACAGAATCCGCTGCGGTTGCGGAATGGCCATTATGAGATCGATTACGATCATCTCGAGCAATGCGCGCAAGGCGCGCGTGTCCTGCTGTTATGCTCTCCACATAATCCCGTCGGCAGGGTGTGGAGCAGGGGAGAACTCGAACGCATCCTGCGGATAGCGGATAAACACAACCTCGTGGTATTTTCCGACGAAATCCACGCTGATCTGGTTTATCCCGAAGCCAGGCATCATATGCTCTCACGGCTGGCGAAAGCATGGGCCGGAAGCAAGGCGAGTGTCATAACAGCTGTCGCCCCCAGCAAGACATTCAACATTCCCGGATTGAATCTTTCCGCTCTCGTCGTGCCGGATTCCAGGCATCGGGAAGAACTTGCGCGGACGTTCGATATTCTGCATGTCAGCGCATCCAATCCTTTCGGCATTGCTGCTTTCGAGGCAGCCTATCGGGAAGGTGAAGTCTGGCTGGATGAATTACTGGTTTATCTACAGAAAACCCGTGATTTTGTCTCAGAGTATCTGGCGACCCACCTCCCGGAAATCCACCTCATTGAGCCCCAAGGCACGTATCTGCTCTGGTTTGATTGCCACGCGCTGATGAACACATTGGGGATGACTGATATCCAGCTTAGGCATTTTTTTGTGCATGAAGCGGGTATCGGCATGAGTCCGGGCACTTTGTTTGGCGAAGAAGGCAGCGGTTTCATGCGCATGAATATCGGCGCGCCTCGTAGCATCATTGAAGCAGCACTTGAAAACATCAGAAAAGCTGTGCACAAAGCGAAGCAGGGGAGCAGCTGAGCGTATGGAGGTTCCGGCAGTCCTGTTTTCCCAGGAAGGGAAGCTCCGCTCGTACTCATGAAACAGCCGCAACAAAGAACAACCAGACAATAACGAGCGCTGTTTCAATACATGAGCGAAGCATTCAAATCCTGGAGCGGTTGGATAGCGGTCTTCTTTTCCATATGCATCTGGACCGGCTTCATTCTCGTCAGCCGATACGGAGGAATGGGCACGTTGACAAGCTGGGACATTGCCCTGTTGCGATTCGGAGTAGGCGCTTTGATCGCCATCTTTTTTTTGCCGCGAATCCTGCTGCCCCCACTGAAGGTGATAACCCTGTTCTCGCTGTTCGGCGGCTTCGGTTACGCTGCGGTGGTATACGCTGCCTTTCGCTGGGCGCCGGCAGCTCATGCTTCCGTACTGTTGCCCGGTACACTCCCTTTTCTGACTGCGATTATTGGATGGCTGTGGTTCGGCGAAAGCTTTACGGGCGCGCGCCGGGTGGCGCTGCTTATTGTTTTTGCCGGCATCCTGCTGACCGCCGCTGACTCGCTCTCACTCGGAACACATGTATCTCCCACGCAGATTCTCGGTGACATGCTATTTCTTTGCGGGTCCTCATTATGGGCGATATTCACGCTGCTGCTTGCGCGCTATCCGATGCCGCCGCTTGCTGCCACTGTAACGACCACCCTGGGCAGCGCCGCAATTTACCTGCCCGTTTGGCTGTTATTTCTGCCCAGCAATCTCGCACAGGCATCTGTCCGCGAAATCATCATTCAGGCAGCGTATCAGGGCGTGCTGGTCGTCTTTATCGCGATGCTGCTCTATACGTTCGCCGTGCGTTGCCTCGGGTCGCAAACGGTCGCCCTGCTGATGGCATTCGTGCCCGTCGTATCCGCATTGGCGGCCGTGCCTGTCCTGGGAGAACCCTTGCCTCTGCTCACTCTGGCAGGATTGGGGGCGGTTACTGTAGGTGCTGTGCTCGGAGCGCGCCAGGCATAAATATTGGACAGGGAGTAAATGCTCAGACACAGCATTCCGATAAGGGCATAATGAGTACTATCTGATACTCCAGCCGACCATACTCGGGTTTCGGGGTAGAGGAACTGCGTCATTGTGCTCGTGTACATGCGAATCTCGCTCTGCGAATTGTTCTTGAACGATGACGCTTCAAAGCGAGGCGAAGAGGCCTGCCGCGAACTGGAACGGACGAAGAGACAGAACTGCTCCCATTCGCTATTTTTGAATATCTGATATTGATTTCCCTTATATAGAGCAATGCCGGAATCCGGGCTTTCGCCGATTTCTCCCGATGACATGCTGCCAGGCGCAGTGACGCCTGCTCTGCCGGCTGTCTGGATTGCGGCTGTTGAATCCCGGCTTCCCAGGGAAGAGAAGGTGGCGGCATGGCTCGAAACTGACCTCGATGACCGATTGCATTTTGATCCTGGACTTGTAGTCGTCACCAATAAACGTCTGTTCGTTAAGGTGGGAGCGGAGGAATCGGCAACGTGGCAGGAGTGGAACTACCGGCCCGGACTGACACTTGTGCGCAGCGATCATGCAGGTGTCGGCAGCCTTGAACTCTTCGATGAGAACGCGCTGCTCGCACGCTGGCGCTACACATTGGGAAGGGATGCTGCGGCCAGTCGGCTCATCGATAATTTCCGTGAGCAACTTCATTATCACTTGACAGGGGAGTTTCGCCTTTTACCTGTACAGGTTCTCTGCCCCAAGTGTCACCGGATACTGGATATTCCACTGGCTCCGGGGCAGGAGGAGTGCGAAGCGTGCCGCAAGCAAGTACACGCGCCGCCGTCTACCTGGACCCTGTTACGCTTGTGGCGTTTCGCCAGACCCTACAAGTGGAGGCTTTTTGCCGGTTTTCTTCTGACGCTCGGCAGCACGGCAGCGGCGATGGTGCCTCCGTACCTGACCATGCCCCTGATGGACAACGTGCTGATTCCCTACCAGAACGGTAAGCCGATTGACGTTGAACTGGTTGGCTTTTATCTGACCGGACTGCTTGGGGCCGCGATTGTGGCCTGGGGATTGGGATGGGCGCGCACTTACGTGCTCGCACTGGTTTCCGAGCACATCGGTGCTGATTTGCGCACAGCCACTTTTGAGCATCTTCTCAAACTCTCGCACGCCTATTTCGGCGGCAAGCGCACCGGGGATCTCATGGCGCGCATCGGGTCGGAAACAGATCGCCTCAACATTTTCCTGTCGCTGCATCTGCTCGATTTCGCGACCGACGTGCTGATGATCGGCATGACGACCGTTATCCTGGTCTCGATCGAGCCGTGGCTTGCACTGGTCACCCTGACGCCATTGCCGATCATTGCGTGGTTGATCCATCTGGTTCGCGACAAATTGCGAACCGGGTTCGAGAAGGTCGATCGCGTTTGGGCCGAGTTGACCAGCGTGCTTGCCGATACCATTCCCGGCGTGCGGGTGGTGAAGGCGTTTGCGCAGGAGAAGCGGGAGGCAGCCCGCTTTCGCGCCGCCAATGAACGCAACCGGGAAGTCAATGACCGGGTCAACAAAGTCTGGTCGATGTTTACGCCAACGGTCGTGCTGCTGACCGAGATCGGTTTGCTGGTGGTCTGGGTTTTCGGTATCTGGCAGGTATCAAAAGATGAAATCACGGTAGGCGTGTTGACGGCTTTTCTCACCTACATCAGCCGTTTCTATGTCCGGCTGGATTCGATGAGCCGCATCGTCTCATTTACGCAAAAGGCCGCTGCCGGCACCAAGCGCATCTTCGAAATTTTGGACCATGTTTCCAGCGTTCCGGAACCGGCACACCCAGTGCACCTGCCCGTCGTAGAGGGGCGTATCGAGCTGCGAAATGTCGAGTTCCGCTACGGTACCCGCGCAGTCACGCACGACATCAATATAACCATCGAGCCGGGTGAAATGGTGGGTCTGGTAGGGCATAGCGGCTCAGGCAAGAGCACGCTCGTCAATCTGATCTGCCGTTTCTACGACGTAACGGAAGGTGCAATCCTGCTGGATGGCGTGGATATACGCGCGCTTCCGGTCGCGGAATACCGTAAGCATATCGGGCTTGTTCTTCAGGAACCCTTTTTGTTTTTCGGCACCATTGCCGAGAATATTGCCTATGGCAAGCCGAACGCAACGCAGGAGGAAATTGTTGCCGCCGCACGAGCCGCGCATGCGCATGAGTTTATTCTCCGCCTGCCGCACGGCTATGACTCCCTGGTCGGCGAACGGGGACAGGCGCTCTCGGGTGGAGAGCGACAGCGCATATCGATTGCAAGGGCACTGCTAATCGATCCGCGTATTCTGATCCTGGACGAAGCGACATCCTCCGTGGATACGACCACCGAGAAAGAGATCCAGAAAGCGCTCGAAAACCTGGTGCGCGGTCGGACTACCATCGCGATTGCCCATCGGCTCTCCACGTTGCGCGATGCCAGTCGGCTTATCGTGCTTGACCGCGGAAGCGTTATCGAAATAGGCAATCATGATGAACTCATGGCGCGTGAAGGACATTATTACCGGCTTTACCAGGCGCAAGTGCGTAATGTGGACACAGAGGACGATCTGCGCAGGCTGAGCCCGGAGCCAAGGGCTGAAGGTGGCCGGGAATGACGGAAAAAGCACCCTTACACTACTCCCTGAGCCGCAATGCCTTTGGACGACTGGTGTTTACCGGAGCGAACGGGGAGGTACGAGAGGGTGTGGTTCCGGTACGGGCTTTTCCCATTACCGCTCCCAGCCGCGGTATCTCGCTGGTCGATACGGATGGCCATGAACTGGCGTGGATCGAGGTGTTGAGCGGCCTTCCCGATGAGACGCGCAGACATGTTGAAATGGATCTTGCCAACCGGGAGTTCATGCCGGAAATCAAACGCATCGAGGCAGTTTCAAGTTTTGCCACCCCCAGCACCTGGCGGGTTGAAACCGACCGCGGTAGTACGTCGTTCGTGCTCAAGGGCGAAGAATACATTCGCCGTCTGACTCCAATCGCTTTGCTGATCACCGACAGCCAGAACATCAGCTTCCTGATACGCGACCGTACGGCGCTCGATCCTCACAGCCGAAAGGTCCTCGACCGCTTCCTCTGATTCAAAGTACAGATGGCAAGGGTACCGATTCCGGTACTTGCAATTGGAGCATTGTTTCGCAGTTCCGTGCTTACAGCTCCTCTGCAAAGTCTGTCGCTGACAGGAGACATACAACATTGCGGGATATCAACGGCATATTTTCGCCGGAAAACCAATTGTCGGCAAATGGCGACAGAATAAGCTCCTTTCCTACTCCAAATAACTGTTTTGCAAAGATTATTTTAGCTGGCATAATCCATGCTTGATTTCTTGCGGATGGAGCTCCGTACTGAAAGCGAGACGCTCGTGAGAAAAATCATTTGCTTTTCATATTAATTTATCTGGTTGTAAACCTATTGTAGTCAGCCGCGTTAGTTCAACCTTAACTTATTTCTTGTGAGAATCTCACTTTATGCTGGCTTACGCAGATACCAAACCTGACTACATAGCGGTAAATCGAGATATCAAGTTTATTGAAATACGCCACCTCAACGGACCCAATATCTGGAGTGTTCGTCCCGTACTTGAAGCCATTGTCGATATCGGGGAACTTGAAGACTTTCCCTCCGACACAATCCCCGGTTTCTATGAATGCCTGTCTTCCTGGCTTCCTTCGCTCATTGAGCACCGCTGCAGCTATGGAGAGCGGGGCGGATTTCTACGCCGTTTAAAGGAAGGTACCTGGACCGGCCATATTCTCGAGCACGTTACGCTTGAACTGCAAAATCTGGCAGGAATGCCCGGTGGTTTCGGCAGGGCGCGCGAAACATCCTTGCGCGGTGTCTACAAGGTGGCTGTGAGCGCGTGGCATGAGGATGTCGCACGCAATGCTCTCGCAGCAGCAAGGGAATTGCTACTTGCGGCAATGGATTATTCGCCGGGGGACGAGCCTTACGATGTGAGAGGCGCTGTTGCGCATCTGCGCGGTATGGTCGATTCGCTGTGGCTCGGGCCATCCACTGCCTGCATTGTTGAAGCTGCCGCCAGCCGCAACATTCCGGCGATTCGTCTTCTTGCCAAGGGTAATCTGGTACAGTTGGGTTATGGTATCCGGAGCCAGCGCATCTGGACAGCCGAAACGGACCGCACTCCCGCAATTGCAGAAAGTATCTCGCGCGATAAAGACCTGACCAAGGCATTGCTGCAATCGTGTGGTGTCGCCATCCCTGAAGGACGCGTCGTTCACAGCGCTGATGATGCGTGGGAAGCGGCACAGGAAATCGGTCTGCCGGTGGTGATCAAACCGTGTGACGGAAATCATGGACGCGGCGTTTTTATCGAGTTGAGCAAGCGTGAAGAAATCGAGTCCGCTTATAGGATAGCTCTGGAAGAGGGCAGCGGTGTCCTGATTGAGGGTTATGTTCCCGGTACGGAACATCGCCTGTTGGTAGTCGGGGGCCGTCTCGTCGCTGCAAGCCGGGGTGATTCCGTTTCGGTTACAGGCGATGGGATTTCCACCATAAACGAACTGATCCAACAGCAGATCAACTCTGACCCCCGCCGGGGGGAAAGTGAAGACCATCCGCTGAATCCGGTCCATGTGGATGGGGTAACGATAATGGAACTCCTACGGCAAGGTTTCACCACGGATTCAATACCGCTTGTCGGACAGGAAGTCATCATCCAGCGTAACGGTAACCATGCCTTCGATGTTACCGACGAGGTGCATCCCAGTACGGCGGCAGCAGCTTCGCTGGCGGCGCGTATTGTCGGCCTGGATATTGCGGGCATCGATCTTGTCGCCACGGATATCTCGCGGCCGCTTGCAGAACAGGGCGGCGCCATTGTCGAAGTCAATGCCGGACCCGGTTTGCTGATGCACATCAAGCCCGCTATTGGTAGCCCGCGTCCGGTCGGTGAAGCAATCGTCGAGCACCTCTTCCCGAGCCACGAGGACAGCCGCATTCCGATTGTAGGTATTACCGGCAGTTATGGTACAACCAATCTGGCTCATCTCATTGCTCAACTGCTCGCGCTATCCGGAAAACAGACGGGTCTGGCATGCAGCGACGGCTTCTATCTTGATCGAAGGCAAGTGAAAAAAGGTGATCAGGCCAACTGGAAGACAGCGCGCAACATTCTCATGAACCGGTCAATCGAGGCGGCGGTTTTTGAAAACGGCAGTGACAGCATGCTGCGCGAGGGATTGGCCTACGATGGTTGTCATGTCGGCATCGTTACCAATGTGGAGTTGACCCGTCATTATGGAAAATACCTCGAAACCCCCAAACAGGTCTTCGACCTGTTGCGTACCCAAGTGGATGTAGTCGTGCCCGCAGGTGCGGCAGTGCTCAATGCCAGGGAGCCGATGCTGGTGGAAATGGCTGCGCTGTGCAATGGGGAAATTATTTACTTCAGCCTGGATTCCGATCTTCCGGTAATAAAAGAACATTGTTTACACGGTACCGCTGGTATAAACGGCGTTCAAGGCAAACGGGCGGTAACAGTTCGAGACGGAGAAATTTTCCTTGTTGACGGGTCCAGTGAACTGCCACTGAGTAAATTGAACGATGTTCCGGTTACATGTGACGGAAAGGCTGTTTTGGAGGTGGAAAATATACTTGCGGCAGTAGCCGCCGCATGGTCACTCGGCATCGACCCGGCCGTCATACGTGCGGGAATTGGAAGCTTCCATGCGTTTAGCAAGGTGTAAAAACATATTAATAAGCCTCCGCATGAATAAGAAACGCTAGGAGAACTGCCGATGCAAGTATTACGTCTCCGCGCTTTGCGCGGGCCCAATTTGTGGAGCCGTCAGACAGCCATAGAGGCAGTCGTTTCTTGCGACACTCCTGAACCCCTGCCGGGCGGCATGCCGGGTTTTCTGGATCGCCTGTACGCACGATTCCCGCAAATCGATTTGCTTCCAGCCGCATCTTGCCCTGAAGCGGAAATGCTTGCGCATACGCTCGAGCGCGCTGTACTCGGACTGGAAATACAGGTGGGTTGTCCGGTGGCTTTCAGCAAGATCGCCCCGACGCTTGAAGCCGACGTCTACCAGGTCGTCGTGGAGTATAGCGAAGAGGCGGTTGGCAGGCTCGCATTTGATCTTGCACAAGACCTGTGCAGCGCGGCTATCGAAGATACCCCTTTCAATCTGGCCGAGGCCCTGCAGCATCTGCGTGAGCTCTACGAGGACATACGCCTGGGGCCGAGCACCGGTTCAGTAGTGCGGGCAGCGGTTGCTCGCGGCATTCCCTTCCACCGGCTGACCGATGGCAGCATGGTGCAATTCGGTTGGGGTAGCAGGCAGCGGCGTATTCAGGCTGCAGAAACCTGCCTCACCAGCCTCGTAGCTGAGTCGGTTGCGCAGGACAAGCAGCTTACCCGATTCTTGCTGGATGCGGCCGGCGTACCTGTCACACCCGGAAGGCCGGTCACAAGTGCGGAGGATGCATGGGTGGCGACTTGTGAAATCGGCAGTCCTGTCGTCGTCAAGCCGCAGGACGGCAATCAGGGAAGGGGAGTCCGCGTGAATCTCGTGAGCCGCGAACAGGTGGAAGCAGCGTACACCGTTGCAGTTGAAGTCACTGGAAAAGTAATGGTTGAACGCTACATTCCCGGCCACGACTATCGCATGCTGGTAATCGGCAACAAGCTGGTCGCTGCAGCACGACGTGAGCCACCCCAGGTCGCAGGGGATGGGATTCACACGGTTGGAGAATTAGTGGAGCAGATCAACAGTGACCCGCGACGCGGTGAGGGACATGCCAACGCGCTTACAAAAATCCATTTTGATGAAATCGCTCTTGCTCATCTTGCAACTCAGGGCCTGACATCGGAATCCGTACCGCCAGCGGGCACCCGAGTGGTTCTCAGGAATAATGCGAATCTTTCGACCGGCGGAACGGCAACAGATGTTACCGACGAAGTTCATCCGGAATTTGCGGCACGTATGGGCGAAGCTGCGCAGATGATTGGCCTTGATATCTGTGGAGTAGATGTTGTCTGCGAAAGCGTGTCCAGACCTTTGGAGGGACAAGGCGCCATTATCGAAATCAATGCAGCGCCGGGTTTGCGCATGCATTTGCAGCCTTCCCTCGGCAAAGGGCGTGCGGTGGGAGAGGCGATCATTGCAAACATGTTCAAGAAGGGTGATGATGCCCGTATCCCGGTAGTGGCGGTAACAGGCACCAACGGCAAAACGACTACCGCCCGGCTGATTGCCAATATTCTTGATTGTCAGGGTCTGCGTGTCGGCATGACAAGCACGGACGGCGTCTATATTGAGGGGCAGCGTATCGACACCGGCGATTGCAGCGGTCCCAAGAGTGCAAGAAAAGTGCTTCTTCATCCGGATGTGGACGCGGCAGTGCTTGAAACTGCGAGAGGTGGTTTGCTGCGCGAAGGACTGGCTTTCGATCGTTGTGATGTCGCAGTGGTTACCAACATCGGGGTCGGTGATCACCTCGGTCTTTCCTACATCAATACCGTGGAAGACCTGACCGCCGTCAAACGCATCATCGTGCAGAATGTAAAGCCCGGGACGGGTGTAGCAGTGCTGAACGCGGCTGATCCGTTTGTGGCAGGCATGGCCGCTCATTGCCCTGGCAAGGTCACTTTTTTTGCGCGCGATCCGGATGATCCTGTGATCACGAAGCATCGTGCTCAACGTAAACGTGTCGTTTATGTCGATGGCGACGCAATCATCGCTGCGGAAGGCAATTTCGAATATCGCCTTCCGTTTGCAGGCATCCCTGTGACACAGAATGGCGCGATCGCATTCCAGATTGAAAACGCCATGGCGGCCGTTGCAGCGGGTTGGGCGCTGGGTCTTGACTGGCAGATCATTCGTGGCGGTCTTGCGAATTTTGTCAGCGACATGCAAACTGCCCCCGGCCGCTTCAATTTCTTCACTCATCGGGGCGCTACACTTATTGCTGACTACGGCCATAATGTCGATGCGATTCGCGCACTTGTAAATGCGATCGACAAGATTCCGGCGAAACGGCGTTCTGTGGTTATCAGCGGTGCTGGCGATCGACGCGATGAGGATATTCGACGGCAGACGGAAATATTGGGAGATGCTTTCGATGAAGTGGTGCTTTATCAGGACCAGTGTCAGCGCGGACGCGCGAATGGGGAGGTATTAAGCCTGCTGCGGCAGGGCCTGGAAAAGGCGAAACGCACCCGGCAGATCAAGGAAATCTACGGGGAGTTTGGAGCCATTGATGCCGCATTTGACGATCTGAAAGAGGGAGAATTGTGTCTTATTCTCATCGATCAGGTGGATGAAGCGCTTGGATACATCACCAAGCGGGTGGTGGCTGGCTGATAGAGGAGTTTTGCAGGAAGCGTCGCCATTTCCCCTCCATTTGCTCTCGAAATCCGCATTCTTCCAGTGAGAGGTGGAGAGGGTGGGCAGTTTTAGCTCCTTCCCGGTTGCACTCCGCAAAAATTGAACCTACACTGAAAATCACGTCAGTAGAGGTACCGGTTTGCCCGGTGCTGAGTTTATGTTGTTCACCTACGAAGGAGAATTTCATGGCTGGAGATAGCGTTTACAAAATAACGGAGATAATCGGAACCAGCGCGACTTCCTGGGAAGAGGCCGCCAGGAACGCCGTGGAAACAGCATCAAAGACATTGAGAGACTTACGCGTCGCTGAAATAGTGAAGCTGGATCTGGTGGTTGAAAACGGCAAGGTGGTTGCCTATCGTGCGAGGGTAAATCTGTCTTTCAAATACGAGTCCGGCAAATAACCGGCTTTCCGGCACCATGAGGGATAAGGAGCTCGCAGGGGAGGTCAGAGGTTAGATGGACTGGGGTGGCGGTCGCCCCCTGAAATCAGCGGGCGAGGAATAATCGGGACAACAGCCGAGGCAAAGTAAAAAAGCAAAAACAAAGGAGGCGCGGAATTCGCACCTCCTTTGTTTTTTCTACCGGATGAATCGAGTTTATATCGCTGCCGCTGCCTCTTCCTCAAACTGAAGCTGCACCTTGCTATCGGCATCGATATCCACTGTCACTCTGCCGCCATTGGCCAGACGCCCGAACAGTAACTCATCCGCCAGGGCGCTGCGTATGGTGTCTTGAATGAGACGCGCCATCGGCCGCGCGCCCATGAGGGGATCCACACCGTTCCTGGCAAGATATTCTCTCAGTGCATCGGTGAATATCGCATCCACTTTCTTTTCCTGCAACTGTGCTTCAAGCTGCATCAGGAATTTATCCACCACGCGGAGAATCACTTCTCTATCCAGCGGTGCAAAGGAAATGATGGCATCCAGCCGATTGCGGAAC
>Ga0134128_10004627_pt1 | contig 16810 bp, 14 predicted proteins | sample KB31754_FD_96462 | JGI IMG/M metagenome (GOLD analysis project Ga0134128, IMG submission 96462) | Terrestrial soil microbial communities with excess Nitrogen fertilizer from Kellogg Biological Station, Michigan, USA - KB3-175-4 | ecosystem: Environmental > Terrestrial > Soil > Unclassified ...
CACGACAGGGATGCCCTGACCCCGGGCCTCGTCGACTTCCTGCGGCAGGACGTGGCGCCGCGCTCGATCGTCTTCTCCGACCTGGCGACGAGCTACCGCGCCATCGCCTTCGCGCCCGTCTACGCCGTGGCCGTGGCGCCCACCCATGCCGCGAACACCCACCCGAACGAGCTGGCCAAGCGGAGGAGGGCCGTGAACAGGTTCTTCACCCATCCGAGCCTGGAGGAGCCGCAGGCCTGGCGGGCGCAGTGGCTCGTCCTCACCCGCTCCGGGCCTGTGGGCGCGATCGAGCGCGAGGGCCTCAAGCCGGCATTCGAGGACGACAAGTTCGTCGTCTTCCGGGTCCCGCCGGGGCGTAGTTGAAGGTCCTCCTCGTGACGCGCCACTTTCCGCCCGGAGGCGGAGGCGGGGTGCAGCGGCCGCTCAAGTTCGCGACCCACCTGCCCGCGCTGGGCATCGAGACGCACGTGCTCGCGCCGGACGGCGGCGGCTCCGCGCTCGAGGATGCGGAGCTCGAGCTGCCGACGCAGGCCTGGATCCACCGCGTCCGCTACGTCGGACCGCAGGCCGGCCGCCCGACGGAGCGGCTCCTCGCCAAGCAGGGTGTCGCGCGGCTCGGCACGCAGGCCGCGCTGCTCGGCCGCAAGCTGCTCCTCCCGGACGAGAACGTCCCCTGGAGCACCTTCGCGCTGCCGGTCGCCATCCGGATCGTCCGGCGCGAGGGGATCGACGTCGTGCTCACCACCTCGCCGCCGCCGTCCCTCCATCTCCTCGGCGCCGCGGTGAAGCGGGCGACGGGCGCGGTGTGGGTCGCCGACCTCCGCGATCCGCTCACCTCGCATCCCCACCGGCGCGGCTACGAGTCGCAGCTCGCCCGGGTGAAGGAGAAGGCCGTCGGCGGCGTGGGCAGGCTGGTCGCGTCGCAGGCGAACGCGATCGTCGCGGCCTCCGACGCGATCGCCGAGGAGGCGCGCGCGCTCGAGCCGAAGGGCAGGGTCGTCACGATCGCCAACGGCTGCGACTTCGACGACTTCGCGGGCTTGCAACACCACTCCAGTGACCGCCTTCGGATCACCCACGCCGGCCACTTCCACGGCAAGCGCGATCCGAAGCCGTTCCTCCGGGCGCTCGCCGACTCCGGACTGGAGGACGTCGTCGTCCGCTTCGCCGGCGACTTCCGGGTCGCGGACCGCGAGTACGCGGAGTCGCTCGGCCTCGGTGACCGCTTCGAGCTGCTCGGTGAGGTGTCCCGCCGCCGCTCGCTCGAGCTGCAGCGCGACTCCGAGGCGCTCCTCCTGCTGATCCCGGAGTCAGGCGGCCGGGAGCTCGGCGTCCTGACCGGGAAGATCTTCGAGTACCTGGCCGCCGAGCGCCCGATCCTCGCCGTCGTGCCCGTCGGCGGTGCCGCCGCTCGGCTCGTGCGCGACACGGGCGCCGGTGTCGTCGTCCCGTCCGACGACGTGGACGCAATCCGCGAGGCGCTGCTCGATCTCCACCGGCGCTGGCAGGCGGGAAGCCTCGACGGCGCGCCGCTGTCGGACGAGTGGCGGAGGCGTCTCTCCCGCGGCAACCGGGTCGAGGAGCTCGCCGACGTGCTCAGGAGCGTCGCGTGACCGCCGCCGCCCTCACCGCCGCGCGCGTCTCGGTCGAGCCGCGCACCCGGGAAAGGATCGTGAAGGGCCTCTTCTTCGCGTCCCTCTTCGTCGCCACCTTCGAGAAGGTGCACTGGGACGTCGCCGGCCAGATCGGCCTCAACGACATCACGACGATCCTGTTCCTGGTCGCCTACGTCGCGACCGAGCGCCGGCCGCTACCGCGAACCAGTGCGATCGTGCTCGCCTTCTTCGCGGCGTTCGCGCTCGTCTACCTCGCCGGCTACTGGAACATCGACACGAAGCAGGGACTCGACCAGTTCGTGAAGGGGATGGTGAAGTTCGTCATCCACTTCGCGTTCATGGTCGCGGCCGTCGGCTATCTGGCGCAGCGCGGCGAGGAGTTCTTCTGGCGCGCCCTGGGCTGGTTCAGCATGGGCTTCGCCGGGAACGCCGTGTACGGGATCCTCCAGCTCGGTGCGCAGCTGGCGGGCCACAGCCTCGACAACCTCTTCCTCAACCCGCTCACGGGCGGCGCGGCCAAGATCAACATCTACGGCGCGATCAACGGCCAGAACATCTACCGCGTCAACGCGCTCACGGGGGATCCGAACCACCTCGGTGTGATGCTGATCGTCCCGCTCCTCGCGCTCACGCCCGTCTACCTGCGGCTGCCGCGCCGCCATCCCCTGAAGGTGCGCCTCGGAGTCCTGCTCGCGTTCCTGCTTCTCGTCGACCTCTCGACGTTCTCGCGCAGCGGCGGGCTCGGCCTCATCGTCGGCGCGCTCGTGCTCGTCGTCCCGTACCGGCGGCTCGCCTGGTCGCGGGCGCTGCTGTACCCGCTGGGAGCGCTGGCCGTCGTGCTGGCCGGCGTCGTCTACTCGCGGCGCCACTTCTTCGAGGTCTTCCTGCGGCAGCGGGTCTCCACGCAGGGGAGCTCGGCGAACGCCCACTTCGCCGTCTACTCGTTCATCGGCCAGATCCTCCACATGCATCCGCTGCTCGGGCTCGGCCTCAACAACTTCGCCGTCTACTACGAGTTCGTGACGGGACAGGCGAACTACGGCGCCCACTCGTACTGGGTGGCCATCATCGTGGAGTCGGGCCTCGTCGGGCTCGTCCTCTGGATCGTCTTCCTCCGCTACGTCTTCGTGCGGCTTCTCGCGGCGCGGCGGCTGGGACGGCTGCTCGACCGGCTCCGCGATCCTGCCGGCCCGCACGTGCGGCCGCTCGCCTACGGCCTGACGGCGGCGCTGATCGGGACGATGGCCGCCAACTTCTTCTACCTGACGATGCAGTTCTATTACTTCTACGCCATGATCGCCTTCGCGCTCGCGCTGCCGGTCGTGTTCGCCGGCCGCGCGCGCGGTCAGCCCGCGGCGTAGGTGCGCGTCGTCGTCCTCACGACCTCGTGGCCGCGGACGGAGAGCGAGTTCGCGGGCCGCTTCGTCGCCGACGCAGTCGAGCGCCTGCGCGGGCGCGGAGTGGAGGTGGAGGTGCTCGCTCCGGGATCCGGCTACCGGGACTACGGGCTCGCCTACGGCGGCGGGATGGCGGCGAACCTGCGCCGCCGGCCCTGGCTCGCGCCGCTCCTGTTCCTCTCGCTGTGGCGGTCGGTGCGGCGCGCGGCGCGCGGAGCGGATCTCGTCCACGCGCACTGGCTGCTCACCGCGGCGGTTGCACGCTTCGCCGGCAGGCCGTTCGTCGTCACGCTCCACGGGTCCGGCTCGGCCGGCCGCTTCTCCGACGTCGAGCTCGCCCGGCGGCGGCCGCGGCTCGTGCGCGCGCTGCTGCGACCCGCCGCCGCCGTGATCTGCGTCTCGGAGACGATCGCCGAGCCCGTACGCGCGGCCGGCCTCGAGGCCCTGGTGATCGCGAACGGCGTCCGTGTCCCGGACGAGGTCCGATCGCCCGTCGAGCCGCCGGAGGTGCTCTACGTCGGGCGGCTCTCGCCGGAGAAGAACGTCGACACGCTGATGGAGGCGGTCGGCGACCTGAACCTCGTCGTCGCGGGTGACGGCCCGCTGCGCGAGCGCGTCCCGAATGCGCTCGGCGCGGTGCCGCACGCGGAGGTCGAGCGTCTGCTCGAGCGGGCGTCCATCGTCGTCGCGCCGTGCGAGCGGGAGGGCTTCGGCCTGGCCGCGGCCGAGGCGCTGGCGTTCGGGCGGCCCGTCGTGGCCGCCGCCGGCGGGGCGCTCCTCGAGCTCGTCGCCGAGGGCGAGACGGGACTGCTCGTCCCGCCGCGCGACGCAGCTGCGCTACGAGAGGCTGTGCAGCGGCTGCTCGCGGACCCGGAGCTGCGAGAGCGGCTCGGCGGCGAGGCGCGGGCACGCGCCCGGGAGCGTTTCGGCTGGGACGCGGTGATCGAGCAGACGCTCGAGGTCTATCGGAGGGCTGCTACGCGAAGATGAGGGTCAGGGGCGATACCGGCCGCGCCAGACGCGCATTCCGCTTCCGCCGAGAAGGAGGAGGGCGGCGCCCGCCAGTCCGATGAGGAGCGCCGTCGGCCCCGAGCCGAGGTCGAAGGCCGAGCCGATCGCGCTCGGTGCCGTCGCGGGCTCCGAAGCGCTCGACTGGAGGCTGCGCGGAGGGCCGGAGCTCCTGATCAGGGTGGAGAACGCCTTGCTGTCCTTGCCGGTCTTCTTGATCGCCTTGGCGGTCCGGTTCGGGATGACTGCATGTGAGGTGGAACCGCTCGTCTTCGAGCTGTTGCCGCCGGTCGGCTTCCCGCCTCCTCCGGTCGGGACGCACTCCTTGTAGACGTTCACCGCAGAGACACCTCCGCTGCAGGCGAGCGCCCCGGAGGGCGCCACGAGCATGACGCCAGCCACGGTGGTGACCGCGACAAGCCGGTTCAGCCGGCCGAACACGGGCGTTACTGTAGCTGGCCTGATCCCGGACAAAGTAAACAGAAGGCAAAGCCTGTTTCGGCTTGAAACGGCGCGCCACCTGCCATTACGCGACTTTGCGGTGGTCGTCGCGACCGCCGGCGCCGTTTTTGCGCTCTCGAACGCGAACGGAGGCTTCGCTCCCGCGACTCGTTCGTACGCCGGCATGGCGGCTTGGTGGTTGCTGGGAGCGGGGGCCGCGATGGGCCTCGCGTCGGCGCGGGCCGGCATCGACCGGATGGCAATCGCCGCCGCCGGCCTCTTGGCGGCGTTCGCCGTCTGGAGCCTGATCTCGATCCGCTGGGCCTCGGACTCGGAGCGTGCCTTCGCCCAGTTCAACCAGGTCGCGCTGTACGTCGCAGTGCTCGCCGTCGCGATCGTGCTGGCACGCCTGATACCGGCGCACGCCGTCGTCCGCGGGGTTGCACTCGCCCTTGCGGCGATCGCGGTCGTCGCGTTCGTGAGCCGGTGCTTCCCGAGCACGTTCGGCCTCCAGCCCGGACAGACGATTCTGCAACCGCTCAAGAACCGGTTGAGCTTCCCGCTCGGCTACTGGAACGGCCTCGGGATCGAGGTGGCGCTCGCCTATCCCCTGCTGCTCTCGATCATGGCCTCACGGCGTTCGCGGCTCGCGAGCGCCCTGGCGGCGCTGCCGCTACCCGTCCTCGCCGCGGTGATGTACCTCACGTCCTCGCGCGGCGCCTTCGTGGCGGCCGGGCTCGGCATCGCGCTGTTCCTGTTGATCACTCCCTCACGCTGGCCCGCGCTTGCCGGTGTGGGGGTCGCGGGCGTGGCGGGCGTCGTGGCCGTCGCCGTCCTCGTGCCGAAGAAGGCGCTCGTGGACGGCGACGTGGGGACGGCTCTCGGCGTGCACCAGGGCCATCGGGCGGCGCTCTGGATCGGGATCGCCTGCGTCGTCACGGGGCTCGTGTGGGCGGCGCTGACGGAGCTCGGCCGACGCATCCCGTCGCCGCCGCGAAGGGTCGGCCACGCGACCGCGGCCGCCATCGTGGCCCTCGCCATCGCGGGGATCGTCCTCGCGCATCCGGTCGGGACGTTCAACGCATTCAAGAGCACCGCGGTTCCCCAGAGCTCACACGGCACGCAGACGACCACCCATCTGCTCGAGAGCTCGGGCAGCGGGCGCTGGCAGTTTTGGAGCGCGGCGATCTCGGAGTTCCGGGCGCACCCCCTCAACGGCGGCGGGGCCGGCTCGTGGGAGGCGTGGTGGCTTCAGCACGGCTCGCTGCCCATCCCGAGCGAGTTCGCACACTCCCTCTATCTCGAGGCGCTCGCAGAGCTCGGGATCGTCGGCCTGCTGCTGATCGCGGCTGCGGTTCTCGTCGCCGTCGCCGGCGCGATCCGCTCGGCCCTCCTCTTGGACAGCGCGGAGATTGCCGCAGCCGCCGCCTGCGGCGTCGCGTTCTTCGCCGCGGCCGCCTACGACTGGGTCTGGCAGCTCTCGGGTATAGCCGTCGTCGGTGTCGGGCTGCTCGGTCTCGCTCTCGGGGCCCTTCCGTCCACGCGCGCCCGGGCGCAGGGACGCGCGAGCGTGCTCCGGCCGGCGCTCGCCGTGCTCGCCGTGGCGGCCATCATCCCGCAGTACGTCGTGCTCGCCGCCGGCAGCCATCTGCGCAACAGCCAGGAGGCATTCTCGACGAACCTGCCGAGGGCCGAGTCGGAGGCCCTCGCCGCCAAGGCGGTCGAGCCGTGGGCGGCGAGCGCGTACCTGCAGCTCGGCCTCGTCTCCGAGGCCGAGGGCAACCTTCCCGAAGCCGCGCACTGGCTGGACGAGGCGATCCGGCGCTCGAGCCGCGACTGGAGCCTCTGGGTCACCGCCGCGCGCATCGAGATCAAGCGCGGCCGGGTCCGCGCGGCACGGCGTGACCTCGCCGAGTTTCGCAGTCTCAACCCCCACTCGCAGCTCCTGGCCGGGTCCGGATGAGTGGCGGTTGTCCCGGGTCGACGGTACCGTGCCGCTGGCGGAAAGGGATATGGCCTTGATGGAGAAGACCGTGGGATGAGCGAACTCGAGATCTTCCCCGGCGCGGGAGCTCGGGCCGATGCCTCCACGCAGAGCGCCGCCGCTGCTCTCTTCTCGGCCCAGCACTCCGAGCCGGTGCTGCGGCGGCTGCTCGCGCTCGCCGACGTGCTCGCCATCTCCTCCGCCGCGGTCGCCGTGAGTCTCTGGGGAAGCGGGTCCGCGGCCGCGCTGCTCCTCGTCCTCTCCGCGCCGGTGTGGATCGTGACGGCAAAGCTCGCCGGCCTCTACGACCGCGACCACCGGACCCTGCGCCATCTGACGGTTGACGAGCTGCCGTGGCTCGTCGTGTGGACGCTGGGCAGCACTGCGCTGCTGACCCTGCTGCTCGCCCCGTTCCCCGCGCTCGACCCGAGCTCCGAGGACCGGCTGCTCGTGTGGGGCACCGTGCTCGGGCTGGGGTTCAGCCTGCGCGCCGTCCTTCGCGGGGTCTGGCGCCGGATTACGCCGCCGCAGCGCGTCCTCATCGTCGGCGAGGGCCCGCTCGCCCAGGCCGTCGTCCGCAAGCTCGAGCTCTTTCCCGACATCCACGCCGAGGTCGTCGGCCGGCTGGAGAGCTGCAGCGCCTTGAGCAAAGGCCTCGAGGAGCTCGACGTGGCGTTCGATCGGATCGTCATCGCGTGCAGCGAGCTCAGCGAGGGACTGCTCGAGAGGCTCCTCCCCTTCTGCCGCATCCGTCACGTGAAGCTGACGGTCATCCCGCCGACCCGCGGCATGTTCGGGACTGCCACCCACCTCACGCACATCGCGGAGCTGCCGCTCCTCGACTACAACACGTGGGACATCTCGCGGACGACGCTCGGCCTCAAGCGTTGCCTCGACATCGTCCTCGCCGTCGTGGGTCTTGTCGTGACGCTGCCGCTGCTGGTTCTCGTCGCGCTGGCGACGCTCGTCGACTCCGGCCGGCCGGTCCTCTTCCGCCAGACCCGAGGCGGCGCGGCGGGACGCCCGTTCCGGGTGCTCAAGTTCAGGACGATGGTGCAGAACGCGGAGGCGCTGCTTCCCGAGCTCGTCCCGTTCGAGGAGCTCGATGCGCCGATGTTCAAGCTCAAGGCCGACCCCCGCGTCACGCGCGTCGGTCGCCTCCTGCGACGGACGAGCCTCGACGAGCTGCCTCAGCTGGTCAACGTGCTGCGCGGCGAGATGTCGATCGTCGGTCCGCGGCCGGAACAGCTCGACCTTGTCGAGCGCTACGCACCCGAGCACCAGTTCCGCCTCCAGGTCAAGCCCGGGATCACCGGCCCGATGCAGGTCTACGGGCGCGGCGAGCTGAGCTTCGAGGAGCGGCTGGCGGTCGAGCGCGAGTACGTCGAGAACCTGTCGCTCACCCGCGACGTCCGGATCGTCCTGATGACGCTTCCCGCGGTGCTGGGGAAGCGCGGCGCCTACTAGCGGCGTGCGGTTCTCGTCCGCGAACGACAACCGGCTCCTGCTCGCCGGCGTGGCGGCCTCCCTCGCGCTCGTCGCCTATCTCGCCGTCGCGTTCGCCAACACCCACGCTTCCAGCAGCACGCTCGGCGGGACGGACCCGTTTGCTCCCTGGGTGCCGAAATATCACTCGACCCTGGCTCTCAAGGGAGGTGGAGTGGCCGTGCACGCGAGCAGGGGCTGGATCGGTGCCTACGGGGCTGTCGTCCCGACGCTCGTCTCGCAGCCGCCGCCGGGGAGGATCGTCGTCAAGCTCAGGCTACGAGGGGCCGGGCCGGGTCCGATCCAGGTACTCGTCGACGAGTTTCCGGACGGGCCGAAGGTCATCGACGAGACGGTGCCGGCGACGCGAAGGTGGCATCGCTACACGTTCAGCGCGCGAATCAGGGGACAGTGGCTGGGCCTCGGCATGTTCGTCGGCAGCAGCGCGGAACGCCACCGGAGCAGGTGGTTCGCGGTTCGCGGCCTCACCGCGAAGGTTCGCTCCCACTGAGGCTCCGCGGGCTCTAGCCGACGGCGCGGCGCACGAGGCCGGCGAACCAGGGGCGCAGGCTGCCGTGCCGGCGCACGAAGCCCGCGGGCAGGAACGAGCGAGCCAGCCAGGTCCGGGCGAACGGGTCGCGAGGATCTCGGAGCAGCACCCGGAAGAGCTCACGCCGACCCCGCCCTCGGAGACCGAAGTAGCAGCGGTGGTAGCCGAGCATGCGCCAGTAGGGCGGACCGAGCCCGGCCACGAGGTCGGGGTGGCGCTGCTCCATCTTCTCCATCACCGTGACATAGCCCAGTCCCATCTGCTCGCCCCGCCCGAGGTTCGAGGTGTGCAGCCGGTAGACGAGCAGCGGCTCGTCGACGTAGGCGAAGGTCGTGTGGGGAGCGAGGCGCAGCCAGAGCTCGAAGTCCTCCGTGCCGCGCAGGCGGGGGTCCTCGTCGAAGGCGCCGTGGCGGGTCAGGATGTCCCTGCGGATCAGCACCGACGAGTTGGCGATGTAGTTGCCGACCGCGAGGCGCACGAATTGCGGCCCGCTCTCCGTCAGGCCGGCCACGGGGACGATCGGCTCGAGCACACCGTCCCGTAGCCGCTCGAAGTTGGTGTGGACGAGCCCCACCTCGGGCCGGGAATCGGCTACGGCGACCTGGCGAGCGAGCTTCTGCGGGCGCCAGAGGTCGTCGGCGTCGAGGAACGCGACGTACTGGGACTCGGAAGCGGCCAGGCCGCGATTCCGCGCAACGGCCGGAAGCCCGGTGTGCTCGATCGCGAGCAGGCGCAGGCGCGGGTCGTCGTACGCGGCGACGACCTCGGCGGTCCCGTCGATCGAGCCGTCGTCGACCACGAGCAGCTCCCAGTCGGAGAAGGTCTGGGCGAGGACGGAATCGATCGCCTCGCCGACGAAGGCTGCGGCGTCGTGGGCCGGCATGATCACGCTGACCGCCCGCGTCACGGCAGGAATGCCTCCACACACTCGGGCGTGACCGGGGCAAGCGTCCTGCGCACGGCCTCCCGCGCCCGCTCCTGCCACGCGGCGCGCTCCGCCGGTGCGAGCTCGCGGATGGCCCGCAACGCCGCCTGCAGCTCCGCGGCCGTGCGAGCCGTCCAGCGCAGGTCCGGGAACGGGTCGAGCTGGTCGAGGTCGAGGTCGGTCTCCGCCTGCACGAACACCGGCGGCACTCCTGCCGCGAGCGCCTCGTAACAGACCGAGCTGTACGTGTACAGGAGCACGCTCGCGCTCGGCAGGAGCTCCCGGAAGGGACGGTCGACGTAGATGCCTTCACGGCCCGTCACGTCTCGAACGAAGGCCTCGACCGCCGGTGCGGCGATCAAGGGATGGCACTTCACCACGAGCTTCCAGGTCTCGTCGGCCGCGAACGCCTCCACGGCCTTGACGACGAGCTCGACGGACCGGTCGAAGCTCGCGTCCGTCGCAACGAGCACCACGGGCTGCTCCGGTGCATCTGGCGGAGCGCCTTCGCCCGGCTCGAACAGACGCGGGTGCCGGATCGCGCAGCCGGCGACGACCATGCCCTGGGGCACGCCTTCGGCCACGAGGGCCTCGCTGGGGATCGGGCCGTTCGTCACGATCCGGTCCGGCAGGGGCCGCAGGCCGAGCTCGGCTGCGGCGGGAAAGCGCGACAGCGCGAACCGCGTCAGGTTGAGGTTGTCGCAGCCGACGACCCGCGTGCCGGGAAGATGCCTGTGCACCGCGCCGGCGAGCACCTGCTCCCAGGCGTGGCCTTCGAACGTGTGGACGATGATCTCGGGCTGCACGCCCGCACGGGCCAGCTGCTCGACGAGCGGCTCGTAGACGAGGTTCTGTCCCTGGGCGGTGCGGTGGTCCTCGACCTGCTCGCGGGCGAGCCGGGCGAGCGGGACTCCCGAGACGTTCGTCTCGTTCGGGACGACAGGCGTAAACCGACGAGCACTCTCGTCGCAGTGACGCACGGCAGCCTCGTCGAGGAGCAGCTCGGGGAAGAGGAAGCGCTCGCCGGTTCCGAGCAGCCGCTGCGCGAGATCGGCGAAGCCGGTCGTGCGGAGGAGGCGAGGCAGAAATGCGAGTCGGTATCCCCGGCCTCGCAGGGCCTCGGGCAGCCAGCCGAGGTGGGGGTCGACGTAGGCGCCATCGGACGTGACGTTCCGGCCGTCGAGCCACGTGAGGAGCAGCGCGGTGCCCGGCCCGGCGAGCGGCTCGTGCGTGGCGCCGAGTGACTCGAGGACGCGACGTCTGAACCCGGGAGACGACTCGAGGCTTCCCTGGATCCACGGCTTGGCGCGAATCGCCCGGGTCACGAGCGGCAGCGGCAGCCGTGGGCCGACGCTCCCGGTCACGCGGCCGGCGAGCAGGTCTCGCCGAGGGGGCTTCGCCGCCGCGGGGGCCGGCGAGCCGTGCGCACGCAGGGTCTCGATTCCCGCCGCCGCGGCTGCCGACTCGACCTCGGCGAGCAAGGCAGGCGTCGCGCACACGACGAGGCAGTCGTCGAGGCCCGAGTCCAGCAGCTCGCACGCGACCGCGAGCGCGCAGAGCCGCTCGAAGAGACGCGTGTAGGGGCTCTTGGCAGCCAGCTCGCTCGCCCACCACCGTGGAGAGTCGTTGAGCACCGAGAGGCTTCCGATCTCGTCGATGTACGGGCGCTTGAGGGCGTCCGCGTGCCGCTGGAGGGACCCGGCCGTCGCGATGCGCTCCAGCCGGCCGGCGATCGCCCGTTCCAGCTCGATGCGGGTGGCGGCCCCATCGCCGAGATAGAGCCATGACTCGAGCTCCGGGGGTAGCTCGGCGACGGACGGAAGTTGCCCGCGCAGGGCGAGCGCCAGCCCCATCAGCGAGCGCGGGCGAGCGTCGACGCTCTCCAGGTGAGCACGAAGACGGGCTCGCCGTCGCGCTCCGCCGGGCTCGGCTCCCCGTATCCCGCGGCCTCGAACGCTCGCAGGGAGGCGGCGTTCTCCTTCTTCACGACGGCGATGACGCTGCCGGCTCCGAGCTCGGCGGCTGCGCGCTCGGTCGCCTTCGCGATCAGAGCTCGTCCCAGGCCGCGGCCGCGGAAGCCGGCAGCGACGGCGACCGAGATCTCGCCGCGGCCCTCGCCCGTCAGGTCGACACGGGCCTGGCCGACGGGCGCGCACTCGATCTCTGCGATGTAGATGCGGCATTCGGCGGGCCGCGCGAGGCGGTCCCGGAACCAGCGTCGGTGCTGTTCCGGCGAGATGGGCGCCTGGTGAAGAGACTGCCGCCGGGTCTCCGGCTCGTTCCGCCACCCGAGCAGCAGTTCCTCGTCGGCCTCGGTGGCTGGACGAAGCGACGGCCCGGTCACTCCTCGACGTCCTCCCACCGGATGGGTGCGTCGGCCTCGATCGGCCGGCGTGCGCGACGGCCGAGCAGCCTTCCCAGATCGGCCGGATCGGCCCCGTGCTCGCGCTTTCCCGCGCGGAGCACTGCGACGTCGCCGGCCTCGAGCTCCGAGCCGGCCGGGATGTCACGCACCGCGAACACGGCGCGCCGGGCGAACTCACGGAGCTCCTGTTCGGCGGGAAGGACCTCCTTCCGGCCGGTGCCGAGCGCCTTCTCGGCCTCCCTGATCGCTTCGACCATCCGGGCGAGCTCGCCCGGCTCGAGGGCGAAGCGGTGGTCCGGCCCGGGCAGGTCGCGATCGAGCGTGAAGTGCTTCTCGATCACCGCCGCTCCGAGAGCCACCGCCATGACGGGGGCGATCACCGGATCGCTCGAGTGGTCGGAGAGCCCGACGGGGAGGCCGAGCTCGTCTCGCAGCGTCGCGACCGCGCTCACGTTCAGCGCCTCGATGGGTGCCGGGTAGGCGGCCGTGCACTGGAGGACGACGATCTGCTCGTTGCCCGCGTCCCGCGCGACCGCGATCGCCTCCCGCACCTCTCCGAGATCGGCCGCGCCGGTCGACATGACGAGCGGCTTTCCCTTGGCGGCGATGTGCCGGAGCAACGGATGGTGGGTGAGCTCGTAGGAGGCGAGCTTGAAGACGGGCACATGGGGGTCGACGGCGTCCGCGGACTCCTCGTCGAAGGGGGAGACGATGAAGTCGACGCCCGCCTCGGCAGCCGCCCCCGCGAGCAGCGGCAGCCACTCGAGCGGCAGCTCCATCCGCTCGATGAGGTCGTAGATGTCCTCGTCGTCGTGGAGATAGTCGGCCGAGCCGGCGGCCCGAGGGTAGAGCTTCGCGGCCCGGAAGAGCTGGAACTTGACCGCGTCGGCGCCCGCTCGCCCTGCGACCCCGATCAGCTCGAGGGCGAGCTCGAGGTCGCCGTTGTGGTTGCTCCCCGCCTCGGCGATGACATAGCACGGCCCGCCGGCCTCCATCCGGTCGAGAAGCGTGGCTCGCGGCTCGCGGCCCGACATCGGGGCCAACCTTAGCCCTCAACGGCGGGCGAGCTCTTCGAGCGTGGTGAGGATCTCTTCGCCCTCGGGATGGAGCCGGGGCGCCGTGACCGTGGGGGCCGAGACGAAGGCGTCGACGGCGCGAGCCGCCTCGTCGGGCTCCGTGAAGAAGACCGCGGCGGGTCCGAGCCGCTCCACGGCCGCGGCGCGGTGCCGATGGTGTGCGTACAGCAGCGCGAGGTAGGGAATCCCTGCTGTCGCCGCCTCGTACAGTCCCGTCGACGGCAGATCGAAGACGAGGCGGTCGGCCCAGGGAATCCAGGCTCGCAGCGGCTCCCGCGAGGAGACGACATGCTCGAGACCGAGGTCTTCGACATAGAGATCGATCGGGTTGCGGAGGTGCCCGTCCCCCGGGAAGAGCTTCACCACGGAGAAGATCTCGGGATGCCGTGCGAGCGCATCGACGATCGTGCGGCAGAGACCGTAGTACCAGCCGTCGCTGTACCAGGCGCTGTTGAGGTAGCGGGCGCTGCCGGCCGTCGCGGTCAGGGCATAGACGACGATCGGTTCCCCTCGCCGTGGCTGCCGAGGTGGGCCTCCCGAGCGGGACAGGGAAGCGCTCTCCCGCCACCGGTACGAGCCCACGTGCACCTCGGCGGTCGGACGAGCGTAGAGAGAGCGGCGGGACTCGAGATACGCGGCGAACTCGCTCGTGGGGGAGAAGTCGTGATCGACCTGACGGAGCATGATCAGGTCGAAGAGCTCCTGTGCGAGCGCGTCGTGCCCGTGGTCGATGAGGACGCTCTGCGCCGGACCAACGGTCACCGCGGCCGCGGCCGGGACGTCCGGATGGACGACATTCGCTCCCAGGACCAAGTCGACCCCCTCGCGCTCGAGCAGGCGTTCGAATGCGGCGGCCCGGGCCCCCATGCGGGGCATCACGTGCTCCAGCCAGTGACGGACGCGCGGCCGGAGGAGGTCGGCGAGCGGCACTCCCGACAGCCACTCGTTCGGCCAGCTCCAGAGCGGGTGGTCGGGGGAGTCGAGGATCCTCGCGGCCGCGGCCCAGCCGGTGTCGGCCCCCTCGGTGGGAAGGACGGCGACTTGGGTGCGGTCCGCGCCTTCCTCGACGACGGTGTCGCCGACGACGCGCAGGCACCGGTGCCCCCGCTCGCGGGCCCGCGGCAGGAGGAACGTCAGGTCGTAGCCGAAGTCTGCGAAGAGGAGTGTCAGGCGCCTCGCCCTCGGTCGGGTTCGGGCCGACCGGCTGCGGCGCAGCAAATTCGGGATGCGTCGCGGCAAGCCCTTCAGCCGGCCCAGGAGACGGACCTCGTTTTCGGCGCTGCTCGCAGGGGCCGGCAGCGAGAGCGCCGGCGCGTCCGCGTCCACTCGCTCCTCGACGTCGATGCCGCGTGCACGGGCGACGAGCGGCAGCACGACCGAGGTCAGGCTCGGCTCCCGAAGCAGGAGACCGCCCTCGGGCCGGCGATGGAGGAGCACCCGGTCGTAGGAGTCGAGCAGCGAGTCGACCTCGAGCGCCCGGACCCGCACCGGGTCCATGAGCGTCTTCAGGTTGAAGCCGTACAGGGTTGCCGCGCCGAGGCGCCAGCGGCCGGTTTCCGGCACCTGCGAGACGAGAAGCTCGTCGAGCGACTCGAGCCACTCGAGCTGCTCTCGCCAGTGACCCGGCTCGAGCGCGGCCAGCCTGCCGTCGACGTCGAAGTCCGTCGTGAGCTTGTAGGGCACCTTTCGGCGGTCGAGCTCGTAGCACGCCTCGGGCGTCATCGCCACCACGGTGTCGTCCGGTTCGAGGCTGAACGTCGCCGGCACGTGCTCGAGCAGGACGAGCCGGTTCATCCCAGCAGCTCCAGCACGACGCCGGCGACGCGGCGGCAGCCCTGGCCGTCGATCAGGCGCGGGCCTGCCTCCGCCAGCCTCCGGCGCTCCTCGTACGAGGCGACGAGCTCGTCGAGGGCCTGGGCCAGACCTGCCTCGGCCTCCTCGACGCTCTCGAACAGCTCGATCGCTCCGAGCTTGCTCAGTCCGACCGCTCCGGCCCGCTGGTTCTCGGCCGTCACGAGGGCGACCGTCGGTACCCCGAGCCGGAGCAGCTCGCGGGTCGTGCCACCCGCCGACGCAACGGCCAGGTCGGCGGCGAGCGCGGCTTCACGCATGGTGCTCCGAGGGGAGATCACGCTCACCTTCCGGCTCGAGGCTCGCAGGGTGGGCGCCAGCGCGGCTGCGACGTCGTCGGGTGCCGCAATCGTGAGTCCGAAGGCCGACGACGCACCCTCGATCGCATGGAGGAGCTTCTGCAGTGGCCCGACCGACGACGCGCTGCCGCCACACGTCACGAGCACGTTCTCCACCTGCTCCAGCGGCGTGCGGGCGGTGACTTCCCACAACTCCGGGTGGAGGAGCAGGTACTCGATCCCGAGCAGCGCCCGGGCCGTCGGGGCCAGCCGGTCGTAGGGGAGATCGGCTGCGGCGACCGACCCGTTGACGACCACGTCGCACGGGAGGGGGAACCGGGCGAGATCGTCGATGAAGACGAGCGGCCGCCCTTCCCGCAGGGCGGAGAGGCAGTCCCCGAGCGCCTCGTACGAGTCGACGACGAGGGCCGCGGCGCCGAGCCGGTCGAGCGCGAGCGCCTCCTCGCCCGCGGTCCACGCTGCCGCGGCGGCGTCGAACCGGAGTCCGAGCGACTGGACCCGCCGGCGCACGTCGGCGGTCTCCGGCGCTCGCACGACGCAGGAGCAGCCTCGCTCGCGGAGCGCCACGCCCAGTCCCAGCGCCCGTTGAAGGTGGCCCAGACCGACCGCCGGGCCGGCATCCGGGCGAAGCACGACGAGCGGCTTCACCATTCAGGTCTCCAGGGTCGTCTTCTGACGGACCCCGGCGTTGATCGCGCGGAGCTGTGGCTCGCCGTCGAGCACTGCCAGCACATCTCTCCAGGTTGCGCGGTCGGGGGTCGGGAGCCTGCTGCACAGCTCGCGCGCGAAGCGTAGATCCTCGGCTGTGTCGACGGTCCAGCGCTCGCCGGCGAGGTCCTCGTCCCCGCGAACCGAGAGGAGACGGAAGCGGTCAGGATGTTCGTAGAGGTACGGGGTGACATGGCTTCGCTGGTGGGGACGTCGTGCCTCGCGAGCGGCGGCCTGCAGCGCAGCGACGACCACGGCTTCGACGTCGAGGCCGCGAGGGTAGGTGCGTTCGATCACGTTCGAAGCCAGGTCCGCGGGCGGAGCAGAGCGCGCCAGCGCGCTCACGACGTCGTCGAGCACGTCCGGATCGAGGAACGGGCAGTCGGCCGTGACGCGCACGACGACATCGGCGGAGAACTCCTCCGCTGCCCGCGTGAACCGGTCGAGAACGTCCTCCGCGTCGCCGCGAAATGCTTGCACCCCGAGCCGGGCCGCCTCGTCCGCCACCGTGTCGTCCTCCGGCCTGCCGGTGGTCGCGACGGCGATGTCGTCCGGTTGCGTAGCCCGGCCTGCGCGCAGGACGACCCGCTCGAGCATCGTGCGGCCGCAGATGTCGGCCAGCACCTTGCCCGGCAGACGGGTCGAGCCCATCCTGGCCTGCACGAGCACGACGGTGCGAGCAGAAGGGCCGGTCACCGCGCTCACGTTCAGATGCGAACCGGCACGCCTCGCTCGCGCAGGTAGCGCTTCGCCTCGAGCGGCGTCTGCTCGGTGAAATGGAAGATGCTCGCAGCCGCCACTGCGGCGGCGCCGGCCGAGATCGCCTCGGCCATGTGCTCGTACGTCCCGGCGCCCCCCGAGGCGATCACGGGCACGGTCACGCTGCCGGCCACGGCGGTGATCAGCTCGAGGTCGTAGCCCTCCATGGTGCCGTCGCGGTCGACCGAGGTGATGAGGATCTCGCCTGCGCCGCGCGCCTCGAGATCGATCGCATGCTCGATGGGGTCGAGGCCGGTGCGCTCGGTGCCGCTCGCCACCAGCACCTCGTAGGCGCCGTCGTCGCGTCGCCCCGCGTCGACGGAGGCGACGACGCACTGGGCGCCGA
>Ga0134128_10004628_pt1 | contig 16810 bp, 17 predicted proteins | sample KB31754_FD_96462 | JGI IMG/M metagenome (GOLD analysis project Ga0134128, IMG submission 96462) | Terrestrial soil microbial communities with excess Nitrogen fertilizer from Kellogg Biological Station, Michigan, USA - KB3-175-4 | ecosystem: Environmental > Terrestrial > Soil > Unclassified ...
ACCCACCGGCAAATACCACCCGCCGAAGCCCCGCACCACCCAGCCGCCCGCCTACCCCAAATGGCTCAAAAAACGCATCACCAACGGACCTGCGCGCCGTGACAACAGGGTCGGCACGGCACCACGGATCGACCTCAGCCACAGCCCCTTCGAGAGCCTCATCCAACATAATTTCAAGCACCTCGATGAGGACGACTGACGGCATCCACTTCCCGTCCCCGCGGCTAAACCCCACCAGGTGACCACAGGTGAAATTAAGTCCCAGGCGGACACCGCGGATCCGTGCGCCACACCATCCGGCAGCGCCAACCTTATGCAATCTTCTTGCGATAGGCAGCCATCGCGAAGACGTATGCCACCATCAGGATGCCGACGCACCAGGCAAGGGCGATCCAGATGTCGCTGCCCACCGCCTGCCCGTCGAACAGCTCGCGGATCGAGTTGACGATGGAGGTGACCGGCTGGTTTTCGGCGAACCAACGCACCGGGCCTGGCATCGTGGCGGTGGGGACAAACGCGGAGCTGATGAACGGCAGGAAGATGATCGGGTAGGAGAACGCGCTCGCCCCGTCCGCCGACGTCGCGGAGAGTCCGGGGATGACGGCAATCCACGTCAGCGCCAGCGTGACCAGCAGCAGGATGCCGGCCACGGCAAGCCACGCCATCGGGCCGGCCGGACTCCGGAAGCCCATGAGCACGGCCACCAGCACCACCACCACGATCGAGACCAGGTTGGCGACCAGGGACGTGAGCACGTGCGCCCACAGCACGGACGACCGCGCAATCGGCATGGACTGGAACCGTTCGAAGATGCCGCCCTTCATGTCCAGGAACAGCCGGAACGCCGTGTAGGAGATGCCGGAGGCAATCGTGATCAGCAGGATGCCGGGCAGCAGGTAGTTGACGTAGTTGCCGGTGCCGGTCTTGATGGCCCCGCCGAAAACGTAGACAAACAGCAGCATGAACGCGATCGGCATGATGGTGGTGGTGATGATCGTGTCCAGGCTGCGCGAGATGTGGCGCAGGGACCGTCCCAGCAGAACGGCGGTGTCGCCGAAAAAGTGCTTGTTCATCGGATGCTCCTCAGTCTTTCGCTCCGACGCTGGCGTCTCCGGCGTCGCCGTTCTTGCTGGTGTCGCCAATCAACGCGAGGAAAACGTCCTCAAGGGTCGGCTGCTTTTCAACGTATTCCACCTTGGCCGGCGGGAGCAGCGCCTTGAGCTCGGCGAGCGTGCCATTGACGATGATCCTGCCCCCGTGCAGGATCGCGATCCTGTCCGCGAGCTGTTCGGCCTCGTCCAGTGTCTGCGTGGTGAGCAGCACCGTGGTGCCGTGGGCCGCGAGCTCCCTCACGGCCGCCCACACCTCGAGCCGCGCCTGTGGGTCGAGCCCCGTTGTCGGCTCGTCGAGGAAGATCACCGGCGGGTTCCCGATGAGGCTCATCGAGATGTCGAGCCGGCGGCGCATGCCGCCCGAGTACCCGGAGACCTTCCGGCCGCCCGAATCGGCAAGCGAGAACCGTCCGAGCAGCTCATCCGCCACGGCGCCGGGGTCCTTGACGTGCCGCAGCTTCGCAACCAGGACCAGGTTTTCCCGTCCGGTGAGGATTTCATCCACCGCAGCGAACTGCCCGGTGAGGCTGAAGGACTCGCGCACCTCGCCCGCCTGGGCGGCGACGTCGAAGCCGTTGACGGTGGCAGCACCGGCGTCGGCCTTGAGGAGGGTGGCCAAGATCTTCACAATGGTGGTTTTGCCCGCCCCATTGGACCCGAGCAGGGCAAAAACGCTTCCCTTCACCACGTCAAAATCCACGCCGCGCAGGACCTGCAATTCCTTGTACGACTTCTCCAGGCCCCGCACGCGGATCACGGGCGCCTGGCTGCTGGTAGTTTTCATCTGAATGTCCTTCCCAAGCCGGGATTACGGTTCGCTGTCCGCGACGGAGTCGATGGCGTCGGTCAGCCGCTTCCGCTCCTTGTTGATCCACTGCCCCTCCGAGTAGTTCGCCAGGAACGTCTCCACAAACTCCACGGGATCCGCCCCGACAATGGCGCGGACCGGCGTGCCGTCGGCGGCGCTCTGTTCAAAGAGCTCGAGGAGATCCTCCAACATCGTCACCAGGGTGTCCCCCTTGGTAACCGCACCGAAGTACATCAGGTACCGGTCCAGCGCCTCGATGGCCGTGCGGTAGTTCTCCGGAAGCGCCTTCACGCGCGCCTTGTACTGCCGGTACTGCTTCTTCTGCTCGAGCGAGCCGGTGACCAGCTCGATCCAATTCCTTGCCACCCTATTTCCCTTCATCCTTCAGCTGTCCCAGCCGCTCGGCCAGGAAGCCCCATGTTGCCCAAAATTCGTCGAGATATTCCCGCCCGGGGACGTTGAGTGAATACACCTTGCGCGGCGGCCCCTTCCCGGAGGGCACCTTCTCCACCTCGACCAGGCCGTTGCGTTCAATTCTGAGGAGCAGCGCATAGACGGTGCCCTCGGCGATGTCCGTAAAGCCCTGTTCGCGCAGCCGCGTGGTGATTTCATACCCGTAGGCGGGCTGCACGGACAGGATGGCCAGGACAATGCCCTCGAGCGTGCCCTTGAGCATCTCCGTCATCTGCTTGCCCATGAGGCCCCCTTCTCCAACTACTCAGTGTTACTAGCTACCAGTACATAGTAGCGTTAAGTAGCGCGCGTGCAATACCTTCACGGAAATTGATGACGACGCCGTTCCGATGGCTGCCCTGGTCAAGCCGCCGTCCAGCGGGCATGCGCCCACCGGATCCGATGACCCCCTCGACGTCCACGGGAGCACATGAAGCCAGGTCCTGGGCCGCGCACGGTCCCTTGCCGCCTGATGCCAACGCCTTCCCGGCCAGTTCATCCACTGCCGCCCGGCTCTCGCGGCTCACGGCTGTTTGCACCTGGATGGCCGTTGCGGGGTCGACAAGGGGCTTGTCCGTGAATGTGGCCAGGAACGTCGGGGCGAGCACCAGGCCGTAAATGTTCGGATCCTTCATCGTTTCCGAAGCTGGAGTGGGTCGTCGGGGGAAAAAGCCGCGCAAAATGCCGCCGCTTCCACATTTCCGCCGCTGTCAGGGCGGGGGCAGAAATGCGGAAACGGCGGCAGAAGTGCTGTACTGAGCACCGGGCGGGTTAGATCACGTAGCGCTCGCCCTCGCGGTCGCCCGGGTGGTCCTTGACCAGGCCGGCGGCGAGCGTGTTGCCATCCTGGGCATCGATCACCAGGAACGCCCCGGTGCGTCGGTGCAGCGCGTACGTCTCCAGCGGCAGCGCGGACGCCAGGCGGATCTGGGCCGTGCCGATGTCGTTCAGTTCCAGTCCGGCCGCAGCGCCCAGCTCGAAGCTGTCCAGGTCCAGCTTGCCCGTCACGGCGCGGACCAGGCCCTGCACGGTCTTGCTGCCGTGCTTGATCAGCACCTTGGCGCCCTCGCGCAGGGGCTTGGTGGAGAGCCAGCACAGTTCCGCGTACAGGTCCTGGCTGACCTCGCCGAACGTGCCGGTGGCGGCGATGACGTCGCCCCGGGCAATGTCGATCTCCTCGCTCAGCCTCAGCGAAACCGACTGCGGCGCCACGGCCCGCTCCAGGGACCGGCCGGCGAAGTCGATGCCCACCACGGTGGCGGTCCGCCCGGACGGCAGCACCGTGATGGCGTCCCCGACCGACACGGACCCGGAAGCCACCTGCCCCGCGTAGGCGCGGTAGTCGCGGTAGGAGGCACCGGCGTCGTCCGCGTCGGCAAGGTCGGGAGCCAGCGCACCCTGCGGCCTGATCACCAGCTGGACGGGGAAGCGGAAAGGCTCCAGGCCACGCTCCACCTCGTCCAGGGTGGGCAGCGCCTCCAGGATCTGCAGCAGGCCCGGGCCCGTGTACCAAGGGGTGTGGGCGGAGCGTTCCACCACGTTGTCGCCCTCCAGCGCGGACACCGGCACCACCAGCACGTCGGAGACGCCAATCTGCGCGGCCACGGACTGCACCTCGGCCTCGATGGCGCGGAAGGCCTCCTCGCTGAAGTCCACGAGGTCGATCTTGTTCACCGCGACCACCACGTGGGGCACCCGCAGCAGGCGCAGCACGGACAGGTGCCGGCGCGTCTGTTCCAGCACGCCCTTGCGCGCGTCGATGAGGACGACGACGGCATCCGCCGTGGACGCGCCCGTCACCGTGTTCTTGGTGTACTGCACGTGACCCGGGCAGTCCGCAAGGATGAAGCTGCGGCGGTCAGTGGCGAAGTAGCGGTAGGCGACGTCGATCGTGATGCCCTGCTCGCGCTCGGCGCGCAGCCCGTCGGTCAGCAGCGCGAGGTCGATCTTTTGCGCGCTGTCGTTGTCCCCGCCGAAGCCGCGCTCCGCCGAGGTGCGGGTGACGGCGTCGAGCGTGTCCGCCAGGATGGCCTTGGAGTCGTGGAGCAGCCGGCCCACCAGGGTGGACTTGCCGTCGTCGACGGAGCCGGCCGTGGCAAAGCGGAACAGGGTTCCGCCGGTGATTGCGCTTGCCGACATCCGGGTCCCGACCGGCGCGACTCCGGGCTCGACCAGCGGGTTGGAGAGTGTGCTCATTAGAAGTAGCCGTCCTTCTTGCGGTCTTCCATGGCTGCCTCGGAGATGCGGTCATCGGCCCGGGTGGCGCCACGTTCGGTCAGGGTGGAGGCGGCAACCTCGCGCACCACGTCGTGGACGGTGGCGGCGCTGGAGGCCACGGCGCCGGTGCAGGACATGTCCCCCACCGTGCGGTAGCGGACCTGCTTGGTGACGACGTCCTCGCCGGGGCGCGGCTGCGAGACCTCGCCCACGGCCCGCCACATGCCGTCGCGGGCAAACACCTCGCGGTCGTGGGCGTAGTACAGGGGGGGCAGCTCGATGCCTTCGCGGGCGATGTAGCGCCACACGTCCAGCTCGGTCCAGTTGCTGATGGGGAACGCGCGCACGTGCTGGCCCACCGTGTGGCGGCCGTTGTACAGGTTCCACAGTTCGGGCCGCTGGTTGCGCGGGTCCCACTGGCCGAACTCGTCGCGCAGGGACAGGATGCGCTCCTTGGCGCGGGCCTTGTCCTCGTCGCGGCGGCCGCCGCCAAACACGGCGTCGAACTTGTTGCGCGCAATGGCATCCAGCAGCGGGACGGTCTGCAGCGGGTTGCGGGTGCCGTCGGCGCGTTCGGCCAGTTCGCCGCGGTCGATGAACTCCTGCACGGAGCCCACCTCCAGGCGCAGGCCCAGGCGCTCCACCGTGCGGTCGCGGAAGTCGATGACCTCCGGGAAGTTGTGGCCGGTGTCCACGTGGAGCACGGGGAACGGCACCTTGCCGGGCCAGAACGCCTTGGTGGCCAGGTGCAGCATGAGCACCGAATCCTTGCCGCCGGAGAACAACAGCGCGGGGCGCTCAAACTCGGCCACGACCTCGCGGATGATGTGGATGGCCTCGGATTCGAGCAGGTCGAGCGAGTTCAGCTCGACGATTTCGACAGGCTCAATCACCGGCTCGTCCACCGGGGTCTCTGTAATTTGGGTGCTCATGCGTGTAGCCCGCATTCTGTCTTGGAGGTTCCGGCCCAGCGCCCCGACCGGGGGTCCGCGCCGGGGGCCACTTTCTTGGTGCAGGGTGCGCAGCCGATGGACGGGTAGCCCTGGCTGAGGAGGGGGTTCACCGGCAGCAGATTGTCCCCGGAGTAGGAGATCAGCCCGTCGTAGCTCCAGGTGGCAACGGGGTTGACCTTGACCAGCCCGTTCCTTTCATCCCAGCTGACCAGCGGCGTGTTGGTGCGGGTGGGGGCCTCGTCGCGGCGCACGCCGGTGAACCACAGCTCGTAGCCGGCGAGGGCCCTGTGCAGGGGCTCCACCTTGCGCAGCGCACAGCAGCGGCCGGGGTCGCGGGCAAAGAGGTCCCGGCCCAGCAGCGAGTCCTGTTCGGCCACCGAGTGCTCCGGCTTGACGTCCACCACGTTCACCCGCAGGTTCTCGGCCACCTCGTTGCGCGTGGCGTAGGTTTCCGGGAAGTGGTAGCCGGTGTCCAGGAACAGGACGTCCACGCCGGGGAGCTGGTCGGCAACCAGGGCCGGCAGCACGGCGTCGGCCATGGAACAGGCGACGGCGGCAGCCTCCGTTGCGAAGTTGCGCGCCACCCAGGCGATGACGTCCTTGGCGGGCGCATCCCAGTCCAGTTCCGCGGCGCCCGCCTCGGCGAGGGCCCGGAGTTCGGATGACGGGCGCAGCGCCGAGGCGGCTTGCGCCGCGCTCATTGGAGCAGCCCCTCGTCGGCGCGGTGGGACCATTCGGCGAAGGTCTCCCCCGCGGTCCGGTTCGCCACGTAGGTGCGGATGACGCGTTCCACATAGTCGGGGAGGTCGTCCACGGGCACCTTGAGCCCGCGGACCGTGCGGCCCAGGCCCGCCTCCTCACGCTCCACGGAAGCCAGCCCGCCGCCCAGGTGAACCTGGAAGCCGGGGGTGTGGCCGCCGTCGTCCGTGGGGAGCATCATGCCCTTCAGGCCGATGTCCGCGGTTTGGATGCGGGCGCAGGAGTTGGGGCAGCCGTTGATGTACAGCCCGATCGGCTGGACCAGCTCGCCGGAGTCGATGAGGTCGGCCAGGCGGACCTCCAGCTCGGCGATGGCGTGGGCTGCCGTGCCCTTGGTGTTGACGATGGCCAGCTTGCAAAACTCGATGCCGGTGCACGCCATGGTGGCGCGGCGGAAGATCGACGGCCGGGCCGAGAGTCCAATGGCGTCGAGGTCGGCGATGATTGATTCGACGTCGCCGCCGTCGACGTCCAGCACCAGGATTTTCTGGTGCGGGGTGGTGCGCAGGCGGTGCGTGCCGTGGGCTTCAAGCACCTCCGCCAGGGCCAGCAGCGTGTCGCCGGAGAGGCGGCCCACGATGGGGCTGGTGCCGATGAAGAACTTGCCGTCCTTCTGCTCGTGGACGCCGATGTGGTCGCCCAGGGCCTTGGCCTGCGGGGGCACGATGCCCTCGGGCAGCTTCCGGCCCAGGTACTCCTCCTCGAGGATCTGGCGGAACTTCCCGATCCCCCAGTCGTCGATGAGGAACTTCATGCGGGCCTTGTTGCGCATGCGGCGGTAGCCGTAGTCGCGGAAAATGCTGGTGACGGCCTCCCACACGGCGGGGCCGTCCCCGGGCGGCACGAACACCCCCACGCGCTTGGCCAGGCGCGGCGCGGTGGAGAGGCCGCCGCCCACCCACAGGTCATAGCCGGGACCCAGTTCGGGGTGCAGCACGCCCACAAAGGAGACGTCGTTGATCTCATGCACCGTGTCCTGGTTGGGGTGCCCGGTAATGGAGGTCTTGTACTTGCGCGGCAGGTTGGAAAACTCGGGGTTTCCGATGAAGCGCCGGTTGAGCTCCTCGATGAACCCGGACGGGTCCAGGATCTCGTCCTTGGCGATGCCGGCCACCGGGGAGCCGAGGATGACGCGCGGCACGTCGCCGCAGGCCTCGGTGGTCGACAGGCCCACGGACTCCAGGCGGCGCCAGATCTCCGGCACGCTTTCAATTTCCACCCAGTGCAACTGGATGTTTTGGCGGTCGGTCAGGTCCGCCGTGCCGCGGGCAAAGTCGGTGGAGATGCCGGCGATGACGCGCAGCTGCTCGGTGGAAAGCACGCCGCCGTCAATGCGCACGCGCAGCATGAGGTACTTGTCCTCGAGCTCGTGCGGTTCCAGCGACGCCGTCTTGCCGCCGTCGATCCCCTGCTTGCGCTGCGTGTACAGCCCCCACCAGCGGAAGCGGCCGTGGAGGTCGTCATCCGCGATCGAGTCAAAGCCCTCGCGGGAGTAGATCGACTCGATCCGCTGGCGCACGGCCAGGCCGTCGTCGTCCTGCTTCCAGACCTCGACCGGGTTCAGCGGCGCCTTGCCGTCCACCTTCCACTGCCCGTGCGGCTTCGCTGCCGGGCGGGCCCGGACAGTGCGGACGTTTGCAGGTGCCTCGGCGGGGACGGTGGCGTTTTCAGTGCCGGTGGCGGCTGCTCCGGCTAGAGCTGTCTGTGTCATAAAACGAGCGTAGGGGGCCCGTCATGGCTGGCAAACAACGCCTGCAACGCGGGTTCACCTTAGGCAATATTTCGTCACGTGCCCCTTTTTGCGGCCGGGTGTGCTTGGCTGCCTTGCCACCCACGACGGCGGACGCTTTGCTCCTGAGTACGGTTACGGCGCCACGGTGCGCCACTTCTGAAGTGGCGCACGGTTACGGCGCTACTGTGCGCCACTTCTGAAGTGACGCGCCGCTAGGTCGCAGCGCTCCGCAGGACCGCAGCGTCAAAGTGTTCCAGGGCCAGTTCAGCGAGCAGCACGGAGGGCAGCAGCGGCTCGCTGACCCGGTCCGCGCCTGCCGTGGCCAGCTGGTCGTGGAAGTAGCCGGGCGCCAGCAGGTAGGAAGCGATTGCCACGCCGGCGGCACCCCTGGCACGCAGCTGCGCCACGGCGTCCGGCACTGTGGGCCGGGCGCTGGCACCGTAGGCGGCCAGGATTGCCTCGGGCCGGCGGACGGCCAGGTCCGCGGCCAGCACCTCCACCTGCTCGGCGGCCTCGGGACGGGAGGATCCTGCCGCCGCGAGCACAACGGCCCACCCCGCCGGCAGCTCCCCCAGCCGTTCATGGAGCAGCCCGGCCAGGCGCGGGTCCGGCCCCAGCGGCACCGCCGCGAGCGTTCCGGGGCGGCTCGCCACGGCCTGCGCAATGTCCACCTGGACGTGGTACCCCACCGTCAGCAGGAGGGGCACGACGACGGCCCTCATTCCCTCCGGCAGCCCGGCCACCACGTCGGGGAGCGCCGGCTCCTGGACGTCCACGTAGGCTTCCAGCACCGCCAGCCCGGGGCGCAGCGCCGCAATGTCCGCCCGGAGCTGGTTGATCCGCGCCCGGCCGTCGGGGTTGTCCGTGCCGTGCGCGCAGGCGATCAGGGCCGTTTCCGGGGCGCGGGTTGCGGCCGGGGTGGCGTCAATCATGGGCCCGCCTTCCAAGAATCGTGTGCATGTCCCGAATCAATGTATGTCACGTGCCGCCGGTTCCGCCGCCGCGGCGGCTGCCTTGTTGGTGATCCCGATGGCGGAGACAATGCCGCCGGTGATGAACATGAACGCGGTGATGACCACAATCCGCCGGAATGACCCGTAGTCCAGGATGCCGCCCAGCATGACGCCGGCCAAGGCCACGGCGATCAGGCCAGCCACCCGGGACACGGCGTTGTTGATGGCCGAGCCGATGCCGCTCTGCCGTTTCGGCACGGCACCCAGGATGGCCGCCGTCAGGGGTGCCACCGTGATGGACATGCCCACGGAGAAAACCAACAGGCCCGGCAGGATCTGCAGCCAGAAGTTGAACGGCCGCGAGGTGGTGGCCATCAACAGGTACCCGCATCCGGCCATGACTGGCCCGGCCGCCATGAACAGCCGCGGCCCGTATTTCCCGGCCAAGGCGCCAAACGGGCCGGAAAGCAGCAGCAGGATGACGGCCGTGGGCATGGACGCCAGCCCGGCCAGGGCCGCCGACAGCCCGGCCACCTCCTGCAGGAACAGCACCATCATGAGCCCGCCCAGGGAAGCTCCCGCATAAATGAAGGTGGTGGCCACGTTGCCCATGCCAAAGTTGCGGATCCGGAACAGGCCCAGCGGCATCATGGGCGCACGCGAGCGGTGCTCCCACCACAGGAACACCGTCAGGGCGCCCAGCCCCACCACAAACGGGCCAAACACGGCCGGGCTGCCCCAGCCCAGCCTTTCCTGCTCAATCAAGGCGTACACGGTGCCGGCCAGTCCCACCGAGGCCAGGACGGCCCCCGGGACGTCCACCCGGCGCGGGGGGCCGGCGGCAGCCGCGGCGTCGGGCGCGCCGGGAGGAACGGGCGCGCCGGGAACGGGCAGTGCCAGCCCGCGCAGCAGCCACAGGGTCGCCGCCAGGGGCAGGACATTGATGGCGAAGATGAGCCGCCAGCTGGCGAAGTCCACCAACAGCCCGCCCAACAGCGGGCCGGCCAGGAATGCGGTGCCGGTCCAGGCGGTCCAGGAGCCGATCGCCTTGGCCTGGGCGGGCCCGCTGAACGTGGAGGTGATGAGTGCCAGCGAGCTCGGGACCAGCAGCGCCGCACCGGCACCCTGCACGCAGCGGGCACCCATCAGCAGCAGCGCCGTGGGGGCCGCGGCGCAGGCCAGCGACGCCGCGCCGAAGATGAGGAGCCCGGCACGAAGGACCCGGACGCGGCCAAAGGTGTCGGACAGGGAGCCGGCGATCAGGATGAGCGAGCCCAGCGCCAGCAGGTACGCGTCCACCACCCACTGCTGCGTGGTGAGGCCGCCGCCCAGTTCGCGGGTCATGGCCGGCAGCGCCACGTTGACGATTGCCCCGTCCAGGAACGCGACAAAGGACGCCAGGATGGCCACCCACAGGACACGCCGCTGCACGGTTCAGCCCTTTCGGGCGAAGGCCGTGCGGAGGGACAGCTTCCGCGAATATTCAATGGAGCCGTACCGGAACAGGTGCACGGCCAGCCGCAGCGCCAGCAGGCCGAAGACGAACAGCTCGGCCACCACCACGGCCGCCGACACCGCGTTGAGCGAGCCAAAGCCGTTGCGGAGCATGGCCGTGACGGGGGCGCTGAACGGGAAGAACGTGAAGATCTGCACGATGATGTTGCCGGGGTCGCTGACCACCATGGTCACAATGTAGAACGGGATGAACATCATGATCATGACCGGCGCGAACACGGTGCTGGCGTCCTTGGCCGTGGGCATCACCGCGCCGATGGCCACCAGCACACCCGTGAACAGGATGAACCCGCCGATGAACAGCAGGGCGCCCACCAGCATGGGCCAAAACTGGAATTGCAGGTGCGAGAGGTCAAAGTTCGGCATGGAGAGCTGGTCGTGGAAGAACACGTAGCCAATGACCATGGGGGCGGCGAACACCACGGCCTGCACGGCGCCCACCAGGAACAGCGAGATCACCTTGCCCACCACCAGCGTGGTCGGGTTCAGCGTGGTCAGGATCATCTCCGTGACCCGGTTTTCCTTCTCCTCGAGCGTGGACGCCAGCATCTGGTTCGCCAGCAGGATGATCACCACGTAGAACAACACCAGGAACAGCAGCGGCGGCACCACGGTTTCCAGCCCGCCGGAGACCTGCCCGTCCTTGAACGTCTCCGACTCGGTCCGGAAATTCCCCTGCACGGCCGCCGCCAGCTCCGCCGAGCCCACCTTTTCCTGCGCGGAGAGGACCACCAGCTGCCGTGCCACGGCCTCATAGCTGCCATTTTTGAAAATGCCGTGGTCCGCGCCGTACACCTTTACGGGATCCTTGCCCAGGGTTGCCGGAAAGCTGAAGTAGGCGTTGAGCGTTCCTGCCCTGACACGTTCGACGGCGGTCCCCGGGTCCGCCTCCACCTCGCCCCCCAGGGCCCTCGCCACGGCGGGGTCCAGCAGTGCGGACGCGTCCGTGTAGGTGAAGCTGAGCTTGTCGCTTTTCTGCGCCTCGGTCAGGGACTTGGTGTTGGAGCTGCTGGCGAAGACCAGCCCAAACACGATGGCCAGCAGCACCGGGATGGCCAGCGTGGCAATCCAGAAGCGGCGCTTCTTGATGGTGCGGGTGAACTCGAACTGCACCACGGTGCCCAGATTGTGCCGTGCCATGCTATTTCACCGTCTTATCGATAGCGGCATTGTCGCCGTAGACCTGGATGAAGATGTCGTCCAGGCTGCGCTTGGCCGCCACAAAGCCGCGCACCAGCAGCCCGGAATTGACCAGCTCCCGGAGCACGTCCGCCTCGTCCGCGGAGTCGTCCAAGTCCAGTTCGGCATAATTGGTTTCCTGCAGCCCCACCCTGTAGCGCGGCGATTCCGGCAGCGTCCCGGAGTACTTCAGGCGCACGGTGCGCCCGCCAAACTGGTTCTGGACCTCATCGATGGTGCCGTAGGCCGCCGACTTTCCGTCCTTAAGCAGGATGATCCTGTCACACAGGCGCTCCACCTCCTCCATCTGGTGGGTGACCATCATGACGGTGGCGCCGGCCTTTTTCCTGTCCTCGATGATGTCCAGCAGGAGCCTGCGGTTCACCGGGTCAAAGCCCTTGGTGGGTTCGTCCAGGATCAGCAGCTCGGGATCATTCATGATGGTCACGCCGAGCTGCACCTTTTGCTGCTGCCCGCCGGAGAGCTTGTCCACGCGCACGTCCGCCTTGTCCGCCAGGTCCACCCGGTCCAGGTAGCCGCGGGAAAACTTTTGGGATTCCGCCCGGGACAGGCCCTTGAGCCGGCCAAAGTACGTCATGACGTCCAGCACGGACTCCTTTTTGTACAGGCCGCGCTCTTCCGGCAGGTAGCCCAGCCGCGCGCCGAAGTCGTCGCTGAACACCCGGCCGTTGATTTCCAGGGTTCCCGAGGTGGGACGGTAGATGCCCAGCAGGGCCCGGATGGTCGTCGTCTTTCCGCTGCCGTTGCTGCCCAGGAAGCCAAACGTCTCACCGCGGGCCACGTCGAAGGACAGCCCGTCTATGACGGTGTTGTCCCCAAACTGCATGCGAAAGTCCCTGATGTGGATGAGTGGCTTCGCGGCGCGGTATTCCATTTGGCCAGCGTATCGACCTTTCCGCATCCATGGCACCTGCGCGCTGGCTTGTCCGCCTTCTGCCGCCGTAGGCTTGAGGCGGCCTTTCCCATGGCCGTTCAGCCCCACGCCCACCGACGGAATTGCCCCCATGAACCTTGACCTTGCCCTGATACTGGACCTTTTGGGCTGCTTCTTCTTTGCCGTTTCGGGCTGCCTCCTGGCGGTCCGGAAAGGCTTCGACCTCGTGGGCTCCGTGCTCCTGGGGTCCCTGGTGGGGCTGGGCGGCGGCGTGCTCCGCGACCTCATCCTCAATGCCGGGCCGCCCGCAGCCTTCAGCAACCCCCTCTACCTGGCCGCACCGCTGCTGGCCGCCGTGGTGGTGTACTTCGTGGTGGGCGGCGTGAAGCGCGCGAACCGGCTGGTGTTGACGTTCGACGCCGGCGGGCTGGCCCTGTTTTGCGTTACCGGCGCGCTGAAGGCACTCGACGCAGGCATGAACGCGGCCGCCGCGATCCTGCTGGGCGTCACCACTGCCGTGGGCGGGGGCATACTGCGCGACGTGACGGCCAACCAGGTGCCCAGCGTCTTCGACCCGAAGACCATGTACGCCATCCCGGCGCTGCTCGGCTCCGCCCTGGCCACGGGCCTGTGGTACCTGGGGTGGCTGAACCTGGCCACGGGAACCATCTCAGCCTTGCTGGTGTTCACCCTGCGCATGCTGGCCCTGAAGTTCCGCTGGCAGGCCCCGCTCGCCGCCCGCAGCTGGGCTCGCCCGCGATTCCGTCGCGGCTAGGATTGGGTGTATCCACACTCGCCGATCCTGGAGTATTGAATGTCCGACATTTTCGTTGAGAAGTTCCGCGGCCTGGTGCCCCTCTACCTTGGGGAGCCGTGGCAGGAAGCGGACGGGATCGACCAGGCCGATCTGGACAGCATCTTCGCCGAGTTGCGCATCGCCGTGCCACGGGCCCTGCAGGAATTTTTCAACACCCTGGGCAACTGTGAGGAACTCATGGAGGCCTACTACTACTTCTGGGATCCGGAAGAGCTCGAAGTCGAGGATGGCTACCTCCTGTTCCTCGAGGACGAGGACGAGTCCTACACGTGGGGCATGCGGGCGGACCAGGCCGACGTCCCCGATCCGATAGTCTGGCGCCGCAACAACCGCACCGGCGAATGGGTCAATGAGGAAGGCACGTTCAGCGAGTTCGTCTTCGACATGCTCGACTGGGTCTTCAACGACGACGAGGGCGACGACGACTGACCCGGCCCGCGGTGGGCCCGGCCGGCCTTAGACGTCGCGGTCCACGACCGCTTCGGCGAAGCTGGCCAGGGCGGTCTTGACCATGCCCTCGGGCAGCGGGGCCAGCGCGGCGATGGCCTGGGCGGACCATGCGCGGGCCACGGTCCAGGATTCGGCCGTGACGGGGTGCTCGCGCAGCGCCGCCACGGCCTTTGCGAGGGCCTCGTCGCTGCCGAGGTCCCCGTCCACCAGCGCCAGCACGGCGGCGGCGGAGGTGTCTCCGGCCGCGGCGGCCTTGCGCAGCAGCAGCACGGGCAGCGTGGGGACCCCTTCGCGCAGGTCGGTGCCGGGTGACTTCCCGGAAACCTGCTTCAGCCCGGTGACGTCAATGACGTCGTCGGCCAGCTGGAAGGCGATGCCCACCTTTTCGCCGTATTCGAGCATGACGTCCTGCAGGTCCTCGGGCACGCCGGCGAAGATGGCGCCCAGCTGCCCGGAGGCGGCCACGAGCGAGCCGGTCTTGTCTGCAAGCACGGACAGGTAGTGCTCCACGGGGTCCTCGTCCTCGCGGGGCCCCACGGTCTCGTGCAGCTGGCCCAGGCACAGCCGCTCGAAGGTCCGTGCCTGGATTTCCAGGGCCCGGCCGCCCAGTTCGGAGACCAGGATGGAGGCGCGGGCAAAAATGAGGTCGCCGGTGAGGATGGCCACCGTGTTGCCCCACACCTCGTGGGCGGTGGGCGCCCCGCGGCGGTAGGGCGCGGAGTCCATGACGTCGTCGTGGTACAGCGTGGCCAGGTGCGTCAGTTCAACCACGACGGCGGCCTGCACCACTTCCGGCCGGCCTGCGTCCCCGAGGTGGGCGGCCAGGAGCACCAGCAGCGGGCGGATGCGCTTGCCGCCGGCCTCCACGAGGTGGCGGCTGGTGGCGTCGGCCAGGGGGTCGGAATTCGCGATCGCCTCACGCAGGACCTTCTCCACCTTGGCCATGCGCAGCGCAATGGACGGACCCAACTCGGGGTCGTCCGCCACGGAGGAGAAGCCGGCGGGCAATTGCAGGCCGGTGGCAATGGCCATGGTGCTGGGGTTGGCGTCCTCGGTGTCGGTGCGCCCGTGCCCGGCATGGGTCCAGCTATGGTCTGCGGAAGTAGTCACTGCTTAACACTAACTATTGGAAGGGAATGGTGCTTGGGAGCGGTGGTGCCCTGGTTGCCGGTGGCCGGCACCAGCTTCTCCAGTAGATGAATCACTCTATCCTCAAATCCGCGCTCTCCCGCGTCCGTCAGATTGGCCATCATCCGCACCACAAACCGCATGAGGGCGGGGACGGGCATGCCAGTCCGCAGGGCCAGCTTCATGATGGACGGGTTGCCGATCAGCCTGGCGAAAACGCGGCCCAGGGTGAAGTGGCTCCCCCACTGCCCGCGGACAAAGCCGCTGTAGCCGGCCAGGGCGTGGTCGGCGGCGAGCCGGGAGTTGGCGCCGGAGGCCCGGACAATGAACTCCGCGGCGTAGCGGGCCGACTCCATGGCGTAGGAAATGCCCTCGCCGTTGAAGGGGCTGACCATGCCGCCGGCGTCGCCGAGCAGCATCAGCCCATCGGAGTAGTGCGGCGTCCGGTTGAAGCCCATGGGCAGGGCGGCACCGCGGATGGGCCCCACCTGGTTTTCCGGCGTGAATCCCCACTCCGCCGGCATGGACGCCGTCCATTCACGCAGCACGGAACGGTAGTCCAGCTTGCCGAACTCCTTGGACGAGTTCAGGATGCCCAGGCCCACATTGGAGGTGCCGTCGCCCACGCCGAACACCCAGCCATAGCCGGGCAGCGGCTTGCCCGGCTGCCCCGCCGCGGACGGGGCGGCCAGTTCCAGCCAGCCCTCCATCCAGTCGTCGTCGTGCCGCGGGGACGTGAAATAGGTCCGGTAGGCCACCCCCAGGGGCCTGTCGTCGCGCTTCTGGTGCCCCAGGGAGACGGCCGTCCGCGTTGAATTGCCGTCGGCGGCAAGCACGACGTCGGCGAAAAAGTCGCGCGTCCCGCCCGTCTTCCGCCCGTCCCCGTCCAAGAGCGACGCCCGGGCACCCACCACGGTTCCGGCGTCGTCCGTCAGGGCCCCGGAGACCGAATGGCCCTCAAGAATCGAAGCGCCGGCGGCCTGGGCGTGGCGGGCCAGGGACTCGTCGAAGCCCAGCCGGGTGCGGATCAGGCCGTAGCTGGGAAAGTTGGAGAGCTCGGGCCAGGGCACCTCCACCGTGCGGCCGCCGGCAATCAGGCGCAGTCCCTTGTTCCGCCGCCAGCCGTCCCCGGCCGGGTGCGGCACGCCCATGAGCTGCATTTCGCGCACGGCGCGCGGGGTCAGGCCGTCGCCGCAGACCTTCTCGCGCGGGAAGCGCGTCTTCTCGAGGACGGTGACCTCAATCCCGGCGGAGGCCAGGTGCCAGGCGGCGGTGGATCCGGCGGGCCCGGCCCCTACAACAAGTACTTTCATGGGGACCGCTAGGCGGGCTTCACGGCGCGGTGCACGGCCACGATGCCGCCGCTGAGGTTCCGGTAGGCCACGGAGGCCCAGCCGGACCCGGCCAGCCACGCGGACAGCTCGTCCTGGTTGGGCCACGCGCGGATGGACTCGGCCAGGTAGACGTAGGCGTCGGGGTTGGAGGCGGCTTTCCGGGCCACGGCCGGCAGGGCGCGCATCAGGTATTCGGTGTAGACGGTGCGGAACACGGGGTTGACCGGGTGGGAGAACTCGGCCACCACGAGCTTGCCGCCTGGCTTGGTCACGCGCAGCATTTCGCGCAGCGCCTTCTTCGGGTCGATGACGTTGCGCAGGCCAAAGGAAATGGTGGTGGCGTCGAAGGAGTTCTCCGCGAACGGCAGGTTGGTGGCGTCCCCGGCGATGAAGTCGATGTCGGGGCGGCGGCGCTTGCCCACCTTGAGCATGCCCACGGAGAAGTAGCAGGCCACCACGTGGATGCCGGCGTCGGCGTAGGGCTCGCTGGAGGTTCCGGTGCCGG
>Ga0134128_10004630_pt1 | contig 16809 bp, 9 predicted proteins | sample KB31754_FD_96462 | JGI IMG/M metagenome (GOLD analysis project Ga0134128, IMG submission 96462) | Terrestrial soil microbial communities with excess Nitrogen fertilizer from Kellogg Biological Station, Michigan, USA - KB3-175-4 | ecosystem: Environmental > Terrestrial > Soil > Unclassified ...
ACCGATTGAAACCCCAGGCGCGCATGTCTGGATGGTGTGGCGGCGCAATCTGGCGGAGTTCAGACGCAAACGCTCGGGGCCCCGGCACCACGATCTCCGGCGCGCCATAGCCCAGTGGCATCACGATGATCTGCGCCTTGGCTTTGCCCTGCGCGATCAGATTGTCGAGGATGACATTCGCCCGCCCCACCGCCGTCCATCCGCTGGCGTCATCGCTGAACCCGTGAAGCAGATAGAGCACCGGATAGCTTTGTTTCGCCCGCGAATCGTAGCCAGGCGGCGTGTAAACGTAAAAATCCCGCTGATCGCCTACCACCCCAGACTTGTAAAAATGGTGATGGACCAGGCCATGCGGGACGTCGCCGATCTCCCACGGCAGCGAAGCCGGCCCCGGCACATGTACCTGGCTCTGCGTATGCAGCAGATTCGGCTTCATCAAAGGATTCGAAGGGTCAATCAAACTGACGCCATCGGCCACGAACGAGTAGCCGTAGAAATCCGGCGTCAGCGACCGGGTGGTCAGGCTCCACACTCCTGCGTCGTCTTTCAGCATGGGCGCAGGCTTCGCGCCCTCCAGCGTCAACATGACCTCGTGGGCATTGGGATCTAGAAAACGGAAGGTGACGCTGTTGTCAGCGTGGACCTCGGGGCTGGAGATGACCGGAGGTTGGGCTGGCGGTGCCGCTTGTACCTGGGCCCAGCCGGGCGTGGCTGACAGCAACAGTAGGAACGATGCCCAGAGTGTGCGTTTCATGAATGTCCTTAGCTCGATATTTCGGGTCGCGAGGAGCGTTCGGGACGAGAGTATACAACTCTGCGGCACCATTCGTAGCGCAGCAGGTAGTGCACAGGTCCTTCGTTGGGAGCCCTTCGCTGCGCGAAGGGGCTCCGCTTCCTCAGGATGACAGGACGTTTAGCCTGTAGGAAACTTGAGACATGAAAAGACCCTTCCTTCGCGTCACCAAGTGGCTGGGCGATATTCCAGTGGAAGCGGGATGCACATCGTGTGCGGAAATCACATTCCGAGTACATTCCACAAGCCATCGCCCCAGCCGGGAAGAATATCGGCAGGCTCTGCAGCGTGACTTTGACCATCACCTCAAGACCATCCATCCGGAAGCCGCGAGCGAGGCGCTGCGGAGTCAGGAACTTCGGACGAAGCCAAACTGAGCTGAGCTCTGCCCCAGTTGAGAAGAAACCTCATCGCGGTCTAGTATGCTTCGGGGGAAAATTGCCATGAAGCAATCCGTCAGCCGCCGCCAGTTTGTCCAAGCCACCGCCCTAGCGGGCGCCGGACTTGCCTTGCCGAAGGAATGGTTTGCCGCCAAGAAAAAATCCGTGCTGATCTTCACCAAGTCTTCGGGCTTTGAGCACGAAGTGATCAAAGTGATCAACGGACGCCCCAGCATCTTGGAACAGGCCGTCAAGACTCTCGGCGAACAACATGGCTTTGAAATCACAGCCACCAAAGACGGCCGCGTTTTTGACTCACCGGACTTCCACAGGTATTCCGCAGTGCTCTTCTTTACCACCCTGGATCTGACCAAGACCGGAACGGATGGGAATCCGCCCATGTCGCCGGCCGGCAAGCAGGCTCTGCTGGACGCGATCCATGGCGGGCTTGGTTTCGTCGGAGTCCACGCCGCTGCCGATACTTTTCATACCGAGCCTGACCCTGAAGACCTATCGAACCGTTACATCGCCCACGGCGAGAATGAAGATCCCTATCTGCGGATGCTGGGTGGCGAGTTCATCCTTCACGGACGCACTCCCCGGCTACAGGCCGCCAACCTCATCGTGAAAGACCCGAAATTTCCCGGCCTCGAAGGCGTGACCTCGCCCGTGAGCTTCACCGAGGAGTGGTATTCGCTGAAGGACTTTGTGCCGGACATCCACGTGATTCTCGCGCTCGACACACAGGGCATGAAAGGCGAGCCTTACCAGCGCGCTCCCTACCCCGCAACCTGGGCACGTATGCACGGCAAGGGACGCGTCTTCTATACCGCGATGGGCGACCGCCCGGAGAACTGGTCGAATGCGTTTTTCCTGAATCTGCTTGGCGGCGGAATTCGCTGGTCCATCGGCGATGCAAAAGCCTCGCTGACAAAGAATCTCGCCCAGGCCACGCCCGGGTACGCCGAGATTCCGCCGAAGCTTCCTGCCAAGACGTAGCGATCCCTCCCCGCGGACGGATTGAAAATATCTGCTCTCGAACCTCACCAGGAGGCCTTGTGTCCGTCTAAGCCTCGGCATCGTGAGGGCATTCATGAAGACGTTCTTGTTGATGGCGGTATTCCTGGTTCCTGGTGTTTGCGCGACCCAATCCGATCGCACCGACCAGATAATCCAGAAAGCTGTCACCGCCATGGGCGGCCTCGACCGAATCCACGCCATCCATAGCCTGATATTTAGGGGCTTTCACTACGAAGGCAGCTATAAGCAGGAATTCGCGGGCAGCAAGACAGGCGACGCTGTGCTGATCCGAATGCGCCCGGGTGCACGCTTGGTAGGTTGCCGTCCTGAGGTGCCCGGCTGCGATTCGAAATGGAGCGGCATCGTCGAAGCCTTCGACGGACAACATGGATGGGAGTTGAACTGGCCCAAGCAGCGCCTGGTGAAGACTGTCAACAAGGCGGAACGCGCGCTGCGCTGCGGCGCCCAGTTTGATTTTCTTTTCATCGACTACAGGGAGCGTGGATTTCGCGCGGCCTATCTGGGACGCAAAACCGTCTTGGGGAAGGAAGCCGAAGCGGTGCAGGTAGATCAGGAGGGTTGCTCGTCGGCAGTTTACTTCTTCAATCCCGGGAATTTCCAATTGTTGATGACTCAGCTAACGATTCCCATTCATGCCCGCGGCGATGCGGTGGAGACCATTGCCGTCTACAAAGAGTTCAAAGTTGTGGAGGGAGTTCGCCTGCCCTCACGTTCCGAGGAAGTGAATCTTAGGACGGGCGAAGTACTCGGTGGTGGCGAGTGGACTTCGATTACGGCCAACACCCTGCATGACCCGAAGATATTTGAACCGCCCTCAGTCCATCCTACGGGCATCACTGCCATTGTGCTGGAGATGCTGCAGAGTGCGGCCGATGCAACTCCAGGAGAGATGATATCGGCATACTCCAGGTTCCGCGCCACCGATGAAGGACGCCGCGGGGACGTGACCTATGATATGAACTGGCTCGGTTATGAACTGTTGAAAGTCGATAAGTACGACCACGCCCTGGCGGTGTTTCACCAGATCATTGCAGAAAACCCCAGTTCCGCCGAGGCCTACGCAAATCTGGGCGAAGCCTACCTGCAGCAGCACGACAAGGCGAAGGCTATTTCCGCGTTCCAGCGCGCCGTCGATCTCGGATTGACAGGGGATGACGTCACCAGCAAGTTGGCTGCTCTGCGCCGCCAGGAATAGTTCTACTTTGCCCCCCAAGCAATGTGGGAACGAACGCCGTTTGCCCTGCAAAAGCTAAATGATTGTTTGACATCGGCGTCTTTTCTGGCCTAAGCTAACCTCGACGACCCCGGAGTCGCGTACCTCTCCTCTCCTAAGTCTCCTGCCTTCCGATCCTGCCAGGCAGAGTGCGCTGACTGGTTCCAATTCTGTAGGGCGCCAGAAGATCAAGCGTCTCACCAAGAACACAACGCACGTGGAAGCGTGTTCCGCTAGTGACTCGTGTAACTGTTCGGAGAAATCCGCAGTACGTAAGGAGCACTGCGCGTGAACGTTTATCTGATCAATCCCAGCCATGTGTCGTTCGGGACCGCCGTTATTACTCCTCGCTGGCAATACGTACTTGCTGGCGCCACTCCCAAAAGCTTCGGCGACCCTATCCTGGTGGACGAAACCCTCAGCCAGATGGATCCTGAGCGCATTCAGCCGGGTGACGCCGTCGGTATCAGTATTCACACCGCGAATGCATTGCGTGGCTACGAGATTGGGAACCTGGCCCGCAAGCGCGGAGCCTATGTAATCTTTGGCGGAATTCACGCCAGCCTCTATCCCGAAGAAGCCCGCGAGTTGGGCGGAGCCCATTCTGTCGTGCTGGGTGATGGCGATGTCGCCTGGCCGGCGGCACTGGCCGACTGCGAAAAAGGAACTCCGCTGCCGGTCTACCACGGAGGCAAGATCGAAGCCAGCAGTTTCGTGGCTGCTCGTTGGGAACTGATTCCGCGCAGTCGTTATATGTGGGCGTCGGTGCAAACTGTGCGTGGTTGCCCAAAACATTGCTCGTTCTGCTCGGTCTGGCGCACCGACGGCCAGCGTCCCCGGCAACGGGCTTCGGATGCGGTCATCGAAGAAGTAGTCCAGTTGCGCCGTCTGGGATTTCGCTTCATTGCCCTCGCCGATGACAACTTCTACCCTGTCACCCTCACTGACCTGAATCTGGCGCGGTTGCAGAAAAACTCCGCCCGAGTGACAGAGCTCGAAACCTTGCGGGCGGAACGCTTTGAACTCATGTCACGCCTGGCTCAGCTTCCCGATGACATGGTCTTCTTTACCCAGATCACCATGGAAGCCGCCGAAGACACCGATTTTCTGGATGCCATGAAAGCGGCGCGCATCAAGGGCGCCCTCGTTGGCGTAGAGGCCGTGACTCCCGCCGGCTTGAAAGATGTCTACAAGGATTTCAATCTGTCGGGCGAGCGACTGATCGAGCGGTTGAAAATTTTCCGCGCTCGTGGTGTCCACGTGCTGGGGGCCTTCATTTTCGGACTGCCCAGCGACCGTCCCGAAACTTTCGATGCTACTGCGGCCGCCGCCATCAGCGCCGATCTCACTTTCGCCCAGTTCGTGACCTTGAGTCCCTATCCCGGAACCGTGGATTTCGATCGCTGGGAAAAAGGATTGGGCGCCACGCCTCCCACCATCGCCGGTGTGCCGCTTACTAGGCGCTGGCTGATCCCGCAGGCACTTCGTCCCAAGCTATATTGGGATCATCCGGTCATGACCGCAGAGGAAATCCGCTCCCGAACGCAGGCGGTGTGGGACAACTTCTACGGCCTGAGTTCCATCTGGAAGCGCTCGCGATTCATCAAGTCCAGCCGCGGCCGCCTGGCGTTCGTGCTGATTTCCAAGATTTACCGTCAGATGTATGCCGACACCGGCATCGCAACCGACAGTGCCCGGGTTTCGTGGTCGGGACGCTGGGCGCGATGGCTGGCCAAACCCTGCCGCCGGCTCTTCGCCGGAACTCCCATGCCCGACCTGGATGTGCCGCGGTTCGTTGGTCCGGCGCTGGTTCCAATTGGCGCAGGCTCAGCTCCCAACCTGCCCGTCGTCTAAGTCAGCGCCAGATCAAAATAAGGCAATAACATACTTGACTGACTACGACTTTGGAGGTTACGAAAATGATTCCGGGCAGACGCCTCTAGCCCATGTAGGAGATGGTCGCCCACGGTGCTTTGAAGACATCGAACGGACCGATGTGGCTCTCACTTCGTCCGGACTGACCCACGACCAACCACCGCCCCAGGTTTGACTTCGCTCTCCCGAATGCCTAATATCCGGCGCGAGGGCCTCCATTGATCGGCCGGACCATTTCACACTACCGCATCACCGAAAAACTCGGTGGTGGCGGGATGGGCGTCGTCTACAAGGCCGAAGACACCAAACTGGGACGCTTTGTCGCGCTGAAATTCCTCTCCGAAGAACTGGCGCGTGACCGGCAAGCCTTGGCGCGCTTCCAGCGCGAGGCTCGCGCTGCGTCCGCGCTGAACCACCAGAACATCTGCACCATTTACGAGACCGGCGAAGACGACGGACAGCTGTTCATCGTCATGGAGTTTCTCGATGGGCAGACTCTTAAGCACAAGATTGAAAACCGGCCGCTGAAGCTTCCGCAGTTGCTGGAATACGGAATTCAGATCGCGGACGCGCTGGACGCCGCGCACAACAGCGGTATTGTGCACCGTGACATCAAGCCGGCGAACATCTTCATTACGTCGCGTGGACAGGCGAAGGTATTGGACTTTGGTTTGGTCAAACTCGCTTCGCCACCCAAAACAGATGAGACGGTTGGCGCGGTGCCGGGTGACACCGTGGTACCGGTCGAAAGTCTGACCAGTCTCGGAATGGCCATGGGCACGGTGGACTACATGTCTCCCGAACAGGCCATGGGGGAAGAGCTCGACGCGCGTACCGACCTCTTTTCGTTCGGCGTGGTGCTATACCAGATGGCCACTGGAGCGCCACCGTTCAAGGGCAACACCTCCGCGGCGGTTTTCAACGCCATCCTCAACCAGACGCCGGTGTCACCGCAGCGCCTGAACCCTTTCATGCCAGCAGAGCTCGAACGGATCATCAACAAAGCGCTGGAGAAGAAACGCGACCTGCGCTGCCAGACCGCGGCTGAAATCCGCGCCGACTTGAAAAGACTGAAGCGCGATACCGAGTCTGCCGGCTCTGCCGTGGTGGCCGGAGGCAGTGGAGGAGCTGCCGTTGCCAGCGTTGCCGCGAAGGCAGTCGAGCCTGCTCCAAAAAGTTCCCGAGCACCCCTGCTCGCAGGTTTAGGAATTCTGGTCGGGCTTGCGCTGGGAATCTTTGTCGGCAGAACCTTGTTGGCGAAGCAACCGCCGCCTCCGCCGGTCTATCGGCAGCTTACATTCCGGCGTGGCAGCGTGCGCTCGGCCCGATTTGCTCCTGATGGGCAAACCATTTTGTACAGCGCCTCCTGGCAGGGAAATCCGGTGGAAGTGTTTACTGCCCGCCCAGAGAGTTCGGAATCCCGCGCCCTGGGCATGAGCCGCACCCAGCTCATGGCGGTCTCGTCGAGCGGCGAAATGGCTGTCCTGCTGGACAACCATCCGATTGGTACGTGGGTCAGCGTGGGAACGTTGGCGCGAGCGCCGCTTTCGGGCGGTGCGCCGCGTGAGGTCGTTGACCAAGTCCAATGGGCAGACTGGGGGCCGGACGGAAACAATGTAGCTACCGTCAGGGACGTAGGCGGCCGCAACCGCCTGGAGTATCCTCCAGGGAAAGTGCTCTATGAGACTGGCGGCTGGATCGGGCATGTCCGGCTGTCACCCAAGGGAGATTACATCGCTTTTCTGGATCACCCGATTCAGGGCGATGACAGCGGCTCGGTTGCCGTAGTGGACCTTTCCGGCAAGAAAAAGACGTTGTCGGACGGATGGTACAGCAGCCAGGGGTTGGCCTGGTCGCCCGATGGAGACGAAATCTGGTTCACAGGAAACAAGTCGGGAATTGATCGCGCCCTGTACGCCGTCTCCCTCGAGGGCAAGGAGCGCCTGGTCGCGCGTATGCCCGGCACCTTGATGCTGCTCGACATCTGGAAAGACGGACGGCTGCTGCTAAATCGCGCGAGCTGGCGTCGTGAGTTGACGGCCGTTGCCGATGGCAAAGAACGCGACTTAACCTGGCTGGATTATTCGTATCCGGCCGATATTTCCGCCGACGGCAAGACTTTATTGTTTGACGAAGAAGGTGGCGGCGGCAGCCTGGCGTACGGGAAATCCGGCGGGCTCAGCTACGCTGTGTACCTGCGAAAGACGGATGGCTCTCCCGCTGTGCTTTTAGGCGAGGGAGCAGCGGTCGCCCTTTCGCCTGACGAAAAATGGGTGATCGCGCAGACCCAGCAGTCTCCAGCCCAGCTGAACTTGTTGCCTACTAAAGCGGGGACCGCCAAGCCGCTCACGCATGACGCGATTAGTCATGCCTGGGCACGCTGGTTTCCAGATGGGAAACGGGTGCTGTTTTCCGGGAACGAGCCGGATCGAGGCGTGCGCCTGTATGTCCAGGATGTGGAAGGTGGGACGCCGAAAGCGATCACGCCCGAGGGAATGCACGCGACCGCGTTCCTGGTTTCTCCCGATGGGCAGTCGGTTGCGGGCATTGGCCCGGACCAACTAGGCTACGTCTATCTGACGGCAGGAGGGGATGGCCGCCCGATTCGCGGTATGGAGATAGGAGAACAGCCCATCGCATGGGCGCAGGATGGACTTTCACTATTCATCTACCGGCCCGGCGAGCTCCCCGCCAAGGTCTCGCGGCTGGAGTTGGCCTCTGGACGGAAAACTCCCATGGAGCAACTGATGCCGGGCGATCCTGCAGGAGTCGAAACTATCGGGCCCATCCTGCTTACACCGGACGGAAAGACTTGCGTCTATGGATATCACCGGACGCTGTCTGATCTCTATTTGGTGGAAGGGTTGAAGTAGGGGTCATTGACCACTACGGAAAACGTACATCGAGACTGTAAATCTCCTGCGTGCTCTTATCTCGCATCATGAGCAGCGAGTCGTCGGGCGCCAGTCCAATCCAGAATTCCCACGGATCGAAGCCACGCGGAACTTCTTTCAGGCTGAACAGCCGTTCCAATTTGCCACTGGCTACATTCACCCGCACCATGTCATCGGTCTTGTCGGAATAATCTTCCGCATAGAGATACTTTCCGTCGTGTGACCAGGTCTCGAAACCGAACCGCGCCGCCGCGAGCTCCTTCCAACTTTTCGTTTCGACATCGTAGAGCATCAGCTTGGTGGAGTCCGCGGAGAGCGCCGCGATGTTCCGCCCATCCTGTGAGCAGCGGGGACTGAAAAGGTTTTCCGAGCCGGGCACATCTGAGATTTGTGAAGACTTCAAATCAACGGCGTGGATATTCGGTCCCGAAACAGTTTCGTATTCCAGCCAGGGCATTCCCGCGAACACAATGGAATCGCCTTTGGGCATCCACGTCGGATCCCCTTGATTGCGGTCTCCCGCCGTTACCTCCTGCGGCGTGCCGCCCTCGGCGGGCATCACGAAAATCTTCCAGGGTCTTCCCGGACGCGAGGCCATGAACGCGATCTGAGTCCCATCCGGCGACCAACGCGGCATGTGCGCCTGCATGGGCGCGTATGTGAGTTGGGTCCGGGAACTCCCGTCCATCTTGCTTTTCCACAACGTAAGTTCGGGATGCACCACGTAGGTGATCCACTCGCCATTGCGCCGGATGTCGGCCTCTCCCGCCGACACGCCCGGCAGGTAGACAGAAAACTGCTGCGACTTGCTACCCATGCCGATCAAATCGAAGCGGCGCTGCTGGCCGATCACAAACAGCTTCTTTCCATCCACGCTCGGGGTGGGATTGCTGAACAGGAGCGGCCCCACGGTCAGCTGGGTGGGCTCGCCGGCTTTGCGAAAAAAAGATGTGCTCTCGCGCCGGGCCCAGATATTCTGAGTGTGGTCGCGCGTCGAATCAAAAAGGAAGTACTCTCCATCGGGCGTCCAGGCTCCGCCAAATTCCTGCGGTGGTTTGTTCCACTCCGACAACAGAGCGTGCAGACCTTTGCCGTCCGAGGAGACCTCCCACAGAGAAGAAGTGCGCTGGTTGGTGTCCCGAATCGTGAAACGCAAGCGGCGGCCGTCCGGAGAAAATCGGGGCGCAAAAGGAACTCCCGGTACAACCACCAGTTCGCGCGAATCAGTTCCATCCGGATTGCACACATACAGGCTCGATTTCCTGACATAGACAATGTGCTGGCCATCCGGCGCCCAAGCGGCTCCGTGCGCCAGGATGTCGCCCACCTGCCGAAGCGTGCCCGCTGGAAGCGGTAATATCCAGACCGGCCACTCCGTCTCCGAACCTTCCGCAAAGCCTTTCACCAACAGTTCAGACCGGCCCGGGTAGAAGTCATAGATGTCGGCGCTCACCAGCGAGATGGGTACGGGCGCGGTTTCTCCACCCGACGTCGAAACCTGCCTTAACACGGGATGGCCGCTGACATTCTCGGAGAAGTAGAGCCGTGTGCCATCGGTGACCAGGGAGCGTTTCGAGATGCCGTCGCTTGTAATCTGCAGGGACGACAGGACCACCGGCGGGGACACCGGCGATCTCAGGAACAGGGCGACTACAACCAACATGGCAGCGGCACAGACCGCCATCGCCGACTTGGCCGCGATACCGACTTTGGCCTGAGGTTTAAGCGGCATGTTCGCGGTGGTGAACAAAGAGCGGATCCGCTCTTTTGAGTCCGGTGCTGGTCTCACGGCCGACCCTATGGCGGCTCCCTGCCCCGATTCCGTGGCTCGGCGCAGGTTCTGGAGGTCGTTTCGTATGTCGGCTGCGCTGGCATAGCGTTGCGTTGGATTTTTCTCCAGAGCCTTGCGCACAATGCGCTCCAGCTCAACCGGTGTTGCCGGATCGAATCGCAAAGGCCACTCCGGCACGCTGTGAATCAGGGAGTCGAAAGCCGCGGCGGTTGTCTGCCCCTGGAAGGGCAGCACTCCCGTCGCCATCTCATAAAGTACGACTCCGAAAGAGAACAAATCTGTGCGCGAGTCCAGCGGCTGGCCCAGCGCCTGCTCCGGCGACATGTACGGGATGGTTCCCAGCGCAGATCCCCGGCGATTGAGGTCTTCCGGAGAGCGCGTGATCCCGCCGAACGTGTCGCCACTGATACTGGCTTCGTCACCCACAGCGAACTTGGCCAGCCCGAAATCCAGAATCTTGGCGTGTCCCCGCTTGGTCACGAAAATATTGGCCGGCTTGATGTCGCGATGAATGATGCCGTGCGCGTGGGCGGCGTCGAGCGCGTCGGCGATTTCGACACCCAGGTCCAGCAACTGGGCCAGGGGCACCCGACCCTCGCCAATGCGCTGCCGAAGAGTCGTGCCGTCGAGAAACTCCATCGCGATGAAGCGCCGGCGCTGCGCTTCACCGACTTCATAAATCACACAAATGTTGGGATGGTTCAGAGCGGAGGCGGCGCGCGCTTCCCAGCGAAATCGTTCCAATACCACCGGGTCCTGCGCGATCAGCTCGGGCAGAAATTTAAGCGCCACCATCCGACGCAACTCGGTGTCCTCGGCCTTGTAAACCACACCCATGCCGCCGCCACCGAGTTCCTCGATGATCCGGTAATGCGAGATGGTATGGCCGATCACCCGGGCCTGAATCTTATGTAGAAAAGGCAGGGCAAGTCAATGAAATGAAAGGCGGGAAGTTGCGCCTGAGGTTTGTAAACTCTGAATCTTAAGCGGGAGGTGAATGCAAGCCAACGAAGCCGGAGCTAGTGTTGTCGAAGGCTCCGCTGCTCGACGGCGAGGAAGACGAGCGAAAAGCACGTTCACAACGAGCTTTGAAAGTGACGGGTGGTTAGCAAGAGCCCGCGACTCGCCCCGTCCCTTTGGGAAAGGACGGGGCTCCTCGATTGCAAATAGTTGCAGGGGTCCGGCCAGCTAGAAATAAAACTTCGCTCCCAGCTGAATTAACCGCGGATCGTGGGCTTGTACCACCTGTCCGAAGTTGCTTGCGTTGATGTCACCGACGGGGTTGAAGAACTGGGCGTGATTGAAGACGTTGTAAGCCTCAAATCGAAGCTCCAGTCGAGTGGATTCGGTAATTCTCGTGTCCTTGGCAAACACGATGTCCATGTTGTTGAGCCCGGGCCCGTGTAACGGATTGCGGCCGGCATCGCCAATGGTTCCCAAAGTTGCCACCGCGAAATCATTCGGATTGAAGAAGTAGTTGTTCAAAGGCGTTCCCGTGCCGGCCGGGTTGTTATTGGTGAAAGTGGAGTTGCGGGCATTGAACGTCTGGACTGGTGCCACCTTGTTAGGCAAGTCCCAGCAGCCGTAGAACGACAACGCATCACAGGTCAGGGAAGTGAAGCCGCTGTCCTTGATCACAACTGGCAATCCGGTTTGCAGAGTATCAATTCCGGTAATTCTCCACCCATTGGCGAAACGATCCGGCAGCCAGCCCAATCCACGTACGTGGCTGAAATTCGGAATCTCGTAGGTGAAGCTGGTTACCAGACGTTGCCGGACATCGAACAGCGAATCCGCATAGTCCAGCCTCGGATTGAAGGGATTGGTTCCCAAACTGGTTCCACTCACGTCGGCATTTTCAAACGACGAAGAAATGTCAAGCGAGTGGGCATAAGTATATGACGCCAGCAAGCTCAAGCCATGCGTGGGCGCCTTATTGAGGCTGACTTGCAGCGAGTTGTAGTTCGAATTCCCAAAGCTGGCCTCCTGGCCGATGGAACCAAATTCATTGCCGGGGAAAACGGAATGGGTTGGGAACAGCGGATGTTGAAGAACGGCGTTGCTGACACAATTTGGATCCGCCGCGCACAAGGCCGCTCCGGCCATGGTGATGGGGTTCTGCTCAATCGTGATCTGTTCGTGACGTCCCTCGGCCCCGACATATCCCACGCTGAAGACCATGTGCGCGGGCAACTCGCGCTGGATAGTTAGGTTGTAGTTCTCGGAGTATCCCGGCACGAATTTTGGATTGATCACATTGAAGAACAGCGATCCATCAACCCCGAACTGGCTGAAATCGACGTTGCTTCCCGCCGGCGGAGGCGTAGCCGGGAAGGGATTGGTTGTGGCCGGGCCGCCGTTGACGGGCAAAAATGGATTTGCAAACGAGGGGTTCACCGTATTGATCGAAGTGGAAAATGGGGGTGAGACTACGTTCTGCAGTGCCAACTCCTCCTCGCCCTTGTTGAAGTAGATCCCGTAACCTGCCCGGATCGAAAGCTTTCCCGGGCCGCCTGACAAGCGTCCCCAATCCGGACTGTAAGCAAAGCCAACCCGTGGGCCGAGATGCTTGTAGCTGGTCTGCACTCCTCCTGTCGACGTGCATCCCGCTTCACCGGGGAACACCAGGCCCATGGGAGCTGTCGGGTAAATCGAGGACTGTACGCCCGGCGAGAAGCAGTTGATGGACAGCCCGTTATTGAAGTTGTCGCTGAGCGGCGTATCAATCTGCCATCCCAACCCGATATTCAGAGTGAAGTTATCCCGCACCTTCCATTGATCTTGCACGTAGCTGTAATACTCCTGCGTGGTTGCGTCGATGGTGTCTCCGCTGCCCTGGGTGTAGCTATCCGGGAATCCCAGCAGGAAGTCAGCCCCCGCGTTGCCGGTGCTGAATGGGCCGGTAGCGCCAAAGGTGAAGGCGCCGTTATTGTTGGCCGAGAAGGGGTTGAACACATGGTAGCGGCGCATCTCGAATCCCGCCTTCAGACTGTGCTTGCCGATAATCTTCGAAAAGTTATCGGTAAATTGATAATTCTGGACGATGCGCGGTTGCGGGCCGTTTCCGCTGAAGCCCAGCGTGAAGAAGCCGGTCACTCCAATGAGCGGTGCGCTCGCTCCGGATGAGCTCTGTGGAGTGATGCCGGTGAATCCAAAGCTCGAGGGCTGAGCAGGATCGGTGGGAAACACCGATGCAAAATTCAGCCGCGAGTATCCCACCCGGGCCTCATTCAAAGTGTTGGGAGAAAAACTGTGGTTGAAAGCCACGGTGATCTGCTTGGTGTGGCTGTTGTCGGTCTCGCCAAATCCCGGCAGGTTTGCACCCAGAAACGGCAGGGTGAAAGTATCGGGAAAATGCTCGATCGCGGCCGAACCCCAGAGCACGTTGTTCTGATTGAAGGTGTGGTCAATCCGGAAAATATATTGGTCCTGCGTAATATTCTCGACCGGGTTGAACACGAACGTGTTGGTCCCGAAGTTGGGAGAAGGAACAAATTTCAATAAGCCCTGGGAAACGCTGTTGAAATCGGCGGTGGGAATGACGCCGTTTGGAAACAGCGAGCAGTAGGGAGTCCCGGCGGGCTGAGTTACGCCGGCGCTGTTTTGCAGCGCGATCGGAGAGACGTTGGCGCCAAACGGACACGCCGCTGTGCCTCCGGAGAAATCGCCGTTCCGCTGCGCCGCCGTGAATACCGTCGGGTTGCCGCCATTTTCGGCCAGTCCGCTGGTGTCGGGCTCGCTGGCTCGGTCTCCCTGGTAGGAGAAAAAGAAGAAAGTATGGTTCTTCCAGATGGGTCCGCCGATGGTGGCGCCAAACAGATTCTGGTGGAAGGGCGCGGGCGTCAAGGCGAAATAATTTTTGGTGTTCAGGAAAGTGTCGCGATAGAACTCAAACAGGTCGCCATGAAATGAGTTCGTTCCCGACTTGATGGCCGCGTTCAGAATCGCTCCCGAATTTCGTCCGTATTCGGCATTGATGGTGTTGGTGACCATGTTGAATTCCGCGATGGCGTCGGGACTTGGAATCAGCAATCGGTCGTTGAGCGTTATGTCGTTGTCATCAATTCCGTCAATCAGATAGCTGTTCTGCTGGGCCTGGCTGCCATTGGTGGCGAAGGTGTCGCCAAAGCGATCGGATGTCCCGACGACGCCAGTTTGCAGTTGCTGAAGCTGGATCCAGTTGCGGCCGAGGAGCGGCATATCAACAATCGTCTTGCCCTGAACCACGGCGCCCAGTTGGTTGCTGGTGGTCTCGACCTGTACCGGATTTGCTTCCACAGTGATGGTTTCGGCCGTCGTGCCGACTTCCATCTGAATTGGAAGCGCGTAGTTCTGGTCGAGCACGAGGGTGATCCCATTGCGCTCGTGCTTCTTGAAGCCGTTCTTGCTGGCGCTGACTTTATAAGTTCCGATGGGAAGCTGGATGAATTCGAAATTGCCGTTGGCGTCCGAGGTCACCGTGCGGACCTGGCCAGTGCCGGTATTGAATGCAACCACAGCCACGTCGGGCACGACCGCACCGCTACTGTCCGTAACTGTTCCGTGAATGCGGGCATACAGATTGTCGGCGCGCGCTGAATTTAGCGTCGCTAGTTCAATCAAAAATAAGAGCGCGACTCGCAACATCGTTTTCGAGTACCGCGAGAAACATTTCATGACTTGGTCTCCTGAAAGGTAAGGCTGGATGTCGTCCGGGCGCGAGACACAGTGCATGAGCGGTGCAGAGGCTGGGCCAACATCCAAAAACGGTCCGCAAAAAAGAAACTCATCACGGCAAGTACAACGGGGAAATTCAAGCAGTTTTTAAGCTGCGAGAAAGGAAATGCAATTCGTACTCCACCTGAGACATGGGCCGGGTTCCGCGGCTTTTCAATGATTTAGGAGCTAAGCAATGAGGAATGTCACTGGCGGAGATACGAAACTACAGAACTTTTCATTGTAAATTTATGTTTTTGTGAACGAAGTTTCTTTACAAACGGCATAGTGGGCGTATCTGCCCCGCACCGGCTCGTAGGATTCTCTTTGCGACCTTTGCGGCTAGAAGCTCTGGCTGAAAAGCAGTCAGGAATCGCATGCGATTGTGCTGATTGACATGGATGTATCTCGGGGAGTAGGGTTGGGCGGCTTTTCAGGATTCCCCCAAAACACTAAGGAGAGCAATATGCCAGTGCGACTAGCGCTTTATGGCGTGGCGGTGTGCCTTTGTCTCGCCTCAATCGTTTCGGCCCAGGATGCGGTCAAGACTGATCCTAAACACTATACGGTCGTGACCGAAAACGATCAGGTACGGATTCTGAAAGTGCACTACGGCCCGCACGAGAAGTCCAACATGCACAGCCATCCCGCCACGGTTGCGGTGTTCCTCACCGACGCCAATGGGCAGTTCTCTTACCCGGATGGAAAAAAGGCGGTCTTTGCTGTCAAGGCAGGGGATTCGCAATACGAAGCAGCCACCACCCACCTGCCAGAAAACACCAGCGATGTGGGAATGGATGTAATCGTCGTCGAACTGAAAGGCCACGCGGCAAAGCCCTAGCAGGCTGCTGAAAAACTACTCCTCGTCCGCAAGCCACTCGTGTTATGAGTGAAGCATGCGAGGCGTAGATCATCAGCAGAGTCAAATGTTCAGTTATCTGTCGCCGGAGACGCGGGTGCGGAAAGATCATCCGCTGCGGGCGATTCGGTCCATGGTGGACGAAGTGCTTACCCAGTTGTCGCGACGATTCGACAGCATGTACGCGAGCGCTGGCCGGCCGTCGATACCTCCGGAGAAGCTGTTGCGGGCGCAGTTGCTGCAGATGCTGTACTCGATTCGCAGTGAACGACTGCTGATGGAGGAGATCGATTACAGCCTGCTGTTTCGTTGGTTTGTGGGATTGAACATGGACGAAGAGGTGTGGGACGCGACCACGTTCACCAAGAACCGAGACCGGTTGCTGGAGGCCGAGGTGGCGAAGGAGTTCCTGGCGCAAGTGGTGGCGCGGGCACGGACCCAAGGCCTGACTTCGGACGAGCACTTCACGGTGGATGGGACGTTGTTGGAAGCATGGGCGGGGGCGAAGAGTTTTCAGCGGAAAGACGGAAAGACACCGCCTCCGCCGGACGATCCTGGCAACCCGACCGTGAACTTTCACGGGGAGAAGCGTTCCAATCAGACCCACGCATCGAAGACCGATCCCGATGCCAAACTGGCACGCAAAAGCGCGGGCAAGGAGGCCAAGTTGAGTTACAGCGGGAATCTGCTGGTGGAGAACCGGAACGGATTGATCGTGAATGCAGAAGTGTTCGAGGCCAATGGGACAGCGGAGCGCGACGCAGCCCTGGTCATGCTGGAGCAGATTCCGGATACGAAGCCGGTGACGGTGGGCGGGGACAAGGGATATGACACGGTGGATTTCGTGGCCGAGTGCCGCCATCTGCGAGTGACGCCCCACGTGGCGCAAAACGATCAACGCCGAGGCGGGAGCGCCATCGATGCACGCACCACGCGCCACGCGGGCTATGCCATCAGCCAACAGAAGAGGAAGCGCATCGAAGAATGTTTTGGGTGGCTGAAGACGATCGCGTTGCTGCGGAAAGTACGTCATCGCGGGATTTGGAAGGTGGACTGGGTATTCAACTTCGCCTGTGCCGCATACAACCTGGTGCGTATCCGGAACCTGAGCCGCGCGGCGCTTCAATCCGGCTAAGTTGCCGGAAGCGCTTACCACTGTGGCTCTTAATAGGTTTTCCGACATAGCACTAAGTCTCCTGCTCAAGAAGAAACATACGAGAGAGACAGGAAATACGTCGTGCGCATCAATTTTTCAGCAGCCTGCTAG
>Ga0134128_10004632_pt1 | contig 16801 bp, 10 predicted proteins | sample KB31754_FD_96462 | JGI IMG/M metagenome (GOLD analysis project Ga0134128, IMG submission 96462) | Terrestrial soil microbial communities with excess Nitrogen fertilizer from Kellogg Biological Station, Michigan, USA - KB3-175-4 | ecosystem: Environmental > Terrestrial > Soil > Unclassified ...
CCCGATGAAAACGCCCACGCTCCCGACGAACATCTGGCGCTGGAAAACTATTTTGGTGGGATCAAAGCCATCGCTTATTTTTATCAGGCGCTGGGCGCCTGACCTTTCGCCTCAGAGGGTAGCCAACTCCTGTCGCCGCCCCTTCGCGTAATCGCTTAGCGCGGCGTTCGCAGTGGTGATCACGCCGAGGGCGTCGGCCACCGCGCCCAGATCTTTCCCGCGAACCACGAGATACATCTCATCATCGGCCAGGCCGGTATACACCCGGTTGCCAATGCAACCAAGGCTCAGGATCGAACCATGTTGCATCGCAGCGGGAAGCGCCATGCATGTCGGGCGACCCAGCACCGGAACCCCGCTCGCAACTCCCGCCCGTACGATCGCCTCATTCAAAAGCATCGCCACCGCGGGTTTGCAGGCCAAAAGAACCACATCGGGCGCCACCGGCGCCTCACCCAACGGCGAATACAAAATGGCTGCGGGAGCCTTCCCAAGCCTGGGAATCTGCGGCACTTCTTCCGGCTTGACGTAGCCGAGATCGAACATCAATTTCAAGGTCTGCTCCGTTTCCTTCTCGCGCTCCGCTGATAACGGAATGTTGTGCGTAAACGCCCCGACTGCACAGTTGAAGTGATTCTCGGGAACCGTGTAGAACACGCGGCCCTCCGCAGCAAGCCGCCAGAAGCTGCATCCCGAGGGCTCCGTCCCCGAAAACTTCTCTACATTCGCCGGCGCCGCCTCCAGAAAAGTCACGGCGACCGGCCGGCGTGCCAGCTTTACTGCGGCACCGATACGCCTCTCCAGATCGTTCCAATTCGGCATACTTACCCTTCGCTCTCCTTCTGCTCACGAACTTTTTTCGAGCATAACACACCTGTATTCCACGCCCTTTCAACCATATTCTTTTGCCAAGGTGTGGAAAACCCGCGTTTTAAGCCTATTTTCGCGTGTCACTTCGAGAAAAACGGCTATTTTCCTGCCTTTTTCGTGCCTTCCCTCTTGCGTTCCCGGAATGCGTTGGCTATAGTGCCGAACGGCCCGAGTTTTTCAGTGTTTGCACGGTTTTGAGGGGAGAATCTCGCGGCTGGCCTCGTTCACTTCGAGGTGCATTTAAAAAATCAGGAGGATAAGAATACTAGATGGCAGCCAAGCCACTGAGCAAGACCAAGATCGTGTCCCACATCGCCGAGAAGGTGAACATTCCCAAGAAGACTGCAACCAGCTTTTTTGAGGAATTGTTCAAGCTCGCGGTGAAGGAAGCCAAGGGCGGCGCCGGCAAGTTTGTTATTCCTGGATTCGGCCGCGTCGTGAAGGCTCATCGCAAAGCGCGCATGGGCCGCAATCCGCAAACTGGGGAGCAGATCAAGATCAAGGCCAAGACCGTTGTGCGGTTGCGTCCCTCCAAGGCGTTGAAGGATGCCGTACTGAAGTAGATTCCTCTCCCGGGGAATCGGGGCCACAACACGGCGCTCGAGGAATTAGCCCGCGCTCGCACTTCTGGTCGGGCATGCTGGTTCGGCAGGCGCCAGGGATTCATTGTATCGGTCGGATTCGCCTCCGGCGGAAGTTTCTCATTCCGCCGGAGTTTTTTTGCAGGCAGAAAGGGTCGCGGGAGGCGCAACCTACAGCGACTTCACGTAGGCCACGACGTCTTTGATTTGCGCCGGGTCAAGTACATCCTTGAACGGCGGCATAAGGTTATCGCCGTTTTCGATCCACACTCTTAGCGATTCATCGGTCACCTTGTTGTTGTTCACTGTGAACGTGCCGCGCTTTCCGAGACCCTTTAGCCCGGGACCGATTTTCTTCGCGTCGCTGTCCGCGTAGTGGCACACCCCGCACTTTTTATCGAAAACGTCCTTGCCCTTTGTGGCGGAACCCGCAGCCCCTGCTGCCGATGCGGGCTTCTTCGCGGATTTCGCGGGCGGGTCCTGAGCGAAAACCACTCCTGCGACCGCGAAGATGGTAACCCCAAGACATATCAAAGTTCGGTTCACAATTCCCCCTGACACCTATTCTTTGATGCTTCGACATTCTTCCACGTTTGCTGGCGTAATTTCCACTCCCAACCCGGCACAAGGTACAGGTTCCACCCTGTGCACGATCTGAACTTTCGTACTTTTGACGCTCTCAACATCGTGTGCTAACAATCGTTCATCATGAGCCAGGAAACGCTGTCGCGCGCTTGGGAGGTGCTGCAGGATGCCTATCAGGCGCAAATGGAGGGCGATTACGATCGCGCTGTCGAGCTCTACCAATCCTCATTGGAACTTCACCCGACCGCGGAGGCTCACACCTTCCTGGGCTGGACCTATCATTTTCAGGGGCGCCTCGATGCCGCTATCGCAGAATGCAAGCTCGCCATCGAAATCGATCCGGAATTCGGCAATCCTTACAACGACATTGGCGCTTATCTGATTGAACTCGACAAATTCGACGAAGCGATTCCCTGGCTCGAGCGCGCCATCGAGGCACGGCGCTACGAGCCACGCCACTTCCCGCACTACAATCTCGGTCGCGCTTATCTCGGCAAGGAAATGTATGCCCGCGCCATCGAATGTTTCCAGCAGGCTCTGGAGGTCGAGCCGCGCTATGCCCTTGCCCGCGACACCCTCGATTCTCTCCGACGCATGGTGAATTAAACGCTCTTCTGTTCTTCTCTGCCCGGTTGGACCACGCGGTCGTAAATCAGCAAAAGCAATGTTGTCAGGACTCCTACGCCGGTAATCACCCACCAAGCTAGCTGCGGATGATGCGTGACCTCGCCAAAGTAGTGCATGACTTTGCCGCCGAACCAGCCGCCGATCAGCGAACCGATTCCCAGGGGCAAGAACGCGAAGCCCATGTACGTGCCCTGCTGCCCCGGAGGCGCCAGGCGCGAAATGTATTCGTAATAGCGCGGCTGATGCACGATCTCTCCCAGTGCCAGCACGAAAATCGCCGCGTAGCACGTCCATACTGCCGGATGAATCGCCAAAATCACCCACGACAACCCGCTGATCAGCGTGCCCAGAATCACGGCATGGAATGCGGCCATTTTGCGAAACAAATAGTTGATCACCAGTGTCAGCGCGATCACCGACGCTCCGTCAGTGATCAAAATGCGCTCCACCGATGCATTCGGATCGATATGGCTGTGCACATACCCTGGTAAGGTGATGAACTGCTGCCAATACACGATCCAGTAGCCCGTGAAAATCAGCAGGAACAACATGAACTTTGGGTTGCTGATCACCACCCCAAAATTGTTCAGGGTGCGCGCAATGCTCGGTGCCGGTTCCCCGGCGTCGCGTTTGGGCTCACGAAATAGCAACAGCACCAGAAAAAACATCGCGAACACGCTGAGGGCCGAGACGCGAAACACATTCTCGAGTCCCAACTTCTGATGCGCCAGGTCGGCGATGTACGGGCCAGTGGCGCCGCCGATGTTCACCATCGTGTAGTAGATCGAGTATCCGATCGACCGCACGTTTTCCTTCGACGCCCGCGCCGTGGTGCCGACCACGCAGGGCTTTACCATGGAAACGCCCAGCGCCGGCAGAATCAAAATGAATCCAACGAAGAACCCGAGGGGCACGAGATTGCGAATCGGAGCAAGCCATGTCGCGCCGACCGAACCGATCAGGAAATACGCCGTAGCGAGAATAAGATAAGCAAGCGATAGCGCGCGTCGAAACCCCAATCGGTCGGCGACTGCTCCGCCGAAAATCGCCAGAAACCACACCATGCCACCGAAGATCCCCGTCAACGTGCCGGTTTGTTCTGTGGAGAAATTCAGCTTTTCCTGAAGATATACCGCGAGGGACGAGAACGCGCCGTAGTAAGAAATGCGCTCGAAGATTTCGCTGACGTTGGCAACCCAGAACGGCCGCTCGAACCCATCGCGAATTTCTTGCAGCCTCTGGCCAAAACTCATCGCGTCTCCGAAAGATTGCCGGGCGGGATCATAGCAGAGACACGCGTCACTCCCTACCTAACCGGGATACCAGACGAACCGCGGGTCGTCGCTCCTGCGGCGATAGTTCCATGCTTCGTCGATCAGCCGCTTGTAATCATACTGCGGCCGCCATCCGAGCAAGAATTTCGCTTTCGCGTTGTCCAGCCACGTGGACTTGAACGGAGTTTTCAGTTCGACGGTCGGGAGGCTTTTCGTCTCGTGCAGGTAATCGCCTACCTTGCGATAGTCCACGGGTTCATCCATGCAAATGTTGAAAGTCTGCCGATTCGCGTTGGGCTCATCGAGCGCAAGCAAAATCGCGTTGATCAGATCGCTGACGTGAACGAAATTACGCCTGACCGGAATTCCATCGGCATCCAGCATGACCGGCACGGCGCCCGTCCGGATGTACTCATCCGCGCGTGCCGCGCCGACGATTTCTCGCCATCGCGGCCCTCCAAAAACGTCTTCTCCGAACGACAGCGAATACTTGAAATCATCCTTCTCCATGATCCACGGAGCCCGCAGGCAGCAGCCGTGAAGGTCGTACTGGATGAAATACTGCTCGAGCATGACTTCTTCCAGAACCTTCGACAGTGCATAGCAACCTGGATACGCGGTGTGCTTCTGCTGCTCGGTCACCGGTACAGGATGTGGGTAGAAGAAATGTCCGACCGCGCAGTCTCCGCCGAGCAAGAGAAACTGCCGAAACGTAGGATTGCCGCGGCACTCTTCGAGGAGCCAGAAGAGGCCTTTAACCGTCACATCCATGACATCGTCAGGAGTTTCCTTGCACGTTGCGCAATGAAGGACGTGGGTGATTCCCGTCACGGCCTTGCGCACCGTGCTCCGGTCCGAAATGTTGCCTTGGACGACGTCCAGGCGATCCCGAGGCGCCAGTGTCCGGTTGTGGCATAACGCACGCACCCGAACGTCACGGTGGTTAGGCGAATCAAGCACTCGCTCCAGAAAATTCCGGCCGACTTTGCCGGTCGCACCTGTGACCAGGATGTACCTGCCAGAGTCAGCCGCTGCGATCAACTCCTCGCCTACCAGCCCTGGCGATATTTGCGGCTCAGATAGTCGTTGGCCGAGGCCGCGTTGGTAACCCGCATGTTTTCGCCGTCATATTCGATCTTCTTTCCCGCTCGCAAGGCCACTACTCCAAGCAGCATGACCTCCGTGAGCCGCGCCGCATATTCAAACGGGCTCGACGCCTGGGTCTTGCCCTTGCAAGCGTTCACCCAGTTCATTTCATGTTCCTCGCCTGGAATGCGCGGAAGTTTTTGCGGCGGCTTGCCGTAGGAATCGTGCAGCGACTTTGGTAGCAGCCGCGGTTTGAGCCCATAAGTATCGTGCAGCAACTTGCCTTTGCTCCCGACCAGCAGCGCGCCACCGCCCTTGTTCAACTCCTCGTCTCCTAACTCCAAGGGCTTCGGAGGCAGCAGCCCTCCGTCATACCACGTCAACGTCACAGCGGGCATCGAGCCCCGTGCCGGGAACTCGTAGAACGTCTGTGTCGCAAGCGGATAGGACGCGCCGTTGAATGGTGTCGACACCGTTTCAACCGTCGTCGGAAATCCCAGATTCAGCGCCCACATCGACTGATCGATCAGATGCGCGCCCATATCGCCAATGGCTCCGACGCCCCAATCCACCCAACCCCGCCAATTAAAAGGGTGATAGATCGGGTGGTACGGAACTTCCGGCGAGACGCCGAGGAAAAGATTCCACGCGAGCTTATCGGGAACCTCATAGCTCCCCGCGAGCGCCGCTGCCAATCGCGTATTCACGTTGCGGCCACTCCATCCGAGCGCTTCTCCCCCTTCCTTCAGTGGTTCCGGCCGTGGCACTCCCTGAGGCCAATACCCCAGCGGCCGGTTCGTCCAGATGTGCACTTCGCGAACCTCGCCGATCGCTCCGGCCTGCACGTACTCGACGACCAGCCGCGTATCATCGGTCGAGTGACCTTGGTTGCCCATCTGCGTCGCGACCTTCGTTTCTTTGGCCCGCTTCGCTAGCCGCCGGGCCTCTTCCACGCACCACGTCACCGGCTTCTGCACGTATACGTGCTTGCCTAGATCCATCGCTGCCGAAGCGATGGTGGCGTGCATGTGATCGGCCGTCGCCACGAGCACCGCATCGATATCCTTTTGCTTCTCCAGCATCTGGCGATAATCCTGGTAGCGTTTTGCCTTTGGTACCTGTGGTTGTAGCTTGATCATTCCATCCAGCCGCGCTTGCGCTTTCACGCGATCGAATTCCACCGGCGGCTGCCCCGCTTCTGGCGGCGGATCCGGTTGGCTGAGCCGCCCTCTCAGTGTGGTGATGTCCGTTTCAAGCTTATCCATCGACTTGCCCGCGTATCCCCAGTCCACGTCGCACATCGCCACGATGTTTTGGCTGGAAAGGGCAATCAGATTGGCGCGACCCATGCCCCCAACGCCTATACCCGCGATGTTCAAAATGTCGCTCGGTGGCACAAATCCACGCCCGAGCACATGCCTTGGCACGATCGTGAGCGCCGCGCCGGTTACCGCAGCATTCGCCAGAAATCCTCGGCGCGAAATTGCCTTCTTCTCGTTCTTCTCGATCATTTTGTCTCCCAGGGCCGCGCGATATTATCCACCCTCCGCCGGCCCTTCGCGACCTTGAATTATCCATAGGTCTCCGGCCGTTCGATGCGGGCAGCCAAACCGTATTGTCGCACTATACTTTCAGCATGTCCTCAGGTCTGTCTGCCCTCGGGCGTCTATTTGCCCTTCTGGCACTCATCGTCATTCCGCATGCGATCTGCTCCGCCGCAACCACCGCCTGGCGAGGTCTGCTGCGGGACGCCGGCGGCAAGCCCATTCCCGAAGCCACTATCGTCCTGCGCGGACAGAACTCCTCGCGCGAATACACGGCCAAAACCTCCTCGACTGGCGAATTTTCCTTTGCGGAAATTCCTCCTGGAACGTACGCCCTACACGTGACCTCTGGAGACAAATCCTGGAGCGCAATCACTCCTGTGGTACTCGCCGAAGGCGCCCTCCGCAGCGTGCTGGAGCTTTCGGCGCAAGACCAAGTCGTTCGTGTGCGCGCCGCGCCCCAAGGCAGCTCCTCTCAAGCCAGCGGTGGCGAGCATCTTTCCGGTGAGGAAGTCTCCAGCCTCCCACTCAACGAGCGTGACTTCAGCAAACTGCTGCTCCTCGCCGCCGGAACCATGACGGATACCAACGGCGCTGCCAATTTCACGCAACAATTCGCGGTAAACGGCCAGCGTGGTGTCGCCTCGGTTTTCGCAATCGACGGCGCGGATACCACCGATCCCGAACTCGGCGGTGCGACCTTCGCCAACTTCAACGTCAATGCGATTCAGGAGGTGCAATCCAGCAGCGGAGTAATGCCCGCGGAGATCGGCCACGGCGCAGCCGGCTTCACCAACGTCATCACCAAGTCCGGCACGAACCAAATCCACGGCAGCGCTTTCGAATTCGTCCGCAACGCTGCCTTCGACGCACGAAATTTCTTCGACCACAAAAGCGATCTCGACCAGCGGCGAATTCCGCCCTTCGCCCGCAATGAATTTGGCGTCACCATCGGCGGCCCGATCGTCCTTCCGCATATCTACGACGGCCGCGGCAAGACCTTCTTCTTCGGCGAGTATCAGGGGTTCCGGCAAGTCCTCGGCACCACGCAAGTGCTCCCCGTACCCACGCTTGCGGAGCGCCAGGGAATCGACACGACAACCTTTCCAGGCGATACGCTGACCGTTCCAGTCAGCCCCGCGATTGCGCCTCTTCTCGCTCGCTATCCGCTTCCGAACGACCCCTTAGGTCCATACGGCGCGCGCACGTTTGCCACTTCATCGAAGATCGTCACCAACACCGATCAATTCTCGATTCGCATCGACCACAAGCTCTCCGACAAGGCCACTCTGTTCACACGCTTCAGCCTGAATCAAGTGAATGGGCCGACGACGAACCCGGAACAAACCGCCATCGACCCGAGCTTCGCGGTCAAATTCTTCGACCATCAGCGAAACGCCGCGGTACGCTACACGCGATCGTTCACTCCGCACCTCACATCGTCCACAGCTTTCGGCTATATCCGCAGCACGCCCGTTTTCCCGGCTATCAATCACACCGATCCCGCACTCGGCTATGGCGACGGTCTGTTTCAAGGCTTCAATTCCGCCGACGGCTCCCTCTACGGTTCTTATGGAAACGTCTACCAAATCAAGCATGACATGGCGTACACGAACGGTACCCACGGCTTCAAGTGGGGCGTCGAAATTCGCCTCAACAAGGACACCTCCGTCTTTGGCACCAATCCTAGCGGGCTCTATACATTTGGCGGAGGCACGGCCTACTCTCAGGTGCTCATTACCTCCGCTAGCGGCCAGCACGACATCCATCCTAGTGATCCGCTGCCCGATGCGCTGACCGGCTTACTGACGGCCACGCCGTATTCCTACACCGTGAGCGGGTTGATCGGCCTCACTCCTGGTGGAGATCGCTTCAACTCAGCTGCGGTCCGCCGCGAAGCCTACAATTTCTATTTCCAGGACGCCTGGAAAGTGACCCCTCGCCTTAACATCACTTACGGGCTGCGCTACGAGCTAAACTCGCGCATCAAGGAAGCCAAGCATCGCACCTCGGTCATCCAGCCGGTCGATCCCGGCGGCAAACCTACTTCGTTCCTCGCGCCGGACGCCAAGCAGATTTATCTTTATAACCCGCAGCCCGTATATCCACTCGATCGAAACGGCTGGGGCCCGCGCGCTTCTATGGACTACGCCGTTACCAGGAACACCACACTCCACGCGGGCGCCGCCCTTACAACCATTCTTCCCAATCTCTGGCAGGACAATTTCGTCACCGGCGCGTTTCCTCTGGTATTCGTCCCCTTGATCACCGCGCTTCCCGACACGCCGGTTCCTTTCCAAAACACTGTCGTGCCCGTCAGCTTTCCAACCGTCTTCGACACGCAAGGCCAGCCGCTCTTTCCCAACGGCGACAGCTCCAAAGTCCCCGCAAACACCCAGGTGGATCTGCAGCGATTTCAGAACGATCTCGCTGCCGTCACGCCGGGAAATCAGGTGCAGCTCTTCAACACCGCGGCAATCTCGCGAGATTTCCGCAACGGCTACATTGCAACGTACACCGCCGGGGTCGATCACGAATTTCACGGTGTGAAACTCAATGCCGCATACGTGGGCACTGCCGGAGTGCACCTCGCCGCGGTCCTCTCGCCCAACGGCTACACCGGCGCCGATCCCGAATTCGCGCGGTTCACCCAATTCGACGCCACCGGCCACGCCATCGGCGGATTCGGCCCCGAAGCGATCATGGTCAACAGCTCGCATTCGAGCTATCACGCACTGCAGACCGGAGCGAACTATACTCACGCGCGTGTCGGCCTGAACCTCCAGGCCAGCTACACGCTAGCCAAATCCATCGACGACACAAGCGCGGTGCTCGGCGGATTGCCTGCCAACGCCGGCACAATTCTCCAGACCCTGCCGCAGGATCCGTTTCAGCCACAAAGTGAAAAGGGACCTTCGACCTTCGATATCCGCCATGTGTTTACGCTGAGTGTTTTCCAGAATCTGCCGTTCGACCGTCTGGCGTTCCTCCGGCCTGTCCCGAACGCCATCACTCGCGGATGGCAAATCCTTAACATCACCACCATCACCAGTGGATCGCCTTTCAGTGTATATTCCGGAATCCAGCAGACCGGCGCGGGCGCGGGCGGAACCGATCGCCCGGATCTCGTGGCAAAACCCGACTTCTCTACCAGCCGTGCCATTCGCGAAGATTATTTCGGCCTCGGAGCCAACAACAGCTCCTTCTTTTCGATCCCCATTAACGTCCCAGGCGGCACCGGGCCGAATGGCGGCCGCTTCGGAACACTTGGCCGCAACACGTTCCGTGGACCGGCCTTTCACAATTTCGATATCGCATTGATCAAGGACACTTCGTTCGGCCGGCGCGGTAAAAATGAATTGGGCATCGTGGAATTCCGCGCCGAATTCTTCAACATCTTCAACGTCGTTAATTTTGGTTTGCCGGCAAACACCGTGCGCGGTACCGGCTTCGGCCTGATCAGTCGCACCGCTGGCAGCTCACGCCAGATTCAGTTCTCTCTCAAGCTTATTTATTAAATCGGCTGCAGGTCGGCTGCACGATTCACGCAGCCGCTTCACCATGTGCCGATCCGCAGATCTGGTCTGATAGCACGCGCGCCCGCTCTGCGGAAGCCGATTCATTCATATCGAAGCGAGATTACCGGATCGACTTTTGATGCGCGTCGCGCCGGAAGGTAGGTCGCAGCTACAGCAACGCCGGTGAGCAACACCGCGACCGAAGTCATAGCCATGGGATCTCTAGGCGTCACGCCGTAAAGCAAGCTAGTCATCAACCGTGTCAGCCCAAGCGCAGCTGCCAGGCCGATGATCACCCCCGCCAGAGCCAAGACCATGCCCTGCTTAACCACCATCTTGCGCACCTCTTGAGAGCTGGCGCCAAGCGCCATACGGATTCCGATTTCCTGAGTCCGCTGCTGAACCGAGTACGCCATCAGTCCGTAGATTCCGATCGCCGCCAGCAAGAGCGCAACACTAGCGAAGATCACCAGCAGTGTCAGGTTGAAGTTGGACCCTGCGGTCGACTCGCCCCGAATTTGTTCCATCGATCGAATGCGAGCCACCGGCAAGCCGCCGCTCGCGGTCCGCAGCTCTTCCTGAATCTGCTTGCTCAGCGAAAAAGGTTCGACGCTCGTGCGAATCACCCAGCTGGCTGAAATAAATCCATTGTTCAGTTTGGTCACCCCGTTCGTCAGTTGTGCCACCGGAACATACATGCTGGGATTCGGCTTATTGTCGAGCCCCTGTTCGCGCGTGTCGCCGACGATGCCGATAATTTCGCGTGGCGGCTCCTCGAATTCCGGGCCGACGCCCTTGCCGATGGTCATGCGTTGTCCCACAGGGTCGCCGTTGGGCCAGAACTGCCGGGCCAAGCCCTCGCTGATCAGCACCACTCCCGGTGCTCCAGCGTCGACGCGGTCGGTAAACATGCGTCCACGCACCAGCGGGATCTTGAAGACTTCAAAATAGCGCGGCGACACCGGCTTCCAAGGACCCCCGCCATGAGCGGTTCCTTCTGTCAGCGGCCGCCCTTCGATGACGAAGGGCAGCCCCAACCCCCCTTGAAGCGGCAAGCAACACGTCTCCGCGATAGCCACGACGCCGGGCAAACTCCCGACTCGCCGCTGTGCCTCAAGCACCAATTGGTTGACGCCCGCCGTTTTTTCGAAACGCGCTCCCCCAAGTGACATCTCCATCGTAAGAATGTTATGGATGTCGAATCCCGGGTCCACTCCTCGCAGCACGCTGAACGTGCGAATCAACAGCGCCGCGCCCATTAACAGGACGAGTGCGAGCGCCACTTCGCTCACAACAAGGATCGATCGAGCCTTGTTTTGGCGCACACCGCTTCCGGAACGCAGCCCGCTCTCCTTCAATGTCACATTCAGATCGCTGCGCGAGGCGCTGAATGCCGGAATCAGACCGAACACGATGCCCGTCAGGATCGACACACCCAGCGTGAACGCCAGTACTCGCCAATCGAGTGACACTCCCTCTCCGAATTCGCCGACTCGCGGGATGTTGCCGGGATTGATCTGTAACAAGCCCCGCACGCCCAGATACCCAAGCCCAAGGCCCAAGACTCCTCCCGCCAGCGACAACAACACACTCTCGGTCAGAAGCTGTCGAATGAGGCGCCCGCGTCCAGCCCCGATTGCGGATCGGATGGCGATCTCTCTCCTGCGGATCGTGGCGCGTGCAAGCAGCAGGTTGGCCACGTTGGCGCAGGCGATTAGCAGCACAAAGCTGACCGCGCCAAGCAATATCAGCAGCGATTTCCGCACGTCGCCGACAATAGTGTCCCGCAACGGCTCCGCGGTGAAACTATCGTTTGGGCCCATGGAGTTCGGAAACCTGCGTTTAAATTCGTCCGCAGCCAGCTTCAGCGCCGTCTTCCCTTGTTCCAGCGACACTCCGGGTTTCAGACGCGCCGCGGCACGCAAGAAGTGCGCCTGATCGGTGCTGGTTCGATCAGCTTTCAACGGTAGGTAGATTTCCGCGGGCGGGTCGGACGCAAATTTCTGATCCAGAATTCCCGTAACCGTGTAGGGCTCGCCACCCAAGTCAATGCTCCTGCCAACCAGATTCGGATCTCCCCCGAATCGCCGCCGCCATAGCCCACCGCTCAACACCACCACCGGCGGCCCTCCGGGACGGTCTTCTTCCGCCGAAAACGTTCGCCCCGCCACCACGCGTGCTCCGAACAGTTGGAAAAAGCTGTTCGAAACGTGAATGCCTTTCAGCTGCTCAGGTCGATCGCTGCCTGTCAGGTTGATGCCCGGCCCGCTCTGGTCGTATGCCGCGATATCCTGAAATACTTGCGTCTGCTCTCTCCAAGCATTGAACTTCGGAATCGATGTAATGTTTCCATTTCCTTGCGGCGAGCTCAGCTCCAACTGCACGATGCGATCCGGTTCCGGATAGGACAGCGGCTGCAGCAACACCGTATTCACTACCGAAAAGATTGCGGTGTTCGCGCCGATACCCAGGGCCAATGCGGCAATCGCTGTCGCCGTAAAGCCCGGACTGCGTCGCAGCATCCGCGCTGCGTAGCGGATGTCCTGCCACAGGACCTCGAAGAATTGGCGCATACTCACCTCCCCGGCGAACCACTGGCCTAATCCGTACTCCCACCGAATGCGTTTCAAAAATACCGCGATGTCTGCCCAAAGTGTACGGCTCTTACGAGCCATAGACGCTCAAAAGCTGGTAGGCGATAGCACGTCTTCGATTAGAATCACGCGGCTGCGGCATGAACTCGCACCCGCGTCCTTGAGAGGCTTGTTTCTTGTCTCGCCGGCTCAAGAGGGACATCCATCACGAGACGGCGCCAATTCACTCGCGCCACCGAGGAAATCGAGCTGATGGCGCCGGAGGTCGCCGCGGGCGTGTTCGAGCGAACGTTGACTCTGCTCAAAGGTGTCGCAGCCGAAGCTGAATATGTGAACGGCACGCTGGAAAATTACCGCGCCGGTCGCGGTCGCGGCGCTCCAACCACAAGATCAAAGTGAAAACGAAGCGCCGCAGTAAGGCAAATCGCAGCGTCAGCGGCAATACCAAGGGTCCAGAGTCACGGGCAAGTCCGGGCCGCTTTCCTGGGACTATGGACCCTTTCGCAGCGCCTTTGTCCCTCCTTCTGAGTAAACCGAATTGTGCCCGCTCCCTCTGTTCTCCCAAAATCCGCATGATTTCGCTTAAGTATCAATACGGATTAAGCCGATTTGACTTGTTATTTCAATCCAGTTCTAATCTTTAGTCGCAACGGACAGGCAAACGCCGCGACAGCGGTCGCTTTCCTTCCTTATTCCTTCAAAGGTATCCCTTATGCTCCTGCGCATCTCGGTCCCTAGGCTGGTGCTTTCCCTTTTCTGCTTTGTACTATTTCTGCCTTCGCTAGCCCGCGCTCAGGCTGGGAATGGTGAACTAACCGGCGAGGTCCGCGATACGAGCCGGGCTATCGTCGCCGGCGCGAAAATCACGCTCACCGAAGAAGGTACCAATCTCCTCTACGAATCCCAAACCAACGAAGATGGCATTTATCAATGGTCTAGTCTCAAACCCGGCCGGTACACGCTTGCCGTGGAAAAGGACGCCTTCCAGCGCTATGAACGCCAGGACATCACTATCCGCACCGGCGAAAGAATCCGCGTAAACGTCACGCTGGCCATTGGCACCGTCGCCACCAGCGTCGTGGTCCAGGAAGACGCCACCCTGCTGCGCACCGAGTCCGCAACCCTCAACACCGTCATCGATTCGCGAGCCATCCCTACGCTTCCGCTCAACGGCCGTACCTTCATCAATCTTGTTGGACTTGCCCCTGGCATCGCCTTGCCTCCTGGGTCCGCCCTGCCTCGCCTCAGCGGCAGCCGTCCGCGCACCAACGAATATCTCTACGACGGCATCTCCGTTCTCCAGCCCGAGCCCGGTCAGGTTGCCTTCTTTCCGGTCATCGACGCCATCCGCGAATTCAACGTGCAGACCAGTGACTCTTCCGCGGCGTTTGGCAGATTCAACGGCGGCGTCATCAACCTCACCACCAAAACCGGCAGCAACGATTTTCACGGCACCGTTTTCGAGTTCCTCCGCAACGAGGTCCTGAACGCCCGCAATCTCTTCGCTCCCGCCACCGCCGCTAATTCCAACAAACCGGAGTTTCGCCGCAATCAATTCGGTTTCGTTCTCGGCGGCCCGATCCGCCGCGACAAGACATTTTTCTTCGCCGACTATCAGGGCACCCGCCAACTGATCGGTCGCGTCGTCACTTCCACCGTTCCCACCATCGCGGAACGCAATGGCGATTTCTCCGCCCTTCTCGGCTCCCCCCTCTACCGGACGCCCGCTGGGGTCGTTACCACAACCGCGGCCGGCAATACTCCTATCACCGCCACGGACACCAACGGCGCGGTCATTCAAGTCCGTCAAAATATGATTTTTCGCCCTGCAGATCATCGCGCCTACGCCGGCAACATCATCCCCGTCGCCACTTTCGATGCCTCTGCTGCTATCCTGCTCGATCGCTACCCAATCCCCACCTCCTCCGCTCTCGCCAATAACTTCCGCCGTCTCGGCAACGAGCCCGACAACCAGGATCAGTTCGACATCCGCGTCGATCATCGTTTCACCGATCGTGATCAGATCTTCGTGCGCTATTCCTTTGCGAAAGACTTCACTCAACCGGTCACAGCGCTTCCCGACGGTAGCGGTGCCATTACCGGGACAGCTGCGCTCGGCCCGCAAGACACCTTGGCTCAATCAGTTGTCGGCAATTACGTTCATGTCTTCTCGCCAACCCTCACCAACGAATTTCGCGCCGGCTACACCCGCCGTAGCGTCAATCGTCCCGCTCTGCAGCTCACGTCTTCTCCATCGGATGACCTGGACATACCCGGCATTCCCACAAACGGCGCCTTCGACAACGAGCTGCCAACCTTCTCGATCGCGGGCTTCCAGCAGCTCGGTCCTCCGGCAAATATGGCCTCGACCTTTCGCACCGATGTAACCGAAATCGCCGACACCGCCGCTCTCACTCGTGGCCGCCACTCTGTAAAATTCGGCATCGACAATCGCATCTCGCGCCTCGACGTCATTCAGCCGCCATCTCCCACCGGCACGTTCACCTTCAGCACCCTGTTCACCAACTTGAACGGCGTTGCCGGCACCGGTTCGTCCCTCGCGAGTTTCCTCCTCGGCCAGGTTCAGCAGTTTTCCATCGATCTGCAGCAGCACGTCCTCCAGCCTCGTGCTTGGTTTCAGGAATGGTTTGTGCAGGACGATTGGAAGGTCACGTCTCGCCTAAATCTGAATCTTGGTGTTCGCTATACACTGAACTTTCCCTCCACCGAAGCCAACGATCAGGGCGCCGTCTTCAACCTCGGCACCCAGCAGCTCCAATACCTCGGCCAAGATGGATTTTCGCGCTCCTCACGAATTCTCCACTGGGGCAACCTCGGCCCGCGCCTCGGCATTTCCTATCTCCTCACAAAAAAGACCGTCATCCGCAGCGGCTTCGGTCTCACCTACTTCGACCAGGCCGGCATCACTACGCCCTTCACCAATCCGCAATTTCCTTTCGTGCAAACCGCCACGCAAGCCACGCAAGACAACATCACTCCCGCTTTCGTGCTTTCGAATGGTCCAACGGTTCAGCCCGTCGGCTTAACTCCCGATGCTGGTCTCGGCCAAGGCGTTTTCACCGTCGACCGTCACCTGGGCTCCGGCTATATCCAGCAATGGAACCTCGCCGTCCAGCGCGAAATTACTCGGAATCTCACCGTCGAGGTCGCCTACGTCGGCTCCAAAGCCACCCACCTCGGCGATCCCGACGCCAACATCAATCAGCTCACGCCCGAGCAGCTTGCCATCGGCGCTCAGCTGCTCACCAAAGTCCCGAATCCATTCTTCGGTACGATCCCCGCCTCCTCATCGATCGGCCAGAAAACCACCACGAACGCTCAATTGTTGAAACCGTTCCCCGAATTCACCAACGTCACCTTCTTCCGCAACAACATCGGCAACTCTAACTACAACGCCGTCCAGGCCAAAATCGAGAAGCGCTTCTCCCGCGGATTTGCCGTCCTCTTCAGCTACACGCGATCAAAACTCATCGACGACGCCTCCTCGGTCTTCGACTCTTCCATCTTCACCGGCCCCATCGCCAACTATCCGGTCGCCAATGCCTTCGATCGCGGCCTCGACCGCGACGTCTCCGCCGGCGATATCCCCAACGTCACCGCCATCAGCTGGACCTACGATCTCCCCATCGGCCCCAGCCATCACCTCAATCCCCACGGCATCGCCGGCAAATTCACAAACGGATGGCAGCTCGCCGGCATCGTCTCCCTCCAATCCGGAATCCCGCTGGCAGTCACGCAGGTCACCAACTTCAACGCCTTCGCCGGCTACGGCACGCAACGCCCCTCCTGCGTCGCTGACACCTCGCTCCCCAATTCCCAGCGTTCCACCGCCCAATACTTCAACGTCGACGCTTTCCAGATCACTCCGCAATTCGCTCTCGGCACCTGCTCGCGCAATCCCGTCCGCGGACCGTCCTACCAGGACGTGGACATGGCCCTCATCAAGCGCACCACCATCACCGAGCGCCTCTCCATCGACTTCCGCGCCGAAGCCTTCAACCTCACCAACACTCCGCCCCTGAGCGCACCAAACGTAGTAGCAGGCGCAGCAGGCTTCGGCTCCATCACCTCCGCCGGTGACCCCCGCGTCCTGCAAATGGC
>Ga0134128_10004633_pt1 | contig 16801 bp, 14 predicted proteins | sample KB31754_FD_96462 | JGI IMG/M metagenome (GOLD analysis project Ga0134128, IMG submission 96462) | Terrestrial soil microbial communities with excess Nitrogen fertilizer from Kellogg Biological Station, Michigan, USA - KB3-175-4 | ecosystem: Environmental > Terrestrial > Soil > Unclassified ...
CTGCGCAGCAACGAGCACCAGTGGGGCTCGGTCAGCAAGTTCCTGCACTGGATCATCGCACTGGCGATCCTCGGCAACGGCACCTTCGGCCTGCTGATGGACCTGGCTTCGTCGCCGATGCAGAAGATCAACTGGCTGGCCCTGCACAAGTCGATCGGGCTCACCGTGCTGGCGCTGGTGCTGCTGCGGATCCTGTGGCGCTGGGGCGACCGCCGCCCGCGCGACGAACCGGCGCCGCGCTGGCAGCAGCTTGCGGCGCACGCCGTGCATGGCGTGCTGTACGTGCTGATCCTGGCGATACCGCTGAGCGGCTGGTGGTTCAACTCGGTCACCGGCAAGCCGCTGCAGTGGTTCAAGCTGTTCAACCTGCCGCCGCTGGTGGCGAAGAACGACGCGCTGCGCCATTTCGCCCACGGCGTGCACGAATACCTGTTCTGGCTTCTCGTGCTGGTGCTGCTGGCGCATGTGGGCGCCGCGCTGAAACATCATGTGTTCGACAACGACAACGTGCTGCGCCGGATGCTGCCGTTCGGCCGCCTGCGTCAGAACCCCCTCGAAGGAGACCGCCGATGAAACGCCTCGCCATCCTGCTGCTCGCGCTCGCCCTGCCCGGCATCGCCGCGGCCACCGACTACACCGTGCAGCCCGCATCGAGCACGCTCGGCTTCAGCAACACCTTCCAGGGCGCATCGTTCGATGGCCATTTCGGCCAGTGGACCGCCGCGATCAGTTACGACCCGGCCAACCTCGCCGCGTCGAAGTTCGACGTGGAGGTGACCCTGGCCAGTGCGAAGACCGGCGACAGCGATCGCGACTCCGCCCTGCCGGGCAAGGATTTCTTCGACACCGCGAAGTTTCCCACCGCGCACTTCGCCACCAGCGGCTTTCGCCACCAGGGCGACCAGGTGATCGCCGACGGCAACCTCACCCTGCGCGGCGTGAGCAAACCCGTGAGCCTTGCGGTCACCTTCAAGCCGCAGCCAGGCGGCGCCGTGCTGGATGTGGCCGGCACGGTGAAACGCCTGGACTTCGGCGTGGGTTCGGGCGACTACGCCGACACCTCGGTGATCGGCGCCGACGTGAAGATCAAGGCGCACCTGCAACTGGTGGCGAAGTAACGCCGCCACGATGGGCAGCGACACCTTGTGGCAACGCCTGCGCGGCTGGATCACGCCTGATCCCGGCGATGCCGCGGCGTCGCCCTCGCCGCGCGACGGCGCCGGCTCGACCCGGGTGGCGGACAGCTTGCGCAACCTGCTCGACGACCCGACCATCCCGGCGTCGGTGCGCAGCGAACTGGCCGCCGATTTCGGTCGCATCGAAAGCATGCTGGCCCGGCTCGAACGCGGCGAACTGCATGTCGCGGTATTCGGCCGCGTGTCGACCGGCAAGTCGGCGCTGGGCAACGCGCTGCTGGGTCGCGACGCGTTCCAGGTCGGCGTCCTGCACGGCACCACCACCGACGCCGAGCAGGCCACGCTCGACGAGGCGCGCCATGACGGCCTGGTGCTGATCGACACCCCCGGCATCAACGAGCTCGACGGCGAGGCGCGCGAAAAGCTGGCGTTCGACGTGGCCGAAGTCAGCGACCTGGTGATCTTCGTCTGCGACGGCGACCTCACCCGCGAGGAACTCGACGCGCTGAAAACCCTCGCGGCCACGCAGCGCCCGCTGCTGCTGGCGCTGAACAAGGCCGACCGCTACAGCGCCGACGAGCAGGCCGACCTGCTGGCGCAGCTGCGCCAGCGCGTGGCCGGTCTGGTGCGCGAGGACGACGTGCTCGCGGTCGCCGCCGCGCCCGCGCCGTCGCGGCTGGTCGAGGTCGATGCGCGCGGCCGCGAACAGGACCGCGCGCAAGCCTCGAGGCCGGACGTCGCCGCGCTGCGCGAACGCCTGCTGGCGATCGCCGCGCGCGAAGGCAAGGCCTTGTCGGCAATCAATGCCGGCCTGTACGCCGGCCGGCTCACCGACCAGGTCAGCGCGCGCATCGCGCAGACGCGGCAGGCGGTGGCGGCGAAACTGATCCACAACTACTGCATCGCCAAGGGCGTGGCGGTGGCGCTGAACCCGATCCCCGTCGCCGACCTGCTCGCCGCCGCCGGGCTCGATGCCGCCATGGTGGTGCAGCTGTCGCGCGTCTACGGCCTGCCACTGACCCGCGCCGAATCGGGCCGGCTGGTCGCCGTGATCTCGGCGCAACTGGCCGCGCTGATGGGCGCGATCTGGGGCATGCAACTGGTCGCCTCGGCCTTGAAAGGCGTCAGCGCCGGCCTGTCCGTGGTGGTCACCGCCGCGGCGCAGGGCGCACTGGGCTGGTATGCCACCGTGCTGATCGGCCGCGCCGCCGAGCGCTACCTGATCGCCGGCAAGTCCTGGGGCGAGGCCGGCGCCAAGCGCGCCGTCGCCGAGGTCGTCGCCAGTCTCGATCGCGATTCGATCCTGCGCGAGGCGCGCGAGGAAATCCTCAAGCGGCTGAAAACCCGCCGGCCGTAGGAGCCCACTTGTGGGCGGTGCTTTTGTAAATCCCGATTCCCCGTCAACAGCATCGCCCGCGAGCGGGCTCCTACGGTGACAAGGCCAGCAAGGCGCGCACCGCCGCCGCATCGAACGGCCAGTCCAGCTCGCGCCCGTCGCGCGCATCGCGCAGCACCGGCACGCGCGTGCCGTAACGCTGCTCCAGCTCGTCCGAATCCTCCACCCACACGCTCTCGAAATCCGGCGCACGCGCCTCGGCCAGCACGGCCAGCGCGAGGTCGCACAGGTGGCAATAATCACGCTGGTACAGGATCAGGTCAGGCATGCGCTTGCGAATGGACTGCCAAAGTCGGGGACGCCGCGTAGAATAACCGTTACCCCTCTTCCCCAGCAGTGCAACCATGGCCGTCAGCGTATTCGACCTGTTCAAGATCGGCATCGGCCCATCGTCTTCGCATACGGTGGGCCCGATGCGCGCCGCCGCGCGGTTCGCCGAACGCTGGCTCGACGAGAAAGGCGTGCTGGACCGGGTGGCGCGGGTGCAGGCCGAACTTTACGGTTCGCTGGCGCTGACCGGACGCGGGCACGGCACCGACAAGGCGGTGCTGCTCGGCTTCGAGGGCCAGCACCCGGATACGGTCGACCCCGACCTCATCCCGCAAACCCTGGGACGCATTCGCGGCAACAAGCAACTGCGCGTGCTGGGCCGGCACCTGATCGACTTCGACGAGAAGCGCGACCTGATCTTCAACAAGCGCCAGAAGCTGCCGTTCCACACCAACGGCATGCGCTTCAGCGCCTACGACGCCGATGGCAACGAGCTGGCCACGCGCGACTACTATTCGGTCGGCGGCGGTTTCGTGGTCAACAACGACGAGGCGGCGGAAGACCGCATCGTCGCCGACACCACCGCACAGCCTTACGCCTTCTCCACCGGCGACGAGATGCTGGCGCTGTGCAAGCAGCACGACATGACCATCGCGCAGCTGATGATGGCCAACGAATCGGTCTGGCGCCCCGAGGCGGAAACCCGCGCCGGCCTGCTGACCATCTGGCAGGCGATGCAGGACTGCGTCGCCCGCGGCCTGCGCTCCCCCGGCACCTTGCCCGGCGGACTGCACGTGACTCGCCGCGCCCCGGCGATGCTCGAGGATCTGCGCAACCAGCCGGAGGCCGCGCTGCGCGATCCACTGACCATCCTCGACTGGGTGAACCTCTACGCCCTCGCCGTCAACGAGGAAAACGCCGCCGGCGGCCGCGTCGTCACCGCACCCACCAACGGTGCCGCCGGCATCGTGCCCGCGGTCGGCCACTACTACCTGCGCTTCTGCCCGAAGGCGGACGACGAAGGCATCATCAACTACCTGCTCACCGCCGCCGCGATCGGCATCCTGTACAAGGAAAACGCCTCGATCTCGGGTGCCGAAGTCGGCTGCCAGGGCGAAGTCGGCGTCGCCTGCTCGATGGCCGCCGGCGGCCTCACCGCCGCGCTCGGCGGCAACGTGATGCAGGTGGAAAACGCCGCCGAGATCGGCATGGAACACAACCTTGGCCTCACCTGCGACCCGATCGGCGGTCTGGTGCAGATCCCCTGCATCGAGCGCAATGCGATGGGCTCGGTGAAGGCGATCAACGCCAGCCGCATGGCGCTCAAGAGCGACGGCAAGCACCGCGTCAGCCTCGACAAGGTGATCAAGACCATGCGCGACACCGGTCGCGACATGAAAGACAAGTACAAGGAAACTTCGCGCGGCGGGCTGGCGGTGAACGTCATCGAGTGCTGAGGCTGGGTCGCGGAATTTCCGCTGACAGAAGCGATTCTTTTGCGCTGATCCAAAGGCCAGATCAAAAGCACCCCTCACCCCTATCCTCTCTCCAGCTGCGCTGAGGAGAGGGGGCGAAGCCTGCTCCTGACCATCGGCAGGTGACATCCGCCGCCAAATTCTGCAACCATCGACCCCTTTACGGCGTGCTCCACGCCGCCACGGGAACCCTCCATGACCCAAGAACGCGCGATCCGCCGCGATGTCGGCCCATTCGCCCTGATGCTCACCGGCCTGGGCTCCATCATCGGTTCGGGCTGGCTGTTCGGCGCCTGGCGCGCCGCGCAGATCGCCGGTCCCGGGGCCGTCTGGGCCTGGGTGATCGGTGCGGCGATCATCATGACGGTGGCGCTGACGTATGCCGAACTGGGGGCGATGTTTCCCGAATCCGGCGGCATGGTGCGTTACGGCCATTACTCGCACGGTTCGCTGGTCGGTTTCATCGCGGCATGGGCGAACTGGATCGCGATCGTCTCGGTGATCTCGGTGGAAGCGGAAGCCTCGGCGCAATACATGTCGTCGTGGAAATGGCAGTGGGCGAAGGACCTGTACCACCAGATGCCGGGCGGACACGGCGAGCTGAGCACCAACGGCCTGCTGATTGCCGCGGCGCTGGTGGTGATGTATTTCCTGTTCAATTTCTGGAGCGTGAAGCTGTTCGCGCGCTCGAATACCGCGATCACCCTGTTCAAGCTGATCATCCCCGCGCTCACCGCGGTGCTGCTGATCGCCAGCGGTTTCCATGCCGAGAATTTCAGCGTCGGCATCCACGGCGAGCTGCACAAGACCGACTTCGCCTCCGTGCTCACCGCCGTGGCGATCGCCGGCATCGTGTTCAGCTTCAACGGTTTCCAGAGCCCGGTGAACCTGGCCGGCGAAGCGCGCAACCCGGGCAAGAGCATTCCGTTCGCCATCGTCTGCTCGATCATGCTGGCGACGGTGATCTACGTCCTGTTGCAGGTTGCCTTCATCGGCGCGGTGCCGCGCGAGATGCTGGCCAACGTCGGCTGGCACGGGATCAACTTCAGCTCGCCGTTCGCCGACCTGGCGATCATCCTGGGCCTGCAGTGGCTGGCCACCCTGCTGTTCATCGATGCGGTGATCAGCCCCAGCGGCACCGGCATGACCTATACCGCCACCACCGCGCGCATGCTCTACGGCATGGAGCGCAACGGCACGCTGCCGGCGATCCTTGGCCGGGTGCATCCGAAGTGGGGCATACCGCGGCCGGCGATGTGGGTGAACCTGGCGGTGTCGTTCCTGTTCCTGTTCTTCTTCCGCGGCTGGGGTTCGCTGGCGGCGGTGATCTCGGTGGCCACGATCATTTCCTACCTGACCGGCCCGGTCAGCGTGATGACGCTGCGCCGTACCGCGCCGGGGCTGCACCGTCCGCTGCGACTGAGCGGCCTGTCGGTGCTGGCCGGCGTCGCCTTCATCATGTCCACCGAACTGCTGTACTGGGCCAAGTGGCCGCTGACCGGCGAGATCATCCTGCTGATGGTGGTCGCGTTGCCGGTTTATCTTTATTACCAGGCCAAGTCCGGCTGGCATGATTTCGGGCGGCAGATGAAGGGTGCCTGGTGGCTGGTGTTTTACCTGCCCACGCTGGCGCTGGTCTCCTGGGCCGGCAGCACCACCTTCGGTGGCAAGGGTTACTTGTCGTATGGCCCGGACCTGGCCGTGGTCGGCGTGGTCGGCCTGGTGTTCTATCTGTGGGGCGTGAAGTCCGGCTGGCGCACGCCGTCGGTGGAAGCAGCGGAGCTGGAGGCGCAGGCCGATCCGAATGCGCCGCTGGTGCCGCCGGACGAGAAAACCTCCGAGCGACTCACCGGGCACTGACGCCTGCGGCCGGTTCAACGAAAACGCGCGGCAATGAGCCGCGCGTTTTTTCTGGTCGCTGCCGCCGCAGCCCGGGATGATCGGCATTCACCACGGGGGTTATGCTTGGGCCCATGCGCCCTGTTGTCCGGCATCTCGCGAAAGTCCTGCTCGGCGTGCTGCTGGCCCTGCCCGCTGCCCATGCGGCGGATGCACCGGGCTTCGATCTGCGCCCCGCGGCCGGCGTGCTGCATCGGCTGCTGCCGGATCGGGCGGCGCAGATCGAACTCGGCACGATCGCGCCGAAAGACGGCCACGAACGCTTTCGCATCTCCGATGCCGACGGCCACGTCCGGGTCGAGGGCAGCACGACCAGCGCGCTGCTGTTCGGCGTCAACTGGTACCTCAAGTACGTGGCCAAGCTGCAGATCTCGTCGAACGGCGATTGGCTCGGCACCGCGCGCGTGCTGCCGCTGCCAGCGCATCCGATCGAGCGGGAAGCACGCTACCGCTACCGTTACGCGCTGAACCAGAACACCGACGGCTACACCATGCCGTACTGGGACTGGCCGCGCTGGCAGCACGAGATCGACGTGCTGGCGTTGTCGGGCATCAACGCGATGATCGTCGAGCGCGGCATGGACACCGTGCTGTACCGGACCTTTCGCGACTTCGGCTACGGCGACCGCGAGATCCGCGCCTGGATCACCCAGCCCGCGCACCAGAACTGGCAGCTGATGGGCAACCTGTGCTGCTTCGACGGGCCGATCAGCAAGGCGTTGCTGGCGAAACGGGCGGCCTCGGCGCAGCGGATCGTCGCACGCCTGCGCGAGCTGGGCATCACCCCGGTGCTGCCCGGCTTCTACGGCATCGTGCCGGCCGACTTCGAGAAGAAATTCCCGTCCGCGCACGTGCTGCCGCAAGGCGACTGGGCTGGCTTCACCCGGCCGGGCTGGCTCGATCCGCGCGACCCGATGTTCGCGAGGATCGCGGCGTCGTTCTATCGCCACCAGCACGAACTGTTCGGCGACAGTTCGATCTACGACATGGAGGTGTTCCAGGAGGGCGGCAGTTCCGGCGACGTGCCGGTGCCCGCGGCCGCGCGCGACGTGCAGGCGGCGTTGCAGAAGGTGCATCCGGGCGCCGACTGGATGATGCTGGCGTGGCAGGGCAACCCGCGCCAGGACCTGCTCTCGGGGGTCGACCGCAAGCACCTGTTCATCATCGACATCGACCACGACCGCGTACCGCGCGACGACCGCGAGAAGGATTTCCAGGGCGCGCCGTTCCTGTTCGGCGGCCTGTGGGAATTCGGCGGCCGCACCACCCTCGGCGCCGACACCCGCAACCTCACCGCGCGCCTGCAGCGCATGGGACGGACCAACCCGAACCTGGTCGGCACCGCGGTGTTCACCGAGGGCATGGACACCAATCCGTTCGCCTTCGACCTGTTCACCGAAATGGCCTGGCGCGGCACCCCGCTCGACCTGCCGCAATGGACCGACGACTACGTGCGCCGCCGCTATGGCGCGGCCGATCCGCACGCGCTGGCTGCGTGGCGGATCCTGCTCGACACCGCCTACGACATCCGCATCGACAAGGTCGAGTTCAACAGCGAACGCGACGCCGCGCAGGAATCGCTGTTCGATGCGCAGCCCAGCCTCACCACCAACCGCGCCTCGCACTGGTCGCCCGAAGCGATGCGCTACGACCCCCGGAAATTCGCCCGCGCGCTGCCCGAGATGCTCGCGGTGGCGCCGGCGCTGCGCGACGGTGCGACCTATCGCTACGACCTGGTCGACATTGCCCGCCAGACCCTGGCCAACGAAAGTCGTTTGCTGCTGCCGCAGATAAAGACCGCCTACGACACGAAAGATCACCCCCGCTTCGAGGCGCTTGCCGCACGCTGGCTGCAGTTGATGCGACTGCAGGACCGACTGCTCGCCAGCAACCGCGATTTCCTGCTCGGCCGCTGGCTGGCGCGGGTGCCCGCATGGGCCTCCAGTCGCGACGAGCTGGTGCGACTGGACCACGATGCCCGTTCGATCCTCACCACCTGGGGTGAGCGCAAGGCCAGCGAGGGCGCCGACCTGCACGACTACGGCAACAAGGACTGGGCAGGCCTGACCCGCGACTACTACCTGCCGCGCTGGCAACGCTATTTCGCGTCGCTCGACACCGCCTTGCGCAGCGGCCAGCCCGCGAAACCCATCGACTGGTACGCGATGGGCGATGCGTGGAACCACGGCAGGCAGCACTATGCGACCGAGCCGCAGGGCGATTCGTGGAGCATCGCGACCGAGGTGGCCAACGTACTGGATCTGGTCGACGAATCCGCGGCGGATCGGCCAGTCGGGACGAGCGCAACACCTGCTCGCATGGCTGGCCGACCGTGACCTGAAAAGGTCGACGCTTGGACGAAGCCGGAATCAAGCCAGCGCCAGCACATCCCCCAGCAAGGCCTGCGCGGTCACCTCCGGCCCCGCGCCCGGGCCCTGGATCACCAGCGGCTGGGTGTTGTAGCGAGTGGTGCTGAGCGCGAACTGGTTGTCGGTGCCGTACAGCCGCGCGGCCGGATGACTCGGCGGTACCTCGACCAGGCCGACGCGGGCGTGACCACGCTGGTTCAAGCGAGCGAGGAAGCGCAGCACGTTGCCGTGGCTGGCCGCCTCGGCATGACGGGCAGCCAGCGGCGCATCGAGTTCCTCCAGCCGCGCCAGGAACGCCTCGCTGTCGATGCCACGCAGCGCCTCCGGCACCAGACTCTCCACCACCACCTCCTCGCCGCTGATCGAGAAGCCGGCGTGGCGGGCGATGATCAGCAGCTTGCGCGCCACATCCTCGCCGGACAGATCCGAGCGCGGATCGGGCTCGGTATAACCGAGCTGGCGCGCTTCGCGCAGCAATGCCGAGAACGGACGGCTGCCGTCGTATTGGTTGAACAGCCATGACAGTGAGCCGCTGAACACGCCCTCGAGCGTGAGCAGCGCATCGCCACAACGGCGCAACCGGCGCAGCGTGGAGAGCACCGGCAGGCCGGCACCGACGGTGGCCGAATCGCCGTAGCGTGCGCCATGCGTCAGCGCGGACTGCAATGCGCGCCAGCCGGCCAGCGCGCCGCCGGCCAGTGCCTTGTTGGCGGTGACCACGTGATAGCCGCGCGCCAGCCACTCGGCATGGTGGGCGGCGAGCACGGCACTGGCGCTGGCGTCGATGATGACCTTCACGGTCGAACCGCTGGCATCAAGTGCAGCAAGCAGGATGGCGTCGTCGCGGGAATCGCCATCCCGGTTCAACTGTTCGCGCAGATTGCGCTGGGCGAGCCGGTCGGGATCGGTCAGCTGCCGGCGCGAATTCGCCGCACCCACCAGGCGCAGGGAACCGGCGGCGGAGGTGTTCAACAGCTTGAGCAACGCACCGCCGACCACGCCGGTGCCGAACAGCACGATGGCTGTGGCAGGCGAAGTCTCCGTCCGGGACCGCAGCGCGCGTTCGGCCAGCACCGCATTCATGCGACCACCCGGCGTTTCGACTTTTCGGCCGAAGCGGCGCGCACCAGCGCGGCGTCCAGATCGCGCAGCAGATCGTCGCCGTCCTCGATGCCCACCGACAGCCGCAGCAGGCTGTCGGCGATGCCGGCTGTGCGGCGCGCCTCCGCCGCCATGGACGCATGCGTCATCGTGGCCGGGTGCGCGATCAGGCTCTCCACGCCGCCGAGCGATTCAGCCAGCGAGAAATACTGCAGGCCATCGACGAAGGCCTCGATCTGCGTCACGTCGCCGTCCAGTTCGAAGCTGAGCATGGCGCCGAAGCCCTGCTGCTGGCGGGCGGCCAGCGCATGACCGGGATGGCTGGCCAGGCCCGGGTAGTACACCTTGCGCACGGCCGAATGGGCGCCCAGCAGCGCGGCGATGCGCTCGGCGTTCTCCTGGTGCTGGCGCAGGCGCACGCCCAACGTGCGCAGGCCACGCAGGGTCAGATAGCTGTCGAATGGCGCGCCGGTGAGCCCGTTGCAGTTGGCCCACCACTTCAGCTGCTCGAACACGGCGGCGTCTTTCGCCACCGCCGCGCCACCGACCACGTCGCTGTGGCCGTTGATGTACTTGGTGGTGGAATGCACCACCACGTCGGCGCCGAGCAGCAAGGGCTGCTGCAAGGCCGGCGACAGAAACGTGTTGTCGACGACCAGCAAGGCGCCGACAGCATGGGCGGCCTGCGCCACGTGGCGGATGTCGGTGATGCGCAGCAACGGGTTTGACGGCGTCTCCACCCAGACCAGGGCGGGCTTGTGGGCCAGACCTGCAGCCAGCGCCACGTTGTCGGTGAGATCGGCGAACTCGACCTTGAAGCGCCCCTTCTTCGCCCACGCATCCAGCAGGCGCCAGGTGCCGCCGTAGCAATCATGCGCCGCCAGCACCGTGGCACCCGCCGGCACCAGTTCCAGCGCCAGCGCCACCGCCGACATGCCGCTGGAGGTCACCACCGCGCCGGCACCCCGCTCCAGCTCCGCCAGCGCTTCGCCCAGCAGGTCACGTGTTGGATTGCCGCTGCGCGAGTAATCGTAGGCGCGCTTGCGCCCGAAACCTTCGAAGCTGTAGTTGGTCGACAAGTGCAAGGCCGGCACCACCGCGCCATGCTGGGTGTCGCTCTCGATGCCGGCGCGCACGGCGCGGGTACAGGGGGCGGACTCGGTCATCAGGAATACTCCGGTGCGGGCTCGGTATGGGGAATGGGGAATCAGGCCAGCGCCTCGCGCAACAGCGGGGCGAGCTGCTCGGGTTCTGTCAGGAAGGCGTCGTGGCCGTACGGCGACTCCACCACTTCGAGCGTGGCCGGACCGCGCAGGCGCCGCTGCAGCTCGCACAGGTCGGCCAGCGGCACCAGCCGGTCGGACGGAAAACCGATCAGGGTGGCTGGCACCGGAACGTCCTCCGGCGCCACCTCGTGCAGGTCGATCGACTCGGACAGCGCCAGGAAGCGGTCGGCATCGAAACGTTCCACGAAGCGACGCCCCTGGTGCTCGAGATAGTCCTCGACCGGGAAATGAAAGCGCTCCTCGCGCCACTCGGGGGCACCGGCGAAGCGCCGCCCGAATTCGGCGCTGCCGCGATAGGTGGTGATCGCCAGCTGGCGTGCCAGCGCCAGCGCCTCGTCGACCTGGCCGCTGGCCTGGCCCAGCCGCACGATGCCGCGCTGCACGCTGCGCTGGGCGGTGCTGAGCGGGTGCGGCCGGTGTGCGCCGGCCAGCAGCACCAGCTTGCCGACCCGGCGCGGATGGCGCGCCCCGAACGCCAGCGCCACCATCGCTCCGTAGGACGAGCCGACGAAGGCATGCGCCTGTACCACGCCCAGCGCCTGCAGCAGCGCCGCCAGTGCGTCGGCCTGGTCGGCGCTGGACACCGCACCGGCCCCGAGCTGGGTCGTGTCCAGCCAGTCGATCGCCAGTACCCGCCAGCGGGCGAGGTCGATCGCCGCACCGGCGCCGACCAGGGCCTGCCACCAACCCGGCGTCGCCTGATCATCCAGCGCGGTCACGTCGCGGTCGGCCGAGATGCCGCCTTGCACGATCACCGTGGGCGCTCCCGCCGCGCCACACCATGAATAGCGGACATCGACTTCGCGCTTGCCTTCGCCGTACTTCGGCGCCAGTACCAGCCTGTGCGTACCGCGCTGCGCGAACGGCTCCGGCGGCGCGGGCGACAGCCCGGGCATGCCGGCAAAGGCGGCCTGACGGTCTTCGGCGTGGCTGGTCTGGCTCTGCAGCGTCATGAAACCCTCTCCGGCAGGCATCGCCCCGCGAAATACCGGAAAGGTCGCCCTCGCGTCGGCAGCTGGCTGCTGCGGAACCGATGACGCCCATCTACCGGCAGGTGCGCCAGGCACCTCCGCAGGAGTTGGCACCGTGGCGGAGACATTCCGCAGGTTGCCCCGGCTTCAATGGGCCTGTCCCTCAGCCGGTCTCGATGAGTGGGCTGGATGGTGATCGTTCTGGCGCATGTTGTCAATAGACGTCTAAACATCTAAACGTATATATGTTCACACGACGTAAAAACTTGTCGACGCCAAGACGTGCGATGGGCGGTGCGCCAGGGTCGATGCATGCCTGCAGCGCCCCGCAGCCGGCCGCGAGCCGGGACAGGCAGGCGTCCGGACCGTGGCAGCGGGCACGCATTGGCCGTCGACGGCGATCCTGCTAACGTGACGGCCATGACTCCCCGCCCCGACCGCGCCGCCTTGCAGGCCAGCCTGCATCGCGACGGCTTTGCCTTCGTCACCGCCGACACCATGCGCCAGCTGCTGTCCATCAACGACATGGACGACTGGGGCCGATTCGCCGCCAGCTGGAACGACCTGGCACCCGACACCTACCTGGCGGCGCTCGGCCGGCACCGGCGCCGGCGGCATGCGGTGTTTGCCGCCGATGCGAGCGGCGAGATCCGCCGCGAACCGCACCAGCCGCATTACCAGAGCCTCGCCTACAACGCGCTGCAAGGCGATATCCGGCGCTGGTTCGAGCCGGTGCAGCCGGCCATCGCCGACGGGGCCAGCCTGCGCCACATCCTCGCCTTCAGCCGCGAACTGTTCGGCACGCTGGCACCGACCACCCGCCGCTGGCATATCGAAGTGCACCAGTTCCGCATCGAGGCGCGCGCCGACGAAGCGGGCGAGCCCACCCCGGAAGGCGTGCACCGCGACGGCGTCGACTATGTGTTGGTGCTGCTGATCGACCGCAGCAACATCGAGAGCGGCACCACCACCATCCACGCCCACGACGGCAGCCTGCTGGGCAGCTTCACGCTTACCCATGCACTGGATGCGGCCCTGGTCGACGATGCCCGGGTCTGTCACGGCGTCACCGCCGTGACGCCGCTTGATCCTGCCAGGCCCGCACACCGCGACGTGCTGGTGGTGACGTTCAAGGCGACGAGCTAGTCCGCGCCGCCGGCAACAACCACTTCCCCGCTGGTCCGGGTGGACACGTCCGCTTTCGCGACGGCGGCCAACATTCCCGTTACCTGCGATCACGTAAGATGCGTGCCTGATCCTTCGCCAGGCCATGTCATGTCCCTCGATTCATCACATCGCAGGGACTTCTCTGCCGATTCGCCGCCAGCCGATGCCCACGCCGAGCGATTGGGCGAACGACTGAAGTTCAGCGGCGACAACTCGTTCCATCGCGAATTGCGCCGCCGCGTCGATGCCGAATTCAGGCGCAGCGGTACCCGCCAGCGCGACAGCGCACAGATGTATCTGAAGACGGCGGTCATCCTCGCCACGTTCGCGCTGGCCTATGTCGCGCTGCTGTTGTTCGCCACCACCTGGTGGCAGGCGCTGCCACTGGCCCTCGTGCTGGGCATGGCGACCGCCGGGATCGGCTTCAACATCATGCACGACGGCGGCCATCAGGCGTATTCCGGGCACCGCTGGATCAACCGGCTGATGGCAATGACGCTGGACATGGTCGGCGGCAGTTCGTACATCTGGCAATGGAAGCACGCGCGCTTCCACCACACCTGGGTCAACGTCGCCGGCCACGACAGCGACATCGACCTTGGCGTACTGGGACGTCTGTCGCCGCAGCTGCCGCGACGAGCGTGGCATCGCTGGCAGCACCTCTACCTGTGGGTGCTGTACGGCGTCACCGCGATACGCTGGCATCTGTATGGCGATTTCCGCGACATGATCACCGGCACCGTCGGCGAGCGGCCGTTCGTGCGACCGCGCGGCTGGGACCTGGCCGTATTCGTAGCCGGCAAGCTGGCGTTCTTCACCCTCGCGTTCGGACTGCCGCTGGTCTTCCATTCGATCGGCCCGGTGCTGCTGTTCTACACCGTGACTGCAGCGGTCGCCGGCGTGCTGCTGGCGCTGGTGTTCCAGATGGCGCATGTGGTGGAAGAAGCGGCGTTTCCGGTAGCGGACGAAAGCGGCCTGCAGATCGACACGCCATGGGCGATCCACCAGCTGGAAACCACGGTGGATTTCGCCCGCGGCAATCGCGTACTCGGCTGGCTGATCGGCGGCCTGAACTTCCAGGTCGAGCACCACCTGTTTCCGCGCATCTCGCACGTGCACTACCCGCTGGTCGCCCGCGTGGTGGAAGCCGCCTGCCGCGAGTACGGCGTGACCTATCGCGAACACCGCACGTTCGCCGCCGGCATCGCCTCCCACTATCGCTGGCTGCGGCGACTGGGGCGGCCGGCAGCCATGGGCGGCCTGGTTCTCCCCGTGTTGACACCCGTGCCCACGCTGCCCGGTTGATCGTGCTGCAAGCCGAGCACGGCGGCTGCCGGCCGGGCGCTGCATGGCCGGCATTGCGATGATCTGACGCGGCTGCGACACTCCATCGCACGGCGCCGAGGCACGAACGCCGCCACAACCAAGATCCTCGGGGAGCCTGCGTCATGTCCATTGCCGCGAACGTCGTGATCGCCGTGATCGCCCTGCTGCACCTGTGGTTCCTGATCCTGGAAATGTTCCTGTGGACCCGACCCTCCGGCCGCCGTGCGTTCGGCACCACGGTGGAGTTCGCCGAGCAGTCGAAGGCGCTCGCCGCGAACCAGGGCCTCTACAACGGCTTCCTCGCCGCCGGACTGGTCTGGGGTCTCTGTCTCGGCGGCAGTGCCGGCTTCTACGTGAAAGTGTTCTTCCTCGGCTGCGTGCTGATCGCCGGCATCTTCGGCGGGCTTACAGCGAGCCGGAAGATTCTGTGGATCCAGGCGTTGCCGGCGGCCGTCGGGCTGGTACTCATCCACCTGGCCTGATCAGGCGTGCGCTCATGACGACTCCCTCGCGCGAAGCCGTCGGGCAACGCTTCGATCCCGCGCTTATGCAACGTGCCCGCGAACGCAGCTGGACCGCGCTGCACGGCATCCGCGAGCGCATGCGGCCCGGCATCAGCGAGGACGAGGCAAAGCGCGAGGCAGCCGAAGTATTCCGCGAGCTGGGTTGCGAGCGCCTGTGGCATCCGGTGCTGATCCGCATCGGCGCGAACACGGTGAAGACCTATCGCCAGCGCTCCGACCCGAACGTGCGACTGGGCGAGAACGACAGCTACTTCATCGACCTCGGACTGGTGTTCGACGGTCACGAAGGCGATGTCGGCGACACCTTCGTGGTAGGTCATGCGCCGGAGCGGCAGGCCTGCGCGGATGCGGCGCGTGCCCTGTTCGCCGACGTGGCCGACGCATGGCGTACGCAGGGACTGAGCGGTCGGGCGCTGTACGCATTTGCCGGTGAGCGTGCGGAGGCGATGGGTTGGCGGCTCAACCATGCGGTCAAGGGCCACCGGATCAGCGATTACCCGCATGCGATCCACCAGGGCGGGGATCTCGGCGAGCTGGACCAGATGCCGGCCAGCGGCCTGTGGATACTGGAAATCCAGATTGCACACCCGGACCAGCCGTTCGGCGCCTTCTACGAGGATCTGCTCGATCAGACGGCGACTGGCTGAATCCGCGCCCGGTCAGATTCTGACGCAGGACGTCGCTGTCGACCGACAGCACCGGCCTTTCCCGCGGGAATATGATGCGCGCTTGTTGCTCACGCTGGCGCGACGGGCCACGCACCCCGGGGATGCCCTTGGCATCACTCGTGCATGAGTTTTCGCCAGACGAATGGCGGCAGCCCCGGTTCGGGGGCGCCAATCCGGCCGTTCGACACTTCGGGCGAGGACGCGCACATGCTGGCAATGACTGGGGACTACCAGGCGACATCCGATCAACACGGCGCGACCGTGCGCAACTTCCTCGAGCATGCCCGCGCGATAGCGGCCGGCGAGGCGGAAGGCGACGTTTTCACCTGGTTCCTCGCCATCGAGTACCAGTGGGAAATGGAAACCGCCTGCACCTGGCTGGTCGAATCGCCGGCGAGCCGGCTTTCCCCCGGCGAGAAGGAAACCCTGCGCCACTTTCTCGAGTGCATGCCGGAAATCCGCGAGGCCATCATGGCCGGCCGGAAGGCGGCGGCACAGCGCGCCGATCGCTCGCTGCTGCCGGAGTGGACCGACTGGCTGGAACTGGCCGCGTTGCCGAGCTGGAATGATTTCACCGTGCGCACCGCCATCCTGCTGAGCCAGCTCGGCGAACCGGCCAGGAACGACGCCAACTACGGCGTCAGGGGCTAGTCGCAGGTACGTTCGAACGAGCGGATCCCTTCGCAACGCCCTCCCTCGGGTCACGGGCCCCGGGAACCGGGGCGTGCCACGCGCGGCATTCACCGTTGGGCCAGCTATAATGGACGGCTTGCGCCGCCGGTCCGTTGTCGTGCCGGCCCATCACTCCGAATGGAACTGCATCGTGGCCCGCCAGAAACCCCTGAAGCTCTACCGCAACATCGGCATCATCGCGCACATCGACGCCGGCAAGACCACCACCACCGAGCGCGTGCTCTATTACACGGGTCGCAAGCACCAGATCATCGACGTGCACGACACGAAAGATGGCAAGGGCTCCACCACCACCGACTACATGGAGCAGGAGCGCAAGCGCGGCATCACGATCCAGTCGGCAGCCGTGACGGCCGAATGGAAGGGACACCAGATCAACGTGATCGACACCCCGGGACACGTGGACTTCACCATCGAGGTGAACCGTTCGCTGCGCGTGCTCGACGGCGCCGTGGTGGTGTTCGACGGCGTCGCCGGCGTGGAGCCGCAGACCGAGACCAACTGGCGCCTGGCCGACCAG
>Ga0134128_10004634_pt1 | contig 16798 bp, 12 predicted proteins | sample KB31754_FD_96462 | JGI IMG/M metagenome (GOLD analysis project Ga0134128, IMG submission 96462) | Terrestrial soil microbial communities with excess Nitrogen fertilizer from Kellogg Biological Station, Michigan, USA - KB3-175-4 | ecosystem: Environmental > Terrestrial > Soil > Unclassified ...
AACATGGCGCACGTCGCCCTGTTTTTTGACTCCCCCTGCGTCGCGCATATCAACGTAAACTGGCTCTCGCCGGTGAAGGTGCGCCAGACACTGATTGGCGGCAGCAAGAAGATGATCGTCTACGACGACATGGAGCCGACGGAGAAGCTCAAAGTCTACGACAAGGGAATCACCATCAACGAATCCCCGGAGAAAGAACGTCAGCTACGGATCGGCTACCGCGCCGGCGACATGTGGGCGCCGCATATCCCCACCACAGAGGCGCTTCAGACCGAGGTCGAGCATTTCGTTGCCTGTGTGCGCGACGGCGCCAAACCCCTGTGCGACGGTCGCTCTGGCGTGAGAATCATACAACTACTCGAAGCCGCGTCGCAATCGGCGGCACAACTTGGCAGACCGGTGACGCTAAAGCCGTCGGCGCCCGCGAGGCCGCGCGTCAGAGCGCTAGCTTGACGCCAGACGACCGGATAAGCCCGCAACGGCGCCCGAAATGACCAGGGTTCAGCGCTCTATTCTACTATCCGCCGCGGAGCGCTATGCGAGCGTCGCGCTGTTCTTCGTGTCGACGGCGATCCTGGCGCGTCTGCTGTCGCCGCGCGAATTCGGGATTTATGCCGTGGTCAACGCGATCACGATGGTCATCTCTGTCTCCGCGCAAGAATTTGGCGGGGCCAATTACCTGATCCAAAAGGAAACTCTGTCTGAGAACAACGTGCGCACCGCGTTCACGGTCACGTTCTCATTGTCGCTCGTCTTCGCCATTCTGCTCTGGCAGCTTGGCGAATTGTTTGGCGGCTTGTACGATATAGCGGGCGTGGCGGCCGGGGTAAAGATAGCGGCGCTTGGCTTCCTGCTGTCTCCGTTCTCCGCAACCCTGATCGCGCTGCGCCGGCGCAAGCTTGACTTCGGCGTCATCGCCGTCAGCAATCTCATAAGCAACCTCGCCAACGTCACGGTGTCGATTGCGCTGGCGTCGCGCGGCTACAGCTATTTCGGGCCGCTCTGGGGCCAGTTCGCGGGCGTTGCGGCGCAAGGCGCGTGCCTGGCGGCCTGGCGTCAGGATTTTCGTATCTTTCTTCCTTCGTTCGTGGGGCATCGAGAGGTCGTCCACTTCGGTCTCTATTCGTTCGGCGTGGCGCTCATCAATCTGGCCTATGGCGCCGCGCCGCAATTGCTGCTGGCGCGGGTGCTTGATTTCGGCGCCGTGGGGCTTTACAGCCGGGCGGTCACCTTGAGCCAGGCGTTCGACAGACTGGTGATTCAGGCGGTCAATCCTGTCATCATGCCGGCGATCATGTCGCAGACCCGGGCCGGCGAAAACCTCAAACCTATCTATTTGCGCGCTGTATCACTGCTGGCATCGCTGCAATGGCCGTTCCTGCTGCTGATCGCGGTGCTGGCCGAGCCGATCGTCGACCTGTGGCTAGGCCCTGGGTGGGGCGGTGTTGCGCCGTTGGTCAGGCTCTATTGCGTCGCCTCGCTGTCGCTGGTTGGGGCGTCGCTTACCTATCCGGTGCTGGTGGCGGCGGGCGGCGTTCGAGACGCGCTGGTTTCGTCGCTGATCTCGTTGCCGCCCTCGCTGGGCGTACTGGCTGTCGCCTCCTACTTCGGGGTCGAGGCCGTCGCCGCCTCGGCGCTGCTGACCCTTCCGCTGCAAGCCACCGTCGCCACCTATTTCATCGCCCGCCGGTTGCATTTCGGCGTGCGCGACTTGCTTGTCGCCGTGCGCGCGAGCGCGGTGGCGGCGCTGGGCAGCACACTGGCCGCTGCGCTCGGCGAGACGGCCGCCCAAGCGGCCGGCCTAGGCGCGGCGGGCGCTATCCTGGCGGGAGGGCTGATGGCCGGAATCGCGTGGCTTGCGGGGCTTGCCGCGCTGGAGCATCCTTTGCTGGCGTCGATGAAGCAGGCGGCCATGGGATTGGGACGAGCCGTCCACCGCGGCGGCGCGGGGCGCCTCGCGCGCCATCGCTGATTGCAAACAGGCGCTTCGCGCGCAAGGAGAGGCGTTTATGCCAATTGCCGACAATGTCACGCTCGGACGCGACGTGAAGATTTTTCAACCTGACCTCGTCAATCTCTATGGTTGTTCGATAGGAGACGAGTCGCGGATCGGGCCGTTCGTCGAGGTGCAGGCCGGCGTCACGATCGGCGCGCGCTGCAAGATCTCCTCGCACAGCTTCATCTGCGAAGGGGTGACGATCGAGGATGAGGCGTTCATCGGCCACGGCGTCATGTTCACCAACGATAAGTATCCGCGCTCCACCACCGAAGACGGGCGACTGCAAGGGGGGGGCGACTGGGAGGTCTTTCCAACCCGCGTCGGACGGCGCGCCTCGATCGGATCGAACGCGACAATCTTATGCGGCATCAGCATCGGAGAGGGCGCGGTCGTGGGGGCGGGCGCCGTCGTCACCAGAGACGTTCCGGCGGGCGCGGTCGTTGCCGGCGCGCCGGCGCGCGCGCTGCCGATAAGACGAGAAAATAGTTAATCGATTAAAAAATCTTGGAGTGCGATTTTGTGGTTGATTTAATATTTATTTTTAGTCAGAATTGCCCTTGCGGCGACGGCAGGCTACAGACGCGGGCGGGAGTGGTTTCGTGGTTCCGTTTCTGGATTTGAAAGCACAATATTCCGAGATTCACGTTCAAATTGAGTCTGCAATTAAAAGGGTTCTGCAAAGCGCCCAATTTATTCAAGGTCCCGAGGTTTCGGCCTTTGAAGAGCGCTTTGCCGCCTATTGCGAGACGAGTCACTGCGTGGCGGTCAACAGCGGCACCTCGGCGCTGCATCTGGCGTTGCTGGCGGCTGGCGTCGGGCCAGGCGACGAGGTGATTACGGTATCGATGACTTTCGTCGCCACCACCGCTGCGGTTCTCTATGTCGGCGCGCGTCCGGTCTACGTTGACGTCGACCCTGTCAGTTGGACAATGGACCCCGCGAAAGTCGCGGCCGCCATCACACCGCACACCAAGGCAATCCTGCCCGTGCATCTGCATGGGCTGATGGCGGACATGGACCCGATCATAGAGATCGCCCGCCGAAACGGTTTGGCGGTGATCGAGGACGCCGCGCAGGCGCATGGCGCGGAATACAAGAATCGTCGGGCAGGTTCGGTTGGCGACATCGGTTGCTTCAGCTTCTATCCTGGCAAGAACCTCGGAGCTTACGGCGAGGGCGGCGCCGCCGTGACCTCGAACCCGGAGCTTGCGCGCAGAATGGCGATGCTGCGCGACTGGGGGCAGGAGGCCCGCTACCACCACGTCCTGGCGGGCTACAACTATCGCATGGATGGCGTTCAGGGCGCCGTTCTCAACGTGAAGATGAACTACATCGAAGACTGGACGGAGAAGCGCCGTGCGGCGGCGGCGCGCTATGATGCGCTGCTCGCGAATACATCGCTGCTGCGCCCCTCGGCGCCCGAACAGTCCAAGCACGTCTATCACGTCTACGCCGTTGGCCACCCGAGGCGCGACGAGGCGATCAAAATGCTGCAGGCGGCGGGCGTCGGCGTCGGCATTCACTACCCCGTGCCCGTGCATCTGCAACAGGCCTACGCCAGCGCGGGCGGCAACGCGGGCGATCTTCCCGTAACAGAGGCGCTCGCCATCCGCTTCCTGTCGCTGCCGATCTACCCGGAACTGACGGCGGAGCAAGCCGCGATCGTCATCGACGAGCTCAACAAGACATTGTTCGAAGGGGCTGCCTGACTTTCACGCGTCCGACACGATTCCGGATTGAACATGGGAGCTCAACATGGCTGATCTAAAGGGAAAGCGTGTACTCGTCACTGGCGGCGCCGGCTTCATCGGCTCTCACATCGTCGATCAACTCTGCGACGAAGGCTGCATTGAGATCGTCGCGCTCGACAACATGGTGCGCGGCCGTCCGGGAAATCTGACTCGGGCGGTGGCGCGCGGCCCGGTGCGGCTTGTCAAGGGTGACATCCGCGACAGAGATCTCTTAGAGTCGCTCGTGGCGGTGTCCGATATCGTCTATCATCAAGCCGCGCTGCGTATCACCCATTGCGCGGCCGAGCCGCGCGCGGCCATGGAAGTAATGGTTCGGTCTACCTTCGATTTGCTGGAAATGTGCGTCAAACACGATGTGGAGAAGGTTGTCGCCGCCTCGTCGGCGTCGGTCTACGGTCTCGCCGAGGAGTTTCCGACCACCGAACGGCAGAACCCCTACAATAATCGTACGCTATACGGCGCCGCGAAGGCCTTTAACGAGGGCCTGCTGCGCTCCTTCAACGATATGTATGGCCTTGACTACGTCGCGTTCCGCTATTTCAACGTTTATGGCGAGCGCATGGACATTCACGGCCGCTATACCGAAGTGCTGATCCGCTGGATGGAGCGGCTCGAGGCCGGCCTTGCGCCGATCATTTTCGGCGACGGGCAGCAGACAATGGATTTCGTGCATGTGCGCGACGTTGCGCGGGCCAACATCCTGGGCGCCAAGTCGAACGCGACCGACGAAGTGATGAACATCGCCAGCGGAACCGAAACGAGCCTTTTGGACCTCGCGCAGGCGTTGGCGAGCGTCATGGGCCAACGAGGCGTCTCGCCTGAATTCGGGCCGGAGCGCTCGGTCAATCCCGTGCCGCGCCGCCTCGCCTCGACCGGCAAGGCCGAGCGCCTGCTCGGCTTCCGCGCCAGCATGTCGCTGGAAAAGGGGCTTGCGCAGCTCGTCAAATGGTGGCGGGCCGAGCGAGACGCGATGGACGTCAAGCTGCGGCCGGTGGTCGCCCTGTCATGATCCCGATTGCGCTGCCGATGCTCGGCGAAGACGAGGCGGACGCGGCGCGCGCCGCCGTTCTCTCGGGTTGGGTCTCGCAAGGTCCGGAGGTGGCCGCCTTCGAGCGCGAGTTCGCCGCGCGCGTCGGCGCGGCGCACGCCTGCGCGGTGTCGAACTGCACGACCGCGCTGCACCTCGCGCTCACAGCGTTGGAGATCGGGCCGGGCGACGAAGTCATCACGGTCAGCCACTCGTTCATCGCGACGGCCAATTGCATCCGCTATTGCGGGGCGACGCCGGTGTTTGTCGATATTGAGGCCGACACCTACAACATCGATCTGGAGCAGGCGGCTGCGGCGATAACTGCGCGCACGCGCGCCATCATCGTCGTCCATCAGATGGGTATGCCCTGCGATCTGCCGTTCCTGGCGGCGCTGGCGAAGCGCCACGGGATCGCGCTCGTCGAAGACGCCGCCTGCGCGGCGGGCAGCCGGATTCGCGTCGGCGGCGAGTGGGAACCGGTCGGGCGGCCGCGCGGCGACGTGGCCTGCTTCTCATTCCATCCGCGAAAGGTCATCACGACCGGCGAGGGCGGCATGCTCGTCACCGCCGATCCCCGGCTCGACCGCAAATTTCGTCTTCTGCGCCAGCACGGCATGAACGTGTCCGACGCCGTCCGTCACGCGGCGCCACAGGTGATCTTTGAGCAATACTCCGAGGTCGGTTTCAACTACCGCATGACCGACATTCAGGCTGCCGTGGGACGCGGGCAACTTCGGCGTTTGCCGGATCTGGTGGCGCAACGGCGCGTGTTGGCGGCGCGCTACCGCGAGCTGCTCCACGATATTCCCGGACTGCGCCTGCCGGTCGAGCCGGAATGGGCGCACTCCAACTGGCAAAGTTACTGTGTGCGCCTGCCGGACTGGGCGGACCAGCGCAAGGTCATGCAAAGGCTGCTCGACCAGGGCGTGGCGACGCGTCGCGGAATCATGTGCGCGCACCGCGAAGCGCCCTACACGGCCGGGCGGCTCCGTCACGATTTGCAGCGCTCCGAACAAGCTCAAGATCGCGCGATCCTGCTTCCGATTTATGCGCAGATGGGAGAGGCGGACCAGGCCCGGGTCGCGAGCCTGTTGCGCGCGGAACTGGGTTGACGAGACGCCGTAGGGCGGGTTGTTCATGGAGTCACGCCACTACCGCACAATCTGGAAATCAGGGCGCTCGGGCGGGAACAGAGAAAACAACGGCGACGTTCGCGTCCATTGCGGCGTGCGATTCAATTTGGCGTAGTCCCGGCGACGGGCGAGCCTTGCACGAGGCGCGGGTCAAGCATCGGCGGTTGACGACGCTCGGTTAAGTTGGTTGGCCTTTCGATCTCGCATCAACCGACGAAGCGCCGCGTTAGCGAGCGCCAGTCGAGGAGGAGTAGACCTCCGCGATCTTCGCGCGCGCGTTCCAGTCTTCAGAGGCCGCCGTTCCCGTCCATTGCCGATATTTCCGCGCCAGTTTGTAGCGAAAAAGGCGCAGGGCGCTGCGCCGCGCATCGGCTCCAGCGACGCCCGCAGCGTCAGGACCCTCCAGCGCTCGCAGATAGAAGGTCTCGACGATTTCGGCGGCGTGTGTCAGGCTGAAGCGTTGTTCGACGAGCGAGCGACTGAAGCGTCCAAGTTCGGACCGGCGGGCGGGAGAGGCGACAAGGCTCGACAGGGCCCGTTGCAACGCAGGCGCGCCTGAACCTAGCGAGCCGGGCCCGAGCCCGAACCAGCCCTGTTCCAGGAAGAGGGGCGCGCTCTCCGGCGTCAGCGTTTCGCTGAAACCGTCTTCTCCAACGACGACCAGGGGCTTTGCAAAGGCCATGCTGCGCAGTGCCGAGCCGCCTTGCCCGATCATCACGTCGGTGGCGGCATAAGCGGCCCTGGGATCCGACATTTCCCCGACTAACACAACGACGTTCCGGCCGAGCCGCGCGTTGACCAAATCGGCCCGCGCCTGCACCTGGGCGCGCGCGGGTCCGTCGCCGACGATGACGAGGCGCACCTTTTCGCCCGACTGCGCCTGGCCGCTCACCGCGTCGCACGCCGCAAGCAGGCCCTCGAGCTTTAGATCGAAAGCCAGCCGACAAATGACGCCGATCAGCACCTCGTCGGAGTCGACGCTGATCCGGGAGCGGAAATCGCCACTATCGCAAGTGGGCAGGTCGGATTGCGTATCGACGGGCGGTTCGAGAAGACAGACCCGACGGTATCCGCTTGCAATCGCGGCGCCTCGGATCGCTTCGGTGGCGACGGTGAGCGGAAGGCCGCGCGGCAAAAAGTCGGGCGTCGACATTGACATGATCGTTCCCACAGCCACCCCGCGGCCGGCCAACCACACGCCCAGACAAGCGTCAAACATCGGCGGCCACTCAAAGCCATGCACGACCTGGAAGCCCCGCTTTCGAATGAGGCGCGCGATCAGCCGCGCGACTTGCAAAGATGGGCGGGAACGAGGCGCAGGAAGCGGAATATGTTCAAGCCCCATGGCCTCGGCTCTGGACACGAGCGCGCCGGAGTCGAGCAGCGTGACGACTTCATGTCCACGCGCCTGCAAGGCGGCCGCGATCTGGATCGCGTTCAATTGCGAACCGCCCAGTTCCGCGGAGTGCGGATAGACCAACGCTTTCATCCGGCGCCGCCCCATTTCCCTCGTGGCTGCATCTCGCCGCGCGCTTGACGTCCCTTAGGGCGGCGGCGAGCGTGCGCATTCATTCATTGTTTTTATATTAATTGCTAGATTAAATCTTGTCGACCATATAATAATGCGAGAGAAAATCCGACGATAGCGACCTGGGGCCGCGAGGCGAGAAGGCACAAGAGAGGAGGGCGGCTTAAGATGCGGAAAATATTAAATAATTCAAACACTAAGTTGCGTGCGCTGGTGGCGATTGCGAGTTACGGGGCATCCAACGACGGCTACCTCCAAAGGGTTATCCAAGAATATCGAGAGATGTCATTTTTTGTCGACATCGTCATTCTCTCAAACGTCGACAAATCGCCGGCGGCGGGCGTTGAATGCCGTGTTGGGCTGCCGACCAAGAATCCCTGGTCGCTGCCTTTCGCGCACAAGAAATTATTCGCCGAGCGCTGCGCCGACTATGACCTCTTCATCTATTCCGAAGACGACATCCTCGTCACCGAGCGCAATCTGCGCGCCTGGCTCGCCGTCAACGCCCATTTGAACGAGGATGAGATTCCCGGTTTCCTTAGAGTCGAATACGCCCTCGACGGCAAGCGCAGCTTTCCCGACGCGCATGGTTGTTTCCATTGGGACCCGGCGTCGGCGCGACGTCGCGGACCTTTCGCGCTGGCGCATTTCACCAACGAACATGCCGCCTGCTATGTTCTCGATAGCTCGCAGTTGCAATGTGCGCTGCGCTCCGGCGGATTCGTCGTTCCGCCGCACGAAGAGAAATACGACATGCTCTGTACGGCGGCGACGGACGTGTACACCCAATGTGGAATGACAAAACTCGTTCCAATCTCTTGCCTCGACGACTTCACTGTCCATCATATGTCCAACCGCTACGCCGGCAAGATGGGCGTTTCGGACGAGGACTTCGTAGCCCAGACGCAGGCGCTGCTTCAAATTGAGGCCGGCTTGCGCCTCTCCTGCTCCCTGCTGCCGACCGAGACTCGCCTGTGGCGCGCCGCCTATTCCAAGGACTATTACGAGCCCGTGCAGCAGGAGGTCACGAACCTCATTCCCGACCAGGTACGCTCGGTTCTGTCGATCGGATGCGGCATAGGGAGGACAGAGGCCTTTCTATCGGCGAACGGCCGGCGCGTGAGCGCCATCCCCCTTGATGGCGTGATCTCGACGAGACTGGTCGCTCGCGGAATCGAACTCTTGGGTGGCGATCTGGAAAGTCTCCAACCGGCGCAGACGACGACTTTCGATTGCGTGCTTTGCCTCAACATCTTGCATCTGGTCGCCAACCCCGTGCAGTGGCTGGCGCTCGCCCGACGCTTAATGCACCGGCAGTCCGTCCTGATTATCCAGGCGCCGAACATGGCGTCGCTGCCCACCCTCTATCGCTATCTGAAGGAGCCGCAACGCATGGCGCCGCCACATGACTACTCAGTCACGGGTTCTCATTTCAGCTCTGTGAAAACGGTGACAGACTGGTGCGAGAGGGCGGGGCTTGATGTTTCAAACCTTCGCAGCGTCGCTTCCGACTGGAAGGGCCTGCACGCCGCCTTGGCGACGGTGGGAGAAAATCTGCCCGGCGCATTCGGCCATTTGTTTGCTCCTTCCGTCGTATTCGCCGTGCATCTTGCACACGCTTGCCGGGACCGGGCGGCCTGATGGGAGGCGCGCATGTGTGGCTACCGACTTCTGATCGCGTCGGTCCTGGCCGGCCTCGTCTTGATAGCGCCGACGTCTCGCGGAGCCAAAGTCGATGTGTCGGCAAGCGACGGCTTTGATCCGGCGTTCGCCGACAAGCCTCAGCACCGCGACCTTCTGGCGTCTTTTGCGGTTCGGCCGCCATGGCGGGTCGCAGGGGTGGACTACGCGGTCGGCCGGCCGCAAGGGATCAAGCTGAAGAAGCCGGACTTGGGCAACCTCCCCGCCGGCGTCGAACTGCGGACGGACTCGATCCACGTGCTCGGCCGCGACGTGAGGCTCGACGGGTTCGATCTCAGCGGCCTCACCGTGATGATCGAGGATTCAGCCGCGGGCGTCGTCAAAATCTCCAATTGCGAGGCCGAGAACGGCGTTGTCATCAGAAGCACCGTCGACGCCAAGGCTCATCTCGTAGTCGACCGCTGCACCCTGGACGGCGGCGGTATGAGGGCGGATCCGAACTATCAGACGATCAAGGTTTGGTGCCCGCTCACCGTGCTTCATACCTGGATCAAGAATAGCCCGGGCGGAATTCAGAGCGGAGCTGCACTCGTCGCGAAATACAACCTTCTGGAAGGGTTTGCGTGGTCGCCCGGCGCTCACGCCAATGCGATCTACGTTCGGGGAACCCATGCGCGCGGCGATCAAACCCGCATCGCCTACAACGTCGTCTATTCGCAATCGACTCGCAACGCGCAGGGATTTCCGGTCGGCATCGGAGCGGCGATCGCCTTTTTCGGCGACGGAGGCGACTTCTACGACAGTGTTGTTTCTCACAACGTGCTCGTTTCCGCGCTTCCGGGCGCCGCATCGTATCTCATCGGGTTTTATGTCGAGGCCGGTGCAAGCGCGACCGGCGGCGTGATCGCGGACAATTATTTTGCCTCCGCTAACGGCTTCAGCCGGAGAAACAGCGGCGCGTTCGGCCTCATCTATCCCGGTTCGCACGGACGCGTTGAAGCGAGGGTGACGTCGAATGTCGACATGAACGCACCCGGCCGCCCGCGCGCTCGCGACACCGTCTTCGACAGGGGGCGAAGCCGGCGCTAGGGGGGCCGGGCGCCCATCGTCGGCGACGGCGGCGTCGCGCACCGTTTCCTCGCGCGCCGATCTGCGACGCGCTTCAGCGCGGAAGCGCTTCGGCGTGTCGCCCGAACGCGACAGCCATTGTCGGAGCGGTTTTGGTCACGCCCCGTTGCTGGCGGCCGGCGCGATCCCGGATCGTCGCTTTCACGCCCTGCATGAGCCCCCAGAAGATCCACATGAAATTCCAGAAATGGACGGTCAGCCCGATGAACATGAAAAGGAGCAGCATGACCGTGCACCCGCGGCTCATCCGGATCAGGAAATCACCGTCGGCGTCGGGCTTGGCGCCCTGCTTCAGCGGCCATACGGCGGTCAGATTCGTGAGGAAGAGAAATACGATCATCGGAACGCCGAAACGCAGCGCATACACCAACCAGACGCAATCGACCGAGGCGTCGAGAATGCTGTCGTTCAATTTCGAGAAGTCGAAGCCGACGAACGGAGACTGCGCGATCCAATCGATCGCATGATTCCAGATCAGGTAGCGAAAATAGGCGCTTTGGGGATCCCAGGTCAGGTGTGTCAGCACCCATCCGAGCGGCGCATTCGCGACCACCATCACCGCCGCCATCAGCGAGGCCAACGCGGCCCAGAACAGACCCCAGCGCCAGGGGAAAGTGCGCAGCAACCTGTCGTAGAAGAACGCGGCCACGCCCATGCCCCAAGCCATCACGGACGCCGACGACAAAGTGAGATAGCACCCGACCAGGCCCGCAAGTATGTACGGAATGCGTCGCATTGGGCTTTCGTTGGAAAAGCAGAACAAGGTCGAGACCACGGCGAAGAAGGCGCCGAGCAGGATGGGATGATCGAGCGAGGCCGTCGCACGGATGACGCCGAGCCGATAATTGGCCCCCGCAGGGGTCACATGCATCAGCGAGGCCGCCGTATTTTCAATGATCCACTGTCCGGTAACGCGGTCGGCAAGCGCAAACAACAGCAGCACCACCGTGACGATCCGCAATACGTGGAGGAGTTCGCGCAGCGTCGGCGTCCCGGCGAAAAATGCGCGGCCTATAAGATAGGCGCCGAGGTATTCCAGCGCTTCGCCGCCGGCCGCGGTAAGCAGCGCTGCGGGGCCTTTGACCGAGACGGAGGCGATGACGATCCATCCCGCCGTCGCCAGCGCAAATGCGTCAGGCCAGCGGAAGCGGGCGCCGCCGCGGGTCAGCGTCATCAACGCCGGTGCGAGGAGAAGGATCACACAAATGCGCCCCGGCGTGAGATTCACGCCCACCTGCAGGCTGAGTTCGCGCGTCGGCAGCAGCGCAGGGATCAGGCACAGCCATGCGACGAGCGCATAAGCGCGTCCTTCGGCGGGCTTGAGCGACGCATCCGCCGTGTGGCGAGTCCGCGACCGTACAGCGACTTCGGCGAAATCTGTCAAACCTGACGCCTCACGCGTAGAAGACATAATGGACCGATTAAAAAATAAATGCCGACCCGGCCGCGCCAGCGGATTTAACCGGCGCCGCCGATTTTGCGCAGTTCGACCACGAACGATTGGCTGAACTTGGGAGCCATCCGACAGAGCGCCCTGTTGATCCAAAGCAACATCGTCTTGCTTGCGGGCATGGCCGCCGCGCCGTAATCGTAATCCGAGTAATGCAACCGATCGACGCGGAAGCCCCAACGGGTCACTAATTGTTCAAGGGTTCTGGGCGTGAAGTAACACGTATGCTCTTCGTTGAGCGGGGGTTCGTTGGTGCCGCGCGCCAAGCAGCGCAGCAATCGGCTGAAGGAGAACGTATTGGGCGTTGAAAGAACCAAAACTCCATCATCTCTAAGATTTTGATAAGCGCAACGCAGAAACGCTCCAGGATTGGATAAATGCTCGATTAATTCGCCTGCGAAAATGACGTCGTAATTGCTTCCGTCTGTATACCCTTCAGCGTTGCCAACCTCAACCTCGAAGCCCATTCGCCGAGCCCGATCGACATCTTCCTCAAGAATGTCGATGCCTTTGACATAAGCCGCCTTGCGTCTGAAATCCTCGAGATAGAAAGTGCCGATCGTTCGCCTGGCTTCAAGATCGTGGCCTATGCAGCCGATATCAAGGAGGCGCTTGCCGCCCAACAGGGGAAGAACGACGTCGCGGATGTTTTCTATGTGGCCGGCCTGCAATATCCCGTCTCCCCATTCGAACGTTCGCGGCGCGATGCGCTAGGCGGGCCGCATCGATCAGGGGGCGGCGCCGCGTTCCGTCAACTATTTAATGCTAGCATGATTTTCTTGAATGTAAATATTATACGGGGTATTCAATAGGCTCCGATGGCGGTTTGAGGAGCCCTTGAAGACGGGGTGGGAGTGGCGCATGCTCAACCTGCTTCTGGTGGCGCCCACATGCGACGGCGACGACGTGGGCGAAGCCTGGGTAGCGTACCAATGGGCGAAGCGGCTGTCCGCGCGCCATCGGCTGACGCTGCTCACTTATCACAAGCAGGGACGTATTCCCGTTAGCGCGCAATTGCCCGGCGTCGAAGTTGTCGAGTGGGTCGAGCCCAGGCTCTTTGCTGGCATGGAGCGGCTCAACAGCTTGCTCAAGCCGGGTTACGTGCCCTTTTTCCTGCACGCCCGCGTGTGGATTCGCCACGCTCTGGCGCAGGGCCGAAAGTTCGATCTCGCCCACCAGTGCGTCCCGGTGGCGATGCGCTATCCTTCGCCGCTGGCGGGGTCGGGGCTACCCTATTTGATCGGCCCGGTTGGCGGCAGTCTCGACGCGCCCGCGGCTTTCAACGGAGTGACGGACACCGCGCCCTGGTATGTCGGATTGCGTCGGCTTGATCGATGGCGCATGCGGCTCGATCCGCTCTTGCGCCGCACGTATGAGGACGCCGACTGCGTCGTCGGGATCGCACCCTATGTTGAGGAATTCCTGGCCGGCCTGTCGCTTCGCAGGTTGGAGTTTCTCAGCGAGACCGGCGTCGAAGCCTTGCCTGAGGACGTCGACCGCTCGGAACGCAATGGCCCGCTTCGGCTTTTGTTCGTCGGCCGGATCATCAAGACCAAGGGCGTCAGGGAGGCCATAGGGGCGCTGCGCCACTTGCGCGAGGCGCCGGTGCGTCTCGACATTGTCGGCGACGGCTTCGATCGCGCGACATGCGAGGAACTCGCCGCCGAAATCGGCGTGGCGGACAAGGTGGTCTTCCACGGTCACAAGGCGCGCGGCGAAGTGGACGCATTCTACCGAGCGGCGGACGTCTTCGTTTTTCCCAGCTATCGAGAACCTGGCGGCAACGCGCCGTTTGAGGCCATGGCCTGGGGACTGCCGCTGATCGTGGCCAATCGGGGCGGCCCGGCCGCCGCCGTCGACGAAACAAGCGGCGTGCTGATCGAACCGCGCAACCCGCAACAGATGGAGCGCGAAATCGCTGAGGCGATTGAGCGGCTCCTGGTTGACCGCTCGTTGCGGCTGGCGCTCGGAGCCGGCGCCCTCCGACGCGTCGCCCGCATCGGGCTGTGGGATCAGAAGATCCGGCGGATGGAGGGGCTCTACGAAGACGTCTTGCGCGCGCGCGGGCCTGCGCGCCTGCCTGCGGCCGCAAAGGCCGCGCGGCGCGAGAATGAACCCGTCGGACGCCCGTCGCGGGGTGAGCCATGACGGCTTCGCCAGATATTTCCATCGTTATCGTGAACTGGAATACGGTCGGCCTCCTGCGCGACTGTTTGCGCTCGATATATGCGACGACGCGCGATCTTGCTTTCGAGGTCATCGTCGTCGACAACGCCTCCAGCGACGGCTCGGTCGAGATGGTGCGCCGAGAATTCAGCGGCGCTATCCTGATCGCGAACGACGCCAATCTTGGCTTCGCCCCGGCCAACAACCAAGGCATCGCGGTCGCCTCTGGTCGCCATATCCTGCTGCTCAATAGTGACACCGTCGTTCTCGAAGGGGCGCTGCAGCGAACGCTCGCATTCGCTGATGCGCATCCCGAGGCCGCCGTGGTCGGCTGCCGCGTCCTCAATCCCGACCGCAGTCTGCAGAACAGTTGCTTCATGTTCCCATCGCTTCTCAACTGGTTTCTGTTCGCAACCTATCTCGACCGCATCTTTCCGCGCAGCCGCTTCTTCGGTCGCGAGCAAATGACCTGGTGGATGCGCGACGATGTGCGCGAGGTCGAGGTCGTCACAGGTTGCTTCATGCTGGTCAGGCGCGAGGCCATCGACGAGGTTGGCGTCATGGATCCCGGCTTCTTCATGTATGTGGAAGAGACCGACTGGTGCTACCGGTTCCATCGCGCCGGATGGAAATGTCTGTTCACGCCCGACGGCGAAATCGTTCATATCGGCGGCGGCAGCGCGCCGAAACTCAGCGCGCGCAGGGCGGCGATCGGCAACGCGTCCTTCATGCGCTTCATGAGGAAGCACTGGTCGCGGCCCGCTACCTTCGCCGGACGGCTCCTCCTCGCGAGCTTTTACGCAATCCGGCTCGCGATCCTTATGCCGAAGCGGCTTGTAGGCCTGAGCGTGCAGGAGTCCCGGCGATTCGAAAATCATTGGGCGGGGCTCAAGGATATTATCGCTTTCGGCCGATATCGCGATTTTCCGAAGCCATAGCGCTAAATCCACCCGACAAGGGTGGGTGCGGGTCGCCGGGTTCGCTACGCGTGGATATTGCGACCCGCCTCGCTGCGGCATTTTCTTCGTCTCGTCATTCCGTCGCGGCCTGGCGGTAACGGAAACCGTCCCTCAGCCAGTATGACTCGACGCCCGCTCGCGCTGGCGCGCCGATTGCGGGGCGGTCTCTAATTCCCGGACAATCTGAGCTTTGGCGGTCCACCCCGAAAAGGTCGTTTGCCGAGTCAGACGGCCGCGCTTTCGCCAAAGATTAACGAAGCGCCGCATTGACGACCGCAGTCGCAATTTAAACCAGATGCATTTATCTATGGTTTATTATAAAATATAGAATCGATTGCGGGTATTTTGATTTTTCAGCAACTGTTATTGAAAGCAAAATAATCATTTTAGCCAGCAATTCCGAGGCAAAAGATAGTTTATACGAAAATCTAAGTAAGAAATTTAGTGAAAATTTACGAAAGTGAGCAGAACTAGTGCCACACAAAAGCCTGACCTGTTAGAAATACAGCTGCGGAATTCGCAAGTGCGAATCATTTGATTTGGCGACCGGCGACTGGGGGTGGGCGATGCTGAAAGTGTCAGCGGTCGTAGCATGCCGAAAAGCGCCGCCGGTCTGGCATGGAGGGCGGACATGGCGGTGGTTGGAAGCGCGACGGGAGCCAGTGGGGCCCCAAACTTAGCAGGAGGATCGTCCGCTATCGCCGCCGAACTCCCCAACCTGCTCTCCGGCTACGCCTCGCGGCCGAATTGGCAGGTGGCGGGCGTTGATTACGGCGTGGGCGTCGATCCCAACCTCGCACTGGTCAAGCCGACGGCGAACAATCTTCCGGCAGGCGCAAGCCTGAACAACAACGCCATCTATGTCGATGGTTCCAACGTCACGCTTTCCGGCTACGATCTGACTGGCATGACCGTTATGGTCAATGATGACGCGTCCGGTACCGTGACCGTGGAGAATTGCGGAGCGACGAGCGGCGTCAACATCCGCAGCACCGTCAACGCCACCGCGAATCTGGTGGTCCAGAATTGCACGCTGGACGGCGGCTACGGGGCCGCCGACCAGGACTTCCAACTCATCAAGGTCTGGTGCCCCCTCACGGTCCTCTATTCGGTCATCAAGGATGCGCCGGGCGGGATTTATGAGGGCGGGAACTCGCTGACCGTCGAATATAACCTGCTGCAGGGCTTCGGCGAATATGAAGTCAACCACGCCAACGCCATCTACGTTGCCGGCAGCAACGATACGAGCATGACGAGCACGATCGAGTACAATACGCTCTACTCGGAGACCACGCGCTCTTCCTCCTTCCCTGTTACAGGTCTGGGCGCGGCGATTGCTTTCTTCGACGACGGCGGCAATTTCTACCACAGCACCGTGTCGAACAATACTGTAGTATCCGCAATGGCCGATGCGGCATCGTATCTCATCGGCTACTACGTCGGTCCTGGACATTCCGCGACGGGTGGCGTCGTCTCGAACAATTATGTAGCTTCCGTCAACGGCTTCAACAATTCAGGAAGCGGCGCCTTTGGCGCGTTCTATACCGGTTCCAGCGGCACAGTGCAGGCGACATACGCCGACAACTACGATATGAGCAATGGCAACCTGATTTCTTCCGGCAATGCCGAAACACCGGCGGGTCCGGCCACCCCGACCGCCCCGACCGCGCCGACGATCAGTTCATGGTCGCCCGACAGCGGCGTCGTCGGAGACGGAGTCACCAACGCCACCCAACTGACGGTGACCGGCTCCGCGAACGCCAACAGCTCGGTTACGGTCTATAACGGCTCGGCCGTGCTCGGGAACACGACGGCCAATGCGTCAGGCGCGTGGACATACGTCACATCGACGCTGAGCGCGGGCGCGCATGCGTTCACCGCGACCGACACGGTTTCCGGCGCGACCAGCGCCGCGTCGGGCGCGCTCAACGTGACCATCGACGCCACGGCGCCTGCGGCCCCGGTGGAGACCGGCGACAGCATCGTCAACGGCAATCAGGTCGCGGTGACGGG
>Ga0134128_10004636_pt1 | contig 16794 bp, 10 predicted proteins | sample KB31754_FD_96462 | JGI IMG/M metagenome (GOLD analysis project Ga0134128, IMG submission 96462) | Terrestrial soil microbial communities with excess Nitrogen fertilizer from Kellogg Biological Station, Michigan, USA - KB3-175-4 | ecosystem: Environmental > Terrestrial > Soil > Unclassified ...
ACGCGCAGTTGAGCGACCCAACTAACGGTTGATCGAGTCGATCGCGCGCCTGTCGGCGGCGAGCGCGGCCTCGTGCACCGCTTCCGACAGCGTCGGGTGCGCGTGAATGGTGCGCTGCAGGTCCTCGGTGCTCGCGGAATACTCCATCGCCAACACCGCTTCGGCGATGAGCTCGCCTGCGAGCGGGCCGATGATGTGCACGCCGAGGATCTCGTCATCGTCCTTGGCGGCGACGATCTTGGCGAAGCCCTGTGCCTGCTCCATGGCGCGCGCCCGGCCGCTCGCGAGAAAGGGAAACACACCGACTTTGTAGAGGCGCCCGCTCGCCTTCACCTGCTCTTCGGTCTGGCCGACCCAGGCGATCTCGGGAGCCGTATAGATTACCGAGGGAACCGTCTTATAGTTGACCTCACCGAATCGTCCTGCGATGAGGTCGGCCACCGTGACGCCCTCCTCCCTGCCCTTGTGCGCAAGCATGGGGCCACGGACGCAGTCGCCCACAGCCCAGACGCCTTCGGCGCCAGTGCGGCACTGATGGTCGACCTTGATGAAGCCGCGCTCATCGAGCTCGACACCGGTGCCCGCCGCGAGGAGATCCCGCGTGTAGGGTCTGCGGCCAATCGCCACGAAGAGCCTGTCGACCGTGAGTGACTGCTCGCCTTTGGAATCCGTATAGGCGACCTCGACGGCGCTGCCCGTCACGCGTGCGCCGGTCACCTTCGCGCCGAGGCGGATATCGAGCCCCAGCTTCTTGAAGTGCCGCACGGCCTCCTTGGCGAGCTGCTGATCGGCGGTCGGCAGGAAGTCCGGCAGCGCCTCCAGTACCGTCACCTCGCTCCCGAGGCGGCGCCAGACGCTCCCCAGCTCCAGACCGATGATGCCGGCACCGATGATGCCGAGACGCTTCGGTATCGCATCGAAATCGAGAGCGCCCCACGAGTCGACGATGTACGGTGCCTGAAATGGCGCAGATTTCAGCTCGATCGGCGCCGAGCCCGAGGCGAGAATGACCTGCTTGGCGGTGAGCTCGCGTCGCGTGCCATCAGCACCAGCGAATGCCACGCGCCGGCCGGGGAGGAGCTTGCCGTGCCCCTGCAGCGGAGTGACCCCGGCAGCCTTGAAGAGCGCCAGGATGCCCTGCGTCATGGTCTTCACGATGCCGCCCTTGCGCTTCTGCATCTGGGCGACATCGAAGCTCACGCCGCTCGTGCGGATGCCGTGCACCGCGAATTCCTCCTGCACGCGGTGATACATCTCCGTCGACTCGAGCAGCGCCTTGGAGGGAATGCAGCCTGCATTGAGACACGTGCCGCCGAAGGACATCGTGCCGTCGCGGTTCTTCCACTCGTCGATGCAGGCGACGGAAAGCTTGTTCTGGGCGGCGCGGATTGCGGCCGGGTAGCCGGCCGGACCGCCGCCGATGACGACGACGTCGAAAGAATCTGACATGTTCAAATCCCCAACAGCATGCGGCCGGGGTCCTCGAGGCATTCCTTGACCGTCACGAGGAACTGCACGGCCTCACGGCCATCGATGATGCGGTGATCGTAGGTAATGGCGATGTACATCATGGGGCGGATGGCGATCTGGCCATCGACCACCATCGGGCGCTCCTGGATCTTGTGCATGCCTAAGATGGCGCTCTGCGGCGCGTTGACGATCGGCGTCGACATCAGGGAGCCGAACACACCACCGTTGGTGATGGTGAACGTGCCGCCCGTCAGATCCTCGATCGCGAGACCTCCTGTACGCGCCTTCTTCGCATACTCGCCGATCTCCTTCTCCAGGGTCGCGAAGCTCTTGGCGTCGGCATCTCTGACGATGGGCACCACCAGCCCGCGCTCCGTCGAGACCGCGACGCCAATATCGTAGAACTCATGGTAGAGAATGTCGCTGCCATCGACCGAGGCATTGACGACCGGAAACTTCTTCAGCGCCTCGATCGAGGCCTTGACGAAGAAGGACATGAAGCCGAGCTTCACGCCGTTCTCTTTCTCGAAGCGATCCTTGTAGCGCGCGCGCAGCTCTTGAACCGCGGTCAGATCGACCTCGTTGAAGGAAGTCAACAATGCCTGAGTCGACTGCGCCTCCACCAGACGCTGCGCGATCCGCTGGCGCAGACGTGTCATCGGAACGCGATGCTCACCGCGAGCACTCGCCGGCAGAGTGGGCGCTGTCGGCATCGGCGCACGCGCGACAGGGGCACCCGCGGCGGACGCCGTTGCCGCCGAAGCAGCAGTTGATGTCGGTGGGGAGGCAGCCGGCGTGGTAGCCGACTTCCTGCCGAGGAAGTCCACGACGTCGGACTTGGTCAGGCGTCCATCGCGGCCGCTCGCCGGGATCGCGGCCGCATCGAGCCGGTTCTCCTCGATGAGCCGGCGCACGGAGGGGCTGAGCTTCTCCTTGCCGGCATCGGTTCCGGTGGCCTTGAGCTCCTCCGCGGGCGCCGCCTCTTTGGCCGCAGCTGCGGCCGACGCGGCGACCGCCTGCGCTCCTTCCTCGACGAGCGCGAGCAGCTGCCCCGCCTTCACCACCGTGCCCGTCTGCACCTTCACCTCACGCAGCACGCCGTTGGCCGGTGCGGGCACTTCGAGCACCACCTTGTCGGTCTCGAGGTCAGCGAGGTTCTCATCGCGCTTGACGGCCTCGCCGGGCTTCTTGTGCCAGGCGACGAGCGTCGCATCCGTAATGGACTCCGGCAGTTGGGGAACTTTGATCTCGGTCATCAGGATGTCTTCTTTCTGAGCGGTGTCGCGGGCGCCGTCTGGCTGCCCGCGGGAGCGGCGCTCGGGGTGAGCCGACTCGTCTCTCTCGCTGAATCCTCAGTGGCCGTCGCATGCAGCGCCGCGTTGATGAGCGCCTGCTGCTCCGCCTCGTGAATCTTGCCGATCCCGGTCGCGGGCGCCGCGGCCGGCGCGCGCCCGGCGTAGAGCACGATGCGCCGCTGACCCGGGGGCTCCTGCAGCCGGTGGCGGATCTGGTACCAGGCGCCCTGGTTCTGCGGCTCCTCCTGACACCAGACCACTTCCCTGAGGTTGGGATAGCGTGCGAGCGCGGCCTCATACTCCTCCGCGGGGAATGGATAGAGCTGCTCGATGCGCACCAGGGCGACATCCCGGAGTGCGTCCCTGCGACGGGCCTTGAGCAGATCGAAATAGACTTTGCCGCTGCAGAAGACCACCCGGCGCACGCCCTGCGCGGGCAGCTCATCGATCTCACCGAGCACCCGCGCGAAGCTGCCGCGGGTCAGCTCCTCGAGGCTCGAGACCGAGAGCTCATGCCGCAACAGGCTCTTTGGCATCATCACGATGAGCGGTTTGCGGAAGGGCTGCAGCATCTGCCGGCGCAGCATGTGGAACATCTGTGCAGGCGTCGACGGGACGCACACCTGCATGTTGGATTCCGCACAGAGCTGCAGGTAGCGCTCGAGCCGCGCGGAGGAATGCTCGGGACCTGCGCCCTCGTAGCCGTGAGGCAGCAGGAGCACGAGCCCGCAGTAGCGCTCCCACTTGGCTTCGCCGGAGCTGATGAACTGATCGATGACCACCTGGGCGCCGTTGGCGAAATCGCCGTACTGGCCTTCCCAGAGCGAAAGGCACTTGGGCTCGGTCGTCGAGTAGCCGTACTCGAAGCCCAGCACGGCCTCTTCGGAGAGCACCGAGTCGATGATCTGCACCCGCGGCTGCGGGTCAGCGAGGTGCTGCAGGGGAACATAGACCCGATCGGAGCCCTGATCGTGCAACGCTGCGTGCCGGTGGAAGAAGGTGCCGCGCCCGCTGTCCTGGCCGCAGAGCCGGATGGAGAAGCCCTCCTCGACGAGCGAGGCGTAGGCGAGCGTCTCGGCGCAGCCCCAGTCGAGCGGCGCCTCTCCCGCAAGCATCTTTTTCCGGTTGCTCATCACGTGCGCCACGCGAGGATGCAATGTCAGGTCGGGCGGCAGCTGCGTCAGCCGCTCGCCGAGCGATTTCAAGCTCGCCGGCTCGATACCGGTGCGCACCCGCTCCGTCCAGTCAGCCTGGGCGTAGCCCGTCCAATCGACCGTGAACTTGTTGCCGATCATGCCGAGCGCGGCGCGCGCCTGCGGCCGACCCTGGTCGAGCCCGTCCCGATACCGCTCCGGCATCGCATCCGCGTCTGCCTGCGTGAGCACGCCTTCGCCCATCAGCTTCTCGGCATAGAGTTGCCGCGTGGTCGGATGTTGGCGGATGACCCTGTACATGACGGGTTGCGTAGCTGCCGGCTCGTCGGCCTCGTTGTGGCCGAGGCGGCGGTAGCAGACCAGATCGATCACCACGTCCTTGTGGAACCGCATGCGATACTCCAGGGCGAGACGCGCAACGAACACTGCCGCCTCCGGATCGTCCGCGTTGACGTGGAAGATCGGCGCTTCCACCATCTTCGCGACGTCACTGCAGTAGAGCGTCGAGCGGGCGTCGCGCGGCTCCGAAGTGGTGAAGCCCACCTGGTTGTTGATGATGACGTGGACCGTGCCACCCGTATAGAAGCCGCGTGCCTGGGACAGCTGCAGCGTCTCCATGACGACGCCCTGACCGGCAAAGGCGGCATCGCCGTGAATGAGAAGCGGCAGCACGCGATCGCCTGTCGCATCGCCGCGGCGCTCCTGGCGCGCGCGAACAGAGCCTTCGACGACCGGATTGACGATCTCGAGATGTGACGGGTTGAAGGCCAGCACCGTATGTACGTTGCCGGCTCCGGTGCGCAGGTCGGCAGAGAATCCATTGTGATACTTCACATCACCCGAGCCCTTGAGGTGGCTCAGGTCGTAGGCGCCTTCGAACTCGGAGAAGAGCGTCGCGGGCGACTTGCCGAGCAGGTTGACGAGGACGTTAAGTCGCCCGCGATGCGCCATCCCGATCACGACCTCATCGACTTTTGCCCGGCCGCAGCGCTGGATGAGGTCATCGAGCAGCGGCAGGAAGGTCTCTGCGCCCTCGAGGGAGAAGCGCTTCTGGCCGACGTACTTGGTGTGCAGGTAGCGCTCCAGTCCCTCGGCGGCGGTGAGCTGCCAGAGAATATTGCGCTTCTCCTCGGCCGCGAAGCGGTGCAGGAGCCTGCCCGACTGGAACTGATCCTGCAGCCAGAGGCGCTCTTGCGACTCCGACATGTGAGCGAACTCGGCGCCGATCGGGCCTGCATAGATGGCCTCGAGCTGCCCGAGGATCTCGCGCAGCTTCATCCGCCGCGGTACCGCCTCCGTGCGGCTGCCGGTGAAGAACTCCGCATCGAGATCGGCGGCCCCCAGCCCGAAGTAGCCGAGGTCGAGCACCTGCGGCCGCGGCGCATGCGTCAGGCCCAGCGGATCGAGCTTCGCCACCAGGTGGCCGCGGTTCGTCCAGATCTGGATGAGGCGCGAAACGGCCGCCTGTTTGGCGTTGATGCCGCCGTCACCCGAGGACGCCCGAGCGATCGAGCGCGGCTCTCGTGCGCGCTGTGCCAGCGCCGCTTCTATCGGTCCTTGGGCGCGCTCCGCCCCCTTCGGGCCCGGCAGGCTCTCGAAGTAGCGGCGCCATTTCTCCTCTACGCTCGCCGGATTGCGAAGGTACTGCTCGTAGAGGGCATCGAGAAAGGCGGCATTACCGCCGAAAAGGGGTGTGGGTTCGAGCATGGGGAAGCGCAGACAGCGAACCGCTAGTTTAGCGGAAACGCACGCGTGATGAAATTGAAAGCCGCGTGCCGGCCATTGAATTGAAAGGAATAATGAGGGACTTAGAACCAGCCGAGGAGCTGCAGCTCGTAGGCGACGAGCACCCCATAGCCGGCGAGCACGGCGTAGAGGAACAGCGCCACGCGCATGCGGCCGAAGGCCTTGACCCGCGACAGCAGAGTGAGCAGCACCACCCCGATGCCTGTGAGGCCGACCTTCACCAGCGCGAAGGCCACCCCCGAGCCGCCGACGAGCGGCGCCAGCAGCGGATTGAGCTCGTAGGCGCCGCGACTGATGAGAACGATCGTCAGTATCGCATCGGCCGCACACAGCGCGAGGATGAGGGTTGCGATCGCGAGCCACCAAGGGTGGTACCAATCGACGGCGCCGAGCGCGCGCTCTCCCTCACGCCGTGGACCGCGACGCCGCGGATGAAAGCTGCCATACACGAGTGCCCGCGCCACGCGAGTGCGCCTGTCAGGTCCACGCCGCCGTTCCGGCTCACCCTGGGCCTCGGCTACCGCTTCGCCACGATTGAACAGAATGGGCACGATGTTCTTCTTTTCCGTTGTTGCTGGGACGTCCGGGTAGATTGAGAGATTGTAACGGGGCAGCAGCCGGCATGCCCGGCGGGCTAGCGTGACGGCGTTCACAGCCTCCGGGAACCGCCGGGTCCCCCGCCCGTTCCAGGGCTTATGACACCAGTGATCGTGGCGTTATTCGAGGACTACGGCATTGCGGATCGCGTCCGCACGGAGCTCGTGGCGGATGGCTTTCCGACCGACCGGGTGGAGCTGACCTCGCTCCTCGAGACCGGCCAGGCGGATGCCGAGCCCGGCGATGCCTTCGTGGCCCGCGTCTCCAACTACTTCCATACGCTGCTCGATCAGGGCGAGGAGTGTAACGGCAGCGCCGACGAGCTCGCACAGCGGGTGCACGGCGGCAACTCCGCGATTGCCGTACATCCGCGCACCGAGTACGAGATCGCAAGCGCGCGCAAGATCCTCCACCGCAACGGAGCTGTTGCAGTGGAGGAACTATTGCATTGACGGTCAGTGTCGAGCGGCGGCCGCATCGTGCGCGCGGCGTCCGGTCTCCAGAAAGACCTTCATCCGCATCAGGTCATCGTTGAGCTCGGACTTCGGATCCGCGCCCAGGAGACGTGCCACGGCGTGACCCAAGGCACCCCCTGGCGGCGTGTAGCTCATCGTTACGAAGACGCGAGTTCCGGCCGGCGTCGACTCGAAACGCAACAGACCTGCATGCTCCACCGCCGACCCCGGCAGCGTCCGCCATGCAATGAGCCTGTTAGGCTCGAGGCGAGTCGTCACGGCCTCCCACGAGACAGTGCGTCCTGCCGGGCCTTCGACGGTCCACTGTGAAGTGCCGTCTCCCCTGACACGCACTTCATGCACGTGCGTCATGAATTCGGGGAAACGCTCCAGCTTGGAGAACGTCTCAAACACCTGCTCGACGGGAGCCGCGACGTCGATGCACTTCTGCAACTCCACCGCGGGCCGCCGGACGCCGACCAGACGATCGATCGGCATGTTGGCACTGCTCCGTGCGATGAGCGCTGCACCGCCGAGTCCGCCCAGGAGGCCGAGCGCGCTGCGCCTGCCGGCGAGGGCGTTGATGAGCAGTGCGCCGCCCGTCGCGCCCATGATCACCCGCAGTCCGGGCGACCAGTTTTCCTGCAAGGGACCGAAGCGGGGCCCCGGTGCCCTGCCACCGCCCTGCAGCGCCGAGATGCCCGCGGAGCTCTCATACACGGCGAGCCTATCCTCGACGTCCGCGACACCCCGGACCGCCCAGACCGTGCGGAGCAGACGGACGTACTCGCGCTCGAGCACCGCGCCGCTCAAGACGACCCTGCCGGACAACGCCGAGACCTCGATAGCGCCAGGATGCGAGACGGCCCAACCGAGACGCGAGCGCACCCGCTCGCAGAGGATCTCATCCGGCACTTCCTCGCGCGTGAACCGCGAGCGCACCTCGTGAGCAACCCCGCGCGCCCGGTTGCGAAGATCACGCGACGCGACGCTCGTCGCATCGTCGAGCCGACTCATGCCGCTGGCGAGCCTGTCGCGCATGACGGCGCGGCGGCGGCGCCCGTGGTCGGGATCCAGAAGGAACATGGAAATGGCGCCGGCAGCCGCGGCACCGAAGAAAAGACGAGCAGCCATGGCTACCTCCCGTCAGACGTGGCCGGTGGGGGCCCGGCCAGAAGCACATCCTGTGCCTATCCCCCGAGTCCCAGCCGCCTGGCGAAGAAGGTATACGCGAGCGCCCAGTATTGGGCCTCCTCGGCATGGGTCGCTCCGGGTCCGTGGCCGCCCTCGGTTGCCTCGTTGAAGAGCACATCGTGGCCCTGCGCCTCCATCTTGGCAGCCATCATGCGTGCAAAGACAGGCGTGACCCGATCGTCCGTCGTCTCGGCGATGAAGAGAACGGGCGGATAATCGACGCCGCGCTTGACGTTCTGAAAGGGCGAGTAGGTGCGGATGTAGGCCGCCATCTGGGGGTCGGCCGGATCACCGTACTCGCCGACCCATGAGGCTCCGGCGCCGTAATGCGTATACCGGAGCATGTCGATGAGCGGTCGCTGACAGACCACTGCGCCAAAGAGATCCGGCCTTTCGACCATCACGGCCGAGACGAGGAGCCCGCCGTTGGAGGCGCCCACGATGCCGAGCTGCCTCGGTGTCGAGAGGTTGCGCCGCTCGATGTCGGCTGCCACCGCTTCGAAGTCATCGTAGGCACGCTGACGGTGGTATTTCAGCGCTGCCTGATGCCACGCGGGCCCGAACTCCCCGCCGCCGCGGATGTTGGCAACCGCGATGGCGCCGCCGCGGCTGAGCCAGGTCTCACCGGCATCGAGCGGCTTGTGGCCGTCGTTCCAGTACCAGGGCGTGAGCGAAAGTTGGAAGCCGCCATAGCCGTAGAGGATCGTCGGAATGGCGCCGTGAGACCTCTTCGGCCGGATGAGGAAATATGGCACCTTCGTGCCGTCCCGGGAGGTCGCCCAGTACTGATGGACGGCGAGGCTGCGCCCGTCGAACACGGTCGGCTGCGACTTGATGAGCGCCGGCGAGCCGCCACCGCTGTAGGCATAAAGCGATGGTGGAGTGAGGAAGCTCTGGAAGCTGAAGTAGGCCTGCGGACCCCAGTCGTTGGTCGAGACGATGGAGGTCGAGCCGCCGCGCGGCAGAGCGAGGCGCACATCGCTCCAGCCCGACTGCCCTGGCCGAAACTCGCGGATCGACCCGGTGACGTCTTCGTAGACCGAGGCATAGACCGCGTCGCGCCCGGCCGAGACCTCATCGATCATCGCATGCGGTCCCGGGGTGTAGAGAACCGTCACCGGCTGCGCGCTGCCTGAGCGCTCAAATGCCAACACCGGAAAGGCGACGAGTGCTCCTTTGCCGACGGTGCGGCCGCCCACCGTCCAGGCATTCTGCAGCGTCATGATCAGCTGTCCCCGGGTGACTCCCTCGATCTGAGCGTCCCGCGGAACCGGGATCTTGAGTGTCGTCCCGTCGGCGCGCACCACGTAGTAGTCGGCCTCGAAGAAGCTCGGACGCCGCTCGATCAGCGCCAAGCTGCCGTAGGGGCCGCGAAACACATACGAGGTGACCGACATGTCATCGGGCCTGCCCTCGAAGACCGTCTTGGCATCGGCAAGCGGCTCACCGCGGTGCCACAGCTTCACTATCCGCGGATACGAGGACGGAGTCATCGTACCCGGTCCGAAGTCGGTCGCGACGAGCACAGCATCCGGGTTGAGATACGCCGCCCCGCCCTTGGCCAGGGGAACCTCGAAGCCCCCGGTCACGAAGCTGTGGGTTCTCGGATCGTATTCGCGGATCTCGGCGGCATCGCCGCCTCCGGGAGAGAGCCTCACCAGGCAGCGATCGAAGGCGGCGGTGCAGTCGGCGCCGTGCCAGACCCAGTTCTGATGCATCTGCCGATCGAGCTGATCGATGTCGAGGAGTGTTTGCCAGTGCGGTGCCTTGCGTGCGTAGTCGGCGATCCTCGTGCGGCGCCAGATGCCGCGCACGTGATCGCCGCTCTGCCAGAAGTTGAGCACCCAACCGCGATCGAGCTCGCCCTGCGGAATCCGGGTGTTGGCATTGAGCACATCCATCATCTGCGAGCGGTCGCGGGCGTAGGTCGGATCGCCCTCGAGCGCGAGATCACTGCGGCCGTTCTGGGCTTCGACCCAGCCGAGCGCCTTTTTTCCGTGGATCTGCGCGAGCCAGAGATAAGGATTCGGGTCGGCAACCGCCGCAGCGCCCCGGGCCTGGCCCGCGAGCATGGGCAGCAGGATCGCGGCCATGACTGTGGCGAGAGTCGACTGTTTGTCCGGCATCGGGCGCCTCCTCGAGGTGCCCGGGAGCCTACCACGCGACAATCAGCGCCCGACGGATGGACTCGGCAGGGAGCATCAAATATGCGGTCGAGTCGTGTGCGTCCCAGCGCCAGCGGACCACGCGCCTGCCGTCTACGGAAATCGACGCCGGCCGCCGGGCACAGTGCAGGCGAAGCTCATAGGCCCGCTGCTCTTCCTGTCCGGTGAAGGAGCCGATGGTCGGCCCTATGACGAGGCGGTGGCCGGCATCGACGGTCGTGTGCGTCAGAGGAGTCAGCGCATGACGGCCCCGCTCGTAGTCGAGCGAGATGCCGTCGTCCTCGTAAAGATCGAAGCGGCTGTTGCCATCCCCGTAGACATTGACCGTCAGGGGGCCGGGCGCCGCGCCCCCAGGTTCGCGGGCGAGCGGCTGCTCAGGGACGATCGAGCCCTCGCGCACGAAGACCGGTGTCGCATCCACCGCATAGTGAGCCGTGAACGTGGTGTCACCCCGGTAGCGCCTGCCGCTGAAGAAGTCCATCCAACTCCCCGGGGGCAGGTAGACGGTGCGCTCGCCACTTGCCGCGAGCACCGGAGCCACCAGCATCTCCTCACCGAAGTAATACTCGTGGAAGTGCCGGTAGGCCTGATCGAGCTGCGGCCACTCGAGGTAGAGCGGCCGCAGCAACGGCAGCGATCGCTCGTGCGCCTGCCAGGCGTAGGTATAGAGATAAGGAGTGAGCTGCGTCCGCAGCGTGAAATACTTTCTCATGAGCGCGATGCCCTCGGGCCCATACAGCCAGGGCATGCGCGTGTTGCCCTCGAGAGGATTCTCGTGCGCGGCGTGCATGCGCAGGATGGGACTGAAGGTGCCGAACTCGATCCAGCGCGCGTAGAGATCGAAGGGAATCTTCGCGCCGTGAAAGCCGCCGATGTCGTTGCTGACATAGGGCACGAGCACGTTGCCGCCGCGTGCCGTGTAAGCGACCTCGTAGGCGAGCACCCGCCACTCGGAATAGGCATCGCCGGTGAAGAATCCCGGATAGCGCTCGCTGCCCCAGCCGCCGTAGCGGCTCAGAATGAACGCCCTCCTGCCCGTCTGGCGCTCGGTGGCATCGTAGAAGACCTCGTTGGTCCAGAGCTGCGGATCGAGGCCCGGCATCTGCGCCGCACCGCCGCCGCCGTCGACCCACCAGAAGTCCATTCCCTGGCGGATGAGGGGCGCGTGCAGGTCGCTCATGGAAATCTGCGCCTGCGTGCGGTCGGCGAGGTTCAGGTAGATGCGTGGCGGCGGCTCGAGGTTGCGCAGCGCGACCGGCCCACGAAGGATGCCGGCCGGCCGTTTGAGCGGCTGCGGCTGCGGCGGCTCGACGCGCAGCGCCATGACGTTGCGTTGCCCTGCATGCAGAGCGCCCGTTACGTCGGCGTAAGTCAGACGGCGAGGCCACTGCACGTGACTGTGCATGACCTCCTGCCCGTTGACGAAGAGCCGGTAGGCGCCTGCAACCTCGCCGAGATAAAGGTAGACCCTCCGCGGCAACGTGACCGGCAGACCAAAAGAGGCACGGTACCAGCCCACGCCGTTGTAGTCCGGAAAGCCCTGCTGCTGCCAGGACGCATCGGGCCGAATTGCATGCCAGCGGCCATCATGGTAGCCGGTCGCATACCAGTGACCCTTCAGCCCGACATCGTGCGGATCGGGCGCGAACTTCCAGCTTGCCGCGAGATTCTGGTCGTAGGACGGCGCGGGCGGCACCTGCCGTCCGAGTGCCCGCAATACTTCGGGCGCACGGCTGTCGCTGTAGGAAAGGCTGCTCTCCTCGGTGTTGGCATAGCCCGGATGATCGTTGAGGGAGAGCTTCACGCCGCGCGCGTGCAGCCAGTCGATGAGCTCCCGCGGATGCGGGATGAGCGGGCTCCAGTCATAGCCGCCCTGCCAACCGTAGTCGTGCCACGCGAAATCGAGCACCAGTCCGGCGAGGGGAATGTGACTTCCGAGGAGGCGCCCCACCTCGCTCTCGAGGTGCTGCTGGCCGTAGCGGCGCATGGCGGGCGAGCGTGACTCGGCGGTGCCGGGGAAGTACTCGAAGTTGAGATCCGTGATCCAGGGTCCCAGGGCATAGCGGGGAATCATCGGCACCGGGCCGCAGAGCTGCGCATACTCCTCGAGCGGCTTGCGGTAATCGTGGCCGTAGGTGAAGAGATACCAGTCCTCACCCTTGGGCCCGCGGCGCGGCTCGATCCAGGTGCGCGGTGCATTCCACACCGGGCTCGCGCTGTCATCGAGCAGGGCATAGCCGCTTCGGCTGAGCAGGCCCGGCGTCGCCGGCTGCAACAGCACCTCGATGCCGGGAATGACATCTTTGACCGGGCTGCCGAGGTCATCGCCCGGCGGTGGCAGGGTCGCGGCGCTGATGTTGTCCAGCGAGTAAGTGAGTCCGCCGAGATTCCCGGGATCGGACTGACCGGGCCGCCAGAGGTGATCGCCGCTCGGATTCCGCCAGCTCACCGACAGATCGGCGGCCGTGAACGCGCCCCCGTCCGGCCGGTAGCGCAGCGTCAGCTCCGAGCTCGCTACGGTCACCCAGCCTGCCGCGCGCGTCGTCGTCACTTTCACCGCGGGCCACTCCCTCCTTTGCACCACGACGGTCGGCGCATCGATGAAAGCTCCGCCCGGCGAATATTCCATGCGCACGAGCGAGGGTGTCAGGAACTCGAAGCGCGCATGTCCTGCCGTCACTTCAGTCGTGGTGGACCCGCCCGCGGGGGCGCCGCCCGCCTCCACGCCACTCGAGGCGAGCACCGCCGCGGCGACACCGAGGATGAGCGGTAGCCTCATGTTTAGATTGGCCTCCAGAAACTGAACGCAAGCGGGTACGCGGGCCGCTCATCTCATGACGACGGCTGGGCGCGAAAAATCCGCCACTTGCGGCTCGGACCGTCAGCGGCCGGCGCCGCGGTAGCCGTCCGTCAATGTACGCAGAAAGGCGATCACATCGCGCATCTGCGCCCGAGTGAGCGCGGGCGGATCGCCCGGGCGGCGGTTGAAGGGGGCATCGCTCGTATCGACGTTGCCGCGATAGCGCGCCGGCAGATCGTCGTAGCGCAGCACGCGGCCGGCCGCATCGCGCGGATAGAAGCGCTCCGGATGCAGGTCACGATCCACGTAGAAGTCGAGGACCTGCTCGAGGGAGTGGAATACACCATTGTGAAAGAAGACATGCCTCGTTGCGACGTTGCGCAGACTCGGCGTCAAAAACATCCCGCAGTATTGGGTCTGCGTGCGCAAATCGCTGCGATAGGGCCCGCAGACGCCAAGATCGTAGTAGCGCGGGTCGCGGTTGGCGGCAATCGCAGGGTTGCGGGGTGCGCCGAGCGCCTCGTATTGAAAGTCGGTGAAGAGGGGCGGCAGGCCGTCGGATGTCGGTTTGTCGAGGTGGCAGGCGGCGCAGTTGCCGCGCTGCGGATCATTGAAGAGCCGGTATCCGCGCAGCTCCGCGGGAGTGAAGCGCGCCTTGCCGCTCAGCCAGGCGTCGAACCTGCTGGTGAACGGATGGAAGTCGGAATTCTCGATCTGGTAACGGGCGATGGCGAACGTCGCCTCGTCCGCCGCCAGGCGTGCATTCCCGAAGATGCCCTGACCGAAGAGTCGGACGAACTCGCCGGCATAGGGTGCGGACTCGAGCCTGGCGAGGACGCGCGCGGCCGTGCCGTCCATCTCCAGCGGATTGTAGAGCGGTCCCTTGCTCTGTTGCTCGAGCGTATCGGCGCGGCCGTCCCAGAAGAGCCCTCCCTGTGGCACCAGGTTGCTCGCCGCTGCCTGCGGCGCCTGCGCGGTCTTGAGCGCCCGTACGTGCCCGGCAGCCTGCAGCGCCTGCTGCGCGAGCGAAACGACCTGGTCGTTGTCACCCTCCGCATCCGGGCCGATGCTGAAGGCCGGCTGGCGATAGAGATATCGCAGTGAGGGTACTGCACGAACTCCCGGTGTGTGCAGCTGCGGTCCGCCCAACATCACCGGGCCCGTGCCGACCGGACCATAAGCATGTGCGGGGCTGTGGCAGCTTGCGCAGGAAAGGCGCCCGGAGCCCGAGAGGCCCGGGTCGTGGAACAGCTTCGCGCCGAGCTGCGCCACCGCCGACAACGGCCGCGAGGCCGGCTCCCGCAGCGCGATGGGATTGGGATTGAGGTCCTGCGCCAGCCGCGGGACTTCTGAGCTCAGCCTCGCCGCAGCGGCGGACGCCGGCGCGAAGGCGCCCGCCGCTGCGAGAAGCAGCGCGCCGAGCCGCAGGTTCGCGGCACCGGCGCGCAGCCAGTCACTCATGCGTCTAACGGGTTGCGACGAAGTCGCCCCGATGGATGAGCGTGCCGGTATCGGTGCTCAGGAAGAGCCGCGCATTCCGGCGTCCATGGGAGAAATCGAACATATCCACGATGCTTCCAGTCGTCGCATCGAACGAGCCGCCGCCGAGACGCTCACCGTGCAGCCAGTTGTCCTCGATGAAGCGCACCACGGAGGCCTGGGAGATCCGCTCGTGGCTCACGTAGTTCGCCTTCGCGTAAGGCGAGATGACCAGGAACGGAAGCCGAGTCCCGGGGCCGCACCTGCCGTTGACGGGCTTGCCGTCGAGGCCATCGCGGGGCGTGCCGCTGCCGCATGCACCGGGGCCGCTGAGCTGGTCGGCCTTCGGGTCGAACGAAGGACTGCTCGGATTGGCGAAAGCATGGTCGTACCAGCCGTCCGAATCGTCCCAGGTGACGATCACCGCCGTGTCGCGCCACTCCGGCCGGGTCTCGAGGAAGTCGATGACCTTCGTCACGAAGGCCTGCTCATCGAGGGGATCGGAGTAACCCGCATGGCCGTCCTGGTAGGCCGGCGCCTTGAGGAACGAGACGGCCGGGAAGTGGCCGGCCGACACCGCCGCGTAGAAGTCCTGGATGTCATACTCATGGTTGGCCGGGTCCACCGTGCCGTCGGCGTCGTAAGTGTTGCCGATCGCATCAATCGAATTAGGCCGGGCATGCGTCGGGTTGGCGGTCGACTTGTAGTACTGGAACCAGTTGTGGTGGGGAATGTAATCCCCGACGGTCTCATTGACCACGCCTGAGAATGTGCTGCGCTTGCAGCCGGTCGTGCCGTTGGAATTGCTGACGTTCAGATCGAACCCACCCATGAAGCCGCCCCAGGAGATGCCCCGGGCATTGAGCAGATCACCGACGTTCCTGCCAGCCAACATGGCCTGATCCGTGGTGCTCGAGCACATGTCGAAGCCTGGATCGACGTCGTTGATCAGCGTGAGGCCGCCCTGGCCATCGGGCACGTAGTAAGAACTCTTCGTCGAGGCAACGAGCTGCAGGCCATTCGTCTGCCCCGAGATCACCTCGAGCGCGCCGGGCGTCGACGGACCATACGTGTCGGTGTACGCGTTATCGCTCATCGCGAAGTGTTGTGCGTAGTTCCAGAGCGCCGTCACGGTGTTGCCGTCGTAATAGCCCATGACCTGTCCCTTGGTGCCGAAGGCGCCGACACCGCCTGCCGTGGCGTTGCCCGTGAAGAGCGGGAAGAGATCGGACTTGCCGTTGTCGTACGCCTGCTCCTCGGCCGTATAGGCATGGTTCTGGTCGGCCGTGGCTGCCTGGCTCCGGTCGAGCCGGAAGGGATTCGTCGCGCCCGCGCCGTTCTGCGCATTGAGATTCGGGTTCTGGGTCAGAAGATTCCCGTGCAGGAGATTGTCGACCGGGGGCGTGCCGCGCAGGGCGGCGAACCGTGGCTCACCGGCTGGATTCGTGGCGTTGGGGTAGGTGCCGAAATAGTGATCGAACGACACGTTCTCCTGGAAGATCACCACCACGTGCTTGATCGGCGTGGCGGTCTGCATGCGGTCCTGACCTTGGTTGTGCTCGTGATCGTTGGCGAGCGCAGAGGCGCCAGCGCAGGCGACCACGACGGCAGCGCTGAGGATGGTGGGTAGCGTACGCCAAAGGGTTCTCATTACCGGGCTCCCTTCATCAGGTGATTTGTATGGAATTGGGACGGCTGGATGCGTATCGGTGATCGAGTCCGATCCGGATCCGGTCGCGACGACTTTAGCGGCGCCGTGTGACGGCGCGGTGACAGGTGCCGGTGCCTTCGTTTCGTCGCGGCGCGATGGGCGTTTGCCGCAGATCCGTCCCAGCCCGCCGCTGGCGCGTACTCGGGCGGGGCGTGTATCGGGCATCATAGGGGGATTGCGCCGCCGGCCCTGACTCGCGGCTGCCCGATTGGAGGTACTTCGATATGAAGCCAGTGGTTGCACTCGCCGCGGCATTCTCGCTCACTGCCGCCGTCGCGTTCGCCGCCGCGGAGAAACCCGCAGCCGGCAAGAGCCCGTCCGAGGCCGCAACGGCCGCGGCGAGTGTCTTCACGCCACGGACCGTGAAGAGCACGGGAACGGTGACGGTCGAGGGTCGCAAGATCGACTACGACGCCATGGCCGGCAGGATCATCGTGCACCCGAAGGGGTGGGACGATGCCACCAAGCCCAAAGGCGGCAACGATGCCATTGGCACGGCGGACGGGCCGCCGGTTGCCTCGATGTTCTACGTCGCGTACTTCAAGCACGGAGTCGACCCGCGCACGCGTCCCGTGACTTTCCTCTATAACGGCGGTCCGGGCTCGGCGACGATCTGGCTGCACATGGGCGCCTTCGGCCCGGTGCGTGTCGTCACACGGAATGACTCCCATACCCCTCCCGCACCCTATGGCCGGGTCGACAACAGCTACAGTCTCCTCGATGCCTCG
>Ga0134128_10004637_pt1 | contig 16789 bp, 11 predicted proteins | sample KB31754_FD_96462 | JGI IMG/M metagenome (GOLD analysis project Ga0134128, IMG submission 96462) | Terrestrial soil microbial communities with excess Nitrogen fertilizer from Kellogg Biological Station, Michigan, USA - KB3-175-4 | ecosystem: Environmental > Terrestrial > Soil > Unclassified ...
CAGCCCGAAGTCGCCAAATGGACGCGCGCCTGCAGCTATGACCGCGCCGGAGCCGGTTTCAGCGAGCCTGGCCCCATGCCCCGCACCGGCGTGCGCATTGCCGGCGAGCTGCACACTGCGCTTCACAACGCCGGGATCGATGGTCCCTACGTTCTGGTGGGGAGCGCCTTCGGTGGCGACAACGTGCGGACTTTTGCCGACCTCTACATGGATGAGGTCGCCGGACTGGTCCTGGTCGATGCTGATTCCGATGACGTCGGGCCGCAGGAGTTGCGTGAGGCTCAACATCGGAGGGATGTTGGGTTCATCTCCGAGTTGCGCGCCTGCCGTGACGCCGTTGCCGAGCGCGACACGAGGCCAACGCTGAGCTCCGCGCGAAAATGCCCCCGCTACTTCTTCCGGGGTCTGCCGGAACGGGAATGGTGGTCGGCGCAGTTGAACGCAAAACTGCTCGAGATCGCGGAAACGAATGCCGCGATGTACGATGCCGATACTTCGGAGATGGAACAAACGCCTGCAGACGAGACGTGGCTGCGGCGACACCGCCGCTCATTCGGGTCACGGCCCATTCGCGTGCTCACCAGCGGCAATCACGGCGTCGGCGACCTGCAAAAGAAACCTCCAGACACGCCGGAGCACGTGAGCTATGAGCGGCAGACGACGCTCGCACAGGCGCGCTGGCTCACTCTTTCCAGCAATGCGCGGCAGATATTCGTGCCCCACAGCTCGGAATACATTCAGTTCGATGCGCCCCAGGCCGTGATCGCGGCAATCCATGAGGTCCACGACCAGGCAGGCACGGGGATGGCGGCCTTCATGCCGGCACGTGACACGGCCGGCGGTTTTCGCGATTGCCCTGAGTGCCCTGAGATGGTCGTCCTGCCGGCGGGGCATTTCATCATGGGCTCCTCGGCCGCGGAGAAGTCCTGGGCAGCCAGTCACGGCGCCACTCTGGCCGCGGTGGCCGATGAAGCCCCACAGCACGAGGTCGCGGTGCCGTCGTTTGCGCTGGGCAAGTACGCCGTCACGCGTGAGGAATACGCGGCTTTCGTGCGCGAGACCGGATACCCGGCGGGCGACGGATGCGGAGTCGATTCCTTCAAGTGGGACAAGCAGCCGCAGCTCAGCTGGCGACATCCCGGCTTCGAGCAGACCGGTCGCGATCCCGTGGTGTGCGTCAGTTGGAAGGATGCCCGCGCCTATATTGCGTGGTTGAACCGCAAGGCAGGCCGCGGCTCTTCATCGGGCGAGGGTCCTTACCGGTTGCCGAGCGAGGCCGAATGGGAGTATGCCGCTCGCGCCGGAAGCTCGAGTGCGTTCTGGTGGGGAGAGAGCGACGAAAAGGCTCCGGTGCACGCTTGGTTCAAGCAAAACGCCGCCGGCCGCACCCATGCTGTCGGCGCCAAGCCGCCCAATGCATTCGGCCTCTACGACATGGTTGGAAATGTGTGGCAATGGACCGAGGACTGTTACGACGACAGCTACTCCGGGGCTCCCGCGGACGGACGTGCGAAGGAGACCGCATCGAGGGACGTTCACGCAAAGGATAGACGGAGCAACTGTCTGCGGGTGGATCGTGGCAGCTCGTGGTTGTATCCCGCCTGGCTCCTGCGTTCCGCCACGCGAGAGCGTAACCCCGATGACTTTCGCGATGCGATCATGGGATTTCGCGTGGCCAGGACGTTGCGCTGAGCAGGAGCGCCTAGCCAGGCGGCATCGCCGCCAGTCTCATCGGCGCGGGATGCAGGAAATAGAACGCGATCGCGATCAGGATGAGGTAGGCGAGCAGAATGAACGTCCAGCCCATGTTGTGGCGGATGACATCGCCTTCCTTTCGCACGAACTTGCTGGTCGAGACGCCCACGCTCGCAGTCTGCGGTGCGACGGGCTTGCCGATCTCGGCGCCGACTGAATTGAGGGTCGGCGGCAGCAGCAGTGGCATGCCGAGCTGAGTGGCGACGAGCGCCTGGAACTTGCCGAACATCGCGTTCGTCGAGGTGTTGGAGCCCGAGAGCGCCACGCCGATGAATCCCAGGATCGGCGAGACTACGATGAACGCCGTGCCCATGCTCGAGAAGCCTTTTGCGAGGGAGGCGGCCTGGCCGGAATAGTTGAAGATATAGGCCAGGCCGAATATGAAGACACCGACCAGGCACGCACCCCACATCTGGTGGAACGTGCGGCGGAAGACCTCACCAATCTGGGCACCCTTCAGCCTGCCCATGGCCACCAGCAGCAGCGCCACGATGACCCAGGAGGCCAGGATCGCAGTACCCCCCACGTAGGGCGCGAATTTGAACGCGGCCGTGACTCCCGGTTTCGCCGCGTCGCAGGTGGCCGCCAGAGACGAGCACGCCACCGCCTGCGCGGTGAACCAGGTCTGCTTCGGCAGTGGCGACCAAGGGCCGGTCCACGCCGCGACGACGACCAACAGGACGATGAACGGCATCCAGGCCTGTACGATCTCCCCGGCGCTCAGGCCGTGTCCCTTCGTCTGGCGGGCCAGGGCTGGGTCGACCGGCACTCCGCCGTAACCGAGAACGGTTTTTGGCTGCCACACTTTCAGCAGAGCCAGGAGCGCTATGAAGCAGACGATGGCACCGGTGACGTCGGGCAGATATGGACCGAGTTGCGTCGCAACCGGGTACTGACCGGCGATGTACGCCAACGAGCCCACGACGGCCAGCGGCCAGCCGCCCTTCATGCCTTCCTTCCCCGAAACCAGATACAGGAGCACCCACGGTGGCAGCAGCGCGAGCACGGCCACGATCGTCCCGACGGAACCCGAGAGCGCGAGCAGCGGGTAGTTGGTCACCGCGGCCAGCGCGATGATGGGTGCGCCGAGAGCTCCGAAGGACACCGGCGCGTTGTTGGCGATGGCCGCGATCCGGATGGCGTTGAGGTCGGAAATGCCCAGGGAGATGAGGATCGGCGCCACCACGGCCCAGGGGTACCCGAACCCGACCAGCCCTTCGAGCAGCGCGCCGAACGCCCACGCGAACAACATCGTCTGGACCCGCACATCCATGCTGCCCTGCGCGATGAGCCAGCGCCGGAAGTTCTCGAACACACCGCTGACCGTCAGAGTGTTGAACAACACCATGCCCCAGACGGTGATCCAGTCTACGTTCCACACGCCGGTCGCGGCACCATAGATGTACGCGCGCCAACCATCGCCCAAGGGCATCTTCCAGATCCATGCGGCCAGCACGAACGTGATGACCGATCCGACCAGCGTGGCGAGCCAGGCGGGCCAACGGAAGACCGCCAGCAGGACCAGCAGGGAAACCACGGGTATCAGCGCGACCAGACAGGTGACCGTCAGGTTGTGAAGCGGATCGAGCAGCTGCGTGAACATGACTTCTCCCTGGCTTCCCGCGTGCAGGAGTGGAGAGCGACTATGATTCGCGGCGGTGGAGTTGTTGTGCTGAGGACGCTGGGACCGTACCGCGGTGCGGAGGAAAATGCAAGAAACGCCCGGTGCTTCCCCGGCAGGCGCACTTGAGACATGATCAACGGCTCTCTGCGCTCGCGCTCGATGACCGATGAGGGGCAGCTCTGATGACCGAGACCGTCTTGTGGGAAAAGACCGCACCGCCGGCACCCGAGACGCGAAGGCTGCAGGAGGATGTGACCGCGGATGTCGCCATCATCGGCGCGGGATTCACCGGGCTCTCCGCCGCGCTGCATCTTGCCCAACGCGGTGCACGCGTGGCGGTGCTCGAGGCGAAGCAGATCGGATGTGGCGCCGCCGGGCGCAACGTGGGGCTCGTCAATGCGGGCATGTGGATCGCGCCTGATGACATGGTGGCAGTACTCGGCGCTGACTACGGTGAGCGTCTGCTGCAAGCGCTCAGTCTGGCTCCCGAGGACGTTTGCCAGCTGATCGAGAAACACGGCATCCCGTGCGAGCTGGAGCGCTCGGGCACGCTGCAGTGCGCTGTGGGCGCAAGAGGTCTCGAGATCATACGCAAGCGCGCGGAGCAGTTGCTGCGCCGCCGGGCCAATGTCGAGCTGGTCGACGCTGCAGGAACCGCACGGCTGGTCGGGAGCGAGTATTACAGCGGGGCGCTGTTCGACCACCGGACCGCTACCATTCAGCCGCTGGCATACGCCCGCGGTCTCGCAGCCGCGGCGCTCTTGGCCGGTGCCCGGCTCTACACCGACAGCCGTGTGCTCAGGGTGGAGAGGGTGGGGACACTCTATTCCTTACGTACGGCAGACGGCAGCATCAGTGCAGGATGGGTCATCGCTGCGACAGATGCGTACGGAAAAGGTCCGTGGCCGGAAGTCGAGCGCGAGCTCGTACATTTGCCATACTTCAACGCTGCAACGGAGCCTCTGAGCGATGAGGTCCGCAACACTATCCTTCCGGGGCGGCAGGGAACCGCCGATACTCGCGCCGTACTGAGCTCCGTCCGCCTGGACCGGTCAGGGCGTCTGATCATCGGGAGCGTCGGCGCACTCGCGGGAACCGGCGGGCAAGTTCATCTGGCTTGGGCGCAGCGGGCAATCAGGCGGCTGTTCCCCCAAATCGGGTACTTCCGTCTCGAGTGCGCCTGGCACGGCTCCATCGGGATGACCGATACCCGGCTGCCGAAGTTTCACCGCCTCGCGCCGCAGGTCTTCAGCATCAGCGGCTACAATGGACGAGGCATCGCGGCCGGAACGGTGTTTGGTCGCTCGCTCGCCGAGCTGATCGCAGGGGAGATTGCGCAGTCCGATATGCCGCTGCCGTTGACGGAGCCCGCCAGGCCATCGCTGCGGTCACTGCGCACCTTCTTCTATGATGCCGGCGCACAGCTGACGCATCTCATCGGAGCGCGGATCTAGCCGGAAAGGGCAAGACCCGAAGCCCGACTAGCGCAAAACGCTCTTCCACTTCGGCTTGCCGCGTGATTTGCCCTACGGTCATGCGACGAACTGGAATATTTTGGTCAAAAGGACTCGGTCTCGCGGTGCTATCCTCGAGAGCGAAGTTGGCTACGCAGAGCCAATTCAATTCATAGAGAGGGGCCACCAGCCATGTTCAAAGCACGCCATGTTGTGCTGCTCTCCTGTCTGTCCCTGGGATTGCCGGCCGCGTTTGCGGCTCCGGTGCCGGTCGCGAAACTCACGAGCGCGCTGCAATGGCGCAGCGTGGGCCCCTACACCGGTGGACGCGTCACTACGGTAGCCGGCATCGCCGACAAGCCCAATGTCTTTTTCATGGGCACGGCGGGCGGTGGCGTCTGGGAGACCGAGGACTACGGCAACAACTGGAAGAGCGTTTCCGACAAGGACTTCAAGAACAGCAGCATCGGCGCCATGGCGATCGCGCCCTCCGATTCGAAGATCATCTACGTGGGCACGGGCGATTCCGCTCCCCGCAACACGGTCCTGACCGGGGAGGGGATGTACAAGACCACGGACGGCGGCAAGACATGGAAGTACATCGGCCTGGGCGATACCCACATCATCAGCTGGATCCTCGTGGATCCCAAGAACCCCGATATCGTGTACGTGGCGGCGCTGGGTCACCTGTTCGCCTCCAATCCGGATCGCGGGGTGTTCAAGACCACGGACGGGGGCAAGTCCTGGAAGAAGATCCTGTACGTGAACGACGGGACCGGCGCCATCAATATGGCGATGGACCCGGCCAATCCGAGCGTGCTCTACGCTTCGATGTGGGAGATGTCGCGCAGACATTGGACGTTCTCGAGCGGAGGTCCGGGCAGCGGCATCTACAAGTCGACGGATGGCGGAGCGAGCTGGACCAACATCTCGCATCGCCCGGGGCTGCCGACCGGCATCTTCGGAAAGTCCGGCATCGCGGTGGCGCCGAGCCAACCCAATGTCGTGTATGCGCTGATTCAGGCGAACTACAAAGGTCAGGCGGGCGGACTATTCAGGTCCGACGACGCCGGCCAGAGCTGGAAGCTCGTCAACAACAGCATGGACATCACGCAACGCGCCTTCTATTACATGACCGTCTTCGTGGACCCCAAGGACGCGAATACGATCTATTTGCCGAACGTCGGCGTGTACGTATCGCACAACGCCGGCAAGAAACTCACCGCCCTGCATCCGCCGCATGGTGACAACCATGTGCTCTGGATCAACCCTAACAACCCGCAGATCTTCATCGAAGGCAACGACGGCGGCGCGGCCGTCACCCTGAACGCCGGCAAGTCATGGAGCTCGGAGGACAACCAGCCGACCGGGCAGTTCTACCACGCCAATCTCGACAATCAATTCCCGTTCCATATTTATGGCGCGCAGCAGGATCGGAGCTCGGTCGAAGCGCCGAGCGCCGTGCCGGCCGGAACCATTCCGCCGGTGTGGAAGGACATACAGGGCGGCGAGATGAGCTGGGTGGTGCCGACCCCGGGCCAGCCCTGGGTCACTTACGGGAGCGGGTACTACACCATGGAGTGGAAGGAGAACCGCAGGACGGGTTTGATCACGAACGTGAGTCCGTGGCCAGCCTACAAGTTCGGCCTTGCGGGGTCGCAGATCAAGTATCGCTTTGGCTGGAACCATCATGCCGTGGTGTTCGCCCCCGGCAATCCCCGGGAGCTGTTGATGGGAGCCAACGTGCTGTTGCAGACCACGGATGAAGGCCTCCACTGGAAGCCGATCAGCCCGGACCTCACGCGCAACGACAAGAGCAAGCAGGCGCGGCCGGGCGGCCCGATCAGCGCGGATGTGACTGGCGAGGAGATGTTTGACACCATTTCCTCGATTGCCGTCTCGCCGCTCACGGACAACGTCATCTGGGTCGGTTCCGACGACGGTCTGGTCAACGTGACGACCGACGCCGGCAGCCATTGGAGCCAGGTGCGCCCACCGAAGCTGCCGACCTGGTCCACGATCACGTGCATCGAGGCTTCGCACCTCGACGAGGGCACGGCTTACGTGTCCGCCAGCCGGTTCGACTGGGATGATTTTCATCCCTATGTTTACAAGACCACCGATTACGGCAAGCATTGGACCGAGATCACCTCCGGGCTGGCGCAGGACCAGTACGTCGAGAGCGTGCGGCAGGATCCCGACGATCCCGATCTGCTCCTGGCAGGCACCAGCGCGACCGTGTACTTCAGCGCGGACGGTGGCCGGCAGTGGCAACCGCTCACCCTCAAGCTGCCTGCCGTGCGGGTGAATGACATCGAGATTCAGCCGCAGCAGCATGCCGTGGTGCTCGCCACGTTCGGACGGGGATTCTGGGTGCTCGACAACCTGCAGTTCCTGGAGCAGCTGGGCGCCGCGCGGGTGGCGAGCAATGCGCCGTATCTCTTCAAGCCGCAGCAGGCATGGCTGGCGACGCGCCGCATGGGCGGCTTCGGACCCCGCGGACCGGGAGGCGAGAACCTGGCGGCGGGAGTCACGGTGTTCTTCCAGGTGCCGGCGGACTACGACGGCAAGACGCCGGTGACACTGAGCTTCACCGATGAAAGCGGCAAGCTGGTCCGCAGCTTCACGCTGCATCTGAAGAAGAAAACCAAGCCGGCGCCGCCTTCGGAAAACCCGGCTGTGACGCGCAAGCAGAACGAGGAGAAGGCGGCGGCGATTCATCCCGGTATGAATCGCTTCCAGTGGGATCTGACCTACCCGGACGCCGTGGACGTGAAGGGAATCTACAATTCGTTCTTTGCGGCGGCACCGACGGTAGGACCGGAAGTCGTGCCGGGAACGTACTACGCTACGTTGACCTATGGCCATGCCACGCAGAAGCAGCCGTTCGTGGTGAAGCTGGACCCGACTCTGCAAACCACGCAGGCGGACCTGCAGCAGCGTTTCGATCTGCTCATGCGAATCCAGGGCGCTCTGAACCAGCTCGATACCAACCTGAACCAGGCGATCGATGCCCGTGACGCGCTCCAGAAGACAGTTGCCGACAAGGGCGGGTCCGCCGGCGCGGCGCAACCCGCGCTGGATCGCCTGAACCACGACATCGACTCGCTCGTGGATCTCAAGATCCAGTCCGGCGAAGGCGCGCTGGTGTATCCCGGCCGGCTGCGTGCGTGGCTGACTTCGATTGCCGGGCAGGTGAGGATGGCGTTCGTGCCGCCCACCCCCGCGATGGTGGAAGTTGCCGATGGCTACATCAACGATGCGGCTGCCGGTGCCTCGCGCCTGCAATCCGACGTTGCGGCGGCCCACCAGGCAATGAATCACTGACCCACGGCGGGCGCTGGCGCCTCGTTGACCCGAGGACGCCGCGCCCCCGATCGGCACCGCGCGTGCGCGACGCAAGGGGACGCGTAGACCACGTACATAATGCGCCAAGGCGGGCAGGCGCTAGGAAACGAAGAAGTAGTTCACGGACTCAGTGGCCAGCGTTCGGTTACATGAGGGGAGAACTCTGGGGTGCTCCATGGTCAAGACTAAACTGCGTAGCCTGCTGGGCTGGTCTGAAGCCGGTGCCTCCGGAGCCGAAAGGGCGGTAGAGAAAAAGCCGGTGCGTCCCAACCGTTACCAGGCGGTCACTATCGTCTGTGCGGGCAAGTGTTGCGCCGCCGTCAAGTCGCTCGCCGGCCAGCGACTCCTGGCGGGCAGCGCGCCGTCATTACCGCTGCCGGCTTGCAGCCTGGCGAACCAATGCAAGTGCAGCTTTCGAAAGTACGACGATCGCCGCGATGAGAGCAGGCGCCTGCCGGGAGAGCTGAGCCGGTGGTATGGCGGGGCTGAAAAGCGCCGGTCACGAGGTCGCCGCGGAATCGACTGAGGTCACCTCGCGGCTAACGCTGCGTCCGCTCCCACTTCTCCACTTCACCGGCGATCACGCGAAAGATCGGATGCGGTTCCGGGGCCCGTATCCGGACCCACCGGCGATGCAGATCGGGATTTCTCTGCTCGAGCTTGTCGAGCAAGTGACGCCATTCGTATGTGAGTTGTCCCGCGGTTGCCGTCAGATGCACGCTCCCGCGGACCGGGCCGATCTTGGTCGCATCGAAGGAATAACCACGGCCTTCCGCTTCCAGCAGCACCGCCGCAAGATAGGCATTGATCGCCGTCCGGGGAGCGGCATGTGATTGGAAGCGCAGCAGCTGCGGGTGATGACGATAACCTGTCGTCTGGTCGCGCAATACTGCACGCGCCAGCAGCGCTTCGCGCCAGAGGGCCACCAGGCCCTTCAGATCGAGATATTTGGGATGAAGTGTCCAGAGGCGCATGTGACCCTCTTGCCGCGGTCTCGGCCAAGGTTCGCCTGCTTCAGGGCAAAGTGTGGTGGCCGTTGGGGCGGACTATGTCAGCTGTGCAGGCCGCCGGTGCCGAAGAGTCCCACGAGAACGATGATGATGAGGTAGATCGTGACGATGTAGTTGAGCAGTCGCGGCACCACCAGGATCAGGATGCCGGCGATCAGCGCGATCAGCGGCCCGAGCGTCAGATGGAGATGGAGATTCATGGATACCCTCTACGAAGTAGATTGGGCTGAAGGCAGCGGGTGACACGGCATCCGTCAGGTGAGCAATTTCCCGTCCCGGACGTTCAATCACGCGGCCAGGGGATGCGCCGCCAGGTATTCGTCGAAACTCCCGGTGAAATCCTCGATGGCGCCGTCCGCCTTGACCTCGATGATTCTCTTCGCGAGACCCCCGACAAATTCCCGGTCGTGGGAGACGAAGACCAGCGTTCCGGGATATAGCTCGAGCGCCGTCTGCAAAGACTCGATGGTTTCCATGTCCATGTGGTTCGTGGGCTCGTCCATGACCAGCACGTTCGGCTTTGTCAGCATCAGCTTGCCGTAGATCATGCGGCCCTTCTCGCCGCCCGACAGCACCTTTACGGACTTCTTGACTTCATCGCCGGAAAACAAGAGCCGGCCGAGCGTCGCGCGCACGATCAGATCGTCGTCCGCCTTGCCCGTCCAGCGGGACATCCACGTGAACAGGTCGATCTTATCGGGGAAGTCCGCTTGCGTGTCCTGCGGCATGTATCCGGGCTCGGCATTCTCCACCCAGGTGATCTGACCGGCGGTGGGCTTCAGCTCACCGACCAGGCAGCGCGCCAGTGTCGTTTTGCCCACCCCGTTGGCGCCAATGATGGCAATCCGCTCACCGGCCCGAATATTGAAGCTGACTCTCTTCAGAACGTCCACGTCAGAACCCGGATATCGGAATGAGAGACCGTCGACGGAGACGGCGGAGTTGAACAGCTTCTTGCGCTGTTCGAAGCGGATGTACGGGTTCTGCCGCGAAGAAGGTCGAATCTCTTCGAGCTTGATCTTCTCGAGCTCTCTGCGGCGCGAGGTCGCCTGGCGCGCCTTCGAGGCGTTGGCCGAGAAGCGGCGCACGAATTCCTGCAGATCGGAGATGCGGTCCTGAGCCTTGGCATTCGCGCCTTCCACACGCTGGCGCGCCTGCAGCGAGGCCAGCATGAAGTCGTCGTAGTTGCCCGGGTAGACCTTCAGCTGCTGGTAATCCAAGTCAGCGATGTGCGTGCAGACCTGGTTCAGGAAGCGCCGATCGTGGCTGATGATGACCATCGTGGTGTCGTAATCATTGAGCACGCCCTCCAGCCACCGGATCGAATGGATGTCGAGGTTGTTCGTCGGCTCATCGAGCAGCAGCACATCCGGCTTCGAGAACAAGGCCTGCGCCAGCAGTACGCGCAGCTTCAATCCGGGCGCCACCTCGCGCATCGGCCGCTCGTGCAACGATTGGCCGATGCCGATGTCGCTCAGGATGCTGCCGGCGCGCGCCTCGGCGTCATAACCTCCGTATTCGCCGAATCTCACTTCGAGCTCCGCCGCCTTCATGTAATCGGCGTCCGTCGCGTTCGGGTCGGCGTAGATTCGATCCCGCTCCTGCATGGCGCGCCACATCTCGAGGTGGCCCTGCATCACCACATCGAGCACGCGCTCTTCTTCGTAGGCGAATTGATTCTGCTTGAGGGTGCCGAGGCGTCTCCCGGGCTGCAGCACGACGTCGCCCGCGCTTTGCTCGAGCTCACCGCTCAGGATCTTCATGAGGGTCGACTTGCCGCAGCCGTTGGCACCGATCAGGCCGTAGCGATTGCCGTCGGAGAATTTCGCGGTGACCTGCTCGAACAGCGGCTTGGCGCCGAACTGCATCGTGACGTTGAATGTGGAGAGCATACCTGTCCGTTCGAATGGCGCGTTCCCGGCCGCCCATGAACGGCAAGCCGCTCGTACAAGGTCCGGGGGCGACGAGCCGTGCACAAGGGGCGATGATCCTGATGTCATGCCCCGTCATGCGGGGGACCGGCCGTCATCGCTTGCGACTGGGCCGGGCCTCCACAGGGGTGGCTCGCAGCGGGCCGCGCAGTCTAATCGATGGGTCGGGTGCGCGCAACGAACTCGCTGGAACGGTTGGGCCGCGCCGCGCTCGGGGGTGCCGGAATAGCTTTTGCCGAGCTCGTCGAGAGCATGGAGCATATGAACGAGATTGCTCGCGGTGAGGGCGCCCCGTCTCGTGAGTTTCACGTCGAGCCGCTCGCAATCAAGGAGCTGTGCTCAAAGCTTGGATTGAGCCAGCCGAAGTTTGCGAAGCTGGTGCATGTGGACCGTGGGGACGCGCAACTGGGAGCAGGGCCGGCGGGAACCCACCGGGCCAGCCAGGGCGCTCCTCACCGCGATCCGCCGCGATCCCACGCCATTCTTGATCTGACAGCGCTTTAAGCGCTGGCGCCCGCTGCACCGAATCAGCGCTACCGCAGCATTGAGCTGCCGTAAGCCAACGCAGCACCCGTGACGCAGCGGGTGAGGTTGAGGCCCCGGGAGTTGAGGTGCGCCCGGCATATGAGTGGATGCTCACCGAGCCCGGTTGAATTCGCGGCTCTCATCGGAAGCGCTGACCGTGCACCGCGCCCAGGCCGCGCTTCAAAGCGCTCAGCAGTCTTCAGTGGATGTGGTCGGGGTGAGGCGATTTGGCCTTGTTCCAGCCTTCCTGTTCGGGTTCGGGTGAGATAGCCGGGGCCACCGATGCGAGGCAGCGGGGCACCGGGCTTCACGGCACCATTTCGAAGGTCTTGGGATCGTAGTGATAGCGTGACGTCTGGACATAGTGCCCGTTGATGAGGACCGGCACCTTGTGGACCTTGACATCAGTCACCGACATCTTGCCGTTGTGCGTGCCGATCCAGAAATCGATGTCATAGAACTGGTCCTTGGTGCCTGGTTTGCGGAAGTCGGTGCAGGCAAAGAACTGGCCGTTCTGCTTGAGCCTGCGGACCGGCTGATGAAGATCGATGAATTTCAGCGCGAGCTTCTCCCCTGTCTTGTCGTCCTTTAGGCTCAGAATTCCGTGATCCGACGCCGTCGCGATATATCTGTCCATGGCCGACATTACCTGCCAGCTGCTTGTCTGGTCGGCAACGCCTGCATGTTCCGAAGCCGGAATCCACCACCAAGGCGGGGGCTGGCGCTCCAATGTCCGCCACTTCCCGTCTTCCCTGACAGGACTCTCGTAGATCCGGGTTTCGAGGACCATCAACCGGCCGTTTCGCGGCACGACCCAAAAGTCCACGAGGTATCTCTGTGCCGCGTCGCCCTTGGCGTGAAAGATCACATCCGGAAAATAGCCATAGCCATCAAGTGTCCTGGTGAAATCGACGTTGTCATAGACAAGTTGGACCGACGTGTCGGTCACCGGGTCGTCGACGACGAAGATGCCGCCATTGCTTGCCGACCTATCCTTGATCAATTTGTCGATGAAGCTTTGCGCATCGTCGGAGGTGAATTTCCCCATTTCCTTGGCAGTGTCTTCGGCCTGCGCGGTTGCATAGGAGTCCGTGGCCTTCCGGATATTTTCGTCGGAGGACTTGAGGAAATCCGCTTTGGCGCTGTCGCCCGAGAAGCAATAGAGCTTGCCGTCCATGCTGGTCCAACTGATCTTGCAATTTGTGTTGATCAGTTGGTGATTGACGAGCCCCATTGCGCAAAAGCCGCCAAACTCCGGTTCCGCCGCAAAGGCGACTGCAGAAAGGGCGAGAGCGATCATCGCGAGGAGCGAGAGGCGCGGGATGCCGCGCGACCGTTCCTCGAGCAAGCGATAGAGGTGACGTCGCATGGCTGCGTCCTCCTCGAGGAAGGGATGGCATTATGTTCCCTTTACCAGCGTTTATCCTCAAATTCCGCTCAACGGGAGAAGGACGACGGCGAGAGACCCACGTGCAGCGGATTGGAGGGCCCGAAATTTCAGCGGAATCAATGGTCGGCGTGATGCGGTTTGCGTGGTCCCATTGTCTCGCTGCTCAGCTACAAGGAAGGCCAGGGTCGCCGGGCGGTGTTGCCAAGCTTCATCGGTGCACGAAAGCCGGCTTGTGTCGCTTGCTGTGATCCGTAGAGCGATAGCCGGTCAAGCACGCGCGTTCGCGCACGGCTCCTTTTCGCTGACACCGAAACTCAAGTTTGCGGTGAAGCGCGATGCATCGATCATGCATTCATGCACTACCGGCTCGAACTCTGCCAGCACAGTTTGTCGTGAGCATGGGTCTCCTGGTTCTGCACGGGCACGGCCTTCGCCTGACATCTTGATTCGATCTAGTGTGGACTCTCGCGCTTGCGAGGCATAGCATTCGCGTTCCTGAACGAGACTTGCAGCGACTGTCGCACCGGGGCTGACGTGCGATCGATCGAAGCGCACCATTCGACCGAGGTAAGGGGGCGCAATGCATCCAGAGCTCATCGAAAGCATGCGCGATCAGGCATGCATCATCTATCGGGCGGTTACGGGATCTGACATTTCCGCTGCGCAACCCCCGACATCCGAGTCTGAAGCACCCTTTGAGGAAGTCACGCGCTCGTTCGCCGAGCTGGAGGCGATGACCCGCGCGATCCCATCGCTCGCAGAGCGGGTGCCTCCATTTTCATTCACACCGCCACTCGATGTAATCCTCGAGGAAGAGGAACTGTTGGTCGAAGTGGCCGTGCCGGGAACCGAGCGCGCCGACATCACGGTCGTGTGCGAGAACGACACGCTCGTCATCTCGGGAATCCGGCGTGAGCACCGTGCGGGAGAGCGGACTTACTCGCATGGCGAGATTCCGCGCGGACCGTTTTATCGCAGTTTCCACGTTCCATTCTCGGTCGCGGGCGAGCCGGCGGTGGCGCTGGAGCGTGGGCTGCTCCGAGTTCGTTTGAAGAGACACCTTGAAGAGCAGGGAAGGAAGACAGTGACGAGTTCAGGACCGCAGCAACAGACGGACCGTCCCACTCAAACGGAGGAACGCAAAAATGGCACAGACGACCCAAGAGGTTCAACAGCTCAATCAAGCGATTCAGGCCGCAATACAGGCGGTTCGTAGCGGCGGCGCGCAATTTGCCGGCGGCGGCTTTGGCCCCCAGTTCGGTGGCTCCGGCGCCAGGACAGGCGGCGACGGGCAATGGCAACAGCAGCTTACGGATCTGACGTGCGAGCGGGTGCGCGAGAGTATCCGTCAGCAGGTGTCGGAAACCACGCAGGAGCGGCTGACGGAGGTCGCACGCAAGCAGGTCCGCGAAACCCTGCGCAATCGATTTGCGGAGGAGCTCCGCCAGGCGCTGATCGAGGGACAAAGCGGGCCGCAGGGATTCGATCTCGAGCGGGTCGAATCGAGATTGAGTGAGCGTCTTTCGGAGGCTCTGTATACGCGGGTTCTGTCGGGGATACGGGAACGCGCCAGCGAGGCGATCAGAGATCGGCTGAAGAATGCGTGCCGCGAGTCTCTAGCCGGTACGCCCGTCGCACGGCAGATCGGCTACGACGAGGCGGAGCAGATCGGCTCGAGAATTTGCGAGTCGCTCGAGCCGCAGATCCGGGATTCGATTCTCGAAGCGGCGCGGGAACAGCTCAAAGAGGAGATTCCTGATCGCGTTCAGAGGGCGGTTCGCGATCGGCTGCGTGAGGCTTTTCACAGTGGTCTCGCGCAGATGCAGGCCGCTGGCGGGGACGCCGAGCAGCTCATCACGGCCGTGCGCGATCGCGTAGGCGATGAGATCGAGCGGCGCGTAACCGAAGGAGTTAAACAGCGACTGCGCGACTCGGTTCGGGAAGGGTTGGAGGAGGCGGTCCAGCAGCGGCTGCAGTCAGCAGTGCGTACGGCGGTCTCCGAACGGCTCATGGCGCGTCAGTACAGCGGCGCAGGGCAGATGGGCCTGTCTGGAGGCGCAGGGCAGTTTGGCGGCACGGGAGCGTTTGGCGAAGCAGGACGGCAGTTTGGAGCAGGGGCACAGCGGCAGGGGGGCGGCGTACTTGGTCAGATCAGTAGCGGTATGTCCGGCGCGAGCGTTACGCTCGTGAGCGCGCTGCGCGAACGGATTGCAAGCAACCTCCGCGAAGGTGCGAAAGAAGACCTGCGGAATCGGCTGGAATCGATGTTGACGGAAGCACTCGAGACGACCAGGCAGGAGCGTCTCGATAGTGCGATTCGCCAGGCCCTGGCGGAGCAAATCGCCCTGGGCAGCGGTTTTGATGTTGAGCAGATCGCGGAGACTGTTCGCGACCGCATCGCTGACCACCTCGTCTACAATCTTGCCCATAAGTTCCAAGAGCATTTGGGCGAGCTCCTGCGCGAGCATCTCGTTCAGGCCGTGCGCGACGCAACGTCTCAAGGAGGCATGCGCGGCGAGGTTATGGCGAGTGCTGCAACGATGGGGCTCCACTAGGAGCCAATCGGCACATCGTGCGCGCCCGGCGAGGCCGATCTCGCCGGGCGTCCCTTCGCTCAGGGGCCGTGCCGCGATGCCCTCTCTTTGCGCTCCGGCGAGCGCCCTGTCCGGAGTGCAACGGTGTGCTGCCTAAGCGAGGGGATGTGCCGACAGATACTCGTCACAGGTCCCCGTGAAATCCTGGGAGCAGGGCCGGCGGGAACCCACGGGGCCAGCCAGAGCGCTCCTCACCGCGATCCGTCGCGATCCAACGCACGTGCTCCGGGCGCTCGCGGCGGGATAGCCGAACGAGTTCGCTTCTACAGATCCATCAGTTGGTCCGCAACTCGTCCAATTCCAGAAATGCCGTTGTCGCAGCCCGATGACTCCAGTCACCTGCGGGCTGATCGGCGGGATGCTGACGCGAGAAAGGGGCATGCGCTCGAGTCGGCAGGAGTTCCGCTAATCAGGTGGTGAGTTGGAAAAATGCCCGATGTAGCTACGATTAAATCGGCCATGGCTGGATTAGGTCGGGTCGGGCTCAAGCTTTTGGAGCGTATCGCGGAGATGGCGACCGATATTGCGGCCGTCCGCGTCTTTCTGCTCTACGGCATCGATCCGCTGGAGGCTGTTCCGCTCGAACAGTTTCGAACTACAACAGCCCTTCAAGAGGTCCGATGGCCCCAGATCCTGGCGGAGGTGACCCGCAAGCGAGAGTCGATGCGAAAGCTCGCGGCCGAGGTCTCTCGCAAATAGGTTCCGGCAATTCAGGCAATCGAGTTACAACCGCCGGCGATAGCGATTCGCGGGAGGCGTGAATGTGGATGGCGTCGAGCGTCGAATAACGCACCGCAACCAGAACTCAGCGGAACGCTATGGCCTTCCCTGGACTGGTCGGGGTGACAGGATTTGCGCTGTCCCTGCGGTGCCCGTGCGTGTTCGCGTAAGATGACGGGGCCTGCTCGCGGGCGACGACAAATACGGTGAACGGAGGGCAAGATGCTGACGGGCGCTCGCTAGGCAGATGCGACTAGAGCTGGTCACCGAAGACATCAAGCTGCGGACCGTCGTGCCGGTCTGGACAGTGTCTCTCGAGCACGCGGCTTCCCAATAAGCAGAGGCTTCTCAATGGCGGCATTTCAACGCGAGGTCCTGGTACGATTCGGTCACTGTGATGCGGCCGGATGGGTGTTCTATCCGCGCTACTTCGAGATG
>Ga0134128_10004638_pt1 | contig 16787 bp, 20 predicted proteins | sample KB31754_FD_96462 | JGI IMG/M metagenome (GOLD analysis project Ga0134128, IMG submission 96462) | Terrestrial soil microbial communities with excess Nitrogen fertilizer from Kellogg Biological Station, Michigan, USA - KB3-175-4 | ecosystem: Environmental > Terrestrial > Soil > Unclassified ...
CTGCGTAAGCGTCCCCTGGGTCCCCGTAGGCAACGCCACTACGTGCTACCTCATCAACGAAATCGTCGCCGGCGAAGAAAGCGACGAAGACAAAAGAGGTGGGCGCGCCAGTCACTTCAAGCTGTACCTTCGTGCGATGAAGCAAGCCGGCAGCGACACCGGGACTGTTCTAGCCTTGCTCGAAAACCTTGAAAAAGAAGCGACCATCCAACAAGCCCTCACCATTTCCGACATCCCCATTACCACGGCCGCATTCGTCCGCCACACCTTCGATGTCACTGCTGACGGCCGTCCCCACATCCTCGCCGCGGTTTTTGCTTTCGGGAGGGACGACCTCATTCCCGCCACCACTGGCAAAAGTAATCACGAACCGATCATTTCCCTTTTTGTATCCAAACCGATATGGAACCGGGTGATACATGAAACTCGCCCCAGCCATCCGCATTCACTGTCGTCTCACCGGGATAATTCTCCAGGTAATCGACGAACACTTTGCCCGCGAATTTCTTGCCTACCTCCATGGATTTGAAACCCTCATCGCCGTTCGACAGCAGGACCGCACACCCAGCATCTTCCTTATCTCCAACCCCCTCCCTCGTCCATCCGATACAATTGGCAATTAATTATTTGAAGAGGTTATACTTATTCGGGATTACCGCTACCGGTATAAATGATAAATCCTCAACTTCGGCAACTTTTTGCCCAGGGAATTGGATAACTATCCGTCCATTAGGTCACTTGACCCCTGCATGATCCAAACAGTTTTGACGGATTTTCCGCATTGTAGTACATTTAAAAGCAACAAACCCAGCTACCGATGATAAAAAGCGCCATTTTCCGAAACAACGTCAAGGTTTCCGGCCGGGGAACCCGTCCCATGCTATTTGCCCACGGCTTCGGATGTGATCAGAACATGTGGCGCTACATCACCCCCGCCTTCGAAGAACAATTTAAGATAATCACCTTTGACTACGTAGGCGCCGGAAAATCCGACATCACCGCATACAACTCCGAGAAGTACAGCGACCTTACCGGCTATGCACAGGATATTCTCGATATATGCCATGAACTGAATATAAAGGATGTCGTACTGGTAGCACACTCCGTGAGTGGTATGATCGGACTCATCGCCGCCAACAAGGAACCATCTCTTTTCTCCCGCCTGGTCCTGGTCGGCCCCTCTCCCTGCTACATAAACGATGGCAAGGACTATATCGGCGGTTTTGAGCGCAAGGACATTCAGGAGCTTCTGGATACCATGGACAAGAATTATATTGGCTGGGCGAACTTCTTAGGTCCCGCCATTATGAAAAATCCGGACAGGCCCGAACTCGCCGCGGAACTTACCGAGAGCTTCTGCTCCACCGACCCCAAAATAGCCCGGCAGTTCGCTGAGGTAACATTTTTCTCAGATAACCGGCGTGACCTATCCTATCTACGCGTACCGTCGCTGATCCTGCAGTGTTCCGACGATCTCATCGCCCCGCTGTCGGTTGGCGATTACCTCCACAGCCATTTGCCCAATAGCGTCCTGAAAGTCATGAAAGCCACCGGCCACTGTCCCCATCTCAGCGCTCCCCGGGAGACCATCGAACTGATCCTGCAATACCTTAAAACCGCAGTCATTTCCCATATAGCACCATGAGCCAGCCACTTCCGCCTGACCTTGACACTTTACCATGCGGATTCATCACCTTTACGGATGCCGCCATCATTCAAAGCGTCAACGAAACCCTGATCCAACTGCTCGGCTATTCCCAAAAAGCCGAACTGGAAAACAAAAATATCGAGACGATCTTCACCCTTGCCAGCTGCCTTTTTAACCAAACGCATTTTCAACCCCTGCTTCATTTACAAGGCAAAGCCAGTGAAATATTTCTTACCCTAAAGTGCAAGGACGGCCGGACAATTCCTGTTATATGCAACGCCACCCGAAAGCTGGGAGATGGAACAGCCATGTATCATTGCATATTCCTTCCCATCGAAGAGCGCGGCAAATACGAACAGGAGCTCATCCAGGCCCGTAAACAAGCCCAGGACGCGCTAAACGAAAACCAGGAACTCATTGCTGCCAAAAAAGAGCTCGAAGCTTACCGCATCGACCTGGACCGCCGTATCAGCCATCTTTCCCAGGTCAACGAGGACATGGGGCAATTCAGCAAAGTCGCTTCCCACGATCTGCAAGAGCCTATCCGAAAAATCGCCGTATGGTCCGATAAAATGATCGTCCAGGGAAAAGATCATCTCTCCGAGGACACCCTCAAAATCCTACGCAACATCCATAAGGAATGCCGCAGATTGCGTATGTTAGCCATGAAGCTGGAAAAATACATCAGCCTCAATAAACCGGCCGATTCCTTAACCGCGCTCGATTTGAACGACATCATACGGAACGAATTCGAAGCGGCTACGGCACAGTCGGGCCAGACCGGCATTACGCTCAACGCTGCAACATTAACGGTAGTCGAAGGCTATCAGACCCAAATCAAGCAACTTTTTTACGCCCTTTTCGAGAACCTCATACGCTTTCGCGCTCCCAGCCAGCCACTTACTATCCGCATTACAGGCCAAATCGAAAAAACAAACAGCTATCAATCCACCAGGGAACAATACCGATACATAGACACATTGAAAATATCGCTGGAAACCAACGATGGAAAAGACGCCGGTAGCAAAGAATTCGTCTACCTGATGAACAAAAAAGCATTTATAGAGTCCGTCGAGCTAGACTTCGGATTCGCATCATGCAGGAAGATCGTCAGCAACCACTACGGCTCCATCTCAGCCGCCACGGAAAATGAGTACACGACAAAAGTAACGCTGTTTCTTCCCCTCAGACAAATCGGCTAAGAGCCAAAAGCCGAGATCCTCTAAAGCGCGCGCCGCCATTTTTGTCAATCCCACCAACTCGACGGCCTCGACCGATCGGCCCGTCCCCATTCCACCTCCGGTATACCGGACCGTCGGTTCTTTGGCATGCATTTTTATCTACATGAATGGCATCTACGACATTTTCACCATAAAAACATTTCTCATGTTCTACCACGTAAAGGACCTCCAGTTCAATGCACGCGTCTCACGCCCGGACCCCACCTTCGCCACGCTCCTTCTCGAACAATTCGGCGGCGCCAACGGCGAGCTCGCCGCCGCCCTCCGCTACTTCGGCCAGGCCTTCGGCGCCAAGAATCCTTATCCCGATAAATACGACCTCCTCATGGACATCGCCACCGAAGAATTCAGCCACCTCGAAATTGTCGGCGCCACCATCCAGATGCTCCTCACCGGCATCAACGGCGACCTGAAGAACGCCGCCGAGAACTCCGAGATCATAAAGCTCCTGAACGGCAAGGCCGCCAAAGAAGAAGTCATCCACCAAGGCATGACCGCCCCCCAATTCTTTGTAGGCAGCGCCGGAGGTCCCGCCTATACCAATTCACAGGGCGTACCCTGGTCCGCCGCCTACATCAATGGCGACTGCCAGGGAGACCTCACCGCCGATCTTCGCTCCGACGTCGCCGCCGAGACCCGCGCCAAGATGGTCTACGAATACCTCCTCCAGTTCACCGACGATCCCTACATCAAAGAAACCCTCCGTTTCCTCATGACCCGTGAGGTCGCGCATTACCAGATGTTCGAAGCCGCCCTCGCCACCATCCAGCCCAACTTCCCGCCCGGCATCCTACAAGCCGATCCCCGCTATTCCAACCTCTACTTCAATATGTCCAATGGTAACGACTTCACCGGCACCTGGAACGAGGGTAAGAGCACCCAGCTCGGCGAGCCCATCCAATACATCGAAGACCCCATCTCCTACGTCCTCGAAACCAACGGCCTACTCGACGTCAAGCCTCAAGGCGCCGCCCACACCCCCAAAGAAGCCGAAAAACTCGACCGCGACCTCAGCACCGAGCGCAGCGATGAAATAGCCGCCGCCACACCCGCCGGCGTCATGCAGTGGAACACGCCACCCGCCGAAGAACCCAAAGCCCCCAAAAACACCGCACATGGTAAAACCAGCCAACGGCACAACACCAAATAATAATAAGCCAACGATTCCCGGCAAAGCGGCGGATGTACACCTCACGATATATACCGACCCGCTTTGCTGTTGGAGCTGGGCGATGGAGTCCGGCCTCCACCAACTGCTGTATAACTATCGGGGAAGCATAGCTGTCACCTACAAGATGGCCGGTCTCCTCCCCTCCTGGAAGCATTTCCGGGACGACACCAACGCCCTCAGCCGTCCCATCCACTTCGGACCCGAATGGTCCCACGCCCACGCCCTCTCCGGCATGCCCATCGACAACCACCTGTGGATCACCGATCCGCCCGCCTCCTCGTTCCCCGCATGCATCGCCTTCAAATGCGTCGAGGCGCAATCCCCGTCATACGCTCACGTCTATCTCCGCGCTCTCCGGGAGGCAGTCATGATCCGCGCCCGGAACATCGCCCGCACCGAAGTCCTTATCCAGATCGCCTGCGACCTCATCCAACGCCTACCGCATTTCGACCCCTTCGCCTTCCGGCAAGACCTAACCGGCCAACGCGGCCGCGACCTTTTTCGGGCCGACTGGCAGCACGCCCTTTATCTGGGCATCAAACGCGTACCCACGCTCGTCTTCACCACCGAACGCGGTGTTTCGACTTTGCTTTAGGGTTATCAAACCTATGACGCCCTCCAAAAGAGTATCCATTCGCTCCTACCCGACATCGAGCCACAGACTCCTACCCTCGATCCCGAAGCCTATGCCCGTTTTTGGCCATACCCCCTGACCCAAAAAGAGATCGACGATTATCGGGAAGCATCCTAAGCAGACAGCCGGCCATCCCGATCATCGCTGCATAACAAAACCGGGAGCCGCTATGCGCAGCCCCCGGCTTTCATCTCAAATACACTTACTATTTTGATTCCGTAGCTGCGCTATAATTGATCCCGTTTTCCGCAATACCCGTGAGCTTTTCGTCGGCAGCCTTTTCTTCTTCCAGTGTCTCCAACAGCAGGCCGGCCACGTCGTCCTGACCTAGCGTACGCGCCACCTGTATCAACCCGCCATACGTCGCGATCTCATAGTGCTCAGCCTTCTGCCCGGCCAGCACCAGCGCCACGTCGCGCGTCGCCGTCCCGTTGTCCGTGTCCTCGATGACCGAGCTGCCTTCTTCCGTAATGCCCTCCATCGCGTCGCACTTCTTCGCCTCCGGCTTTTCGCCCAGCAGCATAAACGCCTGCTCCAGCCTTTCCACGTGCCCCTCCGTCTCTTTGAGGTGACTGGTAAACGCCTGCTTCAACTCTTCCGACGAAGCCGCCTTCGCCAGTTTCGGTAACGTCTTCACCAGCTTCGTTCCGCCCAGTAAATATCCTTTAATTCGTCTACGAAGAATTCCAGCAGTCGCGAATCCTCCACCGGTTCACGCCGGTTAGCGGTGCGCCCGGCCGCCGATGATTTACCCCCGGCTTTATGCGTTGCTTGACCTTGACCTGATTGACCACCTGAATGTTTTGATGCTGTATGATGCTTTTCCATAAATAAATAATTTTTGCTTAATCGAGTGCAAAACCCGCGCCAGTCGCCATTCCCCGCTCAGGCCCATCCCACGGCCCGGCCTTGTAGAAATTAATACGCAAAACCATCTATCAGGCTTTTTTCCCCTTCGGAGCAACCCTGCTCACAATTTCGTCTTCTACGCCCTTCTTGATCTCCGCCATATTCTCCGCCTCCTCGATCGAATGCGATTTCTGCAAGCTCTCCTCCGTCATCGTAATCTTACTCAGCTGCGCATAGTACTTCTGGATCACCTTCATCTCGTCCTCCGTCATATTCTCCACGTTCACCAGCCGGTTGCTGGCAAACTCGTGCGCCGCGATCAACTCGTTCAACTTCAGCTGGATCGCCAGCGAATCTTTGGTCTGCTCCTTTTGTATCAGGAACACCATCAAAAAAGTAATGATCGTCGTCCCCGTATTGATCACCATCTGCCATCCTTCCGAATAATGGAACACCGGCCCTGTCGCTCCCCACACCAACACCAGCCCAAAAGCCGCCACAAACGCAGGCGTACTGCCCGTCATCTTAGTCACCGAAGACGCGAAACGCTCAAAAAAGCCCGCCTTCGATTCAACCCGTTTTTTCGAATTAGCCATAAAAATTAATTTAATCGTGAAGAGATCAAAATCCAGCATCCTATCTATCTAATTGATATCAATAGACATGCCGACAATACATCCTCTCTACCCGTGACCCGCCGACATAAGGCAGTATCTCGCCGGGTATCCTTACGGGCAAGAGTGGCGGTGAGGTGCGTAATTGACCGCAACCGGATCGGCGTTCTGGCTATTTGAGGGTCAAGCGGAATGGCACTTACCGCGGCCACAATTCCTAATACAAAACAAAGCGCGGTTATCACCCAAGATCTATCATTTCCACCGTGTCGGCTGCGTGACGCGCCAATGCCCATCCCAGCTTAAAAAAAATTTCCCGGATATTATGCTTTCTTAAAATTAACATATAGCTTTGCATTCGCATTCCTTATTTATCACTTTAAATGCAAGGAATCATGACTGAACAATTCTCCATATCATCTCTTGCAATCGCTGCCTAACGGGTAGGGTACTTTATTTTCATTTTTTTTATCGCCGTCTTTTTTTGGTGGCCTTCGCCTGCCCGGGACTTTAGCGCAGCAATTACCCACGTTGTAAATGCAATTTTATGTGCAGGAACGAAGGGGCGGTCTATGCCCAGTCGTGCAGACTGAAGACTGCCCGGCAAAAACGAAGAGCTCAAAAGGCCGATCGTGAAAAACAATTGATCCGTTTGGAGAAACTGCGGACCAAACTCTGGCTTGACAAGCAGCAGTTGCCGTGGATTCCGCTCGAAGAACCCTATCAGAAAGGCTGGAAACGCTTCTTCGTGTTGCGCGAAGACGTCAAGCGAAGCCATATGGCGGATTTTTATCAAACCTTGCTGAATAAAATCAACACGGCTCAATACAGCAGGGATAAAACTTTCAGCAGCAGGAAGCGACGCCTCCGTAGGTATGAGTATACGGTAAGAACACAGGCGCTGCGCGAGATATCGGTATCAGAATGGAATAGTCCAAAACTCGAATTGACCGAAAAAGAGAATCTGCTTTTTTATCGGTACGAGCGCTGGTGCTACCAAAGCGGGTTCTGGAAAGTCGGCTACGTGTTTGCAGAGCCCTGGCGTTTTGTCCTGCGTGTGAGACCGCATATCATCACGGAGCAGCGAATGATCGATGCTGACCTGGAGGCGGAGTTTCAGCGCCTGGAAAATTATATCGAACGCAACAACCTACATGGTAAGATCTATAAACTTACACGTAGCAATCGAGGGCCACGGAACTGGTATAAGAAAAAAGATATTCCCAGTCATCCATTTAAGAACAAACCCCTACACGTGGTGCTGGCCGAGTGTAAGGAAACAACAATAACATGAGCACTATAAAAGCAAAAGAGCTGAGTAAGATCGGCTATACGAATGACCACGCCACAAGCCTCGTCATCAATATCATCTCGAAACATTTTAAACATCATAGCAAGGAGGATCTGGTCACTATGCTGATAGATATCAAAGCCCGACCCCAAGCCTACCTGACCGATGAAGTCACGGGCAAGATCGCGGCAACCTTTTTGGATATCGACGTCGAGAAGCCGTTTGAAGTCTATGGCTTGTCGCCAGAGCCGGCGCCACTGGCCGTCGTCGGGGGAAAGGAGATCGAGGGAACGGCGAAGCGGCAGATGGAAAACGCCATGTCGCTGCCCATTACTGTCCAGGGGGCACTCATGCCTGACGCGCACACCGGATACGGGCTTCCGATCGGAAGTGTACTGGCCGTTTCGGGCGCTGTGATCCCCTTTGGTGTCGGGGTGGACATCGGCTGTAGGATGGCGCTGTCCATCATCGATGAAAGCGACAGTTTCTTGCGGCGGTATTCGCACCAATTGAAAGTCGCCCTGAAAGAACACACTCATTTTGGCATGGAAGGAGGGTTGGATCTTCCGCAGGAACATGCCATATTGGACCATCCCGACTTTCAGTCGACGGAGCTGCTGCGAAAATTGCAGGGCAAAGCGGCCCGGCAGCTCGGTTCTTCGGGCAGCGGCAACCATTTTGTGGAATTCGGGGAGATTGAATTGTTTGCCGGAAATCCGTTGAACCTTCTTCCTAGAAAATACCTGGCGCTGTTGTCGCATTCGGGAAGCCGCGGCCTGGGGGCGAACATTGCGCAGCACTATACGAAGATCGCCATGGATACCTGCAAATTGCCATCCGAAGTACAACAACTGGCCTGGCTGAACCTGGACAGCCAGGCAGGGCAGGAATATTGGCTCAGTATGAATCTGGCAGGAGACTATGCCAAAGCCTGTCACGACCGGATACACGCCAATCTATTAAAAGCGCTAGGGCTGGAGGCGTTGGTTGTCGTGGAGAACCACCACAACTTCGCCTGGAAAGAGCGGCTGACGGATGGCCAGGAGGTCGCTGTCCATCGCAAGGGCGCTACCCCGGCGCACACCGGTGAGTTGGGGATCATTCCCGGCAGCATGACAACGCCGGCCTACTTGGTGGAAGGAAAAGGCGGGGACCGTACGCTGCATTCGGCATCGCACGGCGCCGGAAGGGCCATGAGCCGGAAGCGGGCAAAAGAAAGTATGACGGTCTCGGGGCTCAGGAAAATGTTGTCGGACGCGGGCGTGACTCTGATCGGCGGCAGCGTAGAAGAGAACCCACTAGCGTACAAAGACATCGAACGAGTGATGGACGCCCAGGATGAACTGGTAACGGTTTGGGGCAGATTTTTGCCGAAGATCGTGCGAATGAATAAAGAATAAACCAATTAACGTGGACAAGATCATTATACAAATCACTGCGGGAAGAGGTCCCATCGAATGCTGCCGGGTGGTGGCCAGGGTGCAGGAAAAGATGCTTTTGCAGGCCAGAAAAAATGGCCTTGCCATAGAGGTCCTGGACAATAAAAAAGCGGATCTAAACGGCACGCTGTTGTCAGCGACACTGTTAGTCAAGGGTCCGACGCTGGAGTCCTTTGTAAAAGAATGGCAGGGGACGGTGCAATGGATCGGGCAGAGCCCCTTTCGGAAATTCCATAGACGCAAAAATTGGTTTGTGGGCGTGGAGGTTTTCGATGTAAAAGAGGTCTTGCGGTGGGATGTACGGGACGTCGTGTTGGAGACCTGCCGGGCGTCGGGGCCCGGCGGTCAAAACGTCAACAAAGTCGAGACGGCTGTCAGGGGGACGCACTACAAAACAAAAAGCTCTGCCTGAAACGACTGGAGGAAAAGGTCATTGCCTGGCAGACCAGCCAGTTGATCGGGCAGCAGCAGGCGCGATGGCAGGAGCATAACGTGTTGGAGCGGGGCAATGCCGTGAAAACGATCACCGAGGAACTGTAACAGTCGGCTACGATGACTCGAACGAATCACTTTTAATTTTATCAATAAAGATGTTGCGTGTAGTCCCACGCGGCCAAAGTTCGCGGAGTTCGAACACCTTAGGGGCGCCAGGTGTGGCACGTGAATTCCGGATTTTCACTTATTAGCGTTTTTCCCTATTGCATACCCGGCAATTTGAAGCGATTTACCTATAGTAAAGATTCAACGAATTTCGAAAGGTGTTCGAACCAGTTCCCCTACGCGGTACAGAACAAAAGAATGACTATCATGCCTTTTCGCCTTTTAAAACACTACAGTGACCAAAATAGTGACCAGGTTTTGGGTAAGTTTATCAACTGGAAACCGCCGAAGCTTTACAGGGACTAATCCTTTCTCCAATAGCCGGCACGGCGCATGAGCCTAAATTTCGGCCTTGAAGGTTTTGCCTAACGCTTTATCAAGTCCATGATAGTGTCTGAAATTGTAGATGAGCGGGCTCCATTTCGTGGGATCGATATGATTTTCTTTTGCGACCATGTTCTGGTCCGCGTGGACTTTTACCACCCTGACTTCTACGGCTGCCACATCGCCCGCCTCTTTGGGGTCATCACTTATGACTAGTACATTTTTCAAAATAGCCTCTAATTGAAGACGACATTCAGCTATGCGTGGAGGCCGTACACACTCCGACGCCATTTTTGAGAAACCACCGGCGGTAAACTTATCGGGCTCGTATTTGTACCGGCTTTTCTTATATTCCGGTACCGGATCGGCACCCGTTAAATTGGCGATACTTTCCACCTTTTGAAAAAGCGATGGGTCGGCAATATTCACCACGCATTCCTTCTGGGAAACCAGGTTTTGGTAGGTCTTTGAAGCGCATTCCAGTCCAAGCATAAGTGTCCAGCCCAATCCCCAAACGGAAGACATGGGGCCAATGTTAACATTACCTTTGGAATCCAGTGTGGTGATGAGAGCGACAGGTGTACCGAAGTATAGGATACTCGGGTTTATCGATGTATGTTCCATGTCGAGGATTGCATCCAATAATATGCCAAGACGGAAACGCACAGTAGGGTATCAGTGCCCGTAAGACACCTCGCGCGTGATTTTCCAGACACCATCTTTCTTTTGCCAAACCTCCAGGTATTTAAATGTAGCAACCTCCAACTTTCCGTTCTCAACATGAGAGAAGGTATGTTGCGCGGTGAGGATAGCGCCGAAGTCCTTGATCGGGTAGACTTCCATCGAACCGGGCACCAACTTGCGGGTCAAAACATAATCCATCTTATACAAGCCGCTAAAGGCTTGCCGCATTTGTTCATAGGTGCGCACGCCCGTGTTATCCTGGTACCATTCTACGCCGGGATCAAAAAAGGTCATCAGGTTATCCAGGTTCCGGGAATTAAAGGCCGCAAACATAGCCGAATCCCGACCAGACATCTCATCGAATAAGGGGCCGGATTTTTGCGCCTTGGCAGAACCGGTGGCGAGGCTCTTCGCGGCGACCACCAATGCTGTAGAAAAAAAGTAGAATCTTGTTCTCATATCCTTTTTGTTGTGTTAATTTTTCATTTCAATATCGCCTATGGCGGCACCTTGGCCACCTAGATAATCTTTCGCCAGCTCATTATACAACATCCACCCATTATCGCTATTGGTGAAGATAATCAGCGCGCGTTTCATTTTCGGTAATAACACCGTAAGGGTCTGCACACCAGGATCAACCCCGCTGTGCGACAATCCGTATTGCCCGCCGGGCAGATCGGGGTAATTGGCCCAACCGAGCCCCATATATTTGTCCGCTTTTATCTTAGCGAGCGGGCTGGTCATTTGATGATACAACGAATCGGAAAGACCTGCGCCATTCATTACCCATATCAGGAATTTGCAGTAATCGCCCGTGGTCGTCTTGAAAAGATCCGCGGCACTTGGTACCGAGTTCTTGTTGATCGCCAAAGCTTCCCCTCTGTCATTATGCGGGACGGCGAAGCGGTTAGCAAAGGCTTCGTTCCACACAAGGCTGCTGCTGGTCATGCCCAACGGGCGAAAGATCAACGAATCAGCCAGTTGCTGTAGTGAACGATGAAATTTTCCTTCCAGCGCACGGCGTAAGTATTCCATCCCTTCACCCGAATACTGGAAGTGATCGCCCGGCTCGAACTGGAAGGCCAGTTTTTTATCCGGCACCATCCGGCGCCAATTCGGAAAACCGCTGCGGTGGGTTAATATATGGCGGGTGGTCAGGCGCTTACTGCGCGGGTCATCTTTTACCTCAGGATCGGTCCAGTAACGGGCCACCGGCGCATCCAGGTCCCACTGACCAGAACCAACAAGCTGTAAGGTCACCATAGTGGTGATGGTTTTGGTAATGGAAGCCACATTAAAGACGGCGTCGGCGGGAGCCGGTACCCCGTTTCTCAGCTCACCAAATACCTTTTCCTCCACGACGTGACCGTTATCAATGAAAGCCACGCCGAGTCCCGGTATATTTTTGGTGCGCATCATCCCGGCGATCCTTATGGAGTCCACCTGTGCGAAAACCGGCCAGGTCAACAGCATCAACAATAAAAGGAAATAGAATCTTTTGAGGTGCATTTTCGCTAAGCAACTGACATTATCTTCGGCGTTTTGTAGCATGTGCCAAAACTTACAAATGTCCAGCCATAGCTTCAAGATGCTATTAATCAAACAATTATATAAATTCCATGTTTCTATACGTGTATCGGAACCGGACAAACGAATTCATCATCGTACCGCCAGAGGTTGCTAAGGCCTTATTCCCATCATAGCGGCGGCTGGAATCGGGGTGGGTTTTGCGGGTATATTTAAAGCCGTACGGTTTCATCCCGACAAAGCTTCTGCGCAGAATAGTTCTACAGCGTTATTCTTCCCGGCATAAATTCGGCCACGAAAATTAATCGCGCAATGTTTATTTTCGCGATAGAAGAATCGCGATAGATGAATAAGGGGCTGTTATTAATAAAAAGCCTGGCGGGAATGCTGTTTCTTCTCGTCATCATGGGGCTGGTCACATTCCTGCCGTATGGCGGATTCCACCGCTGAAGGGGACATAGGCCAAGTCCGGCTTGCCGATAAGGATCACGCCGGCCGTCACCAGCCCGACACGCACGGCCACCCCATAGGGTCGCCGCACCTCCCAAAAGCGATATGATCCGGGCTCCCGCATCAGGCCTTCACAATAACCTTGTTTATACGACTTCGCTAACGATTCAAACAAAGCCTTCGCCTTCGCGTCCTTCGCCAGCAGGGCCTCCAGCTCCGCCGGCGTCCCTCGATATGTTCTACCTTTGGCAGCATTCCTCAGTATTTAGGCACTCAAAATAGCCAAAATCCCCAGGGCCGCCAAACCGCTCCCCCGTACCTTTGCTGTAATGAATAACCGGACGCACTGGAACCAGGTTTACCACACAAAGACAGCCGAGCAAATGAGCTGGACACAGGACGTGCCGCATATCTCGCTCGATTTCATCGACGCCTTACACGTGCCAACCAACGCCCGGATCATCGACATAGGCGGAGGTGATAGTCGTTTGGTAGATTATCTTTTGGAAAAGGGATACGCCGACCTTACCGTCCTCGATATATCCGAGGAGGCGCTGGACCGCGCCAAAGTCCGCCTCGGTGATAAGGCTCACCTGGTCAAATGGATTGTGTCGGACATTGCAGAATTTCGACCCGAGCATCCGTATGATCTATGGCACGACCGGGCGACCTTTCATTTTCTGACCACCGTGCCCCAGGTCTCGACTTATATGGCCATTGCCGGCGGCAGTATCCCCCAGGGCGGCTATCTGATCGTAGGCACCTTTTCACAGAACGGCCCCACACAATGCAGCGGTCTACCCGTCCGACAATACGACGAGGTCGATCTAACGCAAGTCATCGGCACCCAATTCAATAAAATGATTTGTATTTCGGAGGACCACATTACCCCTTTCAACACTTTGCAAAACTTCTTGTTCTGCTCGTTCAAGCGGGCATAGGTACATATAGCTATTTCAATGCAGCCAGCCCCGAATCCCAGCGATAAAGTCCTGCGCCCACCGCAGCGACGACGATCACCTCAAAAGCCGCCTTCTCATTTCCGGCCTGCTGCACAACTTTCGCGACCTGATCTTCTGTAACCTTATAGGCCGCTTCGCCTATCTGGACGGCGAGCTGGTCATACGGCGCGTCGATAGCAGGTCCTCCTGCTGCGCGTTTCGCCATCCGCTGCCGCAATCCCGGATAGGTTACACCTGGTCCTTCCAACACGTGCCGCCGCAGGTCTTCCGCGCATGCAACATGGTCGGGATGGGGCGGCGTTTTCGCCTTGCAGAAAGCGTATCCCTGTGCAAACATCCGCTTCGCCGACTTCTCCAGCTCCTCATCGTTCAGCAGCGCAAAATTGAAGGTATCCGCACAACGCACGGTGATGCTAAACAGCGTCAACACCGCAATCGCGTCCATGATCTCCTCCCGGCTCAGGCCGCGGGCAGTCATCTCCTCGGCATCCGCCGGAGTTATCTCACCTGGTCGACGCTCCAACTTTTCCAGGAAGTCAAGAACGGATTTTAGCTTATCGGGTATGGGAGCCTGGCGATAGTCCGTCAGGGCGGCCTGCACGACGGCTTTATCGAACACCAGCGACGCGATCGCGCTATGTGCGCCGACGCAGAAGGCGCAAGCATTCCATTTTGCCGTCATCGCCGCCATCAGCTCCCGCTCCCCCACGGACCATTTACTTTCCCCGCGCATGGCAGGGTGCGTCCAGGCGCCCATCGGATCCCCATAAAAATCCTTGTGGTACATGACGATCCTCGCCGCATCTGGCAGACGCATCCCTGACACAAACGAAATGAAATTGAACAATAGGCGGGTGCCAAAAGTATCACCCCGCCCGACCGCGTGTAGTCTCATTTTGATCGCTTGAATTTAGATATTGGGGATAAAGGTAAAATCCCCCGGAATGCAAAAATTGTAAAAATCGGAAGTGCTACCCCTTCCAGAATAGTCGTCCAAACTCGTTCTCCGAACGCACGAATTTCAACGGTGACAGTCCGGTAAACCGTTTAAAGTCTTTGATAAAATGGGCCTGATCATAGAAGTAGTGATAAATATCGCTCTTATAGGAATCCGTGGCTGGATTCTTCGCCCACTCCTTATAAAATTGCATAAAACGGGTTACCGCCGACAGGTTCTTTGGACTCAGTCCCACCTTCCCGATAAATTTATCATACAGCCACCTCGAGCTGTACCCCGTCTTCTTTTCCAATTCCCTTACCGATAACAATCCCCTCGATCCCTCGATAGCCTGTACACAATAGTCCACGACCTGGTCTGCTTCGGACTTCGACAAAAGTTTAATGAGGTAGTGCTGAACCAGGCGAAGCTTTTCGTCCACCGCCTCGGCATTGGCAATGATCTCCTGGATTTCCTTTCCCGAATTACCTAGTATCTCGTCGATCAGAAAAATCTTGTTCTTTAACTCCGCCTGGCAAACCTGAAATAATCGGTAAGCCCCCATCTGGGAAAACTCAATCCCGATATTGCCATGGGGGGCATCGTGTTCCAAATCTATGATGGCCGGGGTATCGCAGATCCCGATGATGATAATCGACGATTCCTTTACCAGCCGGAACCCGTCTTTATTTTTTCCCGACACGCCATTGCGATAGGGGATCGTCATCTTGACCATGCCGTTCGGAACGATCATCTTCATATCCTCGGCCGGAGCCCGGCCCTCACTTTCAAAAACCCACATTTTGTTGACGCAACCCGCCAACTGAGGATGGGGTTTTATAAATCGGAGACGCATGCAAAATATTTATGATAGAACGACGTAAGAAAATGCAATCGATAAGGCTTTTTTTTAAGAATCAACCTTTCCCAATTTATCAATAATTTACCATATTCGACGCCAAAAAGCCGCCCGTCCGGGCATAAAAAAGCGCTCCCAAAAAGCGCCATTTTGCAGTTTCATGGCCAACCCTACTCGTGGCACATTGTTGCACGTTTTTATCCCAGACCCAAACTCTTATCCGCTGATAATGCGGGCAAAACAAATCCCCGGACATATAAAACCTGTTGCACGAAACGCTCAAAATGTTCGAACCAGTTCCCCCTACGCGGTACGAAATGTGGCACGCTGTGCCACGAAAATTAAAAGCCATCTCATTCGGGATGACTTTATAATTTGCTATGCGAGTCTAGGAAAGTCAATATGGATACTCCTTCAACCACTGCCAAAAGTTATCACGATGAATGATCTTTGTTTCGGCAGGGTTATATGCTTCTACAAAGCTTTGCGGAAATTTTGATTTCGCAGCAGGGTTCCATTTAAATTCATAGGCATAGAGCTTCCCATCTATCTCTTCAATATAATCTACCTCCGCCTGGGCCTTGCTGCGCCAAAAATAGGTGTGCCCATAGAAACCATGATAGGCCAGCATTTTTTTTCTTTCAGAGATAAGGTAATTTTCCCATAAAGCACCGATATCGTTCCGATTGTCCGGCAAACTGTAATTGCCTATCAGCGCATTACGGATGCCATTATCATAAAAATAGATCTTTTTCTTCCGGTTTATTTCGTTACGCAGGTTTCTGCTATATGTACCTAACCGGTATACCACATATACCTGTTCCAGCAGATGAATATAGTTATCTATTGTTTTTACATCCGCCCCTACTATCTGAGACAACTCGTTTAGAGATATTTCGCTGCCCGCCTGCCATGCAAGCGCTTTTAAGATCTTTTCCAGCAACAACGATTTTTTACCCCGGTGAGCGCCAATACATCTTTATATAGATAGCTGCCGGCAAGGTTATTCAGTATTTGCTGCGCATTATTGAGATGGGTGACTACCTCTGGATAGCTACCAAATACCAGATATTGGGATAGGTTTTTCAATACCTGTGGAACTCCTGAATAGTCCGCCAGCTCGCTGCAACTTATCGGATAAAGAAAATATTCCCATTTCCGTCCGGTCAACGGTTCCTGGGTGAGATTGGCCATGTTGAGCGCAGAAGAACGGGTGAGTATAAGCTGAATTCCTAACCTGGCATCTATTATTTGCTTACAAATACTTCCTACTTCCTCGATCATCTGCGCCTCATCCAGTACAATTAATTTTTTGCCTCCAAAGCTTTGTATAAGCGACGGGACCTGGTCGTTCCGCCATAAGTTCCGGGTAGTGATTTCATCGCCATTGAAATAAATATGGTCGGCTTCAATTTTTTTTACAATATCCTTTACCAGCGTCGTCTTTCCAACCTGTCGCGGCCCAAAAATCAAGATCGCCTTTTTATAGTCGATTTGCTTTATTAGTTTTTCCTCTATTATCCTGGCAATCATTAAAATGGCTATTCATGGCAAATA
>Ga0134128_10004640_pt1 | contig 16785 bp, 16 predicted proteins | sample KB31754_FD_96462 | JGI IMG/M metagenome (GOLD analysis project Ga0134128, IMG submission 96462) | Terrestrial soil microbial communities with excess Nitrogen fertilizer from Kellogg Biological Station, Michigan, USA - KB3-175-4 | ecosystem: Environmental > Terrestrial > Soil > Unclassified ...
GGGGCGTTTATCAAGGACTGCTGCTCATCTTGCACAAAGAGTACTCGAGTGCTTTGGTGAAGGCGGGCATAGCATCCAAGCTGCTTAGCTCGAAGGTTTATCATGTCGCGTCGATTGTGGTGACATTCCACATCGTGTGTATCGGCTGGGTTATCTTCCGCGCCGACAACATGCAAATCTGCTGGGATGTCGTCAGCAAGCTGGTGACCGTGCCGGCAGAACTCCTCCACTTCTCCGCGTCTCAGCTCGCTATTCTGCAAATTCGCGATCCGATTATCTTCCCGGCGCTTGTCCTATTATTGCCGGGACTGATGATTTCGCAGGTTGTGGTCAACTGGCTTAACGACAAGAAGATATTCCAGAGCCCGCCATGGGTGCTGCAAGTCGGAATGATGGTGGCGATGATGTGCTTGCTCACAATCTTCAGCCCCGACACATCGCCGCGCTTCATCTACTTCCAGTTCTAGGCGATGCGCCAACTGATCACGAGCAGGTTCTTCATAGCGGTCATCGCTTTTGGTGCCCTGAGCTTGCTTGCGGGTTGGATGAAGCTGTGCGCCGTGGCTGCTGCGGACTTTCCTTATTACAGTTGGACAGCGTGGGCGATCGATGATTTTCTGCACCGCAAAACGCCGGCAAAAATCGTCTTCGTTGGCTCGTCGTTGGTGCTCGTGCCCTTATGCGGTGTGGACGCCGATTTTCTTCAGCAGAAGCTCGATGGCAGTGAACATCATCAGTCAGTGTATTTTGAACGGAAGTTTGCCGAGAAGACTGGATTGAATGTTCCCACCTTCAATTTCGCATTGCCTGGAGAGATGCCCTCCGACGCGTACATGATCACCAGCTTCCTGCTGAAAGGCGACAAGCGACCCGATGTCATCGTATATGGTATCGGTCCACGAGACTTCATGGACAATCTCTTGCCCAGTCCCGCTGCCACCGATCCTTATCGTTTCCTCTCGCGATTCGGTGATGTGAGCCCCTTTGCTTCGCTGATGATGCCCGATTGGTTCGAGCGCATGAGTTTTGAAGCCGGACGCGCGCTCTATTTATATGGGCACAAGCAGGAGATAGCGCAAAAGTTTGTCGCTCGCGCCGGCAAGGAGTTCAACCGCGATGCACCGTGGCTTTTCAGCGCGGTGCCTGTGACCAGTGACGTGCGCCATCAGCTTTTGCCTGACTACCAGGCGTTCGCTCTCGGACACGGCGAAGCATTTTTTCGCCCCAGCACGCCCGAAGACCACGCCAAGTTTGTCGATAATTTAGCGGAGTACAAAAAGCGCTATAAGAATTTGAAGCGGGAAACGTACGAGACGCAGATGCGCTTCTTCACCGAAGCGTTGGCGACAGCCAAGGCGCGCGGCGTGCACGCGATTGTGGTGGCGATGCCGATAACGGACATCAACCGCCGGCTGCTGAGCGATGCTAATTGGGACATGTACAGGACGAACATCAAAACAATCGCCCATGATCAGGGTGCGACGTTCGTGGATTTCAACAATGATCGATCCTTTAAACAATCGGATTTCGGAGATACTGTGCATCTGCACTCCGGAGGCGGCAAGTTGTGGCTCGATAAGCTTATCGACCGGCTGGCTGCGGATCACGATGTGTTGGCATCACTTGAGGAGCGCGAACGTCCCGTCCGCACGGCGGAACTCAACGGCCCTTTGCGGGCGGGACGCCCGCGCTCCACTGAAAGCGGGCTTCCGCCCGCCGGTACCATTGCCGGAAGCGGGCTAAAGCCCGCCGCTACCATTGCCGGAAGCGGGCTTCCGCCCGCCGCTACGTCAGCCAGAGTAGCGGCGGGCAGTAGCCCGCTTTCGCAGCGACAGCTTGCCGGCAAAGGCGGTGCGCTATGAGCAAACTACGCAGCGTGTTTGTGGTTTCTCTCGCGTTGTTCCTTTTGATCAATGCCGCACTCTCATTCACGAGCCCGTTCAAATTCGATCCTTACAAATTCAGCTACCGCGGCTGGTCGTGGTGGGCGATGGACGCGTTGCGCCATGAAGAGCAGCCGTGCAATGTGGCGATGCTCGGCTCATCGCTGGTAGTCAGTGCCGTCGCTGGTTGCGATGCTAATTATTTGAACCAGGCACTCGACCTCACCAAGCATCATCACGTCGCTTATCTCGATAATCGATTTACAGAACAATTTGGTGGCACGTTCCATTGCTTCGATCTGGCCGCTCCCGGACAAATGCCTTCCGATGCTTACTTGAGCCTGAAGGCGATGGTGGCGACAGCTAATCGTCCGGATGTGGTTATTTACGGTGTTGGTCCCCGTGATTTTATAGATAGCACATTGTGCGGGCCCAACGATACAGAACCGTTCCAATATTTGAAGCGCATCGTCAACATCGACGAGGTTGGCAATGCCGCATTCCGCTCGTTCTGGTCGCGGCTTGATTGGTACATGCAGAAGGCGCTTTTCATGTACGACTATTCGCTCGACTGTCGGCTGGCTCTAGCGCGGGAGACGGAGCGATTCATCAACAAGCGCATTCCGTGCCCATATTCGGATCATCCGTTTACCTGGTGGGATCGCACGCGCGTGATGCCGCAATACCTGCCCGCTGAAGTGCACCCGCAGGCAATCATATCGGGACCGCTGAAGCGCAACGAGATTACTTTCAAAGACAACACAATCGAGTACAAACAGCGGTATAAAAAGCCCGACCGCGAGACGTTCCGCACGCAGATGTACTTCATGCGAAAGCTTTCGGAGTACTGTCACCGCGAACGGATTGAGCTGGTTGTCGTGAACATGCCCATCACCAAGCAGAACGTCGACATCCTGCCGCCCGGCGTGTACAAGAACTACCTTGCGGCTCTCACTGAATTTGCGTGGAACCACAACATTGTCTTCTACGATCTTTGCAATTTCGATAAATACACGAAGGAAGACTTCCACGACACTGTGCACCTCAATGCTTTCGGCGCTCGCAAATTCTTCGATTCGTTGCTCGCCGTTGTCGATGCTGATCCGCGCGTGCAATCGGCACTGGCGATGTCGGGTACGCAGCTTGCGGAACGCAATCGGCTCGACGCGAAGTATGCGCACGATCGCGATGTCAACCATACCCAAATAGCTCCTCTAAAAACGGCACCCGCACTATGAACGATCTCAACGCGACACCAACAAACAAGACACGCGTGGCGTTTTTCGCAGCGCTGGTTTTGTTTGCATTGGCAAATGCGGTCGTTTATTGTTTCCATCATTATTACCAACCGCCCATTCAGACGGCGGTGTTAAACTCGAACATAAACGCCGCCTCTCACACTCGCGAATGGACATGGTGGCTGGCGCGTAAGTGGCTGGAGCAGAGGAAGGCACCGGATGTGGTGCTGTTTGGCAGCTCGCAAATGGGATCGGCTACTGCGGCGTGCGATGCGCAGCACCAGTTCAAAGTTGTCGATGCGCTCCTCGACCGGCATGCCGTGACCCTCGAAGACAACTTGCAGGAGCGCCTTGGACACAAGGTGACGGTGTTCAATCTGGCGCAACCAGGCGCCATGTGCTCCGATACTTACATGGCGAGCAAGGCGTTGTTTACGCCGGAAACGCAACCGCGTGTGGTCATCATCGGCATCGCGCCGCGCGACTTCATTGATGCCACCATGCCGTACGCTGCTGCGACGGAGCCGTACAAATTCTATTCGCGCTACATTTCTGCCGGCAAGCTGACTCTCACTGCGTATAACGACGTCACCTCATGGCTGCAAATGGGCATTGATTTTCTGCCATGCAAGCGTTTGGGAACCTACTTGCAAGGACTCGCCGCTGAGGGCAATGTCGAGCATTTCGATGTCCCCGCCGATCCAGCGCACAACACTGCGTTGAGCGCCGTTCTTGGTGCAGGCGCCGCGGAGCCCGGTAAATGGTTGGTTCCTGCCAACATTCCGCAGAGCCTGTGGATGGACAACACCAAAGAATACAAGCACCGCTTCCAGCGCCCCAACGCGCCTGTATACGAAGCGGAGCGGACCTTCTTCGATGCCTTCCTGAACAACATGCAAGCGCGCGGCATTACTGTCGTGGTCGTGGGCATGCCCAGCCTGCCGATGAATCGTAAGTTGCTGAAGCCCAAATTCTGGAGCGAGTTCCGTTCTTGCGTCGCGCACACTTGTGCCTTGCACCGCGCACAGTTTCTCGACCTCACCGACAGCCCAGTGTTCATCAAGGACGACTACCTCGACACTATCCATTTAAATGCTCGAGGCGGCGCGAAGCTCTTCAATATTTTGGCCAACTACTGCGCTGCCGATGAGGCAGTTGTCGCCCAGCTCAACGCCCCGGCGCGTACCCGCATCCAAATCGCCACTCCGGCGAAAGCCTCCACAATTAAGTAGGTTCCGGCACATCGCGGCGAGCGAGCTGCAGTGAGTGTTTTGGTTGGTCCATTCGGTCCGCTCAGGACACCTCGCGCATGTCCCTCGCCACCGCTATGAGAAATCACCTTTTTCGGTAATGCTAAGCAAAAGGCGCCTGTGGCGCTTTCCGGACATGCCCCTCACAGAATGGCGCTTTCGGGGATCACCGAAAACGGTGATTTCTCATAGTGAGGTTGAAGCCGTATCGACCCCGAATACGGCAACATTTGTCGTAAAAAAGCTCAGCCGGCAGGAACATACCACTTAACCTCGTGCGTCTATGTCTTGTAGCGGTCGCCCCGGCGAGTCCGCTCCGACAGCGGGCTTATGCCCGCCGCTACGAAAGTTCTGGAGGTTCACCATGGGACGATTCACAGCAACACTAGTCACGGCGGCCTTCGCTGCCACCATGTTTGTAGGTATCGTTGCAACAGCCAGCCAAGCCCTTCCGGGCATCATGCCGAGCATTCCGGGGCTGGAATCATCAATTACGCGGCGCATAAACAACGGAGTCAGGCGCGGTCGGTTGACGCCGCCTGAGGCGAATTACCTCGGACAGCGACTAAACCAGATCGAGCAACAACAGCAAATGTTGATCAACTCCGGACGGTTGAACAGCTTCGAGCGCAGCAGCATCGCAACCCAGCTCGAGAAACTCAATTCCGAATTGCGCTTCGATGAAGCTACGCGCACATTTGCCGGCCGCAGGCTCTGGCCGCACTTCTAAGCGGCGATCTGCCTGTATGTTTAACAGTGCCGGTCTACATATTCGACGGTATCAAACAACGAGTGATTGGTCGTAACGTCGCTAAACTACTGAGCCATTGCCATAGCTGCGCGTGCTAGTGTAACCACGCCCGTGGCGATGAAAATAATGGCGCCAAAGGCTTTGACGACAGGCTCAGGAACTCGCTTTCCGACCACTGTTCCCAACCATATGGCGATGGCTCCGGCTAGCACCATACCGATGCTGCTGCCTAACCACACGCCCAAGAAATCGCGCTGCTGACTGGCAATCGTAACTGTAGCCAGCATGGTTTTGTCGCCCAATTCAGCAACGAAGAAAGTCAATGCGACGGAGACGAATGGTCCCCACTTGTGCTCTTCGAGTTGTTCTTTTTCCTGCTCTGATTCGCCGCGGAAATTCCACACGCCGAATCCAATGAATGCCAATCCTGCAATCACGTTGATTGCCGTGTGTGGAATCAGATTGCCCGCCATCTGTCCGAGCGCCGTCGAGAAGAAATGCGTGAGCAGTGCCGCGACAGTGATGCCGGCTAGCACAATAGTGGCTCGATAGCGCGTGGCAAATGCCAGCGCGACAAATTGCGTTTTGTCACCGAACTCGGCGGCAAACACGAGGGCAAGAGAGATGAGAAACGCTGCCATTGTTGTCAAATGCTTTTGCTGAAACTAGTTGCAACTTGGGAAGAATGCAAGCGCCGGCAAAGTGAACGGAGAAATTGCTGGCTCACCCCGGTGGCGAGGTGTACTCCATCGGCGAACATACCGTCTCTGGTGTAGGGCTCGATGCACATGTCGACGAGCTCGACATCATAGGACTGACATGCTTCCGTGACGCGCTGTTTATAGTACGCGTAAAAGCCATCAGGGACAAGTGCCAAATTTGCCCGGCTAAGCGGCATGTTCACTACCACGACTTTGATTTGGCGCTCGCGACACAGCTTCAGCAGTCGCTCGAAATACGAAAATTGTTGCGCATTCTGTTGGGAATTGATTGGTGCATAGCGCAGACGATAGTTTTCCAGAGTTGTCTGCACCGGCATATGAGGCATGCTCTCGTTGGGCAGAATCATCGGCGTTCCCTTCACTTCTTCGGGAAACTGCCCATGGCGCGTCGGCCTTAATACACCGTGCTCATCGTAACGATAAAACGCAACCCATGGCATGCACGCTTGCATCGTTTTCTTGATGCGCAAAACCATGTAATCACGTATGTCGGTGCGGTAATTGTAGAACGCGCACAGCCGTCCTAGTGCGACCTCGATGAGCTCATTGCTGTTGATGCGGCGTTTGCGCGAAAAATATTCCACCGCGTCGAACATATTTGCTTGCGAGCGAAACGTCTCGGTGGATGGCACCGACGGCATCAGATTGTCCTGGAAGTCCCTCGGTGCAACGCCGATGACCAGAGCGTCAGGTTTATGCGCCGGCAGAATCACATTCTTCAGGAGTAAATAGTCATCAGATGACATCGATCCGCCGATCGCCATGCAGTATGCGCGGGGGCGTGCGCTGAAGTCGCTGAGCAGCTGCTCGGTGAAATAATTTCGCCGGTGCACCATGCGGGCAATTGGCTTCGCGAGGAAATTGGATTCCGCTTGCGTCATCGAGGCGAGCACCAGCGACGAACCCATGAAGAGAATTTTGGGATCTGCGTCAGCCTCTTTGAAAGCCGCCTCCGCTCGACGAACTTCGCCGGTATCGAGATTGGCGGTAGGTGCATCGGACAGTGGGTGGGAAACAGACACCCAACCGTTGAAAAGAGCAAGCAAAAGCATGGCGCAGAGAGCTGCGCTCAGGCGAAAACCGGTTTTTACGGGCGTGGCGTTGATGCTGCCCTTGGACGCCGGTCGGTACTCTAGTGTCGGACTCACGCGTCAAATCATAACGCGCATTGTCAAGCAAACCGTGAGCGGAAGTTTAGGCACGACGATCGTGTACCGGCGGTCGTAAGCCCGCTTTGTTCTAATCCAATTTCCCCGCCGCCGCAAACTTACGCAGCGTGCTCTTCGTTCCTATTGGCTTGCGCGCCGCGGCAAGCACGCCAGTGCCGACGGGGAATCGCACTCCGGCCTGGAGCAACTTGTTCTCGGCTTTCAGTGCGAGTCGCAACGCACCATTGACGATGGGATTGACGGGCGAAACTGTGGTTTGCGTCGGTTTTGGATCCTTAGCCTCGAGCTTCGCTTTGATCCATGCCGGCAAAGCCAACGACGCCTGGCAATACGATGTTTTGTGCAACTGGAAATAACAGTCGCTGAGCTTTTGCTCCACCTCGCGCACGGTATATCGACGAGCGGTGTGCATCAGTTTGTCGTCGGACGAACGAAGCGCGTTGTGAGCCGGAACCCGAACGATCAGCCATCCGCCCGGCTTGAGCACACGAAAAATTTCCTGCAGTGCTTTGCTGTCATCGCGCACCGCGCGGTGATAAATCACGTCGATTGCAGTGATGAGATCGAATGTATTGTCGGGAAAAGGAATGTCTTCAATGCTTGCTCGCGTCGCATGAACACCGCGCAGCATCGAGAGTTTGACCGCTTCCTCGTGCATATCAATTGCGTCGACCTGGCCGAAATGTTTTAGCGCGGATGCCAACCAACCTGTGCCGCAACCAGCATCTAGAATGTTGACGAACTTGCGGTCCCCCAATACTTCGTGCACCAATTGCTGCACGGCATCGTGAACGGCGACGTAGTAATAATGGTCGTCCTCATTTTTGAAAATGTTTTGATATTCAGAGGCATCCATACGAGTGCACCTGCAGCCATTTGCGGGCAGTGTAACACAATGTGTCGATGCGCTTGATAAGTAGCTACTTATATGTGTGGGAAATAACAGGGGCGACGCAGGCGTCGCCCCTACAACCTACTCGTTCTATTTTTCCGAGCCGCTCTTTTTTATCTCGTTGATTGCCTGCGCACCGACAATAAATGGACCGGCAATCGGAATTGCAAGCTCGCCCATCATTTCGGCCGCCACCAGCGCCTTCTGCCCGAATGTGCCCTTGCCGCCAAAAACGTCCTGCCAGGCCTGTTCATTCCGGCTCCAAATACCGGAGGCTGCATTCGATATTCCGTCCTGGTCGCCTGCATTCGACATTCCGCCTTTGTCCCTTGAGGAACCTGTACCAACTTCTTTTTCGGTATGAAAATCTGCCATCGCTCTGCTCCTTTGAGTATCAGCACTCGTCTGCGCATATAGGCGCCATTACCGAGTCTGCTGGGTTCAGGATAGGACGGGACGCGTTAAACCGCCGTTAAATGGCCGTTGCGTCGTGGCTATGGGCGTTTCGATTTGGAGCCCGCTCCTATTTAGCTTTGCCATCCGGCTGCAGTTTCACCTTGAGCAGCCTATCCATAATGAAATAAACATCACGCCGGTAGAACACTTCGTCCAGGAACGTGTCTCCGCCTGGCGGCCAGATAGGTTCTTCCTGGAACACTTTGTCGTTGAGATCATCCATCGCTTGTTTGTATGCCGTCGTGGCAAGTTCCGGTTTTTGCTCGTAGGCATTGGCGATCAAATACAGCTTGGGAAGCAAATGGTTTTTGTGTTGCTCGCCTGCCTTTTCCATCTGTTCTTTAGCTTCGGGGAAACGGCCGCTCTCTTCTAAGAACCGCGCGTAGTGCAGATAGTTGCGGTAAGCGGTGGGAGCGAAAGCAATTGCTTTTTGGACTTCTGCCATTGCTTCGTCCTTGCGTCCCATGTGCCAGAGAGCTTCAGCACGCGCTTCTGAAACGCCGGCTGCCGGGTGTCCGATGTTCAAAATGCGGTTGGTGATCCAGGAAAAACGCAACGGATGGTTGCGCAGGTTATCGCCGGCGCGCAGCTCCTGCCCGGCATTTTGCATCTGCCCGGAGAGTGCGGCTCGGTCTGCAAGATAGTAGTGCTTCAGCATCTCGAGAAACTCCGATGAGCTGTAACCGAGGTCGAGCAAGAACAAAAGCATGATCGCGCCGCCGGTTGCCGAGATGATGTTTTGTCCTTTGACGATCGGACTGGTGAGGGTTTTCTCCAGGCGCTTGTTCATCAGCAACGACGGACGATGGTCTTTCACAAATTGAATGAAACGCTGCTGCTCAGGTTGGGCGGCGGCGGCGAAAGGGAATTTGAAGATGACGTCGGGCTTGCGCTGTGCCTCTCCGCAAATCACCCGAGAGCGAATTTCCAGGTTGCCGAAGAAGGTCAGAGCTACTTCGTCGATGGCGTCGAAGCGCACATGCCGCGTTCCGAATTGAAAACCCTCACCGTCTACGCTCACCCACTGGCGAAAGACTACGGGCGGCTTGCCCTTGAGCAATGGCGAAGCCAGCCGGCAGCCGAAGTTGCCTTCGAGCAAGAGCAAGTACCCCAGAGCGATGAAAGCGCACAGCACTACGACGGGAATGCCGTACCAACCGAGGTTTAAGCTGAACCAGAAATTATTTGAATAGAATCCAATGAAAACAATACCAAAAAACACAAATGTGGCACCAATCAAAGTGGTTGCCTGGTGCCCTTTCGAGGTGGTGAGGTTTTGCTGCTCAGCGGCCGCCATTTGACTTTATATTCCTGACCTCTTAACATGCTATCCGGCTTACTGGAGAGTTCGCATGGCCACTGCTACCGGCGTTGAGTCGCAATCGGCGGGTTCCGTTGCTTCGACTACTGCGCGAGTGATTGTCACAATGCCCGCGTACAATGCGGCGAAAACGCTGCTCAAAACCTTTGAAGATATACCCAAAGGATTGGTCCACGAAGTCATTCTTGTCGATGACTGCAGCTCGGACGATACCGCGCAGACAGCTTCCAGCATCGGAATCAAGGTTATCCGCCACCCACATAATGTCGGCTACGGCGGCAACCAGAAGACTTGCTATTTGGAAGCCCTGCGGGACGGCGCCGATGTGGTCATTATGCTGCATCCCGACTACCAATATGACCCCCGCAAGATCCCCGAAATGATCGCGCCTATCCTGGAGCGCAAGGCCGACATCGTGCTCGGCTCACGTCTGCTCAACGGTGGTGCACTCAAGGGCGGCATGCCGATCTACAAATTCATCTCGAATCGTTTTCTCACCACCATGCAAAACTGGGTGCTGGGCACGAATCTATCCGAGTTTCACACCGGCTATCGCGCATACAGCCGGGGCTTTCTTGAGCGCGTGCCATTCTTGCGCAATTCGTTGGCATTCGTATTTGACGCCGAGATTCTGGCGCAAGCCGTCTACTTCGGATTTCGTATCGATGAAATTCCGGTTGAGACGCGCTACTTTCCGGAAGCTTCTTCGATCAATTTCTGGAACAGTGTCAAATACGGTGTCGGCGTGTTGAACACGCTCGTGCGCTTCGCACTCGCCAGAACCGGAAGAAACGATCCGCTTTTCCGGCGCTAAATTGGTAGCGGCGGCCGAAAGCCCGCGGAGACGTAATGATGAGCACGGTCGCACCAACCAGCGACGAAACCAGAACGTCACTGCCGGCGGAAACGCGACAATCGCACGTGCCGCTGTTCGTGGGCTTGGCTTTGGTTGCGCTGTTTTCGGTGGTGCTTTATTGGAGCACCACCGGCATCGGCTTCTTGCTGGATGATCTGATTCGGCCGTGGCAGATTTTTATGGCCTTGCACGGACAACCGCAGATGCTACTGCAATTTGTTTTCTCTGGTGGCTTGGCCAGTACATGTGCGCTCACGTCTTTTCGTCCGGGCACCGAGCTGACGTTCGTGCTCGATTACCTGGCTTGGGGCGGTAATGGCTTCGGCTATCACCTGACCAATATTTTTTCGTACGCGATCAATTGTATATTCGTTGGGCTCATTTGTTTTGAACTGGCGGGTTGGTTTCACGTGAAGCACAGGACGCCGGCTTCGCTCGCGGCGGCGCTGTTGTTTGCTTGCTATCCGCTGCACGTTGAGTCGACGGCGTGGATAATCGGGCGGGTGGATGTGCTATGCACGATGTTCTATTTGGCGTCGGTGTATTGCTATTTGGTGTATCTGCGATCAGCGGGCTTGCGCCCGCCGGTGCACTTAGCATTGTCCTATACATTCTTCCTCGCGGCTTTGTGCTCGAAGGAAATGGCGGTGTCGCTACCCGTGGTGGCATGGGGCGCGAACGTCTTATTTGCAAAAACGCAGGCTGGCAGCCGGCGCTCCTCTGCAGAAGCAGTACGTTGGACCGGTGCGATGCCGGTGTTGGGATTCTTCGGCATCTTGGCGGCGTTCGCGGTGGTGCGGACGCTTCTGTTACACACAGTTGTCGGCGGATACGGAACCCTCGATAAACACACGTTCCGCCAAGTAATGCGCAACATCCGTGATTTGCCGACGTGGAGTAAAGTGGTATTTCCGGTTACTGATGAATCGGTCCGCAACTGGGCGGCATTCTTGCCGACGCTGAAATTTTCGGCATATGCCGGCTTGGCGGCAACCATTGGCGCCGCAGTGATGACTCTGGTACGCAAACGTCCCTTGCTTCCTCTCTTCGCCTTCCTGCTTGGTTGGTTCTTAATAGCGCTGCTTCCGACATTTCAGATCTTCCACGTCTTCCCGAACCTGGTCGGCTCGCGGTTGTTTTTTCTGAGTTCGGCGCCGATGTGCATGCTGGCGGGATTCAGTTTTATTTGTGCGGCTGAAACTATGGCGAAATCGCGCGCCGCTCTCGCCATCGCGGGCGCATGCATTGTGGCAATCGTCACGCAATGGGTCGTGCTTCTGCAAATCAATCTGGAGCCGTGGCTGCAGGCGGGACGCAGAATGAGTTTTGCGACGACGCTAGTGCAGAAAGTCGCGGCTGCCACTGCCCCTGGTGACAAAGTTCTCTTTGCCAATTTGCCTGCGGACTACAAAGGCGCCGGTTTAATCGGCAGGCCCGAATACTTGACGTACATGTTGAAACCACCGCTGTGCAGTCAGGATTTTTCTGATCGCGTTGATACTTGTGAGCGCCCGGTACCCGGTCCAAACGCTTTCGTCTTTCCGTCCCAATTCGAACGCCAGGTTAGCGGCGCCAGGGAAACATATATATGGAACGAGCCAGTGGCGGCATTCACGAAGTGGAAAATGCCAGGTGGCATGCGGAGCTTCGCGCTTAGCGATCAACGTTCAGTCGCGAATGCCGACGCAAATGGCACGCGTTGGTTCATTCCGCAGGCGAGTCGCCCGCGCTCCTCTGTAGCGGCGGGCGCAAGCCCGCTTGCGGAGCCTGCTGTAAATCCGCTTGGTGTACGCGCCATCCAGGTAAAGTTCGCGGAGCCGGTGAAGACGCTCGGACCGATCACTCTCATATGGAGCGCACCCACCATCGAGTGGTGGCAAGCGATCATTCAGCCGGTGTTCGCGGACGAGCACACAATTACTTTCGTGCCCTCGCGCTTGCGCGTGTGGACCTTTGCGCCGTCAATTGATGCAGTGGGACTGCAAGGCGGCGGAATAGGACACCTACTGTCGGCGCGGTCAATCGATGTATCAACAATTGAGCCGCGCATCCAAGCTAATGGCACCACCATCAAAGTGGACGGCAGCTCTATTCCCGGCTGCCACTCCGTGCGCATATTCGTTGCTAAACAAGGTCAATCGTTCAGCGATTTTGCAACCACTTCCGCCCCCGACAGCGCGCTGGTCCAAAGCTCTTTCAAATTGCCGGACTCGCACGGACAGATAACAGTGCCGGCCACCGCTTTGCGGGATTCCGTGCACGCGGCATGCGCCCAGGCGTTTGACTCGCATGATCATCCGATCGGCATTCTCAGCGAAGTAGTGGCAATCAGCCGATGATGGCTTGCCACCGCACTCGTGCGAGTATCTTGCTGCCAAGATCGTGACAAGTTGACGGCACACGGTGGATACCGCAGATGGTGGCAGCCGGACGGGTGGACCAGGTCTCGGGAGCACGCAATGTCACGCATCACGTGACGTGTGGTTTCGGGGCTTTTCCGATCCTCAAAACCGGCCGGACCAAAACAACATTGCCTGCGACTGGCGCTCGCCCGTGTAGGTCGCCGGCGCATAGTGACGTGTGGTCACGCCGCCAAATAATTCCCGGGCAGCGGCTACCCCAAAATTGAAGGCGCGCCGCCTCACACAAACCCCACTACCCCCTGTTATCCTAGAGATCGGGAATAATAGGAATAGCTGGCTACCATAGGAATGTCGATGAGGAGCAACGAGGGCAGCAGCCTTGCAGAGTTTGGTCCCGCCCTCGGGATCTTGCTGCTTTCGGTTTTCTTCCCGCTGCTGGACATGATTATGCTCGGTTTCTCCTACTGCCAGTGCATGACGCTAAATTCGCTGCAGTTGCAGAAGGCGGCGGAGCTGCCGACGGCAGCCGCCCAAGCGCCGAACGGACCAGTCTTGCAGGCGCTGCCGGATGCCTGGCAGCATACCGGGCTTGGCGCCTTCGTCAAACTCACCGAGCCGCCGACTACCGCAGTTGCATACCAGGACGCTCGCGGCAGCGATCGCTATGTAATTGTCTCTACGACGTTTTCTGTAAGTCCTTTTCTGAACATTCCGATCATCCCGGGCATTCCTGCTCTCAGCGCACCGGCTACATTCACTATCTCGGGCAAGCGCGTGGTGGAGGATCCAACCAGCTAAAATGCGCCAACATCATCCCAACGCTCAAAGCTTCATCGAAGTAGCCGCCGGCTGCGTCGTGATGGTACCGATTGCACTGCTGGTGGTTGATGTCGTGTTTGTTCTCAACACGTCGCGTGTGAATAGCGATCTCGCTCTCTCGGCAGCGCGCCTGGCGGCCAATCGCACCGACGACACCGACGCTCGCGTAGCCGCTCAGCAAGCGGTATCTGATTGCAAGCCGCCATACAATGTTCTCTCCGTAGAACTTACCAAGTTCAATTTCGATTCACTCAGCAAGCTTGTCACTGTCACCACCAGCATGGAGCTAATGGTCCCGGTGCCACTGCCCGGCTTCACGAAGACAGCCGTGACCGCTACGTCGGTTCAACCCATTGTCGGCATGCCGGCATCACGATGACGCGGGGAAAAACACCAATGCAAAGCAAAGAGCGACGACACTCCAGAGGACAAGCGATGCCGGTGGTGATCGGTTGCCTGTTGATGCTCGTGGTCGGTGCATTTGTCGCAATGCAGTTCGGCATCTTGTCCGGTTCGTCTCAGCAGGTGAGAAACGCCGTCGACGCCGGTGCGCTGAACATCGCGGTGCGCGCCACCGACGTCCCGGTGGCTCCGCCCGGCGAATTCGGCGATGTGGCCAACAGCTCAGGTGGCATCACGCTGGCAAATGTCAACCGTGTCTATGGCAAAGCCATGCTAATCAACCTGAATGCGGAATCCATGATCAAAAGCGGGCAAGCAGGACAAGCGCAGGGAAGCGCTCAGCAAGCTGTCGCGGAAGCCGACCAGGTATCTCAGCAGCTGAAGAAAGCAATCACAGATCAAGACTTTTTGACGCGCTCCTTTTCGCAAGTTGATTTTGGCGGGAGTTCTAATCCCGCTGGCAGCAACGGCTCCGGGTCTGCGCGTCACCTCAAGAATAAGTCCGCGCCGTCGTTTACCATTGGGTACGTGCACGGCGGTCAAACCAGCAACATCTCTGCTGATCCATCGCAAACGCCGCCGGGACTCAGTTTGCATCTGGGCGGTCCGCTGGTCGGCTATACCGTAGTGAAAGCGAACGGCCATTCGTTTTATTTCCTGCCGTTCAAACATGGGGAGAAGCCGCATTTGATCTCCACCGACGAATTCAATGGACACAAGTCACCGCCGTCCGATTGGTCGTCGCCGGTTCCCAACGCCTTGCAGGCTAGCGGGCAGTTAGGGCCTGATTTGGCAATGCAATCGACGGCGAGCGCGGTCGTCAATCCGCAGCTCAACTACCGGCTGGCGATTCCACATGCATTCGTGGAAATCAAAGTGCAAAAAACGCCGGTAACCTGGCTGGTAAACGGCAAGAAAGTGGCCGAGTCAATGTACCAATTCCAGCCGGACACGCAGTACAAAGTGGCAAATTACAAGGTCGGTTGCAAATCGCAATTGAACGGTTATGCCAATGTCGGTAATGAGTATAAAGGCGGCACGCTGCTTGCGGCATTCAACGGCGTTCCGGGTACACAAGCACACAAACTGGCATTGCAAAACCTGGCGCAGCGTATAAGCGAAATCCAAGCCGGCTACACGGTGAAGCAAGTGAGCCAATTGTTGGCACAGCAGCAGCTGGTGCCTGACGTTTACACGTACGTCATCTATCCCGTATACAAAAATGCCGACAACAGCGATCCGCAAGTTAAGATCGCGCCCATCGGCAATGTGCAGGCGGGTTGGTTTAATTCCGGTGCTACTGCCGATGGTACCGCCAAATCCCTGGGCAGCGAATCGCTCGAGGACTCGCCCAACTCCAACTGGGGGCAGGTAGTGGGAGCGTGGCAGCTGCAGGCACATCACGTCAATGTCAATGGTCAGGTCATGTGGACTCCCGGCACGGGCTACAATCAATGCCTGGGGCTGTTGGAGCTTAGCCGATCGGCTCGTGTTACCTTCGACGGCAAATGCCCCTGATGAGGACCGGGATGCGCTTTTCGAAAGGCAGCCACATGACGGAAAGCGGGCTAGTGCCCGCCGGTACATGTGCATGCATCGCCGGTATATGTGCGCGGAGGGTTACGCTCACGATAGCCTTAATCGCCGCATTCCTGTCGCAAAGCGTATGGGCGGCTTCTCCTATCGATCAAGGCATCGCCGAGTTCAACGCCGGGCACTACGATAAAGCAATCGCATTGTTCGGCGAAGCCGAGCCGACCAACTTTAACAATGCCGTATTTCATTACTACTTCGGCAGCGCCCTGGTGCGAACCAATCACAATGCCGACGCCATCAAACAATTCAAGCTGGCATTAGTGCTCGAACCGAAAGGGAAAGTTTCCGAGTACTGTCAGAAGGCGCTGGCTAACCTCGGTGAGAAGATCGGAGCTCCAGGCAATAGCGATAAGCAAAGCATTTCAGGCGATAAAGCGGCCTCTTCGCAAACGCCACACGTTTTCGCTGTTTTATGCGGCTGTCCGCTTTGCGGCCGCGCGGAACTGCTGCTGAATGATATCGAAAAACGTTATGGCAAGAGTGTCGTTGTGACTCGCTGTCCTACCGTAGCGCGATTTGGTGGCGCTCCCGTTTGTGCAGATCCCAAATATCAAGGAATTCTGACGCAGTACCAAGTAAGTCGCTGCCCGACGTTCTTGTTCTTCGGCAAACAAGGCGAGCTTGCCGGGCAGATGAACGGTGTGATTGCCGATGCAGATGTTTGGCGTCAGCTCAACGTGCTTGCCGACAAACCTTCCGACTCAAAGCAGGCGCCGCATATTGAGGACAAATCGCAGGCCGCGCGCGACTCGATTATGCGCGAAGCGGCGGCCAAAATTGCTGATCTGAATCGACTCGAACAAGAAGAAATAACGCGTGTGGAAAGGCGTGCCGACCAAGACATGGCGGACATCGTTGGTAGACGTCGCTATTTATTTACCGGCCCAATCGCTGCCGACCGCGACAAACGTATCGAGCAAGTGAAAGCGGATTTCGAAAGACGGCGCAAAGAGGTGACTGACGACGCCATTGCCCGCGCCGACAGCGTCAGCAGATAGCGACGCCCAGGCAGGGGCGATCAGAAAATTTCGTCGGACGAAACTCTGGTTCTACGTAACCTTCATGAC
>Ga0134128_10004641_pt1 | contig 16783 bp, 14 predicted proteins | sample KB31754_FD_96462 | JGI IMG/M metagenome (GOLD analysis project Ga0134128, IMG submission 96462) | Terrestrial soil microbial communities with excess Nitrogen fertilizer from Kellogg Biological Station, Michigan, USA - KB3-175-4 | ecosystem: Environmental > Terrestrial > Soil > Unclassified ...
CGACGGAGGATCATCGCCCCAGTCTATTCCGCCGTGGCGTCATCGGAATACCCAACTTGGCTGCGGTGCGGCCCGCGCGGACTTCGACGCGGCGCAGCCTCAAGCCGTACGGGATCGCGCCCCGCTCCCGGGCCCTTAAAGTCCGACGGCGGCCCTCCCCCAGGTGGGGCGGCCCTCCCCCAGGTGGGGCGGGCCGCCGTCGTGCGCGGAGAAGCCGTCGTGCGCGGAGAAGCGGGCGGCTAGTTGGCCGCCGTGGCTTCTTCCCGCACCTGGGCCTTCGGTGCGCCGGTGGGGGCAGCCGGGCTTTCCGCCTTTGGGGCCTCAGCCTTCGGGGCCTCAGCCTTCGGGGCCTCAGCCTTCGGGGCCTCAGCGGGAGCGGCAGGGGCGGCCGCGGCCGGCTTCGGCTTTGGGGTGGCTGCGGCGACAAACGAGCCGCGCGGGTCGGCCAGGTTCTCCAGCTGCGTGAGGTCGCGCCCGGTGAACATGGCGATGAACCAGTCCATCAGGACCCGGAACTTGCGCTCCACGGTGGGCATGGCCAGGCCGTGGTAGCCGCGGTGTGCCAGCCAGGCCGGGGCGCCCTTGAGCTGGATGCCCATGATCTTGGCGACGCCCTTCCACTCGCCGAAGCCGGCAACGGCACCGAGGTTCTTGTGCTTGTAGCCCTTCAGCGGCTTGTTGAAGCGGCTGGCCCACAGGTTCTTCGCCAGGCGCTTGGCCTGGCGCACGGCGTGCTGCGCATTCGGCACGCAGGTACCGTCCGGGAGGCCGCCGGTGACGTCCGGGACTGCCGCCACGTCGCCGGCGGCCCAGGCGTTTTCGATGACGCCGAACTCGCCGGAAACCTGCAGCTGCGCGTTGACGGACACGCGGCCGCGCGGCTCAATCGGGAAGTCGGTGGAGCGGACCATCGGGTTGGCCATGACGCCGGCCGTCCAGATGAGCGTCTCGGCATCGAATTCCTGCGCCACGGACTTGTCCGGCAGGTTGATGAGCTTGATGAACTTGCCCTCGGCGTTGTCCAGCGAGGTGTTCAGCAGGACCTCAACGCCGCGGCTGCGCAGGTGCTCCACGACCCACAGGGCCTGGGCCTCGGTGACCTCGGGCATGATGCGGCCCATGGCCTCGACCAGCACAAAGCGGAGCTCGGACTGGTCCACGCGGTCGTTGAGCTTGACCGCGGCGCGGGCCATGTCCTCGAGCTCGGCGATGGTCTCGATGCCGGCGAAGCCGCCGCCCACCACCACGAATGTCAGGGCGCGCCTGCGCTTGGCGGGGTCGGTCTCCGTGGAGGCCTGCTCGATGAGCGAGAGCACCTGGTTGCGCAGGGCCACGGCTTCCTCGATCGACTTCAGGCCGATCCCGGATTCGGCCAGGCCCTTGATCGGGAAGGTGCGCGTGATGGCGCCGGCAGCCACGACGACGTCGTGGTAGGGCAGTTCAATGGGGGCGCCGCCGTCGGCCGGGGCAATGACCGCCGTGCGGTTCTCATGGTCGATCCCGGTGACGGAGCCCTGGATCAGCTCGGTCTCCAACAGGTGCCTGCGGTGGGAGACCACTGCGTGGCGCGCCTCGATGTTGCCGCCGGCCACCTCGGGCAGGAACGGCTGGTACGTCATGTAGGGCAGGGGGTCGACAAGGGTGACGATGCCACCGGACTTTGCGATCTTCTTCTGCAGCTTGAACGCCGTGTAGAGGCCAACGTATCCGCCGCCTACCACCAGGACGCGGGGACGGTCTGAGTATGTGGGAGTAAGTGCCATGCCTCAAGTGTACAACCCTTTGTGAAAACATTCACTAGCGCGTTACGCGGGGAAGTCACCTGCCCTGTGGAGGCCTTCCATTCCGGAAGAACGACGGCGCAAGGCGGCGCGCGTGCGCCGCTCCCCCGCCGCCTCTCCCGGGAGTGCTCCCGGCTGGCAGGGTGGGAGGAGGCCGCTGCCGCGGCTAGTGCTTGTGGCCGGCCGGGGTCCCGGAACCGGTGCGCGGGCCTTCCGCCTCGCCGCCGGCTGCGCTGTCGGTTGTTGGGGCGCCACCGTTGCCTCCGTCTCCGGAACCCTGGCCCTTGGCCGCCCCGGGGGCACCGCCCCCGGCCAGGATCCTGCGCCGCACCAGGAGCAGGTGGGTGCTGCCGGCGGCCAGCACAAGCACCAGCAGGGTCAGGAACCCCAGCACGATCGCGGCCGGTTCCATGCTGCCGAGCTCAGCGGCCGCCGTCGGCGCGGTCGCGTCCTTCAGCGTCGGCCGGGGCAGCGGCGAGGTGGTCACTGTGGAACCGCCGGCGGGCGGGGTGGCCTGGCCGCGGCGGTGGACACGGATCCAGTCGGCAATGCTGCCCAGCGGGTTCGCGGTGACCACGGGCACGTTGGCCGTCAGGGCGGCGTATGCGTCAAGGATGCCGTAGCCGTAGATGGCGTTGGGCGTGCCGTTGCCCTTGGGCTTGGCGGTGGAAATGATCCGGTTGATGACCTGCGCGGCGGACATCTGCGGGTACTTGGACCGGATGAGGGCGGCCACGCCGGAGACAATCGGGGCCGCGCCGCTGGTGCCGCTCCAGCGGGCGTACCCGCCCCCGGGCAGCCCCCCGGCCAGGTCCTCGGCCGGCGCCGAGACGCCAATGCTGATGCCTTGGGAGGAGGAATCAACGCTGGCGGTCCCGTCCTTGTCCAGCCCGCCCACGGCCAGCACGCCCGGAATCGTGGCCGGGGCGCCCACCTGCTCGCTGCCGGACTTCCGGTTCCCGGCAGCGGCCACAATCACCACGTCCTTGGACTCGGCGTAGGCAAAGGCGCTGTCCCAGCTTTGCGGCCAGGCCGTGGACGTGCTGCCCAGGGACATGTTGATGACCTTGGCGCCGTGGTCCACGGCCCACTTCACGGCCGCGGGAATCTGGGCGTCGATGTTCTTCCCGGACGGGTTGTCGCTGCCCAGCCAGACGGAGACGCTGAGGAGCTCGGCTTTGGGCGCGACGCCGATGACGCCGGCGGGACCCGCGCCAACCTTGGCGCCGGCCGGCGTCGAAGCGCCCTTGGCGGCGGAGGCCGAGGCGTCGGCGTGCCCGCGGCCGGCCAGCATGGTGGCCACGAGCGTGCCGTGTTCGGGTTCGGCACCCACGCCCTTGGTGCCCTTGGCATTGCCGGAGCCGGAGATGTCCGTGCCGCCGGCGATGGCACCCTTGAGGTCCGCGTGGCTGGCGTCGATGCCGCTGTCGATCACGGCCACCTTCACGCCCGCACCCTGCGAAATGTCCCACGCCTTGGTGATTGCGGACGAGTCAAGCCAGTATTCGCGGTTGCGGATTTCGTCCGCGGAGGCGGCCGGGGCCCCGGCCAGGGCCAGCGGCGCCGCCAGGGCAAGTGCCAGCAGGGCAGCGCCAATGCCTCGCAGCCGTCGTTTGGGCGGCTGTGTCACTTGCGGCATTCAGGCTCGTTTCCGTCGAGGGGCGCGCAGGATCAGGTGGAGCCTCCCGCGGCGCCCAGGGCGATTCCGTCCAGAATATCGTGTTCGCTGGTGGTTGCCGATTCGAGCCGCCCGTGTGTCAGCACCCGCATCCTCCGCAGCACGGTCCGCCAGATCAGCGCACCGGCACCGATGACGTCCACGCGCCCGGGATGCATGAAGCCCAGGGCCGCCCGCTCGTCACGTGTCATGGCCAGCAGTTCCCCGGCCGCCGTGTCAATCTTCCCCAGGGGAACGACGGCGGCATGGATCGCCTCGCGGTCGTAGCCCGCCAGCCCGAGGGCCTGCGCCGTGACGGTGGTGATGGTGCCCGCCACGCCCACCACCTTGGTGACGGCGCCCAGGGGAACCCGGGTGGCGACGTCGTCGAGCTTGGCCTCGATGGCGGCCTCGGCCGCGGCAATTTCGGCGCCCGTGGGCGGATTGCCCCGCAGGTACCGTTCGGTGAAACGCACGCAGCCCATGTCCGTGCTCACGGCCGCCTGCACGCCCGCGGCGCCGCCCGCCACAAATTCGGTGCTGCCGCCGCCCAGGTCCACCACCAGGACCAGCTCGCCGTCGAGCGCGGGGAGCACGCTGGCGGCGCCGGCGAAGGACAGGGCCGCTTCCTCCTCACCGGAAACGACCTCCGGCTCCACGCCCAGGCGGGCCTTGATGCCGTTGACAAATTCTGCCCGGTTCCCGGCGTCGCGCGTGGCACTGGTCGCGACGAAGCGCAGGCGCTCCACGGCCGCGCCGTCCGCGGCGCAGCCCCGGATCAGCGCCGCATAGTCCTCGGCCGCGGCGAAGGTGCGGGCGAGGGCTTCGGGAGCCAGCATGCCGGTGGCGTCCACGCCCTGTCCCAGGCGGACCACGCGCATTTCCCGGTGGACGTCCGCGAGGGTCGTGGCGCCGTCGTCGTTCGTCGTGACGTCGGCAATGAGCAGGCGGATCGAGTTGGTCCCGCAGTCAATGGCTGCTACACGCATGGAAGGGCCGGTCCTTTTCTCGTCGCTGGATGGGGTTTTCCCATGTTGGATGGGGCTGGAGGGCTGGACTGCTGGACTGCTGGACGGCCAGGCCCCGGCGCCCGGCTTGGCTGTCCCGCATGGGCGTCAGTCCTGGGTGAGGTGCTTGACATGGCGGCTGAGGTCCTTGCGGGGCACGGGGGCCAGCTGGTCCCAGGCGCCGTCGCACCGGCACACCTCCGGCGTCCACCACGGAGCCAGGGCCGCCAGGGCCTCGTCGCCCAGCGGGTTGACTCCGGGGCCGGCGGCCAGGGCGTGGCCCACCAGGACGTGCAGGCACTTGACGCGCGTGGGCATGCCGCCGGCAGAAATGCCGTCGATCTCCGGCACCGGCCCGGTGCCGGCGCGCGCGCCAATGGCCGTGCGGGCGGCGATGTACTGCTCGTGGGCCCGCCGGTAGGCCGCGGCGAGTTCGGCGTCGGCGGCGAGGCGGCCGGTCATCTCCACCATCAGCCCGGCCGCTTCCAGGCGCGACGCCGCGGCCGTCAACACCGGGTGCGTGAGGTAAAACGTGGTGGGGAACGGGATGCCGTTGCCCAGCCGGGGCGCGGTGGCGGCCACGAGCGGGTTGCCGCACACACAGCGGGCCGGAATTTCAACGACGTCGCGGACGGGCCGGTTGAGCTGGCGGCTCAGGGTGTCCAGGTCGTGCCGGGTGGGCACAAGCGGGTCTTCGGCGTTGGTGGCTGATGCGGGCACCGGCGTCCTTCCTTGCAGGTTTTCGTTCCGTTGCACCAGACAGGCTGGGCGGTGCCGCGGTGGTGGCGGGCCGCCTTTGCGCAGCCCTGTCCAACTCGCCATTTTACCGTGCGGGCGGGCCGCCGCTTCCCGGCCGCTGCCCGGGCGCTTCCCGGGCGATGCCCGGCCGGCCGCTGCCCGACGGCGGTGGCGCCGGGCTGGCGGGAAAGCCGCCGCGTCCTATTTGGCGGCCGGCTTCGGTGTGGCCTTGGCGGTGGCGGCCGGCTTTACGGCGGCGGACTTCTCCACTGCCTGCCACAGGCCGTCCACCCACGGCGTCGTGGTGACCGCGGTGGCATCCTTCGCCGATTCCCCGGGGCTGGCGGCCGCCCCGGACACCGTGCTGCCGGAGGACGGGCCCGCGCCGTACACCCAGTAGCCGGTCTCCCCCGGCATGAGCATGCTGACCCTGTCACGGGCCTGCTGCTTGACATAGGCGGGGTCGTCCCAACGGGCCAGTTCCGACTGGGCCGCGGACTGTTGCGTCGTCTGCGCGGCGATGTCCTGTTTCAGGGCGGAAATCTCAGCCCGCTGGTCCATGTAGGTGTGGATGTTGGGGGCCAGCGCCACCGTGACGGCGGCCATGGCCAGGCCAAGCACCAGCAGCCGCCCGTTGAACGACCGGGCCGGGACCGGCGTGCTTCCGGAACCGGCATTGCGGATGACCCCGTCGTCGGCATTGCGGCGCAGCCCGCCGGGAGCCGTTCCGGCCATGGCGTGCGGATCGGTGACGGCCTTCCGCGGCGCCCGCCCGGAACCGTGCTTGTCCGGTGCCTGCAGGCGTGCCCCCGCGGCCGCGGCGTGCGCGCCCTGGCGGGGGTCCGGCGTCGTACTTGGTTCAGCGGCCTTCTTCGCCCCGGCACTGAGGTGTGCACTGGGCACCTTGGGACGACGCGTGGCCATGGTTCTCCTGGTACTTCCCCGGTGACCTTCGCGGCTTAAAACCGAAGGGCCGGTGGCTGGCTGGGTGTGTATCCACCTTAGCCAGTCACCGGCCCATCCGCAGTTATTTCCGGCGGGCGCGTTTAGGCCTTGAAGCGCGGGAACGCGCTGCGGCCGGCGTACCTGGCGGCATCCTCGAGGTCTTCCTCGATGCGCAGCAGCTGGTTGTACTTGGCCACGCGCTCGGAGCGGGCGGGGGCGCCGGTCTTGATCTGGCCGGCGTTCGTGGCCACCGCGATGTCGGCGATGGTGGTGTCCTCGGTCTCGCCGGAGCGGTGCGAGGTGATGGTGGTGTAGCCGGCGCGCTGGGCCATGGACACGGCGTCCAGGGTCTCGGTCAGCGAACCGATCTGGTTGACCTTCACCAGCAGCGAGTTGGCGGTCTTGGACTCGATGCCGCGGGCCAGGCGTTCCGGGTTGGTGACGAACAGGTCGTCGCCCACGATCTGGACCTTGTCGCCGATGGCGTCGGTCAGGGTCTTCCAGCCCTCCCAGTCGTCCTCATCCAGGGGGTCCTCGATGGAGACCAGCGGGTAGTCGCGGACCAGCTCTTCGTAGTAGGCGCTCATCTCGGCAGCCGTGAGGGACTTGCCCTCGAACTGGTACGTGCCATCCTTGAAGAACTCGGAGGAGGCAACGTCCAGCGCCAGGGCGACGTCCCTGCCGGCCTCGTAGCCCGCACGTTTGATGGCTTCGAGGATCAAGTCCAGGGCGGCACGGTTCGACGGCAGGTTCGGCGCAAAGCCGCCCTCGTCGCCCAGGCCGGTGGACAGGCCCTTTTCCTGCAGGACGGCCTTGAGGTTGTGGTAGACCTCGACGCCCCACCGCAGGCCCTCGGAAAAGGTGGAGGCGCCGAGCGGGACGACCATGAATTCCTGGATGTCGACGTCGGAATCGGCATGGGAACCGCCATTGAGGATGTTCATCAGCGGCACCGGCAGGACGTGCGCGTTGGGGCCGCCCAGGTAGCGGTACAGCGGCAGGTCCGCGGACACGGCGGCGGCGCTGGCCACGGCCAGGGAGACGCCCAGGATGGCGTTGGCGCCGAGCTTGCCCTTGTTGGGGGTGCCGTCCAGTTCCAGCATCATGGAGTCGATCAGGCGCTGTTCGGTGGCGTCGATTCCTTCAAGCTCGGGGGCGATTGCCTCCAGCACGGCCTCGACGGCCTGCAAGACGCCCTTGCCCTGGTAGCGGGCCATGTCGCCGTCACGGCGCTCCACGGCCTCGAAGGCTCCGGTCGATGCACCGGAGGGAACGCCCGCGCGGCCCACGGAGCCGTCAGCGAGAAGAACCTCGACCTCGACGGTCGGGTTGCCTCGGGAATCCAAAATTTCGCGTGCGTGAATGGCTTCAATAAGTGCCATGTATTGCTCCTTTTTTGAGCTTCAAGCGGATAAAGGTCGACCTCGCTGTCGGCACAATCCTAACCGGTCGCCGTGAGGGGGCACTCATTAATACGCCGGCGGGTTCCGCACGCCAAGGAGGCCGGCGGCCGCACATCCTGCCAGTTGGCTGGGAATCTTGCCGCGGGCTCTTGACATCCGAATATAGCGATCTATCGTTAACTATCGCTAAATGCACACAGAGCAAGACGGAATCCACCCCACCCGTGAAGCTCCGCCGGCACCCCAGGCCCGGCCCGCTTCGCACCCCGGCCGTCCGTGCCTCCCCAGGGACCAGCACGTTCCGGCCACCCGATACACCAAACATTTTCCACAGACACATTCTCGACAGACCAGGAACCAACACCATGAACAGCAGCAACAACCCGCAGGGCAGTGAACCCGCGGGCCTTGGCCCGGACGACCCGCAGCCACTGGGATTCGGGGGCGAAGATTTCCCCCATCCGGGGCACGCTCCCGAGGACCACGGCCACGCACATGGCGACGGAGGCCACCACGGGCACCGCCACGGGTACGGCGGCCGCGTTGCCCCGGGATTCAGCGCCGGCTTTGGCCCGGGCTCCGGACCACGGGGCGGCGGCGCCCCGATCGACGACGATGAGGACTTCGGGCCGCACCGCGGCTTCGGACCAGGGTTCGGCCCAGGTTTCGGCCCAGGCAGGGGCCTTGGCCCCGGCTTCGGCGGCTTCGGCCCCGGATTCCGGGGCGGCTTTGGCCGGGGCGGGCGGGTCCGCAAGGGCAATGTCCGCAGCGCCATTCTGTCCCTGCTCAGCCAGCACAGCTACAACGGCTACAGCATGATCGGCGCCATCGCCACGCACACCGACGGCGCCTGGCGCCCCAGCCCCGGGTCCATCTACCCGGCACTGGCGGCGCTGCAGGCCGAGGGCCTGATCGAGTCGACCGGCAAGGGCAAGCGGACCGGATTTGAGCTGACGGAGGCCGGCCGCAGTTACGTCGCCGGGCACCCGGAGGAGATGGCGGCCGTCTGGGCCGACGTCAGCGAGGAGGCCGGCGCCGCCAGCGAGCTGCGCCAGAGCATCGGAAAGCTCATGGGCGCCGTCCACCAAATCGGCCAGGGGGGCACCGAGGAGCAGGTCAAGGCCGCCACTGCGGCCCTCGACACTGCCCGGCGCACCATTTACAAGCTCCTGGCCGAATAGCCCGCGCCGGCCGGCTGCCGCCCGGCCGCGCAGGATGCCGGCGGCGATCTGACCCCGCCAACGCAGGATCAAGGCACCGCACCGGCTTCCTGCGTGCGCTCACGCCGGTGCGCTCACGCCGGTGACGGGTGCTGCTCCTGATAACGGCGGACCGCCGTGCGGAGGGCCCGTTCGGCATCCAGGCCCCGGGCCGCCGCCGCACGTACGACGTCGAACAGCGCCTCCCCGAGCTCGTCTTCCGTTTGCGGTGGTCGCCCGCCTGGATCTCGGCAAGCCCGATCACCGGCGTTCCGGTCGCCCGCGCGCTCCAGCGTTTTCGCCGCCAGGGCCAGGGCGGGCAGCGAGCCTGGCAGTGAATCAAAGGCTGAGGCCGCGGTGGACCGTTCCCGTTCCTTTTCCGCGGCGTAGTTGTGTTCAATGGCCTCGATCGAGTCCGGGAACGACGGCTGGAGCGTGCCGTCGGCCCGGAACACGTGGCTGTTGCGCCGGACCAGCTTTTCTTCCAAGTGCCGGGCCACGTCGGCCAGTGTGAACCCGCCGGATTCCGACTGCAGCAGGGCATGCAGCACCACCTGGTAGAGGATGTCGCCGAGCTCGCCCTTGAGCGCGTCCACGTCGAGCTCGCCGGGCGCCTCCACCACTTCGGCGAGCTCGTACGATTCCTCCACCAGGTACGCAATCAGCGAGCGGTGGGTCAGCGCCGCCGTCCACCGGCAGTGTTCCCGCAGCGCCGCCACCACGGCGGCCAGCCGCTCAACGGCGGCGCCGGCGCCGCCCACCGCCTCGGCCTGCGGATCAGTCCTCGTCATCACCGTCCAGCACGTCGTCGTAGCATTCGATGATGTAGTCGGCCAGCTGCTCGCGCGCCTCGATCGGCAGGAAGGCGGCGTGGACGGCGTTGAGCGTCAGCTCCAGCATGGTTTCCAGGTCGTAGCCGAACGTTTCGCGCAGCAGCTCGAACTCGCCCGTCAGCGTCGTCCCGCTCATGAGGCGGTTGTCGGTGTTGACCGTGACGTTGAAGCCGAGCTGGTGCAGCAGGTCGATGGGGTGCTCGGAGATCGTGGTGCCGAACGCGGCGATGGCGCCGGTCTGCAGGTTCGAGGACGGGCACAGCTCCAGCGGGATCTGGCGGTCGCGCACCCACTGGGCCAGGTCACCCAACGTGACCGTGCCGACGTCGTGCCCGTCCTCCTCCTGGACGTCCAGGTGGATGTCCTCGGCGATGCGCACGCCGTGGCCCAGGCGCAGGGCCCGTCCGTGGACCAGGGCGTCCTGGATGCTGTCCAGCCCGGCGGCCTCGCCGGCGTGCACGGTGGCGGGAAAGTTGTTTTCGGCCAGGTAGGTGAACGCCTCGGTGAAGCGGGAGGGCAGGAAGCCGTCCTCGGCCCCGGCAATGTCAAAGCCCACCACGCCGTTGTCGCGGTGGCGGACGGCCAGCTGGGCGATCTCGGAGCCGCGGTCGGCATGGCGCATGGCGGTGACCAACTGGCCCACCTCGATGTACCCCCCTGCCTCGTCCACGGCGTCCATGCCGGCTTCCAGGCCCTCCTGCACGGCCTCGACCACCTCGTCGAGCGACAGCCCCTTGCTGAGGTGCTGCTCGGGCGCCCAGCGCACCTCGCCGTACACCACGCCGTCGTCCGCGAGGTCCTCGACGAACTCGCGGGCCACGCGCACCAGGGCGTCGTGGGTCTGCATGACGGCGATGGTGTGGTCAAACGTTTCCAGGTAGCGCACCAGCGAGCCGGAGTCGGCCGAGTCCAGGAACCACTGGCGCAGTTCCTCAGGGTCGGTGGCGGGCAGCTCGTGGCCAGCCTCCGCCGCGAGCTCAATGATGGTGGCCGGGCGCAGGCCGCCGTCGAGGTGGTCGTGCAGGGATACCTTGGGCAGGGATTTCAGTTCCACGGGGGACTGTGTTTCGGGCTGCAGGTCTGAAGTTGGGTTAGTCACAGTCCCCACTTTAGGGATGCACGGCCCGTGCGCGCTACTTCGGGACGGTTGGATGCGCTACGGGCGTATCCCGGGTCCGCTCCGACACCCCGGGGGCGACGCCGGCCGCCGGCATCCCCGCCGCCGTCCCGGCCGCGGCCCCGGCCGTGAAGGGCGGGCCGTGGGTGCCGTGGGCACTAGTGGGGCCGTTGGGGGCGTGGGCGCCGTGGGGGCCGTGCGCACCGTGCGGCCCGGGGCCGCCGGGGCCGCCTTGGGTGCCGGGGCCGCCGGGGCCGCCTTGGGTGCCGGGGCCGCCGTCGGGCCCGGACGGGACGGCGTCCGGGGAAGCCGCGGGGGGCGCGGCCTGGGCCTCGGCCAATGCCCGTGCGGCCAGCTGGGCGGCCATGGTGCCGGGCGCCGGGCGGGGTGCCAGCCTGCCCCTCTTCTCGAACTGGCGGTGGAGGAGCTTCATGGCGTGGTCAACGATGAAGCCGATGACGATCGCGAAGGCGATGGCAATGCCCACGCCCAGCAGCGGATTGTGGTGCACCCAGCGGCCGGCGACACGCCCCACCGAAGCCGAGTACACCACCCAAGTGAGCACCGCCACGCCGTCGAGCACCACAAACCGGCGCCACGGAAACCCGGTGGCGCCTGCCGTGAAGTTGACCGCAATGCGGCCCACGGGGATGTAGCGGGCCGTGAAGATGAGCATGGCCCCGCGCTTGTCCAGTTCGCGGCCCGCCCAGGCGAAGGCCTTGGCGCCGCGAGGCCTGCGCATCCACTTGAAGCGGGTGGTGCCGAGCTTGTGGCCCAGGAAGTAGGCGATGTTGTCGCCGATCATGGCACCGACGGCGGCGCCGGCCATGAGCAGCCAAATGTTGGGGGAACCGGTGCGCAGCGAGATGGAAGCCAACGCCACAATGGCGGTTTCGCTGGGCAGGAAGAGGAAGAAGCCATCGATCAGGCAGAAGAGGCTGACCATGGGAATGACCCACCACTGCGCCGACGAGTGCGCAATGACATAGTTGATCTGATCGATGATGTGCAAAAAATCCACCGGGGATGGTTCCTCTCCTCTGGCGGGGTGTCATTCACTAGTTTCCCACGTCTGCCGGAGTCGCGGCATCCGTCTGGCGGCCTACATTCTGCCCGGCGTCCCGCCCCACGGGATGACAGCACGACCCTCGGTTGCAAACGGGGCACATCCCCCCGACCCTCGGTTGCAAACGGGGCACATCCCCCCGACCCTCGGTTGCAAACGGGGCGTCCGGGGCCAGCCGGTCCCCTGCGGTGCGGGAGCGTCAGGAAAAAGTGCCCCGATTGCAACCGGGCGTCGGTGTCAGCTGATGCGGTCGATGATCAGCCTTGATGCCGGGCGGGAACCCTCCGGGGCTATCGTCACCGCGCCCTCCAGCGCCTCCTTGGCCCGGGCAAACCTCTCCGGGGAATCCGAAAGCAGCGTCATGAGCGGTTCGCCGGCGCGCACCAGGGCGCCGGGCTTGGCATGCATGCGCACGCCCGCCCCGGCCTGGACCACGTCCTCCTTGCGGGCCCGGCCGGCGCCGAGACGCCACGCGGCCACGCCCACGGACAAGGCATCCAGGCCCACCAGCACGCCGTCGGCCGGCGCGTAGACGACCTCGGATTCGCGGGCCGCCGGCAGCGCCGCGTCGGGGTCCCCGCCCTGGGCGGAGATCATCCGCCGCCACACGTCCATGGCCCGGCCGTCCTTCAGCGCCGCCGCCGGGTCCGCATCCCGCACGCCGGCCGCCTGAAGCATTTCCTCCGCGAGCCTCACGGTAAGTTCGACGACGTCTTCCGGGCCCCCGCCGGCCAGCACCTCCACCGATTCCTCCACCTCGATGGCGTTGCCGGCCGTCAGGCCCAGCGGCGTGGACATGTCGGTCAGCAGCGCCACCGTGTTGACGCCGGCGTCCTTGCCCAGCGCCACCATGGTTTCCGCGAGTTCGCGGGCCATCTCGATGCTCTTCATGAACGCCCCGGAACCCACCTTGACGTCCAGCACCAGGGCGCCGGTGCCCTCGGCGATCTTCTTGCTCATGATCGAGGAGGCAATCAGGGGGATGGCCTCCACCGTGCCCGTGACGTCGCGCAGGGCGTACAGCTTCTTGTCCGCCGGCGCCAGCCCGGCGCCGGCGGCGCAGATCACGGCGCCCACCTCGGACAGCTGGCGCATCATCTCCTCGTTGCTGAGGTCGGCGCGCCAACCGGGGATGGACTCGAGCTTGTCCAGCGTGCCGCCCGTGTGGCCCAGCCCGCGGCCGGACAGCTGCGGAACCGCCACGCCGAACACGGCCACCAGAGGGGCCAGCGGCAGGGTGATCTTGTCCCCCACGCCGCCGGTGGAATGCTTGTCCGTGGTGGCCATGGGCGCCCCGGCGGGGGTGCGCAGCGAGGCAAAGTCCAGCCGCTCCCCCGAATTGATCATGGCGGTGGTCCATTGCGCGATCTCCGCCCGGTCCATGCCGTTGAGCAGGATGGCCATGTTCAGGGCGGCCATCTGTTCGTCCGCGATGGCGCCGCGCGTGTAGGCGTCAATGGTCCAGGCGACCTGGTCCGCGGTGAGCGTGCCGCGGTCCCGCTTGATCCGGATGATGTCAACGGCGTCGAAGGCCGGGCCGGTGTAGACGTGTGCACTCATGATTGATTCTCCAGATTCTCCGGGCCAAAGGCGTCCGGCAGTACTTGATCCATGGTCCGGACCCCGCTGCCGGTCATCAGCACCATGCCGGGGGCCCGGAACTCATACAGCAGTTGGCGGCAGCGCCCGCACGGCATGAGCACGGCGCCGGCCGCATCCACGCAATAGAAGGCGCGGATGCGGCCGCCGCCGCCCATCTGCAGGGCGCCCACCATGGTGCATTCGGCGCAAAGGGTCAGCCCGTAGCTGGCGTTTTCCACATTGCAGCCTGACACCACCCGCCCGTCATCGAGCAGGGCGGCGGCGCCCACCGGGAACTTTGAGTAGGGCGCATAGGCGTGGCCCATGGCCGCCGTGGCCGCGGCGTGCAGCGCCTCCCAGTCGATCGTGTCCATCGGGATCTCCTAGCCCTTGATGTACGGTTCGCCGTCGGCGGCCGGCGCGCGGGACTTGCCCACGAACCCGGAGACGGCCAGGATGGTCAGCGCGTAGGGCAGCATGGCCAGGAACTGTCCGTCGATGGGGGTGCCGGCCAGCGAGAGGATGCTTTGCAGGTTGCCGGCGACTCCGAACAGCAGGGCCGCCAGGGCCGCACCGATCGGGTTCCAGCGGCCAAAGATCAGCGCGGCGAGCGCGATGAAGCCCAGGCCGCCGGTCATGTCCTTGCTGAAGCTGCTGACGGCGACCAGCGTGAAGTAGGCGCCGCCGACGCCGGCCACGGCCCCGCCGGCCAGCACGTTCAGGAAGCGGGTGCGGTTGACGTTGATGCCCACGGTGTCGGCCGCCTTGGGGTGTTCGCCCACGGCCCGGATCCGCAGGCCCCAGCGGGTGCGGAACAGCCCGAACCAGATGCCGGCCACCAGCACCAGCATGAGGTAGCCGATGATGGACTGGCGGAACAGGGTGGGCCCGATGACAGGGATCTGGGACAGCAGCGGGATGGGCAGGTCCGGCAGCTGGGCCGGCTGGTTGTAGATGGTGGCGCCGTCCACCTTGATCTTCATGATCTTTTCAAACAGGAAGCCGGTCAGCCCGGAGACCAGGACGTTGAGGACCACGCCCACAATGATCTGGTTGACCACGTACTTGATGCTGAACGCGGCCAGCAGGAAGGAGACCAGCACGCCGGCCACGGCCGCGGCGAACAGGCCCGCATAGGCGTTGTGCGTGATGGAGGAAACCAGCGAGGCCGTGAAGGCGCCCGCCAGGAGCTGGCCCTCAATGGCGATGTTCACCACGCCGGAGCGCTCACAGAGCACGCCGGACAGCGAGCCGAACACCAGCGGCGTGGTGATGAGCATGGCGCCGGTGAACAGGCCCACCAGGGTGATGTTCTGCGTCTTGGTGCCGCCGATGATCCACACGAGCAGGCCGACGACGAAGGCGACGGTGAATGTCATGCTCACCCAGTTGTCGATGCGGCCCCCGTTCCTCATCTGCTGGTAGGCGCGCGCCGCGAGCAGGACACAGAGGATGGCAACGACGACGCCGAACACCTTGGCGGGGACGGCCAGGTCCGGCACCTGCCAGGCGTCGCCCTCCTGCGAGATGCGGAAGGTCGCCTGGCCGGAGGGCCCCAGCACGACAAAGACGACGACGGCGAACAGGGCCAGCAGGCCGAACAGGATGGGCAGCTTCCAGCTGCGGACGGCGACGCGGTCCACCGCCTTTGACGGCGAGATGTTGGCTGTGACGCTCATGCGCTGGCTCCTTCACGGCGGGCGGCCTTGATGCGGAAGATGGAGCGGATCAAGGGCGGGGCGGCGATGAACAGCACGATCAGTGACTGCACCACCGCAACAATGTCAATGGAAACGTCGGCGTTGACCGCCATGGAGGTGCCGCCGGCCTTGAACGCCCCGAACAGCAGTGCGGCAAAGAACGTGCCCCACGGCTTGGAGCGGCCCAGCAGCGCCACGGTGATGGCGTCGAAGCCGATGCTTCCGGCAATTTCGGAGTCGAGGGACTTTTCGGTGCCGGCAATTTGGGCCACGCCCGCCAGGCCCGCCAACGCGCCGGAGATCAGCATGACGGTGATGTAGCCGCGCGAGACAAGCATCCCGGCGGTCCGGGCGGCCTTGGGGTTGGCGCCAATGGCGCGGTATTCAAAGCCGAGGGTGGAGCGGTTGAGCAGCCAGGCGACGCCGATGACCGCCAGGATGGCGACGATGAGGCCGGCATGGACGCGGAAATTGGGGCCCAGCAGCAGCGGGAACACGGCATTGCCGTCCATCTGCGGGCTGATCGGGTTGGTGCTGTTGGGGTCCTTGAGCTGGTTCTTCAGCAGGTACAGGACCAGTGAGATGGCAATGTAGTTGAGCATGATCGTCACGATCACCTCGTGCGCGCCGGTTCGGGCCTTGAGGAAGCCGGCAATGCCGCCCCAGATGGCGCCGCCGATGGCGCCGGCCAGGATGACGGCCAGCAGGTGGATGGCGGGCGGCAGGTGCATGCCGAAGCCCACGGCCCCGGCGAAGCTGGCGCCGAGGATGATCTGGCCCTGCGCGCCAATGTTGAACAGGCCGGCGCGGAACGCCAGCGTCACGGCCAGGCCGGAGAGTATGAGCGGCGTGGCGAAGGTCAGGGTCTCAAAAATGCCCAGCTGTCCCTGCCAGGTGCGGGCCGTGGGGTCGTAAGTGGCTCCGCGCCACAGGGCGCCATAGGCCTCGGACACCGAGGACCAGATGGCGGACAGCGTGGCCGCGGGGTCGGCAAAAAAGTAGCCTGACGCGGCGGTGACGCGCGGGTCGGTGACGGCGATCAGGATGCCGCCGATGACCAGGGCCACGACGACGGCCAGCACGGAGATCACGGCGTTGCCGGCCATGATTTCGCGGATGACCTGCGAGCCCTGGCTCTCCTTGGCCGGTGGCGTGGGTTCCTTGACGGTCTGGGTCTCGCTCACGGGAGTTCTCCTTCGCTCTGTCCGGCGGTGCCTGCGGCGGGGGCGTCCAGCTGTGCCCGCGCCTCGTCGGCGGGCAGCCCTGCCATCATCAGGCCCAGCAGCTCACGGCTGGATTTTCCGGGCACAATGCCCATGAGCCGGCCGGCAAACAGCACGGCGATGCGGTCGCCGAGTTCAAGCACCTCGTCCAGCTCGGTCGAGACGATGACGACGGGGGTGCCGGCGTCGCGCTCGGCCACGATGCGCTTGTGCAGGAACTCGATGGAGCCCACATCCACGCCGCGGGTGGGCTGGGCGGCGATGAACAGCTTCAGCGGCCGGGCCAGTTCGCGGGCCAGCACCACCTTTTGCTGGTTGCCGCCGGACAGGGTGTCCGCCGCGTCCTGCGCGGACTGGGTGCGGACGTCGAACTCGGCGACCTTTTCCTCGGCGTTCCTTGCAATGACGGCGCGGTTCATGGAGCCAAACCGCGAATACGGTTCCTTGGTGTACAGGTCCAGGACCAGGTTCTCGGCAATGGAGAACTCCCCCACCAGGCCGTCGTCCTGCCGGTCCTCGGGGACAAAGCCCAC
>Ga0134128_10004642_pt1 | contig 16781 bp, 15 predicted proteins | sample KB31754_FD_96462 | JGI IMG/M metagenome (GOLD analysis project Ga0134128, IMG submission 96462) | Terrestrial soil microbial communities with excess Nitrogen fertilizer from Kellogg Biological Station, Michigan, USA - KB3-175-4 | ecosystem: Environmental > Terrestrial > Soil > Unclassified ...
ATGCTTTCCCGATCTCGATGCGCGCGCACGACGGCGCATCGTGCGGGGTTACTACCGCCGGCTCGGCGACCTTGCGGCCGAAGTGGTGAAAGCGGCGACGCTCTCGCCGCACGAGCTCGCGGAACGCGTCGCGCTGCGCAATCTCGAATGTGTCGGCAATGAGCTCGAGGCCGGACGTTCCGTACTGATCGCTGCCGCGCATCAATGCAACTGGGAGTGGATGCTCCTCGCTCTGTCGCTGAAGCTCGGCTTTCCGCTCGCAGCGGCGTACAAGCCGCTCCACGGATCGCGCGGCGAGCGTTGGATGAGACTCTTGCGCACGCGCTTCGGCGGAAAACTCGTACCGGCCAAAGAGCTGCTGGGACATTTGCTGAGGCAGCGCGAGCCGCAGGCGATCGCCATGGTCGCCGACCAGGAGCCGGTGACGAGCGAGTTCAAGTGGTGGACTCGATTTCTCGGCCGGCCGACGGCGTTCTACATGGGACCGGAGAAGATCGCGCAGGCCACCCGGCACGCGGTCGTGTTTGCCGCGATGCGCCGTATCGCCCGCGGCCGCTACGAGGTGTCGTTCGAGCCGCTCGCGCCCGCGCGCGCCCCGCTCGAGCCGGGGGGGATCACGGAGCGCTACGCGCGCCTCGTCGAAGCGCAGATCCTCGCGAGCCCGGAAGACTGGACCTGGTCACACCGCCGCTGGAAGCTCAAGCGGCCGCTCTATGGCGAAAGCGCAAACACCCTCGATGCCGGATCGGTTTGAGGGGCACTGAGGGCCGGCGCCGCCAGCGCCGCTCAGCGCCGTTCAGCGCCGTTCAGCCTCAGCGCTGCGGGGGCGTCCCCCCGCCTGCAGGACCGTTGGGATTCGCGCCCGGTCCCGGCGCGGCTCCGCCTGGAGGTGGCGTGCCGCCGCCCGGAGGCGCACCGCCCGGCGCCGTGCTCGGCGGCGTGCCGGGCTGGACCGTATTCGGCGCATTCGGCGAAGCGTTATTCGGCTCCTGATCTGCGGGTGGATTCGTCGCAGGAGGCGGATTCGCATTCTGATCGGCCGGCGCAGCGGGCTGCGACGAGCGCTCATTCGAGCAACCGACCGCCATCATCAGCGCCGCGACGGAAAGCAAGACCAAGCTGCGTTTCATGTGAGCACACCTACGAGGCCGATCCACAGGACGGACTTCGGTAACAAGAACGATGCCCGCGGTACACTCGCGCGATGCAAACCATCAAAGCTCGTCTGGATCTGTTGGCGCGCCCGGCCTTGCTCCTTGCAGCGGCAGCGCTTCTCGTTCCCGCTGCGCGGACCTGGGCCAACGAGCGCTCAGCGCCCGCGTCAGCGCCGACGGATACGCGAGCACCGCTTGCGCATTTGCCGCCCAACGAGGCGCGCGTTCTCGCCGAAACGAAGCCGAGCGATTGGCGCCCCCTCGATCCGCAGAACACGCTCTACATGCAGCTGCCTGCAGGCCGAGTGATCATCGAGCTCGCGCCGCGCTTTGCGCCGCGCTACATCGCCAACATCAAAAAGCTCGTACGCGAGCACTATTTCGACGGTCTCGCGATAGAGCGCGTGCAGGATGATTTTGTCGTGCAATGGGGCGATTCCAACCACACGCGCTCGCTCGGGACCGCCGAGAAGACGCTGCCGGCAGAATTCATCGTCTCCTCGAAAGATGTTCCGTTCACCGCTCTGCCGGACCCCGACACGTATGCACCGGAGGCCGGCTTCGCAGGAGAGTTCCCGGCCGCCCGCGACCCGCAGATCGGCCGCGAGTGGCTCGTCCACTGCTATGGGATGGTGGGCGCCGGCCGGGACGACGATGTAGACAGCGGCAACGGCAGCGAGCTCTATGCCGTCATCGGTCAGGCGCCGCGCCAGCTCGATCGCAACGTCGCGCTCATCGGACGCGTCGTCGAGGGAATGCCGCTGCTCTCGTCTCTGCCGCGTGGATCGGGACAGCTCGGCTTCTACAGTTCCAAAGAGCCGCGCGAGCCGATCGAGTCGATGCGCCTCGCCGCCGATGTGCCGCCGGATCAGCGCTCGCATCTCGAGGTACTTCGAACCGACACGCGCGCGTTCGCTGCGCTCATCGAAGCCCGGCGCAACCGGCGCGACGCCTGGTACAAAGTGCCCGCAGGCCGCATCGACGTCTGCAACGTGCCGATCCCCGTGCGCTCGCGCTAAGCGGTCCGTGACTCACCCACTCCGACGAGCACCGGAACGCGCCTGCGCCCGGAATCGCGCTCATCAGGGCGCGCAATACTCAGCGCATCCTGCCGCGCGGCCCGCGTCCCGCCGGGCCGAACGGCCTCGACGGACGGAACGGCGCCGGACGAAACATCTGGCGGTGAGCTCTGGGTGAACCGTACAGGCGCCGCTCGCGGAGCCCTCGCTGCCGCATGTCCTGCCGTTGGCGCAGTCCCTGCTGCGGAGCCTGTTGCCGCTCGAACGGACGCTGCCGTATCTGCTGGCGCTCGAACGCACGCTGTCGCGCCTGCTGCAGCATTTGCTGCCGCTCGGCGGGAGTAGCGGACTGCCAGCGCTGGCGCAGCGCCTGCCGACGCTGTGGCGGCAGACTCTCGAACTTGCGGAAGTTCTCGCGCACGGCGCGCTGGCGATCCGGAGGGAGCGAGCGGAATTGCTCCCACCTCCGGCTCAGCTGCTGACGCTCCCCAGGCGGCAGCGTCTGCCAACGCTTGAACCGCTGCCGCGCCGTGCCCCGTTGTGCAGGCGTCATCTGCAGCCAGCGGCTGCTGCCTTTCGCGAGGGCCTGCTGGCGCTGGGCCGGAAGGCTGTCCCAGCGTCCCGACATGCTCGACAGAAGCCGCTGCTGATCGGGTGAAAGGGAAGACCAGGAGATTCGACCCGCATCGGCGCCGGGCGCGGGCGGCGCCGCCGGCGTTCCCAACTGGGCAAACGCCGGCCTTCCCGGCACCGCGAGCGCCAGGATGACTGCGATAGTCAGGGCGTAGATGGCCCTCGTCCTCACTTCTTCTGACTCCCGTTCGGCGAGTCCGCCTGCGCATGCGGCGGATCGGACGGCTTGCTCACGTCAGCGCGCGCTTGCGTCGGCTGTGGTGCAACCTTCGTCGGGTCGGTCTGGGCGAGATAATCAAGCCAAGCGTCGTCCTCGGACCCGATCCCTCCCAAAAACTCAATCAGAGCCGCATCGTCCGGGCGTTGCGAGCCCTGGGCATGGCTCTGGCTCGCAGTGTGCCCGGAATCTGCGCGCACTCGCGCGGCCGGCGCGAGAACCGCCGCCCCGAGGAGCAGCGCCGCGGCAACCCGCTTCAACCGCTCGCCCCGCTACCCGAGCTGCCGCCAGTCTCGCCGCCGGAGCCCTCGGTCTGACCACTCGCGCCTGCATTGCCCAGATCGGCCTGCGCTGCAGCCCACTCGTAGAACGAGTGATCGTAGTTCTCCATGAACGTGATGCCATCGTCGTCGGCCAGCATGTCGAGCACTTCGACCGACGGCTGCGACGCATCGGTTCGCAAGCCCTGGTGGAAAGTACCGTGCATGAACAGCGCGAGCGCGATTGCGAGCACACCGGCCGCAGCCGCTCCCGCGATGGGCAGCGCGCTCATGCTGCGCCAGAACGGCCGGCGGCGAGCGGTGGCCTCGAGCGCCGCCTGACGCGCGCGGTTGAGGCGCGAGCGCGTCCGCGCATCGACGCGCGCCACACTTTCCTCGAGGACGGTGCGTGTGCGCCGCTCGAGCCCGCTCTCCTCGCCCATGCCGCTCATCATGTCTCTATCTCGAAATCGCCGAGCCGTCCGCGCAATGCCTGGATGGCCCTGAAGTAGTGTGTCTTGACGCTGCCCTCGGAGCATCCCATCGCAGCCGCAGTCTGCGCCACATCGAGCCCTTCGAGGTTGCGCAGCAGAAACGCCTGCCGTTGCCGATCCGGTAGCGCCTGCAATGCCTGCTCGAGGGCGGCGATCGCCTGGTCCATCTCGAGTCGCGCGGGCGGCTGCGGATCGGCGCTCGGCGCCTCCGCGATCGGGTCGTGCTCGTCCTCCTCATCATCGCGCCTGAAGGGAAGCCATGCCATGACTCGGCCGCGCACGGTGCGCCGGCGCTGCATGTCCCGGATCCGATTCTCGAGGATCCGGTAGAACAACGGCTTCCACTCTTCCGGCGCTCGGTCCGAGTATGCGCGCGCAAGCTGCAGCATCGCGTCCTGGACCGCATCGAGCGCGTCGTCTTCGTGGCGCAGGCTCGCGAGGGCGATCTTGAATGCCTTGAGCTCGATGCTCGCGAGGAACCGGTCGAGTGCCCCCGAGCCGAGGCCGGCTGTCGAATCGTTCAATAGCGTGCCGCCATGGGCTGCCGCGGGCGCGCCGACGGGACCTGACGGTGACCAGAGCGCGAGCGGCGAGCAGGGCGCGAGGGTAGCAAAGCCACTCATGCCGCGTACAACGCCCTGCACCATCGGCCGTTGACCTGTCTCCGAAAAGAGTCACGCCTGCTCTCGCACGGGCTTGCCATAATCCGCGCCGGCTCGGCAGGGCCCCGCCCGGGCTCGGATACCGCCGCCACGGACCTAGCTGCCTGGGCTCAGTTTCGCCTCGTATCCGCCGTCTCGAGACACCGCTTCTTGTCCACACGCGATGACATCGCGGCCCCGGCCGCACCGGCCGCACCGGCCGCACTCGCCGAAATGGCCGCGCCGGAGCCGGACGTTTCGGCAGAAGCCGGACCTCCGGCGACAGGTGCCGAAGTCATCTTGCGGGTCGCGCTCGATGTGCCGCTGCGCCGGCTGTTCGACTACTTGCCCCCGCAAAGCGGTGTCCAAGAGGGCAGCGAGCCGCAAACGGCGCTCGCGGGGCATGCGGGCGACCGCGTCCTTCCCGGCATGCGCATTCGTGTGCCGTTCGGCCGCCAGCGGCTGATCGGGCTCGTCATGGAGATCGCGAGCCGTACGGACGTTCCGCCGGAGCGGGTGAGGCCCGCGCTCGAAGTGCTCGACTCGGCGCCCGTCATGGACGAGCCGGCGCTCGCGCTGCTGCGATGGGCGAGCGACTACTACCACCAGCCAGTCGGCCAAGCCGTTTCCCTGGCCCTTCCCAAGGCGCTTCGCCTCGGTGCACCTGCGGTGCCGGTCGAGCCGCGGTGGTCGGCAACGCCGGAGGGGCTCGGCGCCTTCGAGCGAGGCGAGCCCACACGTGCACCGCAGCAGAAACGGCTCCTCGGAATACTCGCGGCGAAGGCGGATGGGCTCACGACGGAGGAGCTGGCTGCATCCCTGTCGCCCGGCTGGCGGGAGGCGGCTCGCGCGCTCGCGCGTCGCGGCTGGGCGGCCTGCCGCATGGAAGCTGCTGCGGACGCTGAGGGGAGGGATGTGAACTCAGAAGGAGCCACGATCGCGGGGGCCCGCGCGCATCGGACGGGCCCACCGCTCACTCCCGAACAGGCCCACGCTGTCGAGCGAGTCTGCGGCTCGCTCGGCCGCTTCGCCGCGTGGGTCCTGCATGGCGTCACTGGCAGCGGCAAGACAGAGGTGTACATGCAGGGAATCGAGGAGGCGCTGCGCCAGGGACGCCGCGCCCTCGTCCTGGTGCCTGAGATCGGACTCACGCCGCAGCTCGTTGCCCGATTTCGCGACCGCTTCGAAGCGCGTCTCGCCGTCATGCATTCCGCACTCACCGACGGGGAGCGGCTCACGGCTTGGCGTCAGGCCTTCAGCGGTCAGGCGCACATCGTGCTCGGCACACGCTCGGCTGCGTTTGCGCCCGTACCGTCCCTCGGCCTCATCATCGTCGACGAAGAGCACGATGCCTCTTTCAAACAACACGAAGGCGGCTTTCTGTATTCCGCACGCGATCTGGCCGTCGTGCGCGCCCAGCGTGCAGGAGTGCCCATCGTGCTCGGCTCGGCGACTCCGGCGCTCGAAACGTTGCACAACGTCACCACTCATCGCTATGAGCGGCTCTCGCTGCCGAACCGGGCGATCCAGAGTGTGCCCCCGCGCGTTTCGTTGATCGATCTGCGCGCGCACTCGGTGAACGCCGGGCTTTCAACGCCCGCCATCCAGGCAATCGAGCGACATCTGGCAGATGCCGGACAGGTCCTCGTATTCCTCAACCGGCGCGGGTATGCACCGACGCTCCTTTGTACGGCCTGCGGCTGGGTCGCGCCCTGCCGCGATTGCGACGCGCGGCTCACCGTTCACCGAACCGTGAAGCGGCTGCGCTGCCATCACTGCGGCGCGGACGCGCCGCTTCCCGAGCGCTGTCCTCAATGCGGCTTCCTCGTCAAGCCCGTCGGACAAGGAACCGAGCGGATCGAGGAGACCCTCGCACAAGTCTTTCCCGGCACGCCGCTCGCGCGTCTCGATCGGGACGTCGTGCGCCGTCGTGGCGACATGGAGTCCGTGGTGGCGCGCATCGCATCGGGTGACGCGCGCATCCTGGTCGGGACGCAAATGGTCACCAAGGGCCACGATTTTCCGAACATGACGCTCGTCGTCGTGCTCAACGCCGATCAGGGCCTGTTCAGCACCGACTTTCGTGCGCCGGAGCGCCTTGCGCAGACGCTCATCCAGGTGGCCGGCCGCGCCGGTCGGGCATCACGGCCCGGGGAGGTGTTGATTCAAACCGAATTCCCCGAGCACCCGCTGCTCAGGAATCTGCTCGCCGAAGGTTACGAAGGATTTGCACGCACCGCGCTCGCGGAGCGAGCGCAAGCGGCATGGCCGCCCTTCAGCCGGCTCGCCGCCGTGCGCGACTCGGCGGCGAGTGCCGAGGCGGCGCTGAGTTTCCTCGAGCAAGCGCGGCGGATCGCGGGCAAACCCGCGGGCGTGAGGCTGCTCGGACCGGTTCCGGCGGCGATGGCCAAGCGCGCCGGGCGCTATCACGCGCAGCTGCTCGTCGAGAGCGCGGAGCGCGGGCCACTGCATCAATTCCTCGACGCCTGGGTGCCTGCTATCGAGCAGCTGCCGAGTGCGCGCCGCGTGCACTGGGCGCTCGATGTCGACCCGATCGAGCTCTTCTGACGAGCTCTACGCCGACGAGGCAGTGGCCGAACATCGCTTGCGGTTACTGATATCGCAGCACCACGGCCGGCTCGACGCGCGATGCGCGAATCGCCTGGCTACCGACAGCGAGGCAAGCAATCGCAACCGTAGCGATGAGACTGACGATGAAGGCGACCGGCGTCAGGTCGATTCGCGTCAGGAATTGGCTCAAGTACGCCCGGGCAGCGAGCCAGGCGAATGGCCAGGCGATGAGATTCGCAATCGCGACGGGCGTTGCGAAATCGAGCAGCAGCAGCTCGATGATCTGCCGCGGTTTGGCGCCGAGTGTCTTGCGCACGCCGACCTCGCGGAGCCGTCCGTTCGTGACGTGAAGGGCCATACCGGCGAGCCCTATCAACGCTATCGCGAATGCAAAGGCGGCAAGGCCTGTAATGACGTTGCTCACCGTCGAGAACGTCTGAAAGGCATCACCGAACAGCTGATCCGTGAAACGCCATTCGAGAGGGAGCGTCGGCGCGAGCTCGTGCCACGTACTTTCGATGTGCCGCACCGCTGCCGGAATGTGCTGAGGGTCTACGCGAATGATCGGAAACCCCGCGATCGTGGGCATGAGGAGGTAGAGGTTCGATTCCGTATCGGCGATCGAGGTGAGGCGCGGCGCCCCGTTCTCGACAACACCGATGATACGAATCGGCGTTGTGCTACCGCCCCAAAGAGCGGGTCTGTAGAACGTCTTGCCGACCGCCTCGATCGGGTTACTCCAGCCGAGTTTGGCGGCGAGCCTGCGATCGATGATGACCTTGAGGTCGCCTCCTCGATTCCACGCTTGCTGAGGATCGGCGACGTCGGCGCGATCGCGATCGAATAGTCTGCCGGCCAGCAAGCTCGATCCGATCGTCTCGAAGTAGTCATACCCCACTCGATGGGCCGCGACCCGGATCTGATGCTGCGCCGATTCAGGTGAGCGGGCGACGTTGAAAAGCCAGCAGCAGCCCCGGATGTCCCACGGTATGGTATCGGCGGTGCTCACGGAGCGAACGTAAGGCGATTGCACGAGCTGCGATCGAAGTGTCTTCGGATCGACTCCGGAACCGAACAGGCTGGTGGTGATCACGACGGTGGGATTGCGCACAAGCGCCGGCAGCTCCGCGCCCATGAGGCCGTTCTGATCGCGAACGACGAGCACCATGACGATCAGAAAGCCTGCGGCGGCGAATTGCCCGACGACGAGCAGCTTGAATGCCCAGCGCCGAGCTGTCGGTGCAGAATCCGAGCGCATCGCTTGGGCTGGGCGGAGCCGGGAAAGAACCAGGGCGGGGTACGCGCCCGACAGCACCGTAGTTGCGGCGACGAGCAAAACGGCGAACAGCCAGAAGCCTGGACGGGCGAGTTGCGAGAGCTGCAGATCAAGGGGCAGGACGGTATCGAGCAGCGGCGTTGCCGCCAGGACGAGCACGAACGCGAGCATCACCGAGAGCAGACCGACCGCAGCCGCTTCGAAGAGACTCTGTAGAACGATCTGCCGGCGATTCGCCCCGACTATCTTCCGCAGGGCGACCTCACGACCGCGACGCAGAGCGACGGCGGTCGCAAGGCTCGCGTAATTGAAACAGGCAACGACTAGCACCAGGGCATCGAGCAAAGTGAGCGTCGCAATCAGGGAGGTCCCCGAAACGCCCTCGGTATTGAGCGCGCTCAACCTGATCGAGGACACGGGCACCGCATCGAAGACCGAGTGACCCTGCGCTCGCGGCATGTGCCGGGCCGAGAAGCCGCGGAGCCCTTCACGCAACTGCTGCACCGTAAACCGGCCGTTCGCCGGAAGCAGGACATAGGTGAAGCTGTTGACCTCGTCCCAGTCGTTTCCTGCCGAGATGATATTCTCGGGCAGCATGCGCGTCAGAATGTCGAAACGGAGTCTCGATTGCCCGGTGTCCCCCATGTGGGACGGCTGCGGCACTCCGGCGATGACTGCCTTGATCGTGATCCACTGTTTGTTGTTGATCAGCAGGCGCTTGCCCAAAGCGTTCGTCGTTCCAAATGCCCGTCGGGCGGCCGCCGCGGTGATGATGGCATCGCCGGCGCTGGCGAGCGCAGTCGCTTGATCGCCGGCCACGAACCGCAGCTTGAAGATCTTGAGGAAATCCGGATCGATCATGTACTGATATAGGAACAGGTTGCGATCCCCGGATGAGACGGGCACCCGCCCTGGCCCGAACACGGTTCCAGGGATTGCGCGCGCAACCGCCTCGAGCTGCGGGAAGTCGGTTCGCAGGTATGGGGCGGCGACGGGGGCCACCCCCGGATTGGGCGGATTGATGGAGTTTGCCGCACTGCCCATCCACAGCTGCTGCGTGATGGCGTAGATGCGCCCGGAATTGCTCCATTGCATATCGCTCGTGCGCAATTCCTGTATGAACACGAAGGTCACGATGAAGCAGGCGAGCCCGACGCCGAGTCCGGCGATGTGCATGAGCGTCACGAGCTTCGAGCGCGCGAGATTGAGCGCGATGGTGCGGAGATAATGGCCGAGCATGGGCGCCGCCTCTCAGTCGTCCGTTTGGCCTTCAAATCGCCTCGGCGACGTTCGGTACGATCCTCCCGTCGAGCAGATTCACCAGGCGGCTCGCCCGACCCGCGTGGCTCGGCGAGTGCGTGACCATCAGTACCGTCGCTCCCTGCTCATTGAGCGTCGCGAGCATGTCCATCACGTCCTCGCCGTTCTTCGTGTCGAGGTTGCCCGTCGGCTCGTCGGCGACGATGAGCTTTGGGTCGCCGACGACCGCGCGGGCGACCGCGACCCGCTGCTGCTGGCCGCCCGAGAGCTGGGCCGGCTTGTGCTTTGCGCGGCTTTCTAGAGCGACCAGCTCGAGAACCTCTCGAACACGGGTCCGCCGCGCCGTCCGCCCCATGCCCTGGTAGAGCAGCGGCAGCTCGACGTTCTCATAGACGCTCAGGTCCTCGATCAGATTGAAGCTCTGGAAGATGAAACCGATCGTGCGCTTGCGCACTTCCGTGAGCGCACTCTCCGAATAGCGGGACACCTCCGCGCCGTCGAGCCAGTACTCGCCGCTTGTCGGCGTGTCGATGAGGCCGATGATGTTGAGCAGCGTCGATTTGCCGCAGCCAGAGGGACCCATGATCGCGACGAATTCACCCGGCGTCACCTCGAGGCTCACATCGTCGAGCGCGGTGGTCTCAAGCTCGCTCGTGCGGTAGAGCTTGCGGACATTGGAGAGCCGTATCACTCCGTTCGTCCCCGGCGCCGGCTCGTCGCGCCGCACGGCGGGAGCCACGTTCACGTTCATGATGATGAACCTCCGGTCAACGTGATTCGATCGATGTCCTTGAAGGATTCATAGCTCGAGACGATCACGCGCTCGCCGGGCGAGAGCCCGCCCAGCACCTCGATCTGCTCGAGATTGCGTCGGCCGAGTTGAACTCGTCGGCGGTGCGCGACGCCGCCGCCGCGCGGGAGCACGAAAATATATTGCCCGCCGGTATCGTCGTAGAACGGGCCGTTCGCGACGACGAGGCCTTTGCGCTCGCCACCAATGTTCAGGCGCAGCTGGACGGTTTCGCCGCGGCGGAACCCGCGTGTCGCAATGTCGTGCGGCCGGGCGAGCTGCACTCCAGTGGCGGCCTGGGTCGCCGGTACGGGCAGCAGATCGACCTTGAACTGACGGTCGGTCACCTGCGGGTAAACCTTCGCGACGGCGAAGCGCCGCGGAGGCGTGTCGCCGTCCGGCTCCGTCATTGCGATCTCCCCGACCGAGACCCTTTGCAGGTAGTGCTCGTCGATGAGCGCCTCCACCTTGAATCCCTCCGTCCTGTCGACCTGTCCGATGCGCTGCCCCGCGGCTTTCGACTCGCCGAGATGCGCATCCAGCATCGTGAGCTGCCCATTGAAAGGTGCACGGATGACGAGATGATCGAGGTTCTGCCGTGCGAGCACGAGATTGCGCTGCAATCCCGCGACGAGGCGATCGAGCTGCGCGACTTGGTCGCGCTGCAGCGCCTCATCGCTATCGCGCGCTTGGATATCGGCCGCTTCCAAGCGCTGCAACCGGTCGAATTCCAACTGCGCGTCCTCCACGTCCGCTCGCTTGACGACGCCGGTGCCGGCGAGCGCCTTCAGTCTGGCGAGACGCTTGCCGGCCTCGTCGGCCTGGTATTTGGCATCGATCAGCTCGCGCGAATGCGTGAGCCGGCTCTGGGCAAACTGCAGCTTGGCGCTCGCGAGCCGTTCCAGCTGCTCGGAAACCTGGGCCTCGCTATTCAGCACCTGCAGCTGCAGGGCCGCGTTCTCGAGGCGCACCAGAGGCTGGCCCACTTTGACGAATGCGCCCTCCTCGACATCGACCTCCGCAATCTGACCGCCGTCGACCGCATCGAGGTACACCGTCTCGCGCGGCTGGACTGTACCGGTGACGGGAATGTACTCGATGAAATCGCCCACCTGGACGGTCGAGAGGACCACGCGGTCGCGGCTCAACGTGAGCGTGCGAGCACTCCCGTAGCGGGCATAGCCGAACGCAAGGGCCGCCACGCCGAGCAGCACCGCGGCAATGGCGATCGTCCGACGGCGTGTCCACCAGTGCTGCTCGATCGGCCGGTCCATCCGGGAGAGCGGAACGCGACCGGCGCGCGCGGGTGCTGGGGAGGGTTGCGGGCCGGCCTCGCGATGCTGATCGCCGCGTGCCTCGTGGAGGGCCTCGATCCAAGGCAGTTCGGAAGGTCGCCGCGCCATGCGTCACGTGCACTACTGTATTATCTACGTAAGACAGTACGCAAGTAATACATTGGCGCGGGGCGCGAGTCAAGCTATCTTATGCGGCATGCGTAAAGCCCGGCACGAATGGACCGAGGGTCCCGCGATCTACCTGCAGCTGAAGGATCAGGTGATTGCCCGGATCCTCGACCAGACTTTCGCAGAGGGACGGATGCTGCCTTCCGTGCGCCAGCTCGCGGGCGATTTCGACGTGAATCCGCTCACCGCGGCGAAAGCATACAAGGAGCTCGCGCGCGACGGTCTCATCGATCGGCTGCGTGGGGAGGGGCTGATCGTCGCGAAAGGTGCTCGCGATACGCTTCTCAAGCGCGAGCGGGCGCGCTTCTTCAAAGAGGAATGGCCGAGCTTGCGCGAGCGGGTGCGCCGCCTCGGAATCGACATGCGAGCTCTGGCGGAGTCGGCGGAGGACAAATAGACTCTCCGGCTTCTCGCCGATACGGTTTCCCCCACTTGAAGCAGCAGCTCGAGCAGCTACTCCTCGTAGCATTGCGCGGCCTCCCGGAGGGCCTCCTTCCCTCGCCCGCCGATCACTCGGCGGTTGCGGTCGAGCGCGCGCGGGATCCGAAGCACGGGGATTTCGCCTCGAGCATCGCTCTGAAGCTCGCGAAACCCGCCCGCCGCAACCCGCGCGAGATCGCCCAGGCGATCGTCGCGGCATTGCCCCCGAGTCCACTGCTCGCGCGCGCGGAAGTGGCCGGCGCAGGCTTCATCAATTTCTTCCTGTCGCCGGGCGCCTATGGACGCGAGCTTGCGGCGATTCACGAGTTCGGCGAGCGCTATGGTCGGAGCGCCGCTGGCGCGGGCGAGCGCGTGATGGTCGAGTTCGTCTCGGCCAATCCGACCGGACCCCTGCACGTCGGACATGGCCGCCAGGCCGCACTGGGCGATGCGATCTCCTCGCTGCTCGAGGCGCAGGGCTACGCGATAACGCGGGAGTACTACTACAACGACGCCGGCGCGCAGATTCAAAATCTGGCTCTCTCCGTGCAGGCCCGCGCGCGGGGACTCGCTCCGGGCGAACCGGGATGGCCGAAGGACGGATACGCCGGCGAATACATCCAGGACGTCGCACGAGACTTCCTCGCAGCTCACGGCACGCTCGATGACCTCGAGGCGGTTCGAAAGTTCGCGGTCGCCTACTTGCGGGGCGAGCAGGATCGAGACCTGAAGGAGTTCGGCCTCGAATTCGACGTGTACTCCCTCGAATCGAAGCTCTACACGGACGGCAGCCTCGATGCTGCCGTCGAGCGGCTGATTGCGAGCGGTAAGACGTACGAGAGCGATGGCGCCCTGTGGCTCCGTACGACCGACTTCGGCGACGACAAGGATCGGGTGGTCCGCAAGTCGGACGGCAGCTACACGTATTTCGTTCCGGATGTGGCCTATCATCTCAATAAGTGGAGACGCGGATTCAAGCGAGCCATCAACGTTCAGGGCTCGGATCATCACGGCACACTCACGCGTGTCCGCGCAGGACTGCAAGCGCTCGGCCTCGGCATTCCGCAGGGCTATCCCGAGTACGTCCTGCATCAAATGGTCAAGGTCATGCGCGGCGGCGAGGAGGTGAAGATCTCCAAGCGCGCCGGCTCCTACGTGACGCTGCGAGACCTGATCGACTGGGTGGGGCGGGATGCCGCGCGGTTCTTCCTCGTCTCGCGCAAGTCCGACGCGGAGTTCACGTTCGACCTGGACCTCGCGCGCTCGCGCAGCGAGGAGAATCCGGTGTACTACGTGCAGTATGCCCACGCCCGGGTCGCGAGCGTCATGAAGCAGCTTGCCGCACGCGGGCTCGCGCTCGATCTCGCGGAGGGCCTCGCGAATGCTGCGCTCCTCGACGGCGAGCACGAGCAGGCGGTCCTCGCTGCTCTCACGCGCTATCCGGAGACGATCGAGCAGGCCGCGCTCGATCGCGCCCCGCACACGCTCGTGCATTATCTGCGCGAGCTCGCGAATGCCTTCCACACGTACTACAACGCCGAGCAGTTCATCGTGAGCGAGGCACCGCTGCGCAACGCGCGGCTCGCTCTCGTTCTCGGCGTCCAGCAAGTGATTCGCAACGGGCTCGGGCTTCTTGCCGTCTCCGCACCGGAGAGCATGTGAGCGCAGGGAGCAGTCGATGACCCGACTCAGCGCGCGCGATTATAAACGCCCGACGTCGCGCTCGTTCGATCCCTCCCGCTGGCGCGAATTCGGCTCGGGCATTCTCGTCGGCGCCGTGCTCGTGGCTGCATTGTTCGCGTTCGCGCGCCACCCGCGGCACAGCGCCCCGGATGTCCCGCGTCCGGAGCCGCATCGCTCCGCCCTGCCAAACGCGGACGCAGCCGAGGACCCCGTCGATGCCTCAGCCGCCGGTACGGCCTCGGGCGAGCACTACGACTTCTACAAGATGCTGCCCCACTTCGAGGTGGTCGTACCGGAGAAGGAGCGCGACGTGAAGCAGGACGTGCCGACGGCGAACATCCAGCGCCCCGGCGTCTACGTACTGCAGGCGGGCTCGTACCGCAACGAGGCGGAGGCCGACCGCGTCGCGAAGCAGCTGTCGCTCGAGGGGATCGATGCCAAGGTCCAGCGGGTCGCCGTGGATACCGATGTTTGGTATCGCGTGCGCATCGGACCCATCAGCAAGCTCGATGAGCTCAATCGCATGCGGCACAGGCTCGAATCGGCCGATGTCGATTCGATCGTGATTCGCGTGGGGGACTGACCGCTAGCGCAGCGGCTCGAGCAGCCTGCCTGTCCGCGGCAGATCGTGCCGATCCGGATCGAGGGAGAAGAGTATACGGGTAGCCCTGCCGACAATGTCTCGCCGCGGCACGAAGCCGATATAGCGGGAATCCTCGCTGTTGTCGCGATTGTCCCCGAGAACGAGATACATTCCTCGCGGAACGAGAATCGGGCCGAACGTGCGGCGAGCCGAACGTCCCGGCAGCAGCAGGATATCGTGCGGGGCGCTGGCGCCTGATTCGCGCAGGACTTCGGGGTCCGATCTGCGGGTCGCGGCAACGAGCTCGCGCAGCTCCGCGGAATTGCCCCGCTCGTACTCGGCGGGCACGCCATTCACGATCAAATGGTCATCCTCGAGTGCGATCGAATCGCCTGGCAGCCCGACCACCCGTTTGAGCAGCAAAGTCCCATCTGCCGGCGAGTGGAGCGTGACGATGTCCCCGCGCCGCGGACCCTCACCCTGGGTGAGATGGATGAGCGTGAAAGGTAAGCGCAACCCGTAGCTGTGCTTGTCGATGAGCAGCCGATCGCCCTCGAGAACCGTGGGATTCATCGATCCGGTGGGAACGTACACCCAGTCGGCCCACGCGGATCGAAATCCGGTAAGGAGCAGCAGGAATGCGAGTGCCGCACGGTACTCGCGCCAGTACTTGAGGGCGACTCGCGGCAATCTCATGGCCAGCCTCGCTCGAACTCCCGGACTTCAGACCTTAGCGAAGGAAGCTGCAGAGAACAACCTGCCGCCGCTTTGCGAAACACCGTTGTTGCGCGAGAATTCGCGCCATGAGCGCGGGTGCGGTATTTCCGATCGAAGGCGGCTGCGACTGCAGCCGCGTGCGCTATCGCATGGAAACGGCTCCGTTGTTCGTCCATTGCTGCCACTGCCGCTGGTGCCAGCGCGAGAGCGGCGCGGCCTTCGCGCTCAACGCGATGATCGAGGCTCAGCGTCTCGTACACATCGCATCGGAGCCGGAGCTCATCCGCACCCCCTCGCAAAGCGGGCGCGGACAGCTGATCGCGCGTTGCCCGGAATGCCGGATCGCACTGTGGAGCAACTATGCGGGCGCGGGCCCCATCATCCGCTTCGTCCGCGTCGGCACGCTCGACGACCCCGACCTGCTGCCGCCCGACATTCACATCTTCACGGCATCGAAACAGCCCTGGATCGAGCTGCCGAAGGGCACGCCTGCGCTGCCGGAATACTACGACCGGGAGCGGTTCTGGCCTGCGGAGAGCCTCGCAAGGCGCAGAGCGCTCCAGCCCAAGATCGAGGCCTATCAGGCATCACTCGGCGATCCGCGCTAACATCTTCCGCCCTTCCCCTTCCGCCCTTCCCCGCGAGGCTGGACATGATCACGCTCTACCATCGCCCGAAGTCCCGGTCCTCGCGGTTCATCTTTCTGCTCGAGGAGCTCGAGGCACCGTACGAGATCAAGATCGTCAGCACCCGCAATCGCGATGGCACGGGCGCCGTCGATCTCGGCAATCCGCATCCGCTCGGCAAGGTGCCGGCGATCTCCGATGACGGGGCGACCGTGTTTGAGTCCGCGGCCATCGCACTTTATCTAACGGATCGATTTCCGAAGAACGGACTGGGGCCGCGGGTCGGAGATCGCGAGCGCGGCGCCTATCTCACATTGCTTGCCTATTACACGGGCGTCCTCGAGCCGGCTTTCCTCTCGAAATTCATGAACTGGCAAGTTCCGCGCGGCACGGCCGGATGGGTCGCGGTCGAGGAGGCGATGCCGGTCATCGTGCAGAGGCTCTCAGAAGGTCCGTATCTGCTCGGCGAGCGATTCAGCGCAGCCGACATCCTGTACGCCACGACGTTCGCGCTCTTCAGCCAAGGCTCGATGATGCCGAGCTCGCCGGTGATCACCGAATACACCAAGCGCGTCACAACCCGACCAGCCTACGAGCGAGCGCAGACGCGGGACAACGGCTGAGGCGGCCGTATCCAAACGCACAGCAGCACGGCCGCGCGGTCGGGCGCGCGCCTGCCCGGCTATGCCCGCTCGCGTTCCACCACGTCGCGACCGCCCGGTATGCGCGGATGTTCCCGGATCGGGCGTAGGGGGCGGATCTCGATGCTGCCTACCGCGGCAGGCGGGATCTTCGAGGCGAGCTGGATGGCCTCGTTGAGGTCGCGGGCCTCGATCAAATAGAACCCGGCGAGTTGCTCCTTCGTCTCGGCAAACGGCCCGTCGGTGACGGACAAGCGACCGTTGCGCACGCGAACGGTCGTCGCCGTCGATACGGGCTCGAGCGCTTCCGAGGCGATGCACTGCCCCCGCGCG
>Ga0134128_10004643_pt1 | contig 16780 bp, 10 predicted proteins | sample KB31754_FD_96462 | JGI IMG/M metagenome (GOLD analysis project Ga0134128, IMG submission 96462) | Terrestrial soil microbial communities with excess Nitrogen fertilizer from Kellogg Biological Station, Michigan, USA - KB3-175-4 | ecosystem: Environmental > Terrestrial > Soil > Unclassified ...
GCCCTTCGAGCAGCGTGGGCATTGAGTCTTCCTGGACGTCGCCCACGGGCGCGATGCACAGGGAGGGATATTCCGTATTGCGAATGCAGTCTTGGAATTCCGCCTTATCCTGCAGGTAATCACCGACTCCGCGATCGTTCTGCAGGCCAAGCAACTCGGTCATTCCCCGCACACGCAAGTCGCCATCCACCAACAGCACGCGGGGCTTACCCAATTGCCCCAGGGTGATGCCGAGGTTGGTGCAGATCAGGCTCTTACCCTCTTCCTTCTCAGGGCTGGTAACGATAAGAGAGCGCAGGCCGGTCTTGTGGTGAGCGTTCAGCAGGCGGGTACGCAGGACGCTGAAGTGCTCGGTTGCGCCCACCAGCACGGGGTCTATGACTAAGGGGTAAACGGGATGGACGTGAAACGCCAGCGGATTCCCGTCCCGCTCAGCCACCAGTTGCGGCTCCTGGCTCGCTTCTACATCTTCACTTTTCTCTGCGGTACCGTTAAACCAAGTAGCGAATGACATTGCAAATCCCTTCCTCAGCCTTATGTCCTTTACGGTTACTTCCTCAGCGATACGGCGATAGCCCCCACGTACATGAGCAACAGCACAGTGCTTGCGCCGGCTGCGAGGACGTTGTGCCATTGCTCCTGACGCTTCTTGGCCGCGGTTACGAGCCAGGGAATTTCCGCCAGCACCGGGGCCTTGATCTGGTCGGTAATCTCATGCTCCGTTTTGATGGTCCGGTCAAACAACTCCAGCCCCAACACCAAGCCAAAAGCGAAGACCATGCCGGCCAGCAAGCCGAGCCCGTCAATCAAGGCGCGATTGGGCTCGTAGGGGAGAGACGGCGGTTGCGCCGGCTCCAGGATCAAGAAGCGCTCCCCTTTTTGCCGGCTTTCCATGTCGGTGGAAATATCAGCAGAAAACTTGTGGTCCTGCAGGCGCTTGTAATTCTGTTCCGCCTGTTCGTAGTCACGGCTGAGTATGGCTATTTGTTGGGAAGCGGCGGGAGCCGCGTCCAGCATGGACTGGTGATAATCAATCTGCGACTTCAGATCCTGTTCTCGCTTGGCGTGGGCCTGGATATCTTTGTCGATGCCGGCAATCTGGCTGTCAATAACGGGATTGTGGGGCCGCAGGACGGCAGGGGGGGCAGCGGGGCCCTCCGTCTTCTTGGCGGATTTGATCTTCTCCTGCAAACGATCAATATCCTGCTGAATTTTCAGTACATCGGGAAATTGAGGACCGTAGCGGGTGCGCAGCTGTTCCTGTTGCGCTTCGAGCCGGGACAGTTGGTCCTGCAACCCGGTGGGAGCGGAGCCAGCATTGCCGCTATCGAGATCAACCACTTGCGGGCTGTCGGCCATGAGGGACTGCAGGTAGACTTTCTGCTGCTGGTCGCGGCTGACGGCATCCATCTCACTGCGCATCTCCAGTTGCAGGGTCGCAAGCGCCTGCAGGTGCGCATTTTGCGCTTCCGGCAACTCTGAGGCATAGCGCGCGCGCAGCGCACCTAGCTTGCTTTCTTTGTCCTCCAAATCCTGCCGAGCCTTAGCCAGTTCACGATCAATGAATTCAGCCGTGCCCAGGACCTGTTCTTCCCGGGCCCTCAAGTTCTCCTCTATGAACAAGGAAGCGAGGCGGTTGGCAACGGCGGCCGCCGTGGCGGCGTTGCGCGAATGATAGGAGATGTTGAAAGCGGTCAGATCGGCCCGGCCGCCGGTGGAATAGGAAATCGGCTCCAAGTCAATGTCGTCGCGCATCTTGCGCGTAATCTCCAGGGGCGGCTCTTTTTTCTTCAGCTCTTGGTACAGGCCCATGTCGTCAACGATCTGCGAGAGTTTAGTGTCGGACAAAATCTGTTGCCGCAACAGCGCAAGGCGCTCATTCGCGGTCAAGGTCGCGGTTGATTTCACGTAGCTTTCCGGCACCTTGCCGGGATCAATCAAGATGCTTGTGGTGGCCCTGTAGGAATTGGGAACGAAGTAAACCACCACGGAAGTGAGCAGGCCGATGAGGGTCGCCGTGGCGATAATCAGCCATTTGCGCCGCGCCACCAGGCGTTTGTAATCCTTCAATCGAAAGTATTGCAGCCCAGCCAGCGAGAGATCTAGATCCGGTTTTTGTTTAGTCGCCATAAGCTTTCACCGCCAACAATTTGTTGACTCGTCCGGCGGAGCCCACCCCGGCAAACGGAGGGGCGGCGCCGGCCCAGTCGGTCCGTTAATTCAGGGAGCTAAGCAGCTTCCTGGCATCGCCTGCTTCCGTCACATTCGGTTCCAATTTCACAGCTGTCTCGAGGAATTGCTTGGCCTGAGACTTGCGGCCGGCACGGTAATAAGCCACGCCCAGGTGATAGTTGAATGTGGGATTGCGGGGATTCTTGTCCACACACTCCTGCAGCAACTGAATGGCGTTGCCTAAGGTGTCTTTCTTTACGTAGATCCAGCCGAGCGTATCGGCAACGCCGGAATTGTCAGGACTGGCCTGGCGGGCCTCCTGGGCCAGGCGTAAGGCGACATCAATGTTGCCGCCGTGCTCCGCATAATTCCAAGCCAGATTGTTCTTGGCGACTACATTGCCTGGATCGAACTGCAGCGCCTTTTCGTAGCTGTCCTCGGCTCCTGTCCAATCCGAACGCTTCTCGTGGATCTGGCCCAGGCGTAAATAGACCAACGACGATTTGGGTTGGAGCTGCAAGGCATGGTTGTAAGCGTCCAGCGCTCCGTCAAAGTTGTTCTGCAAGGCAAAAGAAGTGCCCAAGCTAAGCCATGCCGGGAGCAGCTGCGGATTCATAGCCAGGGCTTGATGCAGAAAGGACTGGGCTTGCGCCTGACGACCAGCCTGCAGCATGACTTCCCCGGAGATCTGGTAGCCTTCTGCCCATTTCGGGTATTTGTGCAGGGTGGACTGCAACTGGGCAAGAGCTACATCGGGCTTCTTCTCTGCCAGATAAGTAAGAGCCAGAAGGTAAACGGTATCGGTATTTTGCGGTTGCAGCTCTGAGGATTTCTGCAAGAACTTGCGCGCTTCCGGGTATTTGCCCTGGTGAAACTTGATCCAGGCCAAGGTGCGGTAGGTGTCGGCCTGCGCTTCCGGCTGGTTAAAGGTATTCAGCAGAGGCATCAGATCCTTCTCTGCCTGATCGGCGTTCCCCTGCTCGGTCTGCAGAATGGAGCGCATAACGTAGGGACCGAGGGATTTTGGCTGGCTGGCAACTACCTGGTCCACGTCGCTCAGGGAGCGCTGAAGGTTGCCCGACCTCATTTCCACTCCTGAGAGCAGAGTGCGGGCCGGAATCAGCTTGGGGTTAAGTTCCAGGGTGGTACGCAACTCGCCTTCCGCCTGACTCACTTGGCCGAGACGCAGCTGCACGGTTGCCAGGTAGTAGTGGGCCAAAGCCGAACGCGGCTCCGCCTGGGTAGCATGCTGCAGATCGGTCGCGGCCTGCTCCAGATGCCCCTGTGCGGCTTCCAACTGACCGTTCAGGACCAGGGTTGTGCCATCATTCGGATGGGACTTGAGAATGGACTTAACCATTTTTTCCGCATCGGCCTGGCGGCCGCTGACCAGGTAAAGCGTGGCCAAGGCCCGCTTATTGACCAGGTCATCAGGATATTTCTGGATGACCTCCAGATATTCCTTTTCTGCCAGAGTGGCCCGGTTGCTGGAGGCATAAAAGTGGGCCAAAGCGCCGCGGTTCTGCGGGCTGGCTTCGCCCATAACTTTGATTTTCTGGAAGACCGCCTCCGCTTCGGGCAAGCGCTTCTGCTGCCATAGGAAGTTCCCCAGCAGATATTGCGCGGGGAGGCTTTGCGGGTTGCTAGCAACCGCACCGCGAATGACGGTTTCCGCTTCCGCCGGCCGGTTCTGCTGCACCAGCAGAGAAGCCAGAGCTGTAAAGGCCGGCACGGCTTGGGGAGCATATTTTACAGACTGACGCAGGCTGTACTCGGTTTCGGCAAGCTGCTTGTCCTGGAACTGAAGGCTGGCGCGCAGAAACCACCCGCCACCATTAGTCGGATCCAGTTTCAGCAGGCGATCCACGGTGGCGCGCGCGCTCACATCGTCACCTAATCCGCGCTGGGTCGCGGCTACCACCAGCAGAGCTCCCGGATCATCCTTCTTCTGGGCCAGAATGGCGTTCGCCTGTTGTTTGGCGTCGTCATACTTACGTGCGGCCAGCAGCAGGTTTGCCAATCGTAAGCGCGCGTCGGTATTGGACCCATCCAGATCCACAGTCTGACTCAACTGCCGGAAAGCGTTGATGAACTCCTGACGCTCTTCATAGAGCTTCGCCAATTCATAATGCGCAACTGCCAGCTTGGGATCGTTCTGAATCGCTTGGCGATAAGCAATGATGGATTCGCTCACCTTCCCGTTCTTGGCGTCCTTGCGGGCGATCGCCAGTTGGTTTTGCGCTTTTTGCGCCGGCGTGAGGGTTTGACATGCCGCGGAGGACAAGAGCAAAACGCCCAGTGCCATCACCGCCGAACCGGTTCTTGTACTCCAACGCGAGTGTTGCTTGCGACTTTTCACATCTTCCCCCAAGAGAGCTTCGTCTTTGCTGTTCCCAGCTAACCCTAAACCGCTCCTGATCCAAATAGAACGACTTGAACCGTGCGAAACATGATCAGGAAGTCGAAAAATGCCGACATGTGCTTGATGTAAAACAGTTCGTATTCCAGCTTGTTCTTGGCGTCCTCGCTAGAGGAGCCGTACTTATACTTGATTTGTGCCCAGCCGGTGATGCCCGGCCTTACGGTATGGCGCTGCTCGTAATAGGGGATCTGCTCGCTCAGCATCTGCACGAAACCAGGCTGCTCAGGGCGCGGGCCAACGATGCTCATATCGCCGCGCAGGACGTTCAAGAATTGCGGGATCTCATCCAGGCGGCAGCGGCGAATCCAGCGCCCGACCCGGGTGATGCGGGCATCATCTTTGGACGCCCAGGCCGGCCCATTCACTTCCGAATTCTGGCGCATGGAGCGGAACTTCAACATGCGGAATTTGCGGTCAGCCATGCCCACCCGTTCCTGGCAGAAAAGAATAGGCCGGCCGGATTCCAGGTAGATGGCCAGCGCCACCATCAGTGCAATGGGCGACAAAAGCACCAGAGCGGTGGCCGAGAGCACGAAATCCATCACGCGCTTCACAACAACTTGAAACGCGCTCTTGGAAAAGCCCTCGGAGAGGATCAGCAGACTGGGCGTCAGCTTTTCCAGCATGATGCGGCCCGTGAGCTTCTCGTAAAGCGAGTGAGCATCTTCGACCATGATGCCGGAAAATTTGACACTCAACAGCTTCTGGACGGGCATCTGGCCGCGGCGTTCAGCGAAGGAGAGGATCACGCGATCCACGCGGTCGCGCTGCACAAACGTATCGATCTCGGAAAAGCCGCCGACGATTCCCGGGTTGACCAGCCGCTTGCCGATATTTTCACCCTTTTCATCGAGGAACCCGAGAACTCTGAAATTCAGTTCGGGGTGCTCCAGGATCTCGCGAACTAGGCGAATGCCTGCGGAACCGGTGCCGGCCACCAGCACCCTCTGCTCGGGACGGAAGAAGTTCCCGGTGGCATCCACAAACAACCGCCAACTGATGAGCGAAACTCCGGTGATCACGGCGGCAATAACCGACACGCCGCGGCCCACCATCAGGCCCGGTATGGCGTAATAGAGAAAGGCCAGGATAAGCGAGGCGACCCCCAGCGATTGCATGACGCGGATGAGCAACTCAGGGCGGCGCGCCACCGCCCGGAGGTCGTACAGGTCGTTGTAGTAGAAGCACAACATGCAGATGAAGATGACGGTGGCGAGCTTAACCGGCAGCTGGTAACTTTCCGCGCTGTCCGAAGCGAGAGCCCGAACATCGCCAAGCCGCAGCCAGGCTGCGACCCAGAAACTGACGATGATGAGGAATGCCTCAGTACCAGCAAGCAGAACGCTCTTCCGCGGAACGTATTGGCCGGCTAAGCGGAACATGTGCAGCTACCTACCTCGCTCCCTCCGGCGACCAAGCCCAGCGGACACCCAGAACCGCGGCCTCGCGCGCCGTAGGGATGTTCAGATTCGACCCAAAATTCAAGTAGAAATAGGTGGAGTAAATGGACCAACTGGGCGTCATGCGATAGGTGAGCGTTGACCAACCCATGACTCCGTTGGAGGAACGCACCGAACCGGGGAGCCGCTGCTGTACGTAGCTGCTACCCACCTCGAACGCCCAGCGCGTCCACAGCCGGTGTTGAAAAGAGAGGTCGTAGCGGTTATGAAAGCCATCGCCCAGCACCCCGACGAACTCCATATCGCGCGAAAAATCGGCGGCCACCCCACCATGCCGGAAGCTCTTGTAAAGTCCAATCGAACCCTGCCCAGTGACGTTGCGTTTTGACCACGCCGGGCCGGCTCCTACGCTCATGCTGACCGTGCGCGTCAGCCGGCGCGTGTAGGTCGCAGTCACCGTCTGAAATTGCAGCCTGCTGTTGTTGTTGCGCTCCTGCTGATCTGTGAAGCCGTACGCCAAAGTCATGCCGCCATTGCCGTTGAACTTGTGCGACCAGGTCAGCTGCGCGTTGTAATAAAGCTGTTCGTCAGCGGGAAGGTTGATGGTGCCCAGCGCCTGCGGGTCACTTACTCCACCCAGGCGCATGAAGGAATTTCCTAACGAGAGATTCAGCTGGTTGTTGCCGTCCAATTGCCGATTTACATCCAAGTTCGCGCTGTTGACGATGGACTTGCGGCCCAGCATAAAAAACGGGTTGCGGGTGGCCGATCCGTTCGCGAAATCAGGATTGAACGACGATGAGGACATGAACGTAAGATTGGGCGAGTAGTGATACTGGTCGGCAAGACTGACTCGCCAGAAGCGGCCAAAATTGCGTGAGGTCGAAAGATCAAGGGCGTGCGCCGTGACGCTATTGCGAAAGCTGCCCGAGGCATACCAAGCCATGGGCATGTATTGCAAATTAAGACGGGAGCGGCTGTGCTCAATGGAATAGATAATCAAGCCGCTGGCCAGAGTCGCCTCCCCGGCGGGCGCCTGCGCGCTCGCTTCGTAAGCCTCCATTGCACTGAAAGAGAGCACTGACAGGTGGCCCCAGCGCAACGGGGAAATCCGGCTCTGCAGGGGCAGACCGGATTGCAGGCTATAGACCGGCTCGGAGGTGTCCGAAGCACTGCTGGCCTGGGCGGCAGCGGCAGCAGCATCCGGAGTAGTGGCCGGAGCCGTCGCCGGCTGCGGCTGCACCACGGGGACCGGCTGGTCGGTTGAGGTGGCATCGCCTTGGGTCTGGGGCTGGTTCGCCGCGTTTGGATTCTGCGCAGCCATGGCACCGCCGAGCAGGGCCACAATGGCAAAACGAAGAAGCAGGAACCCTAGCAGTCTTGCGGTTGGCCGGCAATTGAATGTATGCGCCATGGCACGCTCCAAAAATGGAAATCAGGGTACGACAACCAGGTCCCCAGGTTGTAAGACGATGTTCTGCTTCGTGTTCTTGCCTCTAATCACGTCGTCATAGTTAAAGGAATAGCGAGCTTGCTTTTCGCCGAGTTTGCGGATGACGTAGATCTTTTTCCGTTTGGCAAAATCTTTCAAGCCACCGGCTTGAGCTATCAATTGCAAGATCGTGGTAGAGCTATTGATAGGGAAAGAACCTTCACGAGCCGCTTCGCCGATCAGGTACACATTTCGGCTGTTGATCTGGCGCGCGGTCACGGTCACCTGAGGCACATTAACGAAAGGCTTCAATTTTTCGGTGAGCAGGGCCTGCAACTGTACTGGGGTGAGGCCCACAACCTGCACTTCATTGACCAGCGGAACGGTGATCTTGCCGTCGGGCCGGACTACCACCACGCCGGAGAGTTCCGGCTCTTTCCAGACGGTGATGGCCAGGACATCCTGCTCCCCGATGACGTATTGATCCGACGGAGACTGAGCAGCGGGCTGGTTCGCGCTCAATTGGGAGCTTGGCAGATCGGTAGAGGCGATTTCCGTCGGAGGAGCTTGCCTGGCCGCAGGCGAAGAATGCTCCGACTGCGCCGCAGCGGCAGGCAGGGCGGACGTGGGTTGCGCGGCCACTGGGCTGGCCTTCGCATCGCCAGGTGGATCATCCGGAGTTGCCGGCTGAACAGTGGCGCGGTTGGAAGACGCAGGCTCGCTCGTAAAGAAGGCGGAAGTAGCTTTTACGGACGGGTGGTTCGCCGCCTGGCTGGGTGGGTTGGACCGCGCCGGTTCGGACTTAGGCGCAACGCTCGAAGTGTTGTTGGCCGCACCTGGAGCAACCGAGGCCGGCGAGGGAATGTCATTCCCGGATGATGTCTTAGGAGAGCCCGTTGGATCAGATGCGGCGTGGAGAGCCGGGTTGGGGCTGGGCACATTCTCATCCACGGATTCCTTTCCGGAAGTGGCCGTCGTAGTAACCGGCTCGCTGTTACTTTCCGCGGGAGAGTAGTCAGCAGCAATCGCATCGTCCAGATTCACGGTCACTGTGCCGCCGTTACTCGCCACTTGATAATTCCTGGGGCGATCCAGATCCAGCACGACGCGCGTGACTGGCGGAACGACTGGCTGAACGCCGATACGCACGGCCTTCACGCCATCGTGGTCCACCGGAATATGATTTTCAGCGTATGCGGAAACGGTGTTGGGAAAATCAATGACCAGACGATTGGGATCTGGGACGGCAGTAACAATGGGCTTCACCGCGGTGCTGGTCTTGATTTCAAACCGCATCCCCTGGCTCTGGGGCTCAACCTTGATGGTTTCAAGCCAGGCAGATGAATTGGCCGCGCTCGAGTCCGACGTGAAATGCGCCGAGCGCGTCGCATGTGATTTGGCCGCCACCGGTGAAGCACTCAGCTCGGTCTGTGCCCTTGTCAGGGTAGCGCTCATACCCGCCGCCACCAATGCCGCCGTCAGCACCCACCTGTAACTCATCTACTTCTCCCTATCTAAAACCGCGCTCTGGGGAACTACAGTCAGTTCCGGGTGTTAATTCTGCAGGTTTGCTTTCTGGTTTGGCGTTTTGCCGCCTATCTGTAGAGGGCATTGGGGTTACCACTACCAGACGCAAATCACTTTTGACTAGGCACTTACATGTTGCATTTGCCTTTCCAAAGCTGCCCTGAATGGGGGGTATCCATCGAGCACTAAGCCGGCTGAAAACTAAGGACTTACGGCTGCGCCGAAGACGAGGGGGGTAGGCAGACCACCTCAAGCCAAGAGTTTTCTCAATCGAGGTGAAAAGGTTTTCACTTCTTCCCAGCAGTGGCCTGCTCCTGCGACCAGCAGGCCAGAGGTCCGCAGGTAACCGCCCGCCGCACCCCGGTAACAGCCTAGCCCGATACGACATGAGTTAACCCGCGGACGCCCCTGAGCAGGCTGAATTCTCAGCAAACATCAAGGTTGGCGGGGGGAAGCACGCAAGCGGACCACAACGTGCAGCACCGATATTGAGGAACCGCTCCGGAGGCAAGTCCAGGGGGCGGAACTGTGAACGCGCTCGGGAATAAAGGCACGCGCGGGTCGGGCAGCAAGCCAATACGACATGACATTGAGGGCAAACTACGGCCGTTCAAACGCAACTTTCTGCGTCCCGGGCGGATTCAATGTAACCAAGGACCCTGGCGAACTGCCCGCGGTCTTCTCTCAGAACCAGTCACCAGAACTGGTAGACGGGGCCAGTGTTGACCTGGAAGATTATTACCAAGTGGAGGCGTTTGCCGACCGTGTGGAGCGGGCACGCTGGCCGGAGTTTGCATCCCGCGTCCGCCAAAACACAGAGCGCACTCTGGAACTTCTAAACCGGACTGGCACGCGCGCCACATTCTTCGTTCTTGGCTACGTGGCGGAGCGGGATCCAGCGCTGATTCGCGAAGTGGCGGCAGCCGGCCATGAAATAGCCTGCCACAGTCACCTCCACCGGCGGGTGCACACGCTTACCCCGGTGGAGTTTCGCGAGGACGTGCGGCGGGCGCGCGGCGCCATTGAAGATGCCGCCGGAGTTCGAGTTTTAGGTTTTCGCGCCCCCACATTCTCAGTCACTCTAGATTCACTCTGGGCGCTGGATATCCTCCTTGAAGAAGGCTTCGAATACGATTCCAGTATTTTTCCCGTGCGCCACGATCTATACGGGATTCCCGATGCGCCCCGGTTTCTTCACCAACTGGCTTTGCCGTCGGGCCGGAGCATTTGGGAAATTCCCATGTCCACGGTGCGGATGGGGGGAGTAAACCTCCCGGCAGCGGGCGGAGGATACTTGAGGCTGATTCCGCTGGCGGTGACACGCTGGGCAATTCGCAGAATTCATCGCCGCGATGGCCAGCCTGTCATCCTGTACTTCCATCCCTGGGAACTGGACCCGGAGCAACCGCGGCTGCGCGGCGGCTGGAAATCGCGCTTTCGGCACTATAGCGGGCTCAAAAAGACCGAAGCGCGACTGCAGATAATCCTCACCGAGGGAAAGTTCCAACCGCTCATTAACCTGGTGCGAAAGGCGCAACAGCCAGAGCAAGCGGCACAGGTAAGCCTGGGCAACGGCGACTGAGTCGGCGACGAGAGCCCGTTTTCTGATTCCCTTGGATCCAAGCAGTAGTGGGAACACAACTCAGCACAACTTCGGCGTGAAGTGCGCTCCCGGAAACCCTCAGCGCGGGCTGGGGGTAGCGGACAGGGTAGCGCCCGGCAGTACCCAGACAAAAGGCACGCCTGGCTTGCCTATATAAACAAATTGATCGTGAGCGGTGTCATAGGCGAGATAGCAGGCATTGAGAATCTCACAGGGGCCGGGGCCGCCCGAAGCGGCACTCGAAATGTCCGGCCTCTTCGCCCAGGTTTTTGTGGCCAGATCAAACTGGTATAGCGCGCCTTCCGCGGCAAAAAGCAGCAAACTGCCTTGCCTTCCGCGCGCGGGATCGAATGCAATGGCGGGAAACTTCTGGCGGGGCGGTTCGGTTCCCTTTCCAGAGCTTAGCTGCGTCCAGGTTTTCGCGCCAACGTCATACGCATAGACCTGTCCGGCCGTGGGGTTGGAGTGGTCCCCGCCATAAATCAACACGCGATTGCTCCTGCTATCCCACGCCAGACTATATCCGAAGCGCGGGCCGGGTGCTGAGCCTCTTACACCACCGACCGGATTCCAATCATTAGCGCGGGAACAGCCGATGCTCGCGTTTTTGGCGAAGCAAAGCAGCCACAGAGCAGTGGGCGTGTAAATACCGCCGTAGCGCACGATCACATCGTGCACCGGGTCGTAGATGCCGCCACTTTCGGTCTCCGCCGGCTGCAGCGTGGGAGTGAGAAAGCGGAACCAATGATAGGCTTCTTCGCCCTCGAGAGGCATGTACCAGGTTTCGCGCAGACTATAGACTTCGTTGTAGCCGCCAAATGTCCAAATGCGCTTGCGCGAGGAATCGTAAGCCGAATCGCGGACGGGATGCTGATCACTGGGATGGCCGGCAATGGGCCCACTCATGTTTCGCGGGGCTGGGCAGGCCTCGTGAACAATAATGCCTTCGGCGTGCTCGCGGCCTCCCGCGCTGTATCCGGCCAGGCTCAGGTAGCCGCGCGTAAGATGGCGCAGCATGAGTCGAGCGCTTCCGGAGGGGCAATTGCCCAAGCTGACGATTTTGTCGTGCCGATCCAACTGGTCGCACGCCTGGTAGTGCACAGCCTCGCCAGCCGGATCTTGTAAGGCGATTGTTCCTTCCTGCGGAAAAGGCCGCTGCAGTGCCCCGTCCGCCAGCCCTATTTCCAGAGAATCTGTTGCGGAAGCACCGAGCGCATGAATCAGGGTGAGATGCTCGCCAGGAATGGAGCGGTGAGCCAGCATGCCCGTCCCGCAATCGGAGAGGAATGTCCAGACCTGCTTCTCCGAAGCTGGCTTTTGTGTTCGCCGCCAGTCTTTCCACGGCATTGCCCACCAGGCATTAGCGAAGGTGACCAAGCCATTGTCCATGCCGAAAATGTAGAACTGCTGATGATCCGGGTCCGCGAGAAACGTGGTCCAGCCATTGGAATGCATCGCTTCCGGACTGGCAATGTAACCAGGCGGGGGCCAAACTTTGCACCAGCCTGTACTGGGACATGCACAATCGCTGCCGTCGGGCTTGCAGGCGTTTTGCCCGAAAAGAGAGAGGGCGAAGAGAAGGAGGAATGCTAAGAATAGCTGGAGTTTCATTTCGTCGCCGAACAACTCACCCGGATTGGCGCACGCTCAGGGCCGGCGCCACCTCGGACTCGGCTCGGGGCGCGTCGGATTCGGCCGCTTCGCCAGACGGAGCGGAGCCCGGCGTGGCCAATTTCGGCTTCTGCAAATGAACCACGTCAATCAGTATCTGATCGCTTCGCATCCGATGAAAAACGGCTTCGGAACTAAGCTCCTTGGTTGCCAGCAGCACGACTTCCGACGAACTCAGCACATCCGCCAAATCGTCGTGCAGGAGGGCTCCAATGTGCGGAATCGTGTTCTGGATGAACTCGCGATTGGAGCCCAGAATCTGACCTAGGCGCACATTGTGGTCCCAGATGTGGCAGCGGCAGCCCTCACCCAACAGGCGCTTCACCAGGTAGACCATGGGGCTGTCCCGCAAATCGTCCGTTCCGCTTTTAAAGCTCAGACCCAGAATCCCGATTTCCCTCTTGCCGGTCTGCAGAACTTCCTCAGCCGCGCGCTGGATGTGTTCCTGGTTACTGGGCAAAATGGCGTTCAACAGAGGCACGGCGAGGTCCAGTTCCTTGGCGCGGTAGGTGAGTGCGCGCAGATCCTTGGGCAGGCAGGACCCGCCAAAAGCGAAGCCCGGCGTCAGGTACGCGGGTGAGATGTTGAGCTTGGTATCGGACGTAAAGATATTTGAAACCAAGCCCGAATCGGCGCCAAGTTCATTGCAGAGCGCTCCCACCTCGTTAGCGAAACTGACCTTTAAGGCGTGAAACGCATTGCAGACGTACTTGATCATCTCCGCGGTACGGGTATCTGTTTGATGCAGGGGAGCGGGCAATTGAGCGTATATCTGGCGCAGTGGAGAACACTCCTGGGCGTCGGCTATACCCAAAACCGTGAACGGCGGGCGAGCGAAGTCGGCGATGGCGGTACCTTCGCGCAGAAATTCGGGGTTGAAGCAGACGCCAAAATCCTTGCCAGCCCGCTTTCCGCTGCTGGATTCCAGAAGGGGCGTTACGAACGACTCGGTGGTGCCGGGAAGAACGGTGCTGCGCAACACAATCCAGTGAAATGTCTGTTTGAGCCGCAGGATTTCTCCAATCTGCCGGCAAACCCGCTCAATGGAGGTGAGATCCAGCTTACCGCTGCGCAGGCTCGGAGTAGCCACCGAGATAAATGAAACATCGGTGCTTAAGATCGCCTTTTCGGAATCGCTGGTCGCCTCAAGCAAAGACGAGTTACAAGCTGCCGCAATCAGTTCCTGCAAGCCCGGTTCGACTACCGGGGCGTTGCCGGCGGCCAACTGCGCTACCTTTTGCGGATTGGTATCTACGCCCACGACGCGGCAGCCCTGGTTTGCCAAGCAGGCTGCGGTTACCGAACCTACATACCCGAGTCCGAAAATGCTGATGGATGGTGGCACGTGCACAACTCCTTTAAGAACTTTAATCCGAAAATCACTAAGTCGTTACGGTCAACTGTGAAGCGGGCTCACCACCGGCAACGGCAGCGCTTCCCTCCAACTCGAGCACCTCATCCACAATGGCCATGGAAGCCGGCCAAGAGTGACCATTCACCGCCTGAGCCCTCCCGGCAGCGCCCAGGCGCTCGCCGCGTTCGCGGTCGCGTAGCAGTTCAATGACTTGGGTAATGAATACATCGCTGTTCTCGGCAACCATGAGGTGCTCGCCAGCGCGGGCGCGAATTCCCCGCGAGGCTTCCGCGCTGGCCACCACCGGTACGCCCATGGCCATCATCTCCAGCACTTTGTTTTGCGTGCCGCGGGCGATTCGCAAAGGGGCAATGCCGACAGCCGCATCTCCCACATAGGGCCGAACATCGGGCACATGGCCGGTTACCTGAACCCCGGGGAGCTCGCGCAGGCCCAGTATGGAAGCGGTGGGATTCGAACCCACGATACGCAGTTCCGCATTCGGTACAGCTTCGCGAATGCGCGGCCAACTGTGACTCACAAACTGAAGCATGCCATCAATATTGGGGAAGTAATCCATGCGGCCCACGAAAACCATCACCGGCTTACTCGCGGCAGTTCTATGCCGCGGATTGAAATACTCAATATCAACTCCGTTGGGAATGACCGTACACGGTTTCGGAACCCCGAGGGATTCAAACTCCACCAGTTCGTTGCTGGTGGTCACGGTGCAGCGGGTGAAGCGGCGCCCCATTTGCTTTTCCCAGCGGCGCAGTTTTTTTGCTTCAAGGCCGTACCCCGCGGACAGTGGAAAACTCCGGTGCTGGCTGTAGTCGGCCCACTTGGAGGAATCTATGTCGCCGTAGTCAAGCACTTTGAAATCGCAGGGGACATCAATGGCGTAGCGGGCCATGAAGGCGCAGTGCACCCAAACCCGGTCAAACGCTTCCGCCTGGGCGGTGGCGGCAATTCTGCTCTGCAGCGCGGGCGACCAGAAGTATTGGCCGGAGGAGGGTTTGGCGGTGGCCAATCCAAGCAAGGCCCGCCCCCAGCGGATCGGGTTGGGAACGATCTCGACCAGCAGTTGCTCGCAGAACTCCCGCAGCTTGCTTCCCTGCGCCACTTCTTCCTCCGAGTGAGCCAAAGTGGCTACGGTCACCGAGTGTCTTTCGGAAAGATGCCGGATCATCTGGAAAGGACGAATCTTGCCGCCCCGGTTGGGCGGGAACGGCAAACGGTGGCAAACAAAGAGAATTCTCATTTTTGCTTCAAGGCTCCGGCGCATCGGCAGGCCGGGCCGGTTGCAGTGCCCACGATGTATGCACACCAGGCTCCAAAGTCGCCCCGTCAACCACCCGGTTTGGTGCCCGCTTTACGCCTCCTATAAACATGCGGCTGACCGGCTTTGGGCTATTTCGGCAGCCAAGAAAGCCTTCCAGCCCTGCCTTTAGCCTGCATTGCTCCATCCCGTCGGCGATAAAGTGAAAAACTTTGCACTCATCGGGCTCAAACTTTTCCGTGAATGCCGGCCCTCAAGTTACCCCAAAACCGCCGCGAACAAGCACGATGGCAAGCTTAAGGAGAGCCTGTTGACCGCGGCAAACAGTCAGGTTACCGTTCCTGTTCCGCGGAGGACGCGCTCCCATGCTGCCGGCACTCGCCTGCTTGCTGCTTTTGTGCATCAGCGCCGAACTTTACCTCGTCATCCGAGGGATTGGCGGCATGAGGGAGCTTTCTCTGCAGACCGAAGAGCACCATTTGCTGGTGGAGCTGGGAAGCGATTCGGTGGGCGAGCAATTCGCTCCGCTATGGCACGAATACGAGCAGGCTCGCTGGCTGCAGCGCCTGCACCACTGGCAGGAGCTCAGCCCAGGCATGCAATTTCTTCTGCATGGAAGTTTCGGGAGCGGCGCGCGCCGGGCGCAGCACGCCAGCACCAGGTACGCTGGCCTGCTGCGCACGCAAATGCACAGCGAATTGGCGCGCGTAGTCCCCGTCGAATTGGCTGCGATAAGCGAGTCGCGCGATGAGCAACTGGCGGTGCGCAAACTCGCGCGCCTGCTGACTCTCGCCTGCTATGCCCGCTTTTGCCGCAACTGCGAAGAGGGCAAACAACTGCTGCGGAATTCAGCCGAAGGGAAAACACGGGAGCAACTGGATCGGCTTTTTGCCATGCTGGACAATGGCGAACCGGGATCACGTCGGCAATCGTGAGCTGCCTTAAACACAGGCACGATTCTGCACAAACTCAGATGCAGAAGAGGTGAGAAGTCCGCCAATGCAAATCGCCGTGGTGTTTTCGCTCGGCCTGCTACTCGCGGCTTCCCCCGCGAGGGCGTGGGAGGGCGGGGCTAGTATCCCGCAAATTGCATCACAGCCCGGGAATAAGGAGTCCATGTCCACAAGCCACAACGGCTCACGCAACGCCGCTGCTGGCGGCAATCGCTCAGCCACTATTTCCCGCGGGGCTGCTCCTGCGGAGCTATGTTCCACTTCGGGTACAGGCGAGCGCATTACCGCCAACCCTTCCAATTACGCGCACATCATGCGCACGCTGCGGCCAGGCCAAACCATGCTGCTTGCCCCCGGCAATTACCCCCGGCTGAATATCGTGAACCTGCGGGGCCAACCGGGAAAATGCATCGTCATTACCGGGCCTAAGGACGGGCCACCCGCCGTAATTCACGGCGTGCCCCGGTTCAACACCGTGGATATTGTCAATTCCAGCTATGTGGCGCTGAAGAACGTTTTGATAGATAGCCGCGGCATCCCGGGAGCGTTTGGCATCAGCGCCGGCCGTGGTACTTCCAGCGTGACCCACCACATCCTGATCGAGGGCAACACCCTCATTGGGCAAGGCGGCGCCCAACAGACGGACGGGATTTCCACTAAGACCCCGACGTGGGGATGGGTGATCCGCCGCAACAAAATCCTGGGTGCGGGTACGGGTGTGTACCTGGGCAACTCCGATGGCAGCAGTCCGTTTTTTGACGGCATCATCGAAGATAATCTGATTCAGGATTCCATCGGCTACTGCCTGCAGATCAAATATCAATCGCCGCGACCCGCGGTGCCTGGCATGCCCACAAGGCCCAGTGTCACCATCATTCGCGACAATGTCTTCATCAAGAATGACCAGCCCAGCCCGGATGGCGACCGTCCCAATCTGCTGGTGGGCGGATTTCCGGAATCCGGCCCC